>JGI24891J29808_1000154_pt1 | contig 84378 bp, 56 predicted proteins | sample FreactcultuFSWF8_FD_29808 | JGI IMG/M metagenome (IMG submission 29808)
GGCGTGGCACGCGAGGGCGGCGCCGCGGCGGGCGACGGTCTCGCATTTAATTCTCGTTGCGACAAACTCTCACCTTTTGTTGTTGCATGTACATTTGTTTCCTGCTGAGCGTTTCCTCTGTTCTTTTCTCCTGTTGGCATTTGTAGTGGTGCAATTTCTCCTTAATCCGCAGCGACTTTTGATTTCTCAAACGACAGCACGAACGACTACGCCTTGACTCGCGACCATGAATCCTCTCAGCACAAAACCGACCTACCTCAACTATCGCGGAGCATCCAACAGCGCAGCCATCCCGTCAGGAGTGCGTACCGGCAGCCCTGGCACGTCTGCCTCGGCACCAATGCTCAACAGGCTGCCCTCGGCCAACTCGACCCTTTCCAGCAATGCTACCGGCAACAGCATTATTCTATACGTGCCCAATGTCGCCTCGCCTACCCTTTCCCAACACCTGTCCATCCTTCTTTCTACCCAGCGCATTGCAGCCGTGCACCTGATCGGTGGCCGCGATGTTGTCCTCAAGAACCTACGTACCGAACTCTACACTCTGGCCGGAAGAATGAGAAGTGACGTCCAAGTCTCAATCACCGTCACAGAAGGTGCCAAGGGACTGGAATTGGCTGTCAGAGACGTGGGAGCCAGGAGGCAGAAGGTTCTGGGCGCTCTAGTCTGCGAATGGGACGAACAGACGGCCGAAGGAGAAGAAGAAAAGGACGTATTGAGCATAGAGACAGATGAGGTCGACGCCATCTGGAAGGTGAGATGATGCGTTACCTGGAACACCCATTGATACGTTGGCTAACACGAGAAACAGGCATCCGTACTGCCACTCCACACTCTCCTCCGCAACCTCCTGCCTCTCTTCTCCGAGAACACCTCTACAACAACCACCTCGCACCCCTCTGTCATGCCCTTCATCTACCTCGACACTTCCTCTCACTTTTCGGCGTTTGCGACCGCTTCGCGTTCCGCTCTTTTGACCTCTCTGACCTCCTCTCCCGCCACGAAAAACATCGTCATTGGTCCTGCCAGTGAATACCTTGTTCCCGCTCCTGTTGTTTCCGAAACACAGAGCATGAGAAGTCTGCAGATTGATACGAGTAACGGCAATGGCGGTGCCAATGGATACACAGCCACGACCCCGGAAACCAGTCCACTCTTCGGCGCAGAGAGTCCTACAAAACTGTGGGCTAGCTGGGCTGCCCAGTACGAATGATTGAGAGAAGGACTACCCAAGGCGCGGCTGGTTCGTGCCTGTACAGAACGAGAACACAGTACAGCAGAGACGTTTGCTCCACTTTCCATCTCGATACAAAAGAAGCATTAGTGTATATATTTTCTACGTGTTTGAGCGAAGGAGATTGGGATAGGGAAGTATTGTCTATATTCATATATTTGTATATTCTTCTGCATTGGGTTGATGCTTTTCTCTCTTTTCTCATGCATTCATCTTTTGCATCTTTTCAAAGGGATGATGGGTGCCATGAAATGCTGACTGATATTACAGTGTGTGCCAGCTCTGAGTCGAATCGATGGCTGAGAAGACATCAGATCACGCTCCCGGCAGCACACTCAGCGGACCGATTCAGAAAATGACTGCTGACACGTAGTCGCTCGTTGATCCTCGCTCGGGGGAAGAACGATTATGTTCTTCGCTTGTACTTGGGCACTTGAGGCTATCGGCAGTGAAGGACCCATATGTTGAACTCCAATTCTGCCCGATGATCATGGAACAATGCCCTTGTTGGACGCGGACCATTTATTCTGGTGGCTTATATGCGCGACATGTACAATGGCATCACTTCAACCAGAATGCCGTTGGTGTCTAGCCTTTCAACCAGCGGCTGTCAAGCCTTTACAGTGTCTGAAATCTACCCCTGCTTTCGTCAGAACTATGCGTATTTACTGACACGATACTTGTGTTGAGAGCAAGAGAGAATATGGGTTTGATAACGTGATCCATTCGACCTCTATAGTGGTTGAGGAAGATTTGTATATCTATGGTGCCCTTTGTCAGGCAATGCCATGCTGAACAAACGCCATATTCAAAAACAGGGCCACAACGCGATGTGTCCCAACTGCGAAAAAGAGCAACCGTGAAACGCCAGTGTAGTTGTGGTATTGGCAGTTGTAATGCAATCAATCATGCAGCGCGAGCCGGTCATCTCATCATTCCTTCTTTACGTCAGCCTCTTCCTTGACATCGAACTCCTTCTTCACATCCTCTTCTTCCTTCACGTCTAGTCCTGCAACCTTGAGTCCGTCTCTGAACTCGTCGCGGAGGTCCTTGTTCTTTGCAGCAGCAGTGTTGTCACTTGTAATGTCCATTGCGTCGATGGCGTCTTTGTCGTCCATCTTTGGGTGTTCGTCCTTCTTCTCTTCTTCCAAATGCTTGAAGAACATGTCTTCCACAGCCAGGGCTGCATCGGCTTCGAGCTTCTTCTCTGCAGCTGCGTCTTCTGCACCGGCCACGCGGTCGTCGAGTGCAAGTTTTGACTCGCCGAGAGCATGAATCTGCTCTTCAATGGTGCCGCGAGTAACAAGACGAACAACCTCAACATCCCGGGTCTGTCCGACGCGATGGGCGCGGTTCTCGGCTTGAATGTCGTCCTGAGGGTTGAATCCAGAGTCGAGGATGATGACTTTGTTCGCACAAGCCAAGTTGATACCTGCACCACCAGCCTTGGTACTAAGCATGAAGACAGGAATCGAAAGATCTGTGGTGAATTGATCAATAATGTCCTGACGAGTGGCCATAGGAGTACTGCCATCAAGGCGCATGAACTTGATGGATAATGTCTCGAGAACTGCTTCCAGGATGTCCATCATTGTTGTGAATTGTGAGAAAATCAAGACACGGTCACCATTCTTGATGTAAGCCTCAAGCAACTCTTTGAGTTTGTTGATCTTGCCACTGTTCATCCACTCGTTGTTGCGCAAGATATACTTGTTGAGGAAATCATACTCAAGACAGAATCGATGCATGCCAAAGTCACCACCCTTGGTCTGCTCCGTGAGCATTCTCCAGATCAAATCCGGCTTGTTGTCGCCGTACTCTTCGGATCGTTGTAGAGCCTTGGCCAACTTCTCGAGCTCCTTTTCGCCATACTTGCGTCTCAGGAGCAGAGGATGAAGAGCTGCAAATCGGAGCGCCGTCATCTCCTGAGCTGTCTTTGCAGCTTTGGTGGCCCCCTTCTTTGGTTGCGTGCGGGCGTCGACGGCTTGCTTAACCATCTCGTTATATACTTCACGCTGCTCCGGCAGCATGTCACAGTACTCGACACGGCGGTGTTTTGCGGGCATATGCTTCAAGACTTGCTGCTTCTTACGACGAAGGATGAACGGTGTCATCATTGATCGGGCTCTTGCAATGCGTTGTGCAGATAGCAAAGCAGCGTGATCAGCATCCTTGGTGGTAGCTTTGTACTTGAAGATGCTGTCGAGATCCTCTCTTCTAGAATTGAAAAGGCTGGGGAGGATAAAAGAAAGCAGCGAAGCGAGCTCTTGCAGGTTGTTCTGTAGTGGTGTACCAGTGAGGAGCAGGCGAAATTCGGCAGGAATGCGCATGAGCTGTTGATGTCTCTTTGATTGACTGTTCTTCAGAGCATGACCTTCGTCGAAGACGCAGACCACAGGGCGCACGACCTTTCGCAGGAAATCAGTATCATACTTGCCGACAGCGGTCTCGTATGTGGTAACGATAACGTCAATCTCATCCAAGCGGGACCCGTAGTCGTATCGTTGATTTTCTCTTTCAGCCTGTGAGCCATAGTAGGGAGCAACCTCGAGAGCTGGACAGAATCTGTTCAACTCTCGGATCCAGTTCTCCAAGGTCGAGCCAGGAACAACGACAAGATGTACACCCTGCACCTCCGTCTGTTTGAGGTGGGCAAGGAATGCGATAACTTGGCAAGTCTTTCCCAGGCCCATGTCATCGGCGAGGATACAGCTCAGCTTCTTGGACCAAAGCAGATTGAGCCAATTCAGACCGAAAAGCTGATAATCTTTCATAATGAGGTCGGTGCTCATGTTGGAGGGCTGCTTGAGAAAGATGTTCTTCTTGATCTTGGTGGGTCTGGATGACTTTGGCTTGACTATATCGTCGTCGTCGTCATCGAAGACACCTGTAGAGCTAGCAGGAGTGCCGATGCCCGAGTCATGATGTGCGTCTTCAAGCGAGGTCAGAGCCAGTTCACCGTCTTTTGTGGCGGCAGCAAAATCGATACCCCATTGCTTCATCGTGTCGGCAATAGGTTTTCCAAGGTTATCGCATTTCTCAACCAACTCATCAACAGCTTCGTAACCTCTGTACATCTCTTCACACACGTCCAAGACCTTGTCGCCGATGGCCTTCTTGGCCGACTTCTTGCCTGACTTCAAGGGTGCGGCGTCGGAAATGTTTCGAATAGCGTTCAGACTGCGGAAAGGTTTCTTGGACAATATGAACTGAGCAATTTCCAGCTTCTCGTTAGACATATCGGCCAGATCCTGGGCACTGCAAGTGTTGAAGAACTTGAGCAGACGACCATCGAAATCACTTGTGTCTTCTTCCGAGGACTCCTTGGCAGACTCGGCATCAGAATCATCCGAATCAATGACTGTGACAGCACGCTTCTTTGGTGGGGCCTCGACTGGCTTGGTTGGAGAAGGAGACCCAGTAGGTGAGGCGGGGTTCTTGCGACCCTGCACCAATCGTCTTTTTGGCTTTCCAGCATCCGAGGAAGTAGTGGCTGGTTTGGGCTTGTTGATCGAATACTTGTCGGCGATGGTTCGAGTGGGTGCTTTGACCTGTTGTTTGGCGGCTGGCCTGGGTTGAGCGCTGGGTTTCGCAGCGTTGCTTTCAATGTCGGAGCTGGTAAGGTCAACAACGTCCATGTTGTTGTCGTTGTCCTCTTCGCGGAATATCAGGTCGACAGCATCGTCAAAGTTGCCGCGGCTCTTTTCTAGGGCGTTGTTGAGCGTACGAATAGGGCGGCCGGGCAAGACGGTCATCATGCGTTCCACCTTCTTCTGCATGCCAACATCGAAGATATCGGCGATAGACATGTCTTGTACAGGCTGGGCGCGCGATGGGGCAGGTTGGCGTTGGTGGGGTTTGTTCCGTGACACTCCTCCATAGGCACTTTCCATGGCACCATTGTAGGCGAAGGAGGATGTAAAAGTCTTGAACTTTTCGGCCGAGGACTTTGGGCTGTCGTGGACGCGGTTGGGAGAAGAGTCGAGATTTCTGCCGCCTTTGGTGAAGGCGGTAGGAATGATGGCAGGTTGGGTGGCAGGTCCCTCGGTGTCGGAACTGCGGTCGATGGGAGGATCCACAAAGTCATCATCGTCGTCGATGTTAATGAGCGGCACAGGACGGCTGGATTGGAGAGTTCCTGGGGGACGTCTAAAAGCAGTTCCCGGGGGAGCGAAACGGGCACCCAGGGTACTTGAGGGTCGAGAGTGGGGGTGTTGGAGAGGAGATTCGGGTACGGGAGCGGGCGAGCTGCGAGCAACTTGGACGGTAGGAGTAGACGAGTGAGAGCGCTTCTGGGCAGTAGGCAGCGGCTGAGTGGGTTGGGTAAGGTAGGGTTGCGATTCGGCAGTCAGATCGGCCATGAGGTTAGCAAAGGTCAGATTGGCCTTGGGCGGGGGTCGCGAAAGAATCTGGGTCGGCACCGTGGCAGATGCATGTGTTGGCTGGCTCTGAGTCTGAGTCTGTGTCTGAGGTCGCCGTCCAGCAGGGCGGTAGCCCCCAGCAGTCTTCTGTCTCTTGACAGGGCTGCTCAGGATCGGGTCGCTGTCCATTGTGCCTGCCTGTGCGGAGCCTCCGAGAAGGTGAAAAAAGTTTCCGTCTTTCGCTATGTCGACAATGTCACAAGGCCAATCGCTAAACTTCAAACACGCTTTGCAAGACCGAGAGTCGTGCGAGGTAGGAGGTGGTGACGGAGCTAAGGGACTTAGTTGAACATGGGAAGCACAATCAACAAAAAAGTGGCAAGGGAGACGCTTCGACTGTCAATTGCTGCACTTCACTTTGAGAATGAATGCGGAGTCGTGACGCGCACGCGCCTCAGCACCTTTCTTCACCATCTCAACCACTGGGCAATCACTTCTTTGCCAGTAGCAAACCCGATTACACCATGGCCACCAACAGAAGAATCAACTCCCAGGAGAAGACCCATCTGGACCAAGATGAGGTTCAGCAGCAGCCATCCGTAATCACTCCAGCCGTCCCCAAGTATGTCCATGCCTGATAGTCATCATTCCAATGAATCCTACTGACCAAGCCATCCACCAGACATGTCATTGTTAAATTGCTACTTTTCTCTTTCGCCATGATTGTCTTGCCCATTTCTTCTTACTTCCTGACTGTCGACATGCTGTTCTCCGGTAAACATTCATTCATCCATCCTCACCCGACCCTCACTAATTCTGCAGGCAACTCTACTTTTGCTGGTGCAACTGCTGCCATCATTGCAAATGTCGTTCTGATTGGCTACGTTGTTGTCGCCATGAGAGAAGATGCTGGTGAACGTGCAGAGGCCGAAGAGAAAGACAAAAAGTCTCGCTAGCCTGTTATCTGCTCTTTTTGATATTGCGCTTTGTACATTGTGAACTGAACAAAATCCATCGACTGAAAACTAAAATAATAATAAAAAAGAAATGCTTCATTTGTACCAACCTCCAAATAATGGTGTCGGCTTTCCTTCTGTGTCAGTACCCGACATGCCTTTCGTCGAGCAATTAACCCATCCGTCCTTGAGAAGACAACCCAAACGCCGCTGAGATGCAGCTGTGAAACATTCAGCTCCCTCCCAATCTGCCATTAGGTCATTAAGTATGTACTGCCTCTTTTTCTTTTTAAAGTCGTCCAGCAGGCAGTTTAACCCTTGCTGAATCGCTTCTTGAAGAAACCCTTCTTCTTCTCCTCTTTTACGGGAGTGGGGCGAGTGGCGGGCGGCAGATGTCCACCTTGAGAAGAAAAGTTGGACGCACCCTCGGCACCACCAAGCTTAATGGGTGCGCGAACAGGTGGAGCCTGCGATTGTGTAGGGGCTGATGGGTTTCCACCAGCGTGTCCATTTCTGTTGCCGTGAGACATCCCATAACCGCCGTCAGAGTCGCTAGCATACTCCTCCATGATCGGAGGGCCGTTGTAGATGTCGTATCCGTACGGATCGGTCTGCTTAGGAACTCCATTGGCACGATCGAGAGAGCTGTTCTCGCTGCTGGGGTCTGTCGAGTTGTTCCAGGGTCCAGTGCTGTCACTGTGGTTGGCTGCACCAGTATCGTACGAATCGTTGTAACTATGTTGAGGATAGAAGCCGTATGCGCTGTTAGAGCGGCTGGCGTTCATACGCTGTGCGTAGCGATTGCGGGAAGGAGGTGCTAAAGGTCCCACACCGATATCAGAGTGGCCGTCGGGACGACGCGATGCATAGTGTCCGCCGGCGTATTGCGAACCATTCTCATAGCGGCCAGAGTCGTAGTCTGCATAGGCTGGTCAGTGAGCTGTTCAATCAGACAACGGCGATGCGGTACATACTGTTACCACCGTAGTAGCTGCTTCTGCGACTTTGATCGTGGTTGGTGTAGGTGTAGCTCTCTGTTGTCTGTATTAGTATGGCGTCTTTGGCCTGAAGCATGACAGTGCACGTACCAGATCTACTAACGGAGCGGCGCTTATATCCGCCATCGATAGCTCTTTCAAAAGATCTGATGGTGTCGAGAGGTCTTTCCCAGCGAGGGCGGGTCGGGTTGGAAAGGTCGGGTTCGGCTGTGGAGGGGTCAGCGACTAGATGTCAGGCAATGGGAGCATGGGATTTGACGTACTGATTACATTACCATTACTATCTTTGTGTTGGACGTTGCGGAGCGACTCCATGGTGGCCTTCTCCATGACGGCGGCATCTTTGTTGGGGTCAGCCGGAGTTACGGGAAAGCTAACAGCAATATCGGCCATGTTGGGAAAGCAGGAATATGGAGGATGTGGAGGGTTTGGCAGCAGCAGGCAGAGATGGGAAACGCGAAGATGGAGAGAAAGGAAAACGCACCTCCGGGCTGGGCCTCATTCATAGCAGCATTTGGGTTCGCCTTGGACCCGCCCTTCCAGAAGCTATCGCGGCGCTGCTTCTCGGCAGGGTTATCGACCAAGACCTCATGCTTGCTGCTGCGACTGTGGTCGGACTTGTGACTGAAGGCGCGAGAGGTCGTCCGCGGGCGAGTGGTGGGCGACGATTGATCCATGCTGAAGTGGGCTTTCGGACCTTTGCTGCCGAATGACTAGTGCTGTGGATAGGTCGTGGATAAGGCCAGGCGATGCGATTACAGATATCGGACACGCAGAAAAGCGAGTGAAGTAGTCAAGTTGAGGTCGACAAGAAGCAGAGAGTTGGAGTTTAGAATAAAAGAACGAACGAGGAAAAAGACTCGGGCGCCGTGTAGGTTTGTGTCGTAGAAAGGATTACGAGGCATTCGGCTTGGGTTGCCGCGCTTGCAGAAACAAGAGAATGTTGCGAATGTGGCTGGTACCTTCCCAAGCACCTCTCCCGCCTGCCTCTTTTTATCTCCCACTACGGATATCTCTAATAGCTTGCATTTGCCTTGCGCGATTCTGTCCATCTGATTTTCATCAACTGCATCCAATTCTTGCGACAACAAGCTGCAAGTTGAAGCTCTTCCAACTATCCGGCGAACGCTGGCTATCAATGGCTTTGAGGCGGTGCACCGCGTAACGACGAATGATGTGGCACCATAAACGTCGTGGCCCGACGGGTACTTGGATCGTGACGATGGTTCTTCCTTGTCCTTGTCTGACCTCATGGCCGGCGCGTTGGCTAGCAAGGTTGTTCCCAGCAGGTATGCACCTCTGATACATTCCACAACTCGACCTCTTGCTCTTTTCAACTGCAGAGGGTCTTTTGCATCTCTGTGCCCCCACACGTCCACTACCCATGGGGAAACTCGCTCTATTGTGAGAACGGCTCGTTCTGCCGTCTTTCAGTGCTTGGCTTTCCGTCGATCCATAATTGACTTTCGATTTTTTGCATGCGGCTTTGAGCTATTCTAAATCAGGGCTTATCTTGTCATCATCCCGCCCAACGCATAGCGTAGATCTCGAGCGGACTTCGTTCCCTCCGGTTCCCGAAGGGAGTGACATGCGATAACAGATAAATCGGATCCTATCAAGTCCAGGCTCTTCCGGAGGAACTTGTGGTTCCTCAAGTTCTACCTCCAACTGCCGTCAATAATTTGTACATCCTGTCTCGAAACGTCTTCGATTCCGAACAATCGTTGCAAGACATACGAGTACGAAATAAAGGACAAGACTTTGAACGATTTCAAAAGGACACGGATGAGTTTGCGGATTCCGGTCTGGTTGGAAAATGTCGCAATTCGAGAAAATATCGATGCATATCAATCCTTCGAACCTCTGGTGCGCTTGAGGATTCCACAAAGCATGCAATCTTTCTGGATCTGACGCTGTCTGAGGCGTTCCTTGAAGAATAGCCTAAGGTATGCGCAACTTCATCCGATCTGGTTCTGGGTCAATTTACCCATCTCAAATTGCCATGAAGCTTACTGAATGGCGTTCGACCCTCCTGGCGCGGCGGACGGGGAAGTGCACCAGGAGATGGCTCACCAGAGAAAGATCCATTTGTTCATTCAATCAGACGAGAACTACCCGTTGTTGGTCTCGTGCTCTATCGATGATATGTTCACCAAGCAAACCTGGATCGCATACTTACTCGAAAGCTAAACCAACATTCTTCCCACAACTGTCCTGGTTCTCAACTAGGCCATCCACCTCTGTCATGTTCTTCACCATGGTCATGCAGCGCATGATCATGCGTGTAACTTGTCGACAATAGAGCCGACGACCCTTCTCTCGAGTAAGTTGCTGTCGCAGCTACACTTCGATTGTCCAAGGTTGGAATTTTGCTTGTCGATAAAACTCAAACTGCTTGGCGAGGGTACAACCCTGGCATTTACCAGATTCATTGTTCTGTCCGAACGACGATCCCTACAACGTAGACAAGCAGCTCATCGATCCCGATCCATAAGATCACCACCGCTGTGTGCACATCCAAAGCTTTATACGCAGCGTTGGCTCAAGGGGCCCGTAATTACGAAAAATGGATGAATTTCGCTGCTGAGAAGTTCTGTCTCATTGTGTTTCGTGAGATCATGCCCTGTCCTAACTCCTGGTACACATCCAACCCTAGCTGGACCCCTCGTCTTCCTGTCCCATATTCCCCGCTCTCCATGCCCCAGTCTTACGCCGATACTTCATCTCAGCCATCTGTCCATATTCTCCATCCCAGCGTCGTCTCATGAATCATGATCCACTCGGCCTTGCTACCAGCCCTATTTCCAGGTGGATTGTTGTTTTTATCGAGCTTCCCATATCAACATTCCGGCATGCATGTTGCGCAATCCATCAGAGTCTCTCGCCATAGACATCGTATTGATTTTCAACCGAGTTTCGCTGCAGTTGATTGCTGGATCCTGGACATGCCACTTTCTCAATGCCTCGAGAATGGGTCTAGCCAGGACTGCCATCTCGTTAGGATTGTTCGACGGCTTGTTCACTGTAGTTGTCACGACATGCGTTTCGAGCTCAAGCATTGAGTCTTCGATGGACTTGGTGTCGCCCGTGATGGTCGATTTGACCACATCACGGAGCAGGAGCATGAATGCTGGGTCCTTATGCGAGGTAGGGAAGTCTCTGAGTATCTCAGAGATCTTGGGGGTGAGAAGGCTGATGGCAGCTTGCGAGTCATCCGGGGTGAGTGGAACAACTGTTGTCTTGACGTCCAGTGGCGGATGACCATGTGCATTTGTGCTTGATGGAGCAAGCATGAGAGCTTCTGCTACAGTGTGGATTGTGCGATCAGAGTGTGTCTCGTGAGAAGCTCTGGTCTCGAGGCCCGTCGAAGTAGGTGACCTGTGTTTAGGCCTGACTGAACGCTCGTTCTCGTTGCTCTTAACTGTAGCAAATGCGTGATCTGAGACATGTGGAGAGTCTCCCACTTGTTCGATCTGCCCCGTATCGATGGTGGAAGAAGCTACATCATGTCTTTGCCTATCAGTGCCTATGTCTCCAAGGCGATAGCCTGACTGTGACTCGAAGGTACGTCCTCGTATGCGCCGAGGTCTTCCGAATGAAGAAAACACAGTGTCGTCCCCATCGTCGGAATCTTCAGAAAGCTGGTCTTCCTTAGATTGCAGATCAGCCGGACTTGTGACAGGGTAGTTGTCAATTCTGTTCTCAAGCCAATCGAGCTCTCCTGCTGATAGAGCATCAATATCAGGACCTCTGTCAGCTTCCGCGAACAGGTGGACAATGTCATCAGCGGGTACCAATCTCGCTGTGCGCTCATCAACACCTCTCAAAAAGAGATCTGGCAACCCGAACTCCTCAGCGCTTTTGCTTGCCCAGGTTGAGGTCACCAGAAAGCCGGAATTGACAAAGTGCTCGGGAAATGTGTGGCGTAGAGTTCTTTTCGATATCCACTTCTGACGAGGACGGTGACGTCTCTCCGGCTTGATAACATGTCTTGCGAACATGGCCATGAGCTTCTCGTCCTCATTACCACGTTCCAGCTCGCTGATCCTGAGCAGTGACGCTTCTGCTGTGATGCCATTTGCGGGCCATAATGGCCGATCGCGATCATGAATAGTCTCCATAGTAGGTTGAGCCGGTGTCGCGTCTAGACCGGAACTTGGGTATGTTCTTGCCCGCTTGGACTCTTCTTGGACGCTGATGTTATCAACGGCCGGTCTTTTCGTGATTCTTAGAATGGCTCCACGTAGTTGATGAGTTTCGCCCGACGCCATCACCTCTGACTCACTGGAGGTAATTGGAAGCGGGTTGATCTTTGTAGTGTTGGAAGCGTGAGCAGTGTGGACAACAATGTTGTTGGTAGTAGTAGTCTTGAAAGTGTGAGCAGCGTGTTGATAGCAGTAGTGTTGGTGGTGGTGGTGATGATGGTAGCGGAAAAGGTAGGAGGCGCAAGTGGTTGTTGGTGCTCCTACCTGTGATGAGGTGAGAAGTGATGGGGATGATGAGCATCCGACGATAGCTACAAGCGATAGCAAAGGCTTTGGTTTTCTGGAAAGGGCAAGTGGGTTAATCATCCAGTGAAGGTCTCAAGCCGATGGAAGGTGTGAACAGCCACAGCCAGATTGAGTGAATGTCGTTCGTTTGGTGACGAGGGGAGTGTGAGAAGGACAATCAAGGGCACCAAACTACGTGGTGAAGTTCTCGAAAACTTAGCTCAAGTGATCATGTGCCGCATGGAACAAGTCCTGGACCTGTATTCAAAAGCCTAAGTGTGGAAAAAGTGCTCAGAGGCGGTGAAAGTGATTGTGATACTCGCGAGATGGTGCAAAGGGTAGGCAATTGAGATGTCAGTCTTGCAAATGAGACGACGAAACGTGAAAGACTTGTTGAAAGAAAAGTGTGTATGCTTGTGATGGGATGATACAGCCACAAAAGGTGTCGAATACTGGCGACACTATGAGTGCTCAGCTTAACAAAATGAGGTGAGAGCGCCCTAAGCACTGACGATAAGCTGGCAGAAGTGGTCCAAGAAACCATAAATAATCATGGACTAGCGAGGCAGGAACTCAGCTGCGAATGATGTAGAATAGACAGGCACTACACTAAGGGGCCAAGATTGTTCAAGCCTAGGTAAGAAGTAGTGGAAAGACAATTGGACCTGTCAGCGTAAACACACAGCGAGTGCACAGTCAATGACAGTCCCCGGGGTTAAGGATCTAGATTGAAGTGTAAGGGAGATGTGGGCAATGCGATTCTATAAGAAAACATTGCCGGAGGCCAGTTGTACTTCTCTGATGAGAGGAGGAGTGTGTTGTTTTATAGAGAATATATGCATCATCAGAACACTTCGAAAGACCTACATAGTGCCTGCACTCCCTCTGCAAGCCAGATTGCTGAGAATTGAAGATCACGTTCCAAGTAGAAGGTAAGACCAGAGTTCGCAATCTCCACGTCCTAGTGGCTATACAGTCAGGACAAGGAATCGGACCAATGCACTTGCCGCCTCCGCTACAAAAATACGCATGAATAAAAGTCACCAGGCTAAGGACCTAGTTCAGCAAGCCGCTTGACGTGGCAGGTGCGCATGATACCCAGATGTGCGAAGTGCACCAATCAAAGAGCCGATCGTGAGTTTCGATTGCGTAGTTCCGAACTGCTAGTAGTAGTAAAGCAGGTATGCAGAAAACAAAGAGTCCATGGGGGAATTTGAGCAAAGCGTTGTCGAATGTATCGATATGTAGAATTCGTCAATGTAAAAGCTACTGAACCGGAAACTGTATCCCTAGGGCGTAACGTAGCGAGAGCCCTTCTGGAAGGCACTTTTGCAACCAGTAGAAAAAGCGCTCGAATATGCATAGAATCGTAAAAGTTGTCCGCGCGTGAGGACTCTTGTGGGCTTGTGCCGGGTAAGTTCACTGAGCACCAAGCATTGCAGCGACGTCCTTGTCCAGACCGACACCCTCGCCATTGGCAAAAAGCTCATCTTCCATGTCTGAGTTGTGGTTCATCTTTCTTCGCTTTAACCTGGGATCAGAAGTAGCAACTGGGCTGTTTGAGGCAGGGCGAGCCAGGCTGCTGAGCAGCATGTTTGCGCCTTCTGACATTGCGGGCGCATTGGTTTGAAGCATCGGAGGAGGTTCAAACGATGGTGCGGGTTCGGTATGTCTCGGTTCCTGTTCCTGATTACGGTCGGCAGCGAAAGTGTTTGATTCCAAGAAATCCTGTTCATAAGCATTGTCGTCTGCAGGGTAAGCAGGCTCAGGGGAGCCGGTGGGCGTGAAGTTCTCGACATCGGGAGGAGGGGGAGTGAACGATTCGACTTCGGGGCTGCCATGGTCTCCAGAAGCAGGGAGAGAGTTGGCTGAGGCGACAGCGGATGAAGCATCGGCGGACAGGCCACGCATAATGCCATCCTCGACATCCTTCTTTTTGGCCTCAATCGTGGCACGGCGAGAGGAGAGCTCCGAGTGTGTCTTCTGTTCTTCATCCAGCTTGCCTCTATTGGACTCGAGCAGTTTCTCCAGACCGGCGATGAGTTCGCTTCGGGCCTTGAGGCTGTCGTTGACGGCGCCCTCTGCGCTTGCGAGGTTCTTCAGCAGAGAGGATAGGCGAGCGGCATGGACAGGCGGACTGGGTACAGGGGTGTTGGGATCGGTCAACTTTGCGTATTCGGTGTTGGCCGTCTTGATCAGGGGTTGGGCAGCAGATTCGGAGCGAGAAAGATTGGCCTGAGGCTGGGCCAGGGGTTGCAGTTCAGGCGGTACGGCCGACGAGGAAGAGCCGGAGAGGATGGAGCCGCCGAGCAGGGAGCCACCAAGACGTGCGCCGCCGGAGCGGGCTGTGCGAGACTTGTCGACCTCTGTATGCCGTTAGTTGACTTGTTGGCGGGCAGGGTGGTGAAGTCGATACCATGAATGCGCTTCTCGGTGGCATCTTGAATGGCGAGATCAAAGATGTTGCGCTGGCGCCAGACTTCTACAACGCGCTTGATCTTGCCGCCCGTGTCTTGTGTACCGCTCTTGTAGGCCAGCGAGGTGGCTTCTGCGATGATCTGCATGGTCGGGTCAGATGTGGTCGGTGGTATGCGGGACAGAACGTACAGGGCTGAAGGCGACAAGGAAGTCGTCCTTCTTACGAGCCTTTGACTGCTGGACAACCTCTGTACCATGAGTTAGCAGTCGAAGATATCACGGGGCGCATTCGGGGAAGCTACGTACCATTGGCAAGGTAGATCAGATTGAGTTTCTTGGGCGGGTTGGAGTCCTTGAGTCTCTCGAGCCATAGCTCAGCAGTACGGTCGGCGTGTCGTCTGGTTACAAAACTAAGCCATGCTCATGGTACATTTGGCGGCGCAAAGCAAACAAACCTGTGAAAGATGATCCATTGAGCGACGCTGACAATGCTGTCTTGGGTTTCATTCAGCGCTGAGAGCTTAGCTCGGACAGCGTCATCAGCGTAGGCCATAGTGTACGCTCGGGTCAAATATATGATGCGACGGCAGGGTTGATGGTCGCAAGCACGAAGCGTCACCAGCAACAGCAACAGCAACAGCGCAATCAAGGTGCTTTGACTGCAAGCATTATATGGACGGCAGGAGCCGAAAGCCCGGCCCGCTGTCTTCCCGCATCATCATAACGCCGGTGCTCATTGCTGTGCAGCGTGCAGCGTGCAGCGTCTCCGTACCCCAAAGGCCCAAGCCCAAGCCCAAGCCTCAGCCTCTCGATTACCTGTCAACTCAACTTCCAAACAACAACCCGCTCTACCTCACCATATCACCGCCTTCCATCTCTTTGACCGATCAATCGCCTCACCGGAACGCTGCGCCACAGCAGACTCAATTCCACTGCCTGCACTCCATCACAAATACCGCAATGGCCGACAAGTTCCCCTCTGTCGAGGACCTCGATTCTGGTACACGATTGCAACAGGATTCTCATGCACGCAGCTCCAGCTAACTCGTCAATTCTAAGGTCTGATTGGAGACTCTACCGCCGACAACAACGTCGACACTACTCAACTGGACGACTCCGACTTCCTGGCCCGTGAGCGCGCTCTCCTTGGTGATGATGCCGACCAATTCGCTACTCCCGCCGACAACGCTGCCACTGTTGAAGATGACGACGATCTCTTGGGTGGAGGCCAATCCAGCCAGCCTCCTGCCGACTACGACATGGGTGGTTTCGAATCCAGCTTCCCAGCTATCGACACATCAAACGAGGTCAGTCTCCGCTTGTCCTCTTGTCTCTTACCAATCAACACCTCCTAACGTGCATCTTCAATAAAGGGTGTAGCACCCGGCGGCACAATCACCGGCTCCACACTACCATACCAGCCCAAATCCAACCAAGCTTCCTACGAAGACGAATCCGAACCCGACGTCATCCGCGAATGGCGCGAGCGCAGAGACATGGCCATCCAACACAGAGACGAGGTTTCTCAGTCCAAGAAGGAAGAGACTGTCAAGGCCGCTCACCAAGCCATCGACGACTTTTACGAAAACTACAACAACAAGAAGGACAAGACTGTTTCTCAGACCCGCAAGGAGGCCGAAGAGTTCCTCAAGTCTAGAGAGGACACCACCGCCGGAGGTACCAGCTGGGACAGAGTTTCCAAGCTTGTTGATCTCAGCGGCAAGGGCGTTAGCGGCGGTGCTCAGGGTTCGGCAAAGGGCAAGTTCAGAGAGTTGTTGCTCAACCTGCGCAAGGACGAGAAGGCCCCTGGCGCCAGTGGTTACTAAGAGAGAGATACCCCTTGTTGCGCACATGTATCGGTCGGGAAAATTATAGCACCTTGAACACTTCAACACCTAATCCAAGAGAGTCGTGTATGAACAATCACCAAGAGCTGTTCGGGGAATGATTTCGTAAAATGAGTGGGGTATGTCTTTCGTCTATATCTCTCTCCTACCCATAGCAGTACGACCCAAGGCACCGAAGCCTATGCATAACAATCAAGACAAAATAGCAAGGAAATTCAACATCTACGTGAGGGGGTATTTCAGAAACGCAAAGAGGACAGAACCAAGAATCAGAAGACCACTTCACCTTCCTCCCGTGCTCTTGGGCGTCCTCTCGGCAACAGCCTCCCCAGCACTGATATCTTGTCCTCGGTATTTGCTCCCTTGCTCCTCCATCTGCTCTTTGCCTTCTTCGGCTGCACTCTCTTCTTGGACTTCGTAGCCCAGTTCTTCCTCTTCACTGACTTCAGGACCTCGAGGACGTGACTTGGCGGCTTCGTTGCCAGACATCTGCCACTCCATGAGTTTGCTAAATGCACCTTCTTTCTTCTTTGAGAGTTCGGAATAAGTGCCTGTTTCTGCTACTTTGCCGTCGTTGCCGATGCAAATGATCATGTCGGAACGTTTGATTGTTGACAAGCGATGGGCGATCGAGATTGTGGTGTTGTTGCCTGCGAGGAGGGCGGCGAGGGCTTGGTTGACGAGGGTTTCGGATTCGGCGTCGAGAGCACTGGTTGCTTCGTCTAGAATTAGAATGTCTGGGTTCTTGAGTAGGGCGCGGGCGATGGCTAGTCTTTGTTTCTGGCCACCGGAGAGTTGAGTTCCCCGTGCACCGACATGTGTCTCGAGACCCTCAGGCTGAGAATCGTTAGTACCGTGTATGACATTGTAGAATGTAGAAGAGACTCACGAAGTCGGAGATGAACTGGCAGTTGGCCTGGCGTGCTGCAGCAATGATTTCGGCACGAGTCGCGAGAGGGCGACCATAGGCAATGTTCTCAGCGACGGTTCCAGAGAAGAGCACGGGCTCTTGACCGACATAGCCAATCTTTCTTCTCAACTGCTTGGCGTTCATGGTTGTCACATCTCGTCCACCGATAAGAATGTGTCCGTCTGCAGGTGTGTAGAAGCGCATGATCAAGCTGGCCACGGTAGATTTACCAGCACCTGACGGAGCAACAATGGCAACGTTGGTACCCTGCTTGATCGTGAAGTCTAGCTCGTTGAAGATGGGCACAGCAGGACGTGTCGGGTAGGCGAAGCTAACGTTCTTGAACACAATATCACCTCTGGCACTCTTGACAGGTTCACCCTTGGTAGGGCTGATGGTGGGCTCACGATCCTGTAGCTCAAACAGACGTGAGGCAGCACCGACACCCTTCATCAGCTCCGAGTAGAAGCCAGAAAGACCGAATAGTGATGATCCGGCGTAAGCGGTGTACATCAAGAAACTGGACAAGTCTCCGACACTGATAGCTCCGGTCTTGACCATGCCACCTCCAAAGTACAGGAGAGCCAGGAAAGTCATATTGCCCATGAATCCAGAGGAACTGAAAAATACAGCACTGATCAGAGCTTCCTTCTTGCCAAGTTCGAAAATTTTGCGGACTTGAGTGTTGTAACGGTGAACTTCTTGTTGCTCTCCAGCAAATGCTTGTGATGTCCGGACGTTTCCAAGACGCTCTTCAGCGATTTTGGTCAAAGTTCCCAGGTTTCTTTGAATGCGCCTTGAGAGAGTACGGATAGTACGACCGTAGAAGAAAGCTCCAATAGCGACGGGAGGGAACATGAGCGCCAGGATGCCAGTCAACTTAAGACTGACATAGCCCATGAGACCGAAGCCAGCGACTGCGGAAACCAAGGATCGCAGACCATCCGAGACGTTCTGTGTAATACTCTTTCCGACAATGATGGTGTCTGAGCCGAGACGTGAAATCAAGTCACCTACTCGATTGGCGTCGAAGAACTCGGCATTCTGAACAAATGTGCGCCTAAAGAGCTGAGAACGTAATCTGGTGACGATACGCTCGCCGACAATGCGGAGAATAATAATGCGACCATAGTTAGCAGCGGCACCGATGGAAAGCACGGTACCAAGAGCAATGTAGAAGACAGGCATTGTCATGCCAAAGAGAAGGTCAGCGCCTCCATCCTCAGCAGGCTTGGTGGCAGCATCCAGAATCTTGCCAATGGAGAATGGTAGAGACATGGAGATGGACGACGAGACAAGTAGGAAGAGGAAAGCCCAGGACAGGACCTTGATCTCAGGACGGGCAATCTTGAGCAGTCTCCAGATCTCATTCTGACCACCGGTCTTACCAGTACCGTCTTTGCTCAGCTTTGCCGACAAGTTGAGCTGAGCAGCGCTCTTTGCTTTCTCCGAAGGCTTGAAAGATTGATCGTCCATGGCATCCTCATCCTCTGGGTCTGGTTGGTGCTTGATCTCATCTCGGTAGGAGCGCGCAGCCTCTTGTGACTTTGCAATGATTGCAGATTGGGAAAAAGGTCTCCTTAGGGCCAAGGATATGGCATTTTGAGCAGAAGAATGTAGCGAGGGGCGTGACAGGGGAGCCAATCGCGCGCAGGAGAGACCGAGAGAATGTGATGGTGATGATAACGGCTGGAAGGCTTGCGTGTTTAACGAGCGAGCGTATCTGGCGGGCGCGAGCGTGGTCCTAGACAGGGTGGACAATAGAGCGGACGAGTCCTGGCATGCTCTTGAGCAGAGCCATTGCCGAGGGTGCATGGCTACCCGGCTCGGAGATGGCGATGACTGTCGGGAGCGAAGGGGGCGGAGGAGAGGGGAGGGTGAGAGCGAAAGGTCGTGGTCGTCTACCGCAACAAGAGAGGTTGGCGAACAGTAATGGGCATGCTTGTCATGGATGTTTTGTGGTATGCGACATGGAGGATGGATGTGCTGCTCCCAAGGCCTCTAGACCCCCAGCCGTCTTTGACTGCTGCTCATCGTCATCGTCCACCCACGGGCCGATGCGCGGCGAGCTTGGGCCCTTCGATTTGCTTCTATCAATCAACCAAGGAACCATGTGTCCACCGTGTTGCTGGAACAGGTCCCTCTTTTGCTACACTGACTTGTTTGTACTCGATTCCATTCTCTGACAACTGCATTATTGTCCTTTCTACTAGGAGAACATCTACTGTCCGCACCATCACACCGCAACAGCAGTCCGGCGCATCGTCTGATCGAGAGCCCCGCAGTCATGCCTGTTGATTACAGCAAATGGGTATGCTTCTTCTCCTGTCCACTTCTTTAATTTCCCACTAACATCTGCCTCTAGGACGCCCTTGAGCTGTCCGACGACTCTGACATCGAAGTCCACCCAAACGTCGACAAGCGTTCCTTCATCCGCGCGAAGCAAAACCAAATTCATCAGCAGCGTGTCGATCGCAAACACCAAATCGAGACTCTGAAGTACGAGAAGATCATCAACGATGGCTTGATTGACCGTATCGACAAGCTGCTTGCTGCTCTCGACACTCACAAGCAAGAGGCCGAGCAGGCCCAGTCCGGCATTGAACGCTACATCTTCCAAGCCCTGGTCCAGAGCACTGGCTCTCCGGACAAGGACACCCCTCCACCTCCTCCAGGTGGTGTACATGCAAATGTTCAGGATCCTCCTCGCTACAGTAAAATGATGGCTGCTCTTGTCGATCAGGCTAAGCAGGCCGTCGACGAGGCTAAGCCTGCACCTTCCGCATACTATGGCGCCTTCGTGACAGAAGTCACCTCGCACAAGACAAAAATCCAGGACCTGCAAAGACAACTGTTCGAGAAGCTAGCTGAGCTCGAGAAGGAAGAAAAGGCCAAAATTACGAGCGAAAACATACGTACCGGCTTCGACAGCTCTCACGTCTCAAAGTCTTCAACCAAGCCTGGCGCCAGTCAACAATCATCCGGCCCCGAACTACTCAACCCTTCGCGTCCATCCATCCAGCATGCCGACAGCGGTCAATCATCTGGAGCCGATGCTGACATTGAGGATGAGTCGATTGTCACAAAGCCTACCGCTGGTCTCGACAGTGACGACGATGACATGCAGGCCTCGCCGCTAGCAAGGAAGTTCGCCAAGATCAGGTACGGCGACTACCGTTCATCCCTGGATTTCATCTCAAACAACCCTTCGGTCATGGGCGAGAAAGAGACGGATGGTTTGCTCGTAGAAGCCTTCAATGCCCAGAGTGACGGTAACGACGACTATGCCAGACAGTGTGTTCACCAAGCTCTGTTGCTGCAGTACTGCAGACAGCTCGGTCGCGATGGTGTACAACTCTTCTTCAAGCGCGTAACGACCCAAGGTCACCAAGCCCAGAAGTTGTTCATGGACGACGTCAATTCGACTTACGCTAGAATTCGTTCGAGAACCCGAGAACTCGCCGAACAACGCAAGCGTGATGAAGCAGAAGGAACCGGTGGTGTCGAGCAGATTCAGCTGCACGCAGTCGATCCGAACACCACCATCAACATAGTTGTACCACCCGCTGATTCGACCGACGAAGATGCCAAGGAGGCCCGCGCAGTCTTCGAGACTTTCCCTCCGGGATTACAGCGTGCTCTAGAGAGTGGTAGCTTAGATAGAGTCAATGAAGTCTTGGGCAAGATGAGCGTTGATGAAGCCGAGCAGATCGTGGCTCAGCTGGGCGAGGGAGGCATGTTGAGCTTGGAAGAGGGTGTTATTGATGCGACGACCGAGGAAGGCAGAAAGCAAATGGAGGAGATTGAGCGTTCTGGCAAGATGCCTGAAGGCCAGGAAGGACGCGTGGTCGAGGAGACTGAGGACCCGGGTATGGACTAAAACTGTTGATAGAGCCATTGAAGCCTGAGGCAACGAGTTGTCAATTACCATGAGCGAACTTGATCTTCCTGCGTTGCAGCGACGATACCTATGATATCGTCCATCAGATCCCCCTATCTCGTCGCGTCTGCAAATTTAGTAATAGCAACAGACAATCACGAGGTACCTGAATGTGGATATAAATGTCGTGATCAGGGGCCACTCGTACGATCTAGACGAATGAGCTGATCGGCCATCATTGACAAGATAAGCGAGGTGGCGCGATGTCGGGAGGAAGAACAATGACCTCTCAGAGAAGAAAGGCAGAAAACCAAGCCAGCAAAGTTGGCTCAGGACACCGCAGCAAAGCGACAGTAAGACCACATAAGATTTTCAGAGCTAAAGTAAAGTCGATGACCACAAGTGCCAGCCGAGGTCGAGCAACCAGGTTAGCGGGTGCGGCCACCGATCGGGGCGAAAAACTCAGCCGTCGGGAGGACGAACAAGGAAAGTGCTCGACGGCTTTGTCGTATGTCTATTACTCGAACAAGAGCATTGAAGTGAAATAAGTCCTTATGAATGTGTTCAATGATGCTGTGTCAGGCGAATTGAGCATCTAGGGATCCATGGTGTCAATCTTATCGATCCCGGATCTTTCGAAACAATCGGTTTGGTGGGCGAGGTGCAAGGTGACGCCGAGCCTGCAGGGGCCAAGTGGAGGGCGTAACTGCCTTTTGGGAAAGCCGTGCGCCACGCCTCGCCGATGTCCACCTTCTACTTCCTGTCTTTCTGTTCCTTCCTCAACCACACAACTTCCGATTTCACGACTTGTCAGGCCAATTGCTCGCTGGCTTTGTTCACTATACACCTACCAAATATCGTCGAAGTGACTCTACGCATTGTCCAGAGGGGGCTCTTGAGGAGAAAGAACCTTTCCTTTCCTTTATCTTTATCTGATCGATCTCCTCGTGGTGAGTCTCAGCATCCCGATCCCCGCCATCGGCAATGACGAACCATCGACTTTTCCGCACTTCACGTCGTCGAATGTCAAGCGTCGCCTTCGCGTTCCTCATATACTAACACGCTCCCAAAGTAGCCACGCCGATACAAATCGCTCCGATGCGTCGCCATTCTCTCTCATCGTTCACCATGACGACACACACTCACAAGCACATTCCCACGACGGCGACATCACATCCTGACAACCCCATACCCACAGAGCCCGTCGCCATTCCGCAAGGCAGTATGTCGCCGTCAAAGCGATCCGTCCATTCGCAATCGCAGTCGCCACGCTCGTCAGGCGACTCTCTTGGCGAGTCAATGGCCTGGTCTGAGGGAACTCTCGAATCAGAAATCTCGACGCCCTCGACAGAACTGCATGACCAGTTCGAAGACTTGACTCCCAAGGACAAGAAAAGCCCCATTGAAACAGAGGTCTCCAAGCGCCGTGCCTCAACACACCTCATCACATCGACAGCAGACGATATTCGCAAGCTACTCGGAACAGGCGAGACCGGCACCAAATTCCTACAGAAATACTGCTGTGGAGGTGGCTGCTGCCAACTGAAGACCCTGCCTCCAGACACAGCTCGTCCTGGCTTTATCCCTGTCGTACTTCCTGACAACGACGCTTTCCGTGGCCTTGGCCTCAAGATCAATGCCCTGACCCTTGATACTGGTCTGAGCGACATCGTGGAACTTCCCAAGCCCAACATCTCTCTGGAACCTGTATCAAAGGATGAAGCTCCTTCTCACCAGAGCACTGTGGACGTGCACCCGCCCACCTTTGTCCAACCCCATCCTCCCTACGACGTCTATTCTGCACCCGTCTTTCACGCTCGCCAGCTCACCAACGAGGGTGCTGAGAAGCGAACCGTACACTTCGATATCGACATCACTGATTACCCCAAGGAAGGCGATATTGACTTCAAGGTTGGTGGCGCCGTAGGTGTCTGTCCTCCCAATGAGGCAGCTGCCGTGGACAGCATTTTCAACAGAATCGGCACCCCCAAGTTCTTGCGCAATAAACCCGTCATGCTCAAAACCGCTGGTGGACGCTGGCCCACCATCTGGGGAGACGAGATGCCTCGTGAGCTGCTGACCACCCGTAGAGAACTTCTGACCTGGTGCGTAGATATTGCATCTACACCACCCACTAAGCAGTTGTTCCGCGTTCTGGCAGAGTACGCAGACGCAAAGAACGAGCGCAAGATTCTGGAGTACATGTCTAGTGCCCAAGGACAAGGCGCTTTCTGCGATATCCGCACTGGCCCAAATATCACTCTTCTACACCTTTTGGAGGCCTTCCCTTCTTCGAGACCTCCATTCGAACTGCTTATGGGCTGCCTCAACCAACTCATGCCTCGTTTCTATTCTCTTTCAAACGACCCTCACGTCTCTTCCGATAGAGAAGGACTTGCTGGAAGACGTCTTATCGAGATTGCAGTCACGGTCCACGAGAACCCTGGTTACGACGGAAAGATGAGGACTGGTGTTGGTTCAGGTTACCTCGAGCGTGTCGCTCGCCACTTCATCGATGCTGAGAAAAAGGCAAAGCAATCGGGTGGCGAAGTTGAGATGCCGACCGTGCGTATTCCTATGTTCCGAGGATTGATGGCCAATCCTCTGTCCAAGAAGTTCGACTCGGATGGTCCTATGATTATGATCGGTGCCGGTGTAGGCATGGCTCCTTTCCGTGGCTTTATCCTCAATCGCCTGCGCAACTCAAAGTGTGCCAACAAGATCTGGCTCATTCAAGGCGTTCGTGACTCGACTTTGGACGAAATCTATTCGGGCGAATTGGGTGATCATGAGAAGCAGATAAAGAAGGTTGTCCAATCTCGAGCCAAGCCTCCAGTCGACCAGTCCGATGCTGGTGTGGTCGACATTCAGCCCAGAAAGGGTGGCGAGACAACCGGAAAGGTCGTGTCTGAGGTCCAAGCAAACAAGGCAGCCAAGTACGTCCAAGACGAGGTTCGCATGCAAGCAGACATTGTCTGGTTCGTCATCAATGCTCTCGATGGCCGCATTTTCGTCTGTGGAAGCTCCAGAGGCATGGGCGAGGGTGTGGAAGAAGCCCTCATTGACGTGGCCATGGACAAGGGCAACCTCAACTTCGAGGAGGCCAAGGATTTCTGGGCCCAAAAGAGAGATGTCGGTCAATACGTCGCCGTAAGTCTTGAGTCACCATTAATATCGCTCTCGACAAGTCACTAACTGATACTAGGAAACCTGGTAAATCTGCGTCCAGTGCTTTGTTTCGCATTCTCGACAGGCTGCTTCTATGGCCTCTAGCTTTACGAGAGCCACATGCCTGCAGGACTTATAATTCGCCACCAGCATCACCTTGCTGGCATTTGTGATTTGACTGATAGCGTTCCGTACTTTGTTATTGTTCGGTACCACACCCCGTGGACTTTTCAGAGCCACCTAAAAGGCCGGTGTTGGATAATCCGTCATTTGGGTTGGCGTTTATGTTTTGCTATTGCTATCATTGCATGTTTGTGAGAAAGGGACCCACCGAGGGAGAAAGCAGAGTTGCGGCCACGGGCGTCTACCGAGATGAAGCGGCACGCTGCCCAATCACGGGACAAGAATGTATCTAGAATGGAATATACAGATAACATATGCTCGCCATCATTCTTATCGACCGCCCAGCACTCAAACCCTTCCGCGCTCAACCTTGGATCTCCCATCCGCATACCTCATATCTAAAAACGGCGGCACATCAAACATGTTGTAGTCGCTGTGGCTGAAACTATATCTGTTGGCCGGCCAATTCATCAACAAGTCCCTGTGTCTTTCATAATCTTCCGTCATCCTTTCCTTTACTTCTTCTGCCTCTGTTGGGTTCAATTGCCAGTCACCAGTGAAACTGTTGATGTGATCGACGATCTCCCTGGGGACTATCATACCCGGCGGTATAGCTGCAATGATGGCTTCTTCGGCCCACCATCTACGATCCTGCGGAACCACGTTCCTAGTCGAACATATGCGATAATATGGATCCACCAGCGATAAGACAACATAGCTCAAACATCCAGCTTTGTCCTTGTCGATCAATTCAACACCATGTAAATGGTGATGCAACATATTCGGCCACGCAATCAAGCGACCTTCGGGTAAGCCTACACTGCCTAGTTCCTGAAGAGCCGGTGCTTCGCATGGATAGCCAGGAACGATGTGTTCTTTGTCTGTGATGGCGAAGACGGTCAACACGTCTTCGAGGGCCTCATCGTCGTCTTTGACATCGCAGTGGTCATCGAGATAGATATCGTTCTCTTGACGGAATGATATCCCGGAGGCAGTGGCGTTGGTTGAATCGAAGACGTACAGGGAATTTGCAATGATGTGGTCGTTGTTAGAACCTTCGATATGCCAGTGTGTTCCTCTGAAGTCTGGATTTTCTGGAGTCAACTTGACATTGACAATTTTGACAATTATCTGAAGTCCCTTGTTTCGAAAAGTGTCTTGGAGGTTTACGTTGTAAAATTCGTGATTGAAAGAGGCGTCTAGGTCCGGGCATTTGTATTGGCAATTAGAGCGTGTGAGGTTCTCCTTGCAAATTTCCTCACTGACTAGCCCGGTCTTCCATTGCTGATAGCTGTATGCATCGCTAGGTTCTGGGTGAACGGGATGCACCAGTCTGTCATGCTGTTCCCACATCAGGAAGCCTAGACAATTTCCTTTCTCAAGCCAGCCCTCAATATCATCTGTTGTCTTGTACGTGCTCGAACTCTTCGTACCATAGCTTTCGATCGAGGCGTCCCAGTCGGGCAAGTCGCAGTAAGCTTTTGCTTCTTGGATGGCGGTGTAGTATTCGGCAGTCCCTGGCTTCTTTCCTGCATCGGTGTATTTTCTCCAGCAAGGTGTCTCGGGCTCGCAAGACACGCCGCACGTCTTTACGCGTGCAGGTGTGCGTCCACGACGTTGGTCTTTGATGAGTACATCATTCCAGGGTTCGATTGAATGTGAGATCAATTTCTCAATTGCACCATACAAGGTTTCAAACCCAGGATGAATACCATTGATGTAGGAAGTTACGCGGACTTCCGTCCCAGTATCTCCCGAAAATTCGGCTTCGCAAGGTAATCTTTGATGATTCAAGGACCAACCGGCCCGATCAGATTGTTTTCGATTCCACTCATTCTCTGATCGAGGTTCTGGTGCGACTTTGGCTTTACTGATGGATCCGAATAGATCTGCGACATGCACTGCTTCTCCGTCGAGATACAGAGATTTGCCATATATTAGAGGATACATCATAGGATCCACGATGGTATTCATCTGATGTGCTGGATGTCGTCTTTGATCATGGGCTGCCAAAGTCGAATCCATGAACACAGCAATGCTCTCCTTCAACAAAGTCCGAGTTTCTTCGTCAACGATGGTGTCAGATTTGCAAATACCAGCTCCAGTATTGTAGACCAGGGTTCTTTTATCCTCTGGAAAGACGCGAGCCTTGTCTTGGAGTTCTAGAAGACACCATTCCCAAGCTTTCGTACTGATCAGTTTCTGGCAGAGTGCTTTTTCACGTAGTTTTGGAATGGCTTTCTCATCAAGGACTTCTTTGAACCAGTTTGGTCTGTCGGTAATTTTGTCCATCAGAGTAAGCATTGCGAGCTCTCGGGCAGTGGTAGGAAGATCTTGAGCCCATTCTAAAGTGGCACGAGTGAATCGATCTTCAAGGTGAAGTTCGAGCTTGACTGGGAGTCCTCCAAAACCGGGTACGAAAAGCGAGGCATCGGTGCCGTTCTCAAATGGCGGTGGGAAGGAAAAGGGTGACTCTATGCAATGAATAGGATGAGGATGGTTCATCTTTGTTTTCGTACTTCAATAACGGCTCGGGCTGGAAAGAAAAATTCCAAAACACTTGAAGGCTCTTCATTTTTGTTCCTTGCTGTGGAGCGTGTTGTTTATATCGTGTCGCAAATATCAATTTCGAAGCTGATGACTCAATTGCAGCCTAATATGGAGCTTCCTGTTTGGGATGATTTCACCCGACATTGTGCCATAAATCAGAGTAGGAAGCCACAATTGCGAGTGTATCACACAATCTCGTGGTGTCTCAGAAGATTGCCGACCATCTCGACAGTCACGAATGAATGCTTGATCGGCTTGATCGAGTCGGAAATGATCACCGAATTACTCAAAGAGCAATTGCAGTATGGACAGCGACTGATGATTGTACGGTGGTAATAGGACTTGACTGATCGATGAGAACGGATGATGGCACGAAAGCGCTTGACGATTCTTGCAGTGCTGTGCATTTTTATGGTGTCAACTGCAATGCGGCCAACGCAGTGTTGGACGCCGCCTACTGAGATGAAAACTCCTGGGTCACAGTAGCAGAGGAGGTATCATCTTGATTAGAAGCAAGCTCTTGACGCTTCCCGATACTCGGCGGGGATGAGTCCTGCCAAGATCTTCCATGGCTGGTCTCCGACGAAAACATCGCTCAAGATGAATTTTCGCTGAGGTTCGTGATGTTGAGGAAGACGAGACGGACATAATTCACCATGGTGGACTTACCTGGAGGTTGCGGAGTTAAGGAAGCTCTTTGGCAGGATTTCGGCCGAAGCGTCATAACCATTTGGGTAGATAAATAGGTGCAGGCCAACTCGCCATTGCAGTGCGAAAATCGAATTCAAACACCAGCTCTACTTTGATATTCTCACAAGAAAGACATCAATCATGGTCCAAACACTTCCTTTCGGCTCCTCAGGCATTGAGGTCAACACACCCGGCTTCGGTGCAATGGGTCTCTCTTTCGGTCTTGGTACCAACCTGACACCCGAGCAAGCTGAGCCCGTACTCCTCAAGGCGATTGAACTCGGTTGCACATTCTGGGATACTGCTGTAAGTAGACTGTTCTCTGGTCTAATTCAATCTCTGACTGATACGATGGTTAGGTTGTCTACGCAGCAGGCATCAACGAACAACTCCTCGGCGACTTCATCCGTAAGCACAACGTCCGCGACAAGGTTTTCATCGCCTCCAAGTGCGGTTTCGCCGTCTTCGAAAAGGCTGGCGTGACGAACTCTGCCGCACATATCAAGAAATACATCGATGGCACGATTGAAAGACTAGGCTTCACACCTGACCTTTACTATCTCCATCGTATCGATCCCAACACTCCTTTGGAAGAGTCAATTCCTGCTCTGGACGAGATTCGAAAGGCCGGCAAGACGAAGTACATTGGATTAAGCGAGTGCTCAGCAAAGACCCTTAGAAAGGCCAATGAGATCGCAAAGATTGATGCCGTGCAAGCTGAATACTCGGCGTTCGAGACTGTCCATGAGACTGATGAATTGATTGAGGCAATTAGAGAGTTGGGAATTGCATATGTGGCTTACAGTCCTCTGGGCCATGGATGGTTGGTCGATGACTTTAATTTCAAGACGCCCGATGACTTTGCTCCTGACGACTTCCGCCGTACTTGTAAGTTCAAGACTTTTTTATTTCGTTCCGAAAGCAAACTGACTGGTCATTTAGCTCCCAAATTCCAAGGCGAGAACTTCTACAAAAACAGAGCCATCGTCGACGAGATCAAGAAGTTGGCCGACAAGAAGGGCTGCAGCATCACGCAAGTTGCTCTTGCATGGGTCGCTGCCCAAGGCTTCATTGCCATTCCTGGTACCACCAAGCCTCACAGACTGGAAGAGAACTGGGCTTCCAGAAATGTCGAGCTGAACGAGGAAGAAAAGGCCGAGATGAGGAAGATTGTCGACAGCGCGAAGCCTCACGGCAACAGATACAGCGAGGCCAACCAGAAGTTGGTCGGTCACTAGAGATTATGGCGAGTGGCAGGAAGAAAGTATGTAAAGTGATACGAATCAAATATAAACAGAGAAAGTAAAGTGTTCCAGCCATTGTATTCCGGTGTGTCCCAAGCTCTTTTTCATTGCTTCTGTGGCAGCGGCTTAGATCAAAGCAGCGACGAGACCGCCAGCGGCATAGGTGACGGCGTTGGAGAGCCATGAGTCGGCATGGCCAGCAGCAGCACCCGAAGAAGTAGCAGTGCTTGCGCCGCTGCTCTGAGAGCCTGAGGCCGTCGATGAGGAGCTGGAAGTCTTGCTTCCGCTAGCCGATGACGAGGTCGCTGACGCGGCGCCTGACGAAGCGGTGGCTCCACGCGAAAGCGAGGTAGGCGTCGAGGCAGCAGAGCAGGTTCCAGCAGTGTTCTGAGCGCAACAGGCGTCGTTGCCGGAGCTGTCTTGACCGCAGTAGCTGCCACTTGCGCAAAGCCCAGCGGAACAGCAGGTGTATTCGGTGCTATCGAAGCAGACGCCATTGCAGGTCGATTGGCCCACACCGCATGAGGGTGCAGCTGAAGAGGAGGCGGTCATGCTGCCGGTTGCGCTGCCGCTCATCGAGGTGGTGCTTTGTGCGGCGGCAAAGGCGGCGAGAGCGGTTATGAGGATGAAGCGCATCTTGGTTTCTTGGATTGAGACCGGTTGAAGGTAGCAGCAAGTTGAGATGATTGTGCAGCTGGAGGGTAATGCTGTGCTGGTGGATGGAGAGCAGGGTATGATGAACAAGAAGGAACCACAAAAACCTACGGCATTCAGTGCTTTTCTATCAGCCCACTCTTGTATGGCAGTGCCTGTTTACGAGGTGGAAAAGGTCCGCCAAGTTGGTACCTGACAAGGTTGCAGGGATTGAAGGATGATCGTCATGTCGCAGGTTTGTATTTTGGGTGTTTCGGTGACAGGCCTTGAGGCCGCCTTATCGCCGTTGCTGGCACGCCGCGTGGCTCAACGGCTCAGCCTTGTGTCCAGGTATATCTCATCACGCTAAACAAAGAAACGTCAGCTTCCTGTCTGTCGGGCCATGGAGAAAGCTGCATACTGCTTTCCCAGTTGCAAGAACGCGAATATCACCTGTACTTTCGAATCCCCGTACCATGACTTCACTGAGAGTAAGAGATGGTATTCGAACGGAAACATCGAATCAGCACTCCGGATGCGAAAAGGCATGGAAACCTACCTTAGCTATCGAAAGATAAGTTGGTTTTGACACTGGTCACCGTGTCCCGAGATCAAAATCAACTCTCCGTGGACACATTCATAGAGACGAAAAGCATCTTGCAACTTGCCAGCCAGTCTCGTGACCCGTGCTGCCGACGGAATCAAACGAAGAGTCAAACCATCTTCGAGCGCAGACAGGCATCAGATGTTAGCTATCAAAAGGCAAGATGATTCTCATGCTGCACAATCAGTCCAGAGAGGGCAAGCATGAGTATCAACTCTCGCTGTACATGTGTCTTGTGACAAACATGTTCTTGCAATTTGATATCTAGTTCCAAGATCCGTGCTGCTGATGAGAGCGAGAACCAGGACTTGAACAAGATATGATGATCGGCACACGATGCCTTTCAGAGGTATGTGTTTCCAAAGATAGAGTCGTTCCTATGCGAGATGATTTCTGAGATCAAGGATGTATCCGAAGAGAGGTCAGAAGGCGCCGGCTCTCACCGGACCTCCATCCGATGTCAATTGCTTTGTGCATCTTGACAGGTGTCTTCGGGTGGTATGTGGAAGTCGTAAGAAGAGAATCAAGATTGCTCCTGTTGTGTTTGGTTGGTTGGTTTGACAGCTTCACTTTGTTGTGAAAGCTCCTTCCGTGTTTGCGCAGCTTCCTCAGTCGACGCTCTCCTCCCTTATTTAATCCACAACGCGCACCGTCTTTCCATCATCAAACCATGACCACAGCACTTCTTTCATACAGTTCTATCTCACTCATCTCTCTGCGCGCCCACGCTCTTACTTCACAAGACATTGCGTCAGCCGAAGCGCTCAACCTTTGGAAGCCCACTGCTGCACACAACACTCGCGGTGAAACCCAGCCTTTCCCATTCAAAGACTATCCTCACGGCGTAACCGGCACCATCAATACATCAGCCGCTCACATCGACTCAATCTTCGACGACAGTATGTCTAACTGGGACACTCCCGCCGACGACAGCGCTTGGGGCGACGCCGCTGCGCAGCCCACCATCGCCGTCACTTCAGAAGTCACCCTCGACGCTGCTGATGCCGTTCAATTGATCGCCGAGGATGAAGGCATTGTCGAGCCTGCTCCTCCCGCCGCCGAGATTCGCAAGCCTTCACTTGTTGATCTTACCAACGGCAGCCGCGAGGCCGTCACTGCTCATCTGGCACAGGGCCTGGGTCCTCACCAGCTCTTGCCTCGCTTCGCAAGTGAAAAGTCTGCGCCCACTTCGCCCACTTCGCCCACCGAGCCTAACGTCGTCGCTTCACTTGACGAACCCGACGGCGCCGCCTCTGCTGTCGACACTGTATCCAGCTCCTCAGTCACTTCCCCTCTGTCTACCCGCAAGCCTGCCCCTCATCGCAAGCTGCAAGTCATGGCACAAGAAGTTCCTCTGCCCGAGCCGCCTGCTCCCGTCGCTCCTTCCGTTACAATCGAACCTGCTCCCATCGCTCCTGCCGTTACAATCGAACCTGCCATTGTCAACGACGACAGCCGCTCATCTTCGATCGTCATCGTCGAGCCCGTCACTGACCAGTTGGACCCCAAGGCCGATGAATGGGTGCCTGATGTCACTGTTGAGCTTTTGCCTCCGTCGTGCCCCGTCTCACCCACCTCCAAGGTCCCTATCCCTCATGGCGAGGCCCTCATTCTGACTACTTGCCGCGAGGCAGAGTGTATTTTGATCTGTGATCCCGTCCCCAAGAGTTGGTCGGTTCCTACTGTCGTCAGCTCCCTTTCTGACGGCGACTTCTACGACGACCCCGTGATCGGCGGCGTCCATCAAAAACTATTGTGCAATTACTCACAGCACTTTGCCGCTGCTTCGGACGCTGAGAGCACCGATGGCGATGCCGAGCGTGATCAGATCGTGAGCAGCCCCTCCTGGGCAGTCTTCCGTCAGTGGGTCTACACTCACAAGCACCACGCCAAATCAGCCAATGGCATGCAGACCAACATCCTGAGCAACGATTTGAAGACGCTTGTCCAGCTCTGGCGCTTCGCTGCTCGCATTCAGGCCCCTTTGTTCGCAAACACCATTGCCGACGTCCTTATTTCGAAGGTCATCACCGCCGACGATCTATTTGAGGCCGCTGAGGAGATCGACAACCTCCTTATGATTGTCAGCTCCACGAGCAGATTCCGCCTTCTGATCAGTCACGTTGTCATCCTCAATGGCATCCAGCTCGACTACCAGGACTACTTCAAGTGGCCTAGATCCTTGCTCTGGAGCATTTTGGCTTGGCTCAGCATGGGCAAGTCGACTTACGTGGGTACTCAGATGTACTCCCAGGCCAACCCTTGTGTCTATCACTTGCACACCCTCGGTCACAGCTGCAATTCTTAGAGGGAGACGAAATTGAAGTAGGACGAAACTGAAGCGGGATATCGCGATCTGTTATGGAATGGGTGCAAAATGGGATATCTCGAAGGTCCAGGAATGAAATGTGGTTTCGCTGTGCAGAAACAGCAGAATGTAACATAATGACTCACGCTTTTACGTAGCTTGCTCACAAGGCCTCTTATCATAAAAACAGAGGGAACAAACCAAGCTCTCTGTGGACCACTCATGACTTCTCAATTCCATTGTGCATTTTGACAGCTAGTGCTTATGGCCCTACTGACCAGGGAGAGCGTATGTACAATTCCTGCAAGGCGCTGAAGATTGAACTGTGGTGGTTCCTCGAACTTGGCCAAGCTCGGAAAGACAGCGACCAAAACGAAAGCAGGGGCCTGTTTAAGCTCATAAGTAAGCTGTAGCTTCTCCGAGCACGTATTGCATTCGAGCTAGTCCGGCTGGATTAGTGCCTTAAGAATGCCATGTTAAGAAAACGACTAACCATCGCAAGTGATTAATCCCCCTTTGCTGTTGCTACAATAAGCGTAAGACTACTCAAAGCATAAGGTAAACAGTCTCTCTATAGAAGAACTTTAGTGGATAGTAACCATACGGTCTAGACCTAGCGCGCGGAATTGGTTATAGTAGTTTATTTCATCTATAGGCTCTATAGGATGCGGACGGAGCGACTCCTTAAGAACAAGAGTAAATCTATTAGTAGTGTAGAGTAGAGGATGTATCGACGCGGGTCTATATAGCTATAACATGTTAACTTGTTAATCTCTACCTTAAATAATAGAGGAGAGGCGAGCAGGAAGATTAACTAATGTACGGACATTAAATTTTGCGAGACGTAAATTAAGGGGTTAGAAGCTTTATAGTCTCTACAAAAATGTCTTATACTTATTAGTCCCGAGCAAAGCATAGAGCAGCTCGGTAAGGAGCTAAATAACTGCCTATACAAGGGGCGGCTATCTACGGCATACGACCTTAATACTAGGGCTCTTATAGTTCTTAATCTTTTTGCTTTAGCCTAGTCGAGTAGTCTAGCCTAGTTAAGTGGTCTAGCCTAGTCGAGTAGTCTAGCCCGCTACGTTTATAGAAGGGTAGTCGGCTTAACTAGAGGCGGATAGTGCGACGCGTTCGACGTCTAGGCGGGATCTAAAGTCGAATTTAAGGAGGTCTAAGCTAGCTACGGTTAAAGGCGCAGGCTAATGTCTAGTATAAAGGACCGCTACGATAGCCCTAAGTGTCGCAAATTTCTCTAGGGGCATATTAGGAGAGGTTATTCTTATACGGAAGTTTTCGTAGACCTTAATCTATCCTTCCTCGTATTACTTATAGGCTATAGTCTCTCGATAGTTATTCTATTAATTAAAGAATGCGGCATCTTCTATTATAATCGTAATAGTCTAATCGGCGCGTAAGCTCTTTCTCTAGTACTTTACCGACATAGCTATAATTTAATCGAGTTTCCTAGCTCTTACGGCAGATGTTAGGATCCTATACACTACTTAGATAGTATATACTAGTACGCACGAGCTAATAGTTAACTCGATAGGCTAAGAGATAGTTTAACGATTAGAATGTAGAGGAGAATTATTTTTGCTAGGTTTATCTTTTAAGGTATTAGGAGGTTAACGTAGTAGGACATTATTACTTTAAAGGTTATTAGCCGCGTAAAACCCGTCTAGACCTAGGCAGCTCAAGAAAGAGCTAATGCGCTTCCCTCTATCCTTCTTAGTAGCTTAGTTTCTACTAATTCTAGAGAAAGAAACCTTAGGAGTAGAACTTAAGGGCGCGTCTAATAAGATAAGAGAATAGGGTTAATCGGACATTACTAATAATGGCGTAATAGGGAGAGATCGTAATAGGTTTACGTATGTTAGGAGTAGCTTTAAGCCGCCGTCGCCTATAAAGTCGTTAAGGTTATTAAGGTTAAGGCCTTCGAGCTAATAGGCTAAGAGACATTTTAACGGCTAGAATGTAGAGAAGAATTAGCATCGTATATAATATATAAACGTTTTAGAAGGACTAAGAATGTCCTTCTAAAGAGAGAGGGAATTAGGCTCTTAGTAGACAACTATTAATTTCTTAATTCTATTGTGCATTTTAATAGCTAGTGCTTATAACCCTACTAGGTAGAGAGAGAGAGAGAGAGAGAGTATATATGTATATATGTGTATAGCCGTGTTTACTTTAGCTAATGTATAGCTTTGTTTAGGGTGTATAAAGCTAAACATAAGTAGGGTTATGTTTAAATATAGGTCGTGTTTACTTCGTAGTAGCAAATTACCTAGATATTAATGAAATTTTAGATAAAGCACTATTTATATATAAAACAAGCACTATTTTGATGTCTAGGGGGGGCCCTACATTTTACCTGTATTTCTTGTTATATATAGCAAATATTTCCCCCTATATAGTATTTTTGCATTAGAAAAAAAGCTAGATATTATAAGTAGTTACCTCTCTACCTACTAGCTAATTCTTACTAAGAAGATGCTATAATGTGTAGGGGCTTTTACTAGACGTATGCTAGATTTTACCGGACGTATAGTCTAATTTCTCTAAACCTATAGAGACTAGTCTTAGCACTATTTTCCCTTACTATTTTAACTGATTTTGGACGTTTAATAGGTAACATAAAATAAACTTGTATTCCCTTTAAAGTTTACGGTATAGACTCATTTATCTTCCTACTAGGTATATTTAGTGTAGCTAAAGCTACGAGCATAGAGCTAAGGGTCGTCGTCGTCGTTATTAGTACGAGCTACGTCCTTAGTAGCTTTAGCCGCCTCCTTACGGAGTATATTAGCGAGGGTTCCTAGCGTAGTGTATTTAACCGTCTAAGTAGTACCTCTACTACGGCTACCTCTTATACGTCCTCCTCTTAAACTAGGTCCTCCTCTAATATAGTTAGTACTACTATAAGGATAGCCTCGAGGGCGACTAGTCGATAGGGTCGAGGGGGTTAATACTATAGGTGTTAATGCTATAGGTATTAGCATCTAAGTTAGAGTTTAGAAGCCGTCTTTAAAGTTAGACTAAACACGACGAGTTCTAGTTACTCCGGCGCTAGCTTAATAAGTAACTTAAGTGCTACAAAGGCGAGTAAAAGTATAGAAATCGAGAAGGTAAGTTAGCTAGCGAAGAGGAAGTGCCTACTAGCAATTAATAAACTAATAAGTGTCGAAGTTAGCAGCATAGATCTAAGGTTACTTAAGTAGCTCAACGAGCTTATAACGATAGGGAATTCCCTAATACTTTAGAGAAGGAACTAGTATAGGTAGTAACAGCTTAGGGGTCTCTTCTTATCTTATGCGTAGCTCTAAGCTCTAGAAGCATCTTACTAAGGGCATATAGGGTAATAACTATAACGACTCGGCCGAAGAAGCGATTAGTCGTATAGATAACGATAGTAGAGGCCTTTAGTCGAGATAACTCGGTATCGTAATCTACCTTAAGAGTAGCCTACTATAGCTTAAGGCGACGTACGAACGTAAGTATATTATACTTAGAGTTCTAAAGCTAGCGCTTAAGACTAGCATGCGCTCCTTCGAGCCTTAATGTTATATAGTTACTAAAGTAGAGGTAACGGTTAGTCTATGCTAATATATAGATGTCCTTATAGACGAACTAAGTAGCATTAAGGTAGTAATAGAAATTGCGCTAGTAAGGGTCCTAGTAGTTATATAGCTTCTAAAGTAGCTTATTAAACTCGTCCTTAGTCTTCGCATTAATAAGCTTAAGATAGACCTTAAAGGCCTTCGTTACTCCTTTTACATTAATGCGCTAACCGTCGATACGATAGGTTCCTTTAAAACTATAGCTATCCTTCTATAACTATGCTAGTACGCACTTATTCTAGTGCTAGCGACAAAGTAGATAAGGGACACCTTTAAATCTGCTAGAGGGATTATTAAGAGCATTAATTAGCGACTAAGCTCTATCGTAAACGATAATACGAGGGAGTAGTATTTTAAAGTTATTAAACATCTTGCGGATATAGTCTAAAGACTACTTTATCGAGCCCTTAGCCTACTCGTTCTTAAGGAAGGCGTATCTAAGAGTAATATTCTTATTATTCGAGGTAACGCTATAGATGTTAAGTAACGGTATATTATATCGGTTTGTCTTATACGTATAGTCGAGAAGGAGGATGTCTAGATGCTACTTATAGATTTCGACTATCTCGTAGCGCGTAATAAAGAGGTTAGTAATATAGTTATTAGCATTGACGGTGTACCTAGACTAGTAATTATCTATCTCTTTAATAACTTTAATAGCACGCTCGATAGGAGTCTTACTATTAAGGTTAACACGACGGATACGCTACTATTCGTTATAGATATCTACTCTTAAAAGTAGGTTAAACCTAAGATAACAAAGGCGAGTAAGGGTAATACGCGGAGTAGCTCTAGTATAATAGTTAATCTCGATCTCTCTAAGCATAACTAGGTCTTCTAATTAGTAACGGCGATAGCTAGCAAAGATAGACGCATTACTCGGCTCGTAGTTATATATATGCTAACCTTAAGATAGCTCCTAAGGACTACTAGGGACCTTCTACTTAAAATAATACCTATCTTATAACCCTTACGCTTCTTTGTATAGTTTAGACGCTTACTAGTAGCCTTATACGGATCGTTCTAGCAAACTAGCGACTTACCTCTATGCTATATATAGGCGTACGTCCTCTTAACGCTATTAAAGCGACGGTCGGTATTACTAATAGAGATATCGTAGCTATAGTCGCGAGTATACGTATAGATATAGTCCTCGAGCTCGGTAAGTATTATAAACTAGCTAGTAGGAGGAGGGGGTATTAAGTTAGTAATAACTATAGTATCCTTGCCTTATTTGTTACTAGAGCCGTCGTCGCTAGAGGCATCTATATAGATTAAATCACTAGAATCGAAGGAATTAGCGCGTAAGCGAGGGCGGAGTAGGCTAGTAATACCTTCCTCGTCGTCGTCGTTGACGAGTAGACTACCTTTATATACTAACTAAGATATAGCGAGGGCGCGATTATGTTATTAGTACGGTAAATGTTAATGTTTTAGAGACTATGTTAACACGCCTAGCGTAGCCCAGAATTTTAGCTTATTTTAGTGCGAAAGTGGTCTGTGCGCGGGGTCCCTATAGGGGAAGCACACGTCCAGTAAAATCTAGCACACGTCCGGTAAAAGCCCCCATAATGTGTGATTTTCAGTAATATATTAATAGGTAAAAAAATAACAACAGCTGCTAAGGGCGCAGTTCCGAATGTACGGCTCACAAAAGCTCACTTCGTGCAGCTTCCGAAAATTTGTATATGTCCACTAAACATCGAAGTAAACAGGGCCTATGCAATTAGTATGCGTTTAATCTCTAAAGCAGGTCCGAACTTCGAGCGAAAAGGAACTATCTGCTTTCCACCGTTATATGTCATCTTTTGAGCTCGGTAGTTAATTCGTCAAAACAAGCATTAAAAGGTCGCCAAGCGGCGCCATAAAGTGATGGATGCATTGCTAGAGCAAGGCATTAGAACCTCTGCTGTGTGACACCGGAGCAAATTCGGTCTTCCTCGGATATAGCGACTAGATAAGGCGCCACCGATGAGTACATAACGAAACAACTAGCACATTAACTACGAGATTCGTCACTACCTTGCAACCATCTTCGAGCCGCTCTTGCCTTATTGTCCCGTCGCCTCCTCTCCCGAAATGCTTTTAACACGCACTGCCGTCTTCTGTCCTCGAGAACCACTCTCTCATCATTGTCGGAAAGCATCAAACTCACCGGATACAAACATGAGTGTCAACCACATCTACGCAGTTGCATTGTCAGATTCTGCATCAGCAGACACTCCGAATTGGGCGATCACGGTGCAGCCCAAGAAACAGAAACGATTGTTTTTCCATGATCACCCTCAAACCTCGGTCTTCCTCTCCACCAACACAGACAACAGCGAAAGAAGAAACAGCGATGGCTTCAAAGGAGAAGAGCTTCTTGTCAAGCTCTTGATCGCCGAAAACGATGTCGCTGGAATCGACAATCGCGTTCAAGAAGTCCTTTCCAAGGTCGACAAAAACCAACCTTCAGACTCATGGCTCCGCTCCGCCATTCTCGCATTACAGCAAGCTCACCTTTGCAACAAATTCAGCATCGACGACTTCCAACAGATGGCGACGCAAACTTTGAAATCTCAGCAATCTCACCATGAGACTGTCGCTGTGGAGGTCGATTTCTTGTCTGAGCTTGGACGCACACAATCAGTGGAAGAAATGCATGAAACGAGGGAGAAGGCTATGAACAAGAAGAAGGATTCGAGCTTTTTCGGATTCAGAATCACGAGACCGCAGGCGATGCCGAAGAAAGTGAGAAGAGTCAATTCTTGGGAGAGGCAGGATGATGCGTATGGCGGTTTGATGTGATTGGCATCACAGTGATGGTGACAGGGATGGGGAAGATGCGGGATGAACGGGTGGGGTGTAATGGTTGCGTCAGAGGATCTGCAGTGCAGATGGACAACAAGCACAGATAATCTGTTGCCAGCAGCGATATTCAGCATGATAATCAAGAACATAACCAGCAAGAAAACGTATACAGTACAAGGTCAAGACTGGTTTTGTCGACAGAGAAGGGATCATAACGAAGGATATGAATGGCAAGAACGGAACGTCGTCAAGATTTAGGTTAAACAGCAATGGAAGCGGATCATTACCACATCCAGGCTCAAGCAGTCGCCCTTGGCACATAATGACGATGCCATACTAACAAATCAAAACTACACTTCTTCCCTCCATCTTCAGAGCTTCAGAATAACATCAATCTTTAGAGATAAAACAAGCAACAATGTCTTCCAATATCAAACCCCTCGTCCTCCACGCCCACACCACAGGCCCCAATCCCATCAAGGTTGCCATCGCCCTTGAAACACTCAAGATCCCCTACACCCTCAAGCTTTGGGAGTTCGGCGACGACCCTAAGAACGGACTCAAGGGCTCCAACTTCCTCTCCATCAACGAAAATGGCCGTGTTCCTGCCCTCGAGGACCCAAACAATGGTGTTGTGTCTTGGGAGTCTGGTGCAGTCATGAACTACATCAGAAGAAAGTACGATACCGAGAACAAGTTGGGGCCGCAAGGAAAGTCTGAGCAAGATATTGTGGACTTTGAAAAGTGGGAGTATTTCTTGCTTACGACATTGGGGCCGATGACCGGACAGACCAATTGGTATAGGTGTGTGAATCATGTTTGTCCAATATTGTTTGACAATGATGACTGACTTGAACCAAGACATTACAACGAGACCAAGGATGAGGATGCTTTGAACAGATATGCAGCACAAACATACCGCTGCTACCAGGTACTTGAAGGTCAACTGAAGAAGAGTGGAGGTGAAAGTATCTTGCCCGGCGGTTATACGGCTTTGGACGCTCATTACGAGCCCTGGGTTCGTCAGCACGCCTATGCCGAGTTATCACTTGACGACTATCCGACCGTCGCAAAGTGGCTGAAGAAGTACGGTGAGACTGAAGAAGTCAAGGCTGCGTACAAGAAGATCCAAGATGCTGCTTCGTAGATTGGTTGAGGCAATACAGCATAGCATGCTGGACTCCGGTCGGGCGCATATCAAGCCATCACATCGTGGTATTCATGCAAGATAGTGTCTTGAAATGTTTTATTAGCTTCAGTTGACCATATTGTCTCAGAAGCAATGCAATTTACACACGTCTATTCGCAGATAATCTCAAAGGCATTCCAGGAAGTTCCCGAAGGCGCATTGCCACATCCAAGGGTGTTTCCAACAGCGGTTCCTGCAAACGGCCAGCCATAAATGTAATTCGACAAGGTGATGCCACAGCCCTGTTGGCTGTGTCCGACCACATAACCTAGTTGCTCATCAGTCCATGTCTCTTGAGATGGTAAGATGGATATTGGGACTTACAGCCAGCAGTACCGGTCTTTGGCTCAGCGGTCAAGCTTGCTGTGATAGCTCCTCCGAATGACAGGCCGGTGTTGGGGATCGTGCACTGAGCTTCTGCAATGTTGAAGTTGTTTGCTGTGCCTGCGCTGCCATCCGTAGGTGGAAGCTTTGACGTGTCAGTACTTCGTGTGAAAAAGAGAGATTAATAAGCTGTTCATACAGTGTTTGGTGCAGCACAAGTACATTGGCTGTAAATTGTCACTTTTGCTGAAGCCGGACCGCCCTTGTTGGCACCGCCATTCTTGCGAGCTTCGAGTAGAGGAGAGGCATTGACGTAGACGGCGAGGATGGAGAGTAGAAGTAGTACCCAAGGAGAGAACATGATGATGGGCTGAAGCTAGATTGAAGGCTTGGAGAAAGAGGTGTGAATGATGGCTGATGAGAGTTCTTTCTCGGAAGACACCTACTCTTATACCTTACGCCTCTTGCCCTTCATGCAGAGCCCTAGCACGATCCTAACACGATATCGTGTTATCGAGTCCGAACATTTTCTACGGTAGCTAATGTGGACCTATACAGTTAATGCTGTATTTAGCAATGGTGGCTTCTCTGGCGGTCGAGGCTCTGACATGAGTGTGAAAGTCTCCGACTAATGCATCTCTCGCCTTGTCCCAAGACTTCCAAGCTACTCACCAAGACTCCGGGCTACATACTCTTTTGGTCTTATTCTCGCTACATGTCGACGGAGGACAGTACGGCTTTCTTCTTTCGATAAAGCATATATGACAGACGTGTATAACCTTCCGGGTTATGCAGCCACATCTCCGAGGCTGAGTAGTGACCGGGATTGATTGCGACAAACTCCAAGGCCAGAACATTATACATGTAAGCAATCTTTGGTCGAGTATGCAATCCAACTCGTATTGAGCGGCGGGAGGATTTATAGCACATGTACTTGAGGACAGAACTGTGCTCAGCTGTGGCAAGGTTGGAGGTAGCCTTGCGGCTGAAGAGCCTTGAGTTCAGCTCGGCCCCCCGCACTCGACTCACCTTCCGGTCTCCGGCCTTGACCTAGTTTGAGGTCTGAATATTTCTTGTGATAAAATTTGGTCCTCCGCATGTTGTTCGTTATATTCTCGCTCGGTCGTCACAGTCGTTATACGGAGCTCTGAATGAAAATAGCCTCACGAGTCACAGGGCCAAGAGCATTGTTGATGCAAGTGTTCATGCTTGCGGTCTATGCAGGCAGATTGGTGACAGGGGCTCTTGAGCTGAAGCTACCACTGGATAGGTCCTGGAAGTGTAGGTCGCCAGTGCGCAACTGTGAGGTCAGGAGCCCTCCGTCGAATTCTGCGAGTATGTGTTCTATAAGCAAACTTCAAGCGCATGGCATTACTCCTCTATTTTTATGTGCGAGTTTGTGGAGCGATGAGAAGCAGGGCATTGAATTTCTATATGACCTGGAGCCGTGAGACAACAAGGACCTAGAGCCGTAAGACAATAGGGGATAGTAGAGAGACCTAGAGCAGTGAGACAATAGGGGATAGTAGAGAAACCTAGAGCCGTGAGACAATAGGGGATAGTAGGAAAAACCTAGAGCCGTGAGACAATAGGGGATAGTAGCAAAACTCGGATCGCTGAAACAATAGGGGACGGTAGAGATACCTGGAGCGTCGAGATGACAGAGATGGGTGCCGAATGAGTTCGTTGGTGAAGGGAAGGCGACTATTTGTCGTCATCTGAATCGTGGTCTGCTGTCTTTGTATCATCTTTGTGTTGTCTGATGAGGCGAGTGACTTGATCGTAGAGTTCATTGTTGTCCGTGGCTGGTTGTGTACCGTACGACTGCTCATGACCGGAGGCGGTGTCTTGATCCGAATTTGATGCGGCCGGAGCGGACGCCTCGGAATGGTGCATTGGCAAACACAAGGCTGCATACGCTCTGAAAGCAGAGTCTTGATCCTATTCATTTGTTAGACAAACTCCGGTAAGAGGTTGAATAAGACTTACCGGCAGAGGCTGACGCTGTATCCTAACAGGAAGCGTAGGTGGTGCCATACGAAGAGCGTCCGGTCTCTGCTGTGCGGCACTTGACACAGGGCGCGAGACATGTGACAGATTGTATGCGGAAACAGCAGGCGACAGGCTGTATGTATGATTGTATGCGGATGCAAGCCTTGCAAGGTGGTGAGCAGTCGAGATTGGGACTGTCATTCGAGCAGTGTTCTCGTATTCAAACGTCATGCGACCAGCTTCAAAGTCACTGAATGTGTGCACCACCCTGCCCATGATAGGATCTGGTGGAAGCTGCAAGAACGACGGTGGTGGACGTGGTGGCAGCAGATGTGCGGGCCGTACCAATGGTGTGGACGATGAGGTGTAGGCGAAGCTCTTGTTCTGGCCAGCCGGTTCATGTCTTCCAAACTCGGCAACGCGTTTGCTTCCTTTCTGGCGAGTGTTGGACAGCCTCGGGGCGACCAAGCAAGCCCTTGGGCACTCGCGAACACCAGGGGGAAGCATGTCAGGCTTTGCGAGGAGTTCATCTCTACTTGGACCAATCCAGTCGGGCCTGACCTGAGAGTTGGGCATCGGTACGACAAGAAGCAAGGTAGGAGGGCCGCCTTTGTTCTTGATCTTCTTGGCTTGGTCGCGGGGCTTGGGCTGAGGTAGGATATAGCCGTTGATGCCGTTTCCCATCATCAGCGCCCACAGCTGGTCGTTGTAGCTGGTGTTTGTTGGAAGACTGCAGGTGCGATTCTCTCCACCGAACCAGCGGCACTCCGAGCAAGGGTTGTCATCGCCATGCCGTGTTCTCTTGTCGCACTGGCTTGAATTAGTTCATGGTCGTCAGTCAATCAAGCATAAATTCACCTCTCGTCCATTTGCTAGGCACGACGGACAAGCTTCGCCAGCGATGTTGGGCACCATGTAGCCCTTGGGGTCCTTGTTGCCAACAAGCGCCGGGTCTAGATTCTCGTGATGCTCGTCAGGGCATCTTGCTCCAAGGCGACAGCTGTTGTAGGCGGCGAATTTGAAGCAGGGATTGGAGGTGGCCATCTTTCGAGTATTCTTGCGGAATGTTTGATTCGATTGGTATTAGTTCGTGTTGGTGATTGATTGTGTGAGTATCGTTGTTGATGTTGATGTTCCAAAGAGAGGCTTGAGAGGTTCGGAAACCCTTCACTGCCACAGCGCATCAGTTGAATTGCGGGGTGGGTTGGCCTTGGCGGCGGCTCCCAACTCCGCCGATTCAAACACTATCGTTGCTGGAAGAAGAAGCATCAATCTAGAACCGAGCTCCGGGCTCCAACTTGTCTTTTGGAATAAACCATCAACAGACAAGATTGATTTTTACGTAGGTGCAATGTCCAGAGAGAGCAAGAAGAAGCATACGCTCTCAGGGACAGCTACCTGGAGAATTACAAACATCTTGCATTTTGATAGCTAGTTCGACATACCGTGTTTGGCCGGGGACGTCGATCTGGAGACAATTTCTGTTCCCCCAATCCACGTTGATTCACATTCGACTTCTTCGAAGATGACTCCTCATCTTGTCATAATCACTCTGCGTCCCATGATCTATTCTTCTTTCGCTCGTTGGATTCTCTCGTTGTACCGGCCGCGGGCCTTGAGGTACCAGGCCAATTGAAACAATGTGAGACCGCCAACCACAAGACATGTATAGTTCATGTTGGCAGCTATCATGAATGTCAGCATCTGTGTGTTTCGCTTCTTGGGGATTCACGGCTTACCAGTGACAGGCTTGTAGTATGGGAATGAGAAAAAGACAATGGCAAACGCCAACCAGTAAACCGTCACCGCATTGACCACGAAACCTTTGACCCCAGCCATGTGGAACACGCCTTTGTACATATTTCTCCTTCCAGTGAGTAGATTTGTCAGGATAGGGACCATGTAAGCACAGTTGTTGATTGTGACCGCCGACCCAAGCAAGGAGTTGAAGGCCGTGCTGGATCCAAGATACAGACACCCTAGAGCAGCGACAATGGCCGTGACTGCGAGTTGTGAGTTCATAGGCATCTGCAACCGATGGTTGACTTTCGACCAAGTGCTTGAAAACGGTATAGCGTCATCTCGCGAGAAAGCCCAAAACATGCGACCTGTCGACAGCTGAGACGAAATAACACATGGACCCAATGCGATGAACAGAATGAACGTCAACCCAAATGCTCCTCCAGCATTTCTGGTGACTTGTCTGAATAGCTCTGCGAGAGGTAGACCAGTGTTGGTGCTCGACAAGGCCGCATAGTCTTGCACCGAAAACATCAGGGCGACGAGATATGTGATGCCAGTAACGAAGGCAATACAAAGGGTTATGGCGATCGCTAGTGGCGCGTTCCTGGACGGGTTGGGCATCTCCTCTGTCAGATGGGTGACGCCGTCAAGACCACCCAAACTGTAAAGGGGATTTACGAGACCAGTAATGAAACAGATGACTTGATTTTCCCATCCAGTCTCATTGATCCATGTTCTGAAGACAAACTCGGAGTCCTGGTGTGTAGGAGCGCATGCAACGACGGTGACCATGACAACAAACCAACCGATCTGAAGGTAGAACAGCGAGAACTTGTTCAGAGCCGGTATGATCCTATTCCCCCATATGACAATCGCAGCTGTGATCAAGTTCAAGACCTGGTATACGAGGAAGGTCTGCCATGTTTGTATGGTCATATGCGGATGGTACAGAGCAACAAGGGCCATGAAGTTTTGAGCGTAGATCAGATTCGTCGAGGCGGTTGTGAAAATCCAGCCAGTGACCGTGAACCATCCAGTCATGAAACTCAGGAAGCCTCTCGATCTTTCAGGTGATACGGCGGCGATCCAGTGATACATCCCGCCACTTGTCGGGTAGCTTGAGACAAACTCGGCCAGTGAAGCACCAAGAAAAGACTGCAGTAAGGCGATCAGGATGAAGCCATAGATGACAGCGCCAGGTCCGCCGGCTCCGATCTCTGTAGCCAATCCAAGGCCAAGTCCTGTCCATGATATCGTGCATGTCGACGCAAGTCCAATGAGACTCAGCATGCTGAAATGCCGAGAAAGCTCTTGGGTATGACCTTGAGGACATCATCAGCTAGGATCTAGTACCATAGACGCAGCTGCAGAAAGTTCGCACTAGGATTAAGCTCCTGTTCCGTTACAGGGCTTCTGGCACGGCTGACCAAAGGCAGGATGATTTTTGATGTTCGTGTGATTGTCCAACGAAAGCAATAGTCCCACGTACTCCCTTCGGACGACACAACCAACTTAAAGATCATCGTGCCTCTTGATGGGCCGCTTCAAAAGTCACCTCCGCAGGTTGGGAGCTCGGTTCTGATGCATTCCTGTGCATCTACATCTACGGGGGAAGCAAAGTTGACGAACCCATCTGTTGGAGCCTCAAGTCATCGGCATCGTGTACGTCGCCTTTCACATCGCCGTAAGTATCCAGCGCAAGAACACTGCTGTCGTTCCTCTTCTCTGTCATATTTTGGAAACGCAAGACGCAAAAGGCCAGGTGGAAAATTCTCAAAAGGCCGAAGTGGCTTATCTGTGTCTCTTCATACTTACAGGCTTACTGTATCGTGCGATCCTTCATACAGAGCCAGTGATAAGAATGGAAGGTATAGTATATCGCAGGATCCAGATTGCGGTAGAGCGGCCAGCGGAGGATTAATAGCGGGGCGTGTCGGCTAACGATAGCGCGATGTCACCGCCTCTTGCAGATCTGCTACCATGCTATCTTCTTTAATCATCTTTGGTTGTAGCCATCTATTCATGTCGGAGCACGGTACCAACATGAAGCATCAAAATCCGTACTCGGGTGCTGTGACGGATGCCTGAGAGGAAAAGACGAAGGTTGGGATCGAAAAACGACCGTCGCTATCGATGCCGATTGCCGATGAGTTGCCGATGTCAGGAATTTGCTTACACAGCGTGTGCTTCCTTTGGCGATTGACGAGGTCGTTGCAGCTGTTCGTGAGACACTAATACAGTGTCTGGTACTCAGAGCTCATGTGTTTTACGCATCCATCGGACAATATTCTCCAACATTGACAACACAGTGTATTGCTCCATCTGTGCGGAGATGAGCGACAACATGTGCCGTAAGAGAGCTTTGTCCGTTCGATATCGTCTTCCCGACCCCGCTGCCGGAGCTGGTAGGGCTGTTAGTCAGAGCTCTTTGCTCTCCTCGCCCTTTCGGTTACATTCAACCCGACCATACCAAGATGGCCTATCATGGCGTCGTGTCGTAGCTTGGCCGGCAGAATGCTACGTAGTAGCCACGGCGATCATGGCTGCGCCTTGGGGTAGACATTGGCTCTGGCAAAGTGTACAGTACAAAGGACATGGCGATGTTAAACTTCCAACAACTTCACATTGACATCCCAACATCACGATGCGATACCACGGACGTCTTCTCGCAACACTGGCGGTATGCGCCGGCCAAGCTTCATGTTCCTACGTACAGTCGCTCTCGTCCAATGCACAAGGCGTGCTCAATGAGTCGATGAGCTGGATGGACGGCTTCTACGACACTGACGCCGGGTACCTCTACAGTCTGGATGCCTCGGCCGCCCTTCGACACGACACGCGCAGCTCAGCTTGGTATGCCATTGGCTTGTTGGCAAGAAACGAGGGAGATGATGTCGCCAATGCGGAGAAGATTCTGACAGCAATTGTGGACGGGCAATACAAGGACCCTGCGGAGCAATGGTATGTTGCACTGACATGGACGTAGTTGTGGGGAACTGCGCCGACATTGAACCTCATCTCCCTGGTAGGGCCGCTAATTAGCTATCAAAATGCAAAGATGGTTCTATAGTTGGTACAACTATTCAAGGAGAGCATGACATAGTAACGACTCTCAGTGGACAAGGATTCAAATCAACCAATTATCTTGCATTTTGATAGCTAGCGAGGTACCTCGTCAGCCTGTATTCGGGGAAGCGTGAGATGTCATGATGTTTCGGCGCGATATTCCCTCTCCTACGTTCGCCACATTTGTTCATTGGCATTTGCTGATTACTTCAGGTTCGGCGATTACCAGAAGGAGCCCGAGGAGCCGTACGTTGGTACAGAAGCATATCCAGCGGATATATACGACTCATGGGACCCCAACTGGCGAGGATTCATTGGCACCACTTTTATCATCGGCCTCGAAGAGTTCCCGCATCTGCTCAGCAAGAACGTCACTGACCTTATACTTGGGTCTCTGCACAACTCAACTGTTGGCGACTCATACCGTGTCGGGGGTGTCGATGATGACAATCTGTATCCTGCTTACAGCAATCCTTCAATCATGCGTGCTTTCGTATCAGGCTGGACTGGCCGGCGCCTTAACGACTCCAATTTCACTATGGCCGGCGAGCAGTATGCACAAGAGATTGTGGATCTGTTCACCCGAGCCGACACCTTGTCAGAATTTAATAGCGGAACATATACCGGCGTTTCCCTGTTCGGTCTTACGCTCTGGGCCAAGTATCTACCTGCGGACTCAATCATGACTCAGTACGGTGAGCGTATGATCAAGGCCACATGGGAGGCTGTCGGTCAACTATGGCATCCTGAGCTCAGAAATATGGCTGGCCCTTGGGATCGCTCCTATGGCTTTGACATGAACAGATACTTCAGTCTCATGGCTCTCTGGTTTTGGATAATAATGGGAAAAGAAAAGTCTTCTTTGATCTCACGTCCACAGATCATGTCCCATAGTGCCGACTTTGCATATGGTCCTCTTTTTGCTGTTCTCGGAGAGTTTCAGGCTTCGTTGGTTCCCGAAGATGTTTTGAATGCCTTGCAGGAGTTCCGTGGCGAGCACATCTTCAACTCTTCTACCTTCTCGCCTCCATTCGATACCTATCCTCGCAACATCACTACCTGGGTAGCTTCTAACATCTCGATTGGTGCTGAGACGTTTGACGAGAATGTCATTGGCGGACCGGCCATCAACCCCAGCACATTCAATCCCGCCGTCATTCAGTGGAACACTGGCAAAGGAGTCGGATTTATCACGGTAAGTATGCCAGATCTGGCAGCCTTCTCCCTATGTTTCCTTTCATCCACTCCCCACCCGAAGCAAACGCAGTGACGCACTTGTTAAAATGCATGATGGTGTTGAGCAAGGGCACGTCTTCCATGAGAGTATCATTTGATATCCTCTCTTGGGACCTAGCTCCACTCTTGCATCTGCAAGATTGATAGATATTCGTAGCCGGACTATCCGAGCCTTTGACTGACACTATCACAGCTCCATGCAAGTGAAAACGCAATCACAACCGCAGTTTCTCCTGGCCATCTCGAGTTATCATACCCATACGGTAACAGCTCCTCGATCTTCAGCTTCCTCGTTTCGACCTTTGCCGGCAAAAGAGACGTGAGTAGCTGGGCCGATGTGCAAGGAGCGAATGTCAGTATCTCGACGAACGCGAATGTATCATACTCTGTCACGTTCGCGGGTGCCTATGGTGGTCAAGACGAAGTCATCAACGACTTTGAGTTTTGGAACTTTACGTACAGCATGCCTGCCAACTTCTCAGGTGTGCCAAAGGTGGAATTGGATATTGAGCTATGGTAATAGTGCCGAAGAGCGTATCTAGGTCGCTATGGGTCCAATAACTGTAGCCAGTGGAACGTTGGTTCGAGCCGAATTCGACTCAGCCTCCCATCAGGCAACAGACCTTTGTATTCATTATCTACAGGCAGGATGACAGCGATGCTGGCCGAGTTCAGCAAAGAGAGCAGGGGTTTGACCGCTTTCAATGCCGTCAACTCAACTATCTGAAAACATCTTCTGTGCTGACAAGTATGTTGGGACATCGCAGGACCGGATCATTTCTTGAGCAATGATCGTGGCAGTATCTGGGTCGGCATCCGAACATATCGCTGGATAGATGTTCAATCAAGCACAACCCGAGTCCATAATTTGACAATGAAAATAACATGCCGAGAGGATTGACCATGGAACCATACTATGCAGCCCAAAAGATCCAAGGATAAGATCAAGATGAATAAGAGGCAGGGTTACCCGGTCGGCAGAAACCCAAGACTGGCCGATGACGTCTTCAAAAACCGGAATGACTTCTGACACAGCAGCACTCTTCCGCCTCACCAAGCATACAACCTTTGTCGCAAGATGGCGCAAACTACCGAACCCCTACTGCAGCGCCCTCTTTATGGTAGAGTATACACGGATCGATGTCAGAGGTAGTTCGCTAATGCCAAATCAGTCTTCGACCTCCCGCAAGAACTCCTCCAGACGCTCGAACTCAAAGCACAGAACAATGCTGCAGTCGCCGTGCCCGACGATCCCGAACTGTTAGCCAGCAATAGTAGCAGAAGAAGCGAAACCGAGGATGGCGCACCTTCGTCAGCAACATCGTGCGGGCTGTGCGGCCTTTCGTTTCCGAGCGTGCAAGAGCAGAGGAGCCATGTGCGCAGTGATCTGCATGGATACAACATGAAGCAAAAGATGCGCGGATTGAAGTCTGTGGGAGAGAACGATTTCGAGAAGCTGGTAGGAGACTTGGACGAAAGCATTTCAGGCAGCGACAGCGACGACTCGGCCAGCAGCGACGACGATGGCAAGAAAGATACGACTTTGAGTGCGCTCCTCAAGAAGCAGGCGAACATTGCAGACCCAGACTTTGACGACTTTACGACGACAAAGACCAAGGTCGGTGCTGGCAAACCACCGCTTCTGTGGTTCTCATCGTCCAAGTTGCCCTCGAACGTCGCTCTTGGTGTTTACCGAACTCTCCTCCCCGCCGCCATACAAGTCGGAGATGCTGCGACAATTCTCCAGACCATCAAGGACAAGCAGCTCTCTCCCAAGCCTCCACCAACGCAACCCACATCAGCTCCGACCGAAGACTCGGGCGGTGTCCCTCTCCCTCGCTCTCTCCAACCAGACACGTCTGCCACAGGTCCTCACTACTTCCTGTGCATGATTGGAGGTGGCCACTTTGCTGCCATGGTTGTTTCTCTAACACCCAAGATGACCAAGAAGGCTGGTGTCGAGGATCGTGCTGCCACGGTACTTGCACACAAGACATTCCATCGCTACACAACTCGTCGCAAGCAGGGTGGTTCTCAGTCTGCCAACGATAGTGCCAAGGGAGCTGCTCATTCTGCTGGTGCTGGCATCCGTCGCTACAACGAGGCCGCCTTGATCGCCGAAGTCCGTCAGCTGCTGCAGGACTGGAAGGTTTGGATTGACAGCAGTGAGCTTCTCTTCATCCGCGCCACCGGAACCACCAACCGTCGCACTCTTTTCGGCCCTTACGAGAACCAAGTCCTGACGTCCAGAGACCAGAGGATCAGAGGCTTCCCGTTCGCTACTCGTCGTGCCACACAAGCTGAGCTGATGCGTTCTTTCGTCGAACTTACTCGAGTCAAGGTGTCAACGATCGACGAGGCTGCCATCGCAAGGAAAGCACAGGAGGAGGAAGCCGCTCGCCAGGCCGCCGAAGCAAAGGCTGCCGCCAAACCTGCGACACCGAAACCTGTCAAGCCGACTAAAGAGGAGGAAGAAGCATCGTTACACACTACACAACTCCAGGCGCTCATCCGTCGATCAAAAGCACCGGCTCTTGTCTCATACATCACATCCAACAATCTCTCACCGAACTTTACCTTCTTCCCCTCGGATATTCCGCAAAATCACCATGCTCCTACGCCGCTCCATCTCGCTGCCTCGCTTAACGCTCCCGCCCTCGTATCCTCACTACTGCTGAAAGCAAAGGCCGACCCTACCTTCAAATCTGCAGAAGCAAAAACTGCTTTCGAGATTGCAGGCGATCGCGCAACTCGTGACTCTTTCCGTCTAGCTCGCTCAGAGCTTGGTGAAAACGCTTTCGACTGGGACTCAGCAGGTGTACCGGCCGCTCTCTCAAAGGCTGACTATGACGCTCGCGTTCAACGCGAGAAAGACGAGAAGGCTGCCGAAGATGCAGCAGAGCAACAACGACGAAAGACTGAAACCGAGCGACTACGGAACGAAGACAAGGTTAGGGAAGAGCAAAGTAAAGAAAAGAAGTTTGGCAAGGGCAAGACGTTGGCGCAAGTGCTGCCTGAGAAGACGGCGCAGGAGAGAAGAGAGGAGGAGGCTAGAGGAATGACACCAGAGATGCGCATGAAGCTCGAGCGAGAACGTAGAGCCAGAGCTGCAGAGGCACGTTTCAAGGCCATGAGTGGAAACAAATAGTTGCTTGATACAACGCCAGAGGAGAACCACACACGAAATCAGGGAGCCCTGGTGTGATAAAAGAAATCATGACTTTGTCCGACATTATGTTGCCCTTCCACAACTCCCTCCTTCTGTATACTCAGATGCCCACAAATGCTGCAATGCGACTTCCCACCATGATCGTGATCTTCCCACCATGATCGCAATCTGTCCCACCCTTCCTTTAATGCTGCATTCTCCTCAAATCTCCACACAATCTTCATCATACCCAGAAGTCAAGTCCCCAACAATCTCGCTCTCCTTTCTCTCCGTGTCAAAACACCCACAAGAGCAGAGACGGTCATGCTCAGCCATGGCATCATAAGCCTTACACATCAAACCTCCCTTCTTCTTCCTCTCTCCAATTTCTCCACACCCTTGTCCTCCTCTGGCTGTCTTTCCTGTGCGCAACCAGTGAATATCGCAATCGCATGCTTTGCCTTTAGTTCCCAAGATGGATTTGTGTTCTGCAAATATTTTGGCAGTGGCGATACAAGCATCGTCGATGAGATTGTATTGTTGGCGTTGTGGGATATTGGTATCGTTGCGGAGTTTTGGCGTGCAGATGAAAGACAGCCTGAATGGTGCTGCGATATGATGGCGATGGCCAAGTTGATTCAGAGACGACAAGTTCAGAACACTTATGCTGTATTGAGTTTCATCTGCCCAGGTGCCCTCGAATATTGTTGTGGTTTTGTGGATGTTGGGGGTGATTTGCTCGCATTCGATTTTGGCCTTTTCGCGATCGTGTCGCGATGGCTTCTTCTTTGATGCTGTAAGTCGTGATTTTGCTGCTGTGTAGTCGGCTTTTGATTGGTTTCTTGGATTCGGGCGGGATACTGGCATGCCCATGTTTTTCATCGTGGTGAGGTGATATGACTCCCAGCCGAAGAGACGTGAGAACCAGGTTTCTGTGGCATGGTCGCACTTCTTGTTGATTGCTGGAGAGGCTGCGGAGGTGACATTTCTCTTGTCTTTAGTCGTCGTTGCCTGAGGCTTCGACGGTTTGAAGGTGCCATATGTGCTTCTCGTGAAGCTTGGGACGGAAGGACTGTCGCCAGGCACCCCGGTGGTAAGGTTTTCTGCACCAGCCGACATATCGGCGAAGAAGGCGAGAGTAGACATCTTGTGAGGTTTGATGGTTGTGCGGTTGGCGTCGTGATCGTGATTCTATAAGTAGATTTAATAGATCAGAACTTTCGGCGATGTGGTGAGAATGGATAATAAGGAGGAAAAGGTTATTGCGATAAGAGGCGAGAGATAAATTATTGCTGCCTCGACAGAAGACTCACAATACCAGCTGAGGCGGTTTGAGAGCATTCCGTTGTTCTGGACAGTCATCGTGGATTGGTGCCTATACCTCGTGACTGGAATCGGCGTTCTCGACATTTGATCTGGTGGTGTAGCTTCCGTCGTACTTCTAGTCATACAGCTTCTCCGAGCTGCTTGGAACTGTCCGTTGCGCTATATCAAATTAGAATGCTCCATATTTTCGGTCCGTAGCGAGTGGAGGAAGTGATCTCAATCTACATCTTCGCGCCGCGAGGGTTTAGTATGAGTCGAGTCGGGACATTGGTTGTAGAGGATCTTTGACTGCGCTCCTGGATACTGCACAGTTTCTCTGTCCGAGTCTGAGAGGTTTGTTTGGTATCGTCAGGTGCGTAGGGCTTCCTCATGCATTCACTCAAGACGCCAAGCGTGAATTACCATGTGAAGAAGGCACGACGCAGCAGCCGCAGACGCGCTTCGACTACAAATATTTGTGAATCCTCACCACTTACAATACAAGTAGCTTTGGTCTAGTGGTTACGACGCTATAGTATGATACCCCTGTTGTCTCACGGCTCCAGGGACTTTGGTCTCACGGCCTCAGTCGCCTCAGAAAGATAGAAACGTGGGTTCGATCCTCACAGGCTGCAATAATTCTTTTGCTTCTAGATGTGCTCTCAAAGTCTTGACGATGGGGTCTTCCCCCATGACCCAATTTGTGTCCTGGAACCCATAGCTTATACCATACAAGATGCAGTGGAGATGGTCAAAAGCAGCGTCATGGCGAACATTCGTCAAGGGTGCATTCGTTAAGCTGTACTCATACAGTGATCCTGTCTTCGTGGGAGAATGATATTGCAACAGTCCGCTAAGCTGTACTGAACGGCATCGTGCTATGTCTTCAGAGAGAAGCTGGTACAGTCATCAGGAAAGGCGTCCCAGTCATCCAGAAGTTGTTCAAGAATAAGACTGGTCTTCTAACACAAGTCTCTCTGTGACTGGATGGTGTTAAGCAAGACCGTGAAGGACCTTAGGCAGGCGCGGACGAGGTTATGGAGCAGCATCACCGAGGTTTTGCCGATCTCGCCTTGGCGTTGTCACATCCGTGTCAGTGCTCGAGACTCTTCCACTCTTCGAAGCAAGACCTTCACCTATCAGTTCTCATACTGTCCTATGTATATACAAAAAGACCGGCCACTTTCTCTCTCACGGTTGCTTGGAACATTGATTGCTCAAATGCGCAGTGCTTTCGCATAGGAGGCAGTCGTCCACTAAGACAGCTACTCTGCCCGCTCTCACTGGGCATGCCTTTGCTGTGGAGATGATCGTGCATCTCCACGGCCTTACGCTAACAGGCTAGCATACGGAAGTGTCATGTTTTAGCACTCTTTGCCATGTCGCGTCAAACAGAGCCACACGTCTAGGAAAAAGTAGGCTCTGATGAAATCGCGGACGCTAATTGCCGCCCCTTACCGAATAAGCGAACGGACGAATCAGAAGACAGACACTGCAACCATAGCCCCATGACGACTGAGATGTTCTTCAGGCCATAGCACACATGTCTCGTGTTGACGGAGGAAACAGCTCGCGGCATATGAAGGAATTGCTTTGTACGGACGGCATAAGCAATAAGAGCCGATAATATGAGTCTCGATTGCAAGCGTAAGGAGTATCTTGCAGCTACCGTCACTTCAGATGGTGGTCTTGCACATATGCTTCTTGAGGCACCTTCTTGATGTTCGTCGTGTACGACTCGACCCATAAAGCTTCGGATAGGGTTGCTTGCCACCCTCTTCCGAGAAAGCATGGCTGTACAGCCCACAGTCCTGTCGCACCATGACACGCATTCTGCAGTCGTCAGTGAGAATATCGATTCCATCGGTCTCATCAATCAAGACCCTGCGGATTCATCGTATATATAAAGTGGCCTCTCTGTCCCTGTTCTGCAACTACATCGTCACTGCACAACTTCCAGTCTCTGCGCTGTCACTTCTACAACCCTTCTCATACCTTTTATCCTCCGAGAACATTATTATCTGGCAGACATCATGATGGAAAAACTTGCTAGTGCCTTGATGATGTGCGGCATTGTCAATGCAGCTCTGTATGACAGTGTCATATCGACTAGCCATGGCCAAGTTCAAGGCCATCCTGCCTTCAACTCCACTCCCAACGGTAATCTGACCAACTGGAAGGATATCACTGTTTGGAAAGGCATTCCTTTTGCTGCTTCAACTGCAGGCGAAAATCGTTGGATGGCTCCCAAGCCAGCGGGAAGATGGAATGGTACATTTGACGCCAAGAACTATGGTGACATCTGTCCATCTACATCATCCAACTCGGAGTATACAATCTCTGAAGACTGCCTCAACCTCAACATCTGGACCTCGGCTACCTCGACCAAGCAAAAGCGTCCCGTTGTCATGTGGAGCTATCCAGCCTATTCCACAGCTGCGGACGCTCTCTTCGACGGTGCTGGTATGGCCGATGCTGGTGTCGTCTATGTCAACTACAACTACCGTACAGGTGCCTTGGGTTGGCTGGCTCATCCGGAGCTCTCTCAAGAGCGTGTCAACACTGTCGGATTCAACAGCTCCGGAAACTACGGAATGCTCGATCAATTTGCCGCTCTCAAATGGATTCACGACAACATCGAGGCATTCGGAGGTGACCCAAACCGCATTACAGTCATGGGCCAGAGTGCCGGCTCTGCTGCAACGCAGCATATCCTCAACAGCCCTTTGACTAAGGGTCTTATTGTCGGTGCCATCATTGAGAGTGGTGTACGCGATCCCCATGACCCTTTGTGCGAGACTCTTGCCGAGAACTATCGCAATCTTACCTTTGCCTTGAACCAAGGCCTGGATTACTTGGCCGACAAGAACACTTCCTCCATTGCCAACGCTCGCAAACTGGATTACACAACTTTTGTTGACTCTGACTTTCCTCCTACCTCGTCTAGCTGGACTTTCACAGCCACACTAGACCACTATGCTTTGCCCGACACTTACGAAAACACCCTTCGTAAGGGTGCCGCAAATGATGTCCCTATCATCACTGGTAATACTCGCGACGAAAGTGGTGCCACATACGGCCTCAATATCACAATTGCCGAGTATCTCGCCGATTTGAACGAAACATACTCCGGTCAGTGGGTGGACAAATTCTTGGAACTATACCCAGGCAACAACGCTTCTCAAGCCTCTGAGAGTGAGAACCAGCAATTCACCGATCGCTCAATCATCGGCACCTGGATCTGGGCCCAGAAGTGGAAGCAGGCTGCCAAAAGCCCAATCTACACATATATCTGGGACCACGCTCCTCCTGGCCAGAGTCAAGGTGCTTACCACGAGTCTGAGATCAACTACGTGTTGAATAATTTGTACGGTACCGACTCCCCGTGGACCGATGAAGACTACGAGATTGCCGCCACCATGAACTCATACTGGGTCAACTTCATCAAGACCGGAAATCCGAATGGTCAGGGATTGACTCGTTGGGATAAGAGCAACAGTAAAGAGATTACTCAGCGTCTTGGTGATGGATTCGGACCTGTCCCGCTGGCTCTCGCCGATCGTGTGAAGCTCATGGAAGAGTGGCTTCTCACCCAGCCCGTCTGGTAAACGTAATAGATGCTACTTCGCACTGGTACCTGTACTATCTGCCTTAGAAATGACAAGTTAGCTGGCCAGTAAGGAAGGGGACGGCATTGATTGTAGATCTGTGGAGGACTCGCATTGGCATCACCCGCTCTCTCCTGGGGGGCGCAAAAGAATCCCGACATCGTTCTCAAGATATGAGGAGAGTGTGATGATCAGGCGCCATTACTATCTGTCGAGATACACAATGATATTCAAACCCGACATACCTTCCACTGAGAGCCTGAGTTTCTCACTATACTCGAACCAAGTCTCCTCCTTGACCTTTGCATAACTTCCAGTAAAATTCTAGCTGTTCTCCCCTCACACCTTCCCACATTTTCACCAGTAGCTCAGGCAATTGATTTTCAAAAGGGCAACAATCACTTCAGAAAACGCCTCAAAGAAAAATTTCAAGGTCTGATGATCGTCACGACAGTGGTGACAAAGCTCAGGATGTGGACTCCCATGTCACACAGAGAAGTGAGCGCCTGAGCAATAATGGTTCTGATTCCCGAGCTCGAAGATCGGCTACATGATGGAGTGCCACGTTGAATTTGAGCAACATGCTGTCATGATTGTGTGGTTGGGGCCTGTAGCTCGTGCTTGGTCTACTTGCAGTCAAGTGCAGTTGATGCATGCCAAGACAGCAGATCGTTCATCTTACAGCCATCAGGTACTAAATTAGTGATGACATTCCCAAGTAAAAGTCGCCGATTTACGCCATTTCGATACCTTCTCAAGAGGTCATTCTACAAAGAGATTCATCGGGAAAAGTACTGCGAATTGAACAGCCAAAATTGAGGTCTTTCAGACTTCATGACGATAGCCTATGTGTACCAAAAGCCCCGAATCGTAACTTTTCGAAGATCGAGTTGGAAGAACGCAGTCGTTCTTGCCTGATATAATGTCGTGGAGAATTGTGTTCTCATGTCTGCTTCTGAGATGGCGATGACCCCTCTTCTCTTCATCTCAAATTGGATGTAGCAACACGGCCATCTACCTCACCCGTAGCGGTCCGCAGGGATGAATACTCATGCTCCACATCTCCCGCAATACCGGGCGTAGCACTTGGCCGAGGGGTGCAGATTCCCGAGCCCCCGGCTACGCGGTAAATCCTCTTGGTCGTGCGTGGATGCCAAGCATTGTCGATTTTTGACTGCTCAGCAGTGGCATTGTCTAGAGTGCGACATATCCACGGTCGAAGTCACGAGCCACCTTTGAGCTTTTGAGATCTCTTTTGGATACAACCCTGCTCATGTTGTTGTTGTTGTTGTTGTTGTTGTTGTTGTTGTTGTTGTAGAAAACGAGACTCTACTGAACTACCGAGAGAAAAGTCGCGTGCCAAGCCCCATGCTTTCCCAAAAGGGTTATACCACGAATTTAGGTTACCGGCAGTGTTGATCAAGCCTCCTCCAAGCTTAACGGCAACAACATCATCTAGGACTGTGCTCCGAAACCATGGCACCCCTCTGCTTTGCAACCATGACTTCGAATATAGGTTGCAACTTCATCCAAACACGTTTGATATATTCGTAAAGCGTCTCTGGAGATTGGGATGGCACACAACTAGGATCACCTATCACAATACTTGCCGACCTGGTAATCCGCAATTGACGTTCTCATCAAATTTTAGGTGATCTTGTGGTTTGACTGAAGATCTTCTTGTCCGTCCCTGAAGCGGATACAGGACCAAATGTCCTAGTCCCCATTCGCCAGCCGTTAAATGCCATCAGGAAGGAGATCTTCCGTGACACCATCTGAATGAGGGTTGTGATTGACAAGGGGCCCGCAACTTCAAGCCCGTACATCATCGCAAGAACCATGCATGGAATTTTGAAATCATCGTCACTACGAGATTGACAAGGTACGAACCAGCAGGAAGAGGTATATATACCTTGCTACTCTTCATCACTGACGACTTATGCTCATCCATATCTTCCACATCATAATTGATTCCATTACTCCTTGCAACCCTCTACCATCCCTACTCCCACACCGACAACAACACAAAAAACATCAAGATGTTCTCCAGCTTCGCTTTTGTCTCCCTCCTCTCGCTGGCGTCCGCCACCTTCATCAACCGCGGTACCCAGCAGGTCGCTACCTTCGACGACCTCACTGGTATTCCTGCTGTCTCTGAGATCAACCCTGTTGGCAGCTACAAGGGCTTGAAGTACAACTCCCTCGACATCCTTCAGACCGGTGTTCTGGGCATCAGTGGCACTCCCGCCCAGTCTGGCAACCAGGTCGCCGCTGCCTCCATCACCAACTACCTCGCCACTGGCGGTGTCTCTATCGCCGCCGACACGGTCAAGTACTTCGACCTTCAGAGCCTCTACTTCCTCTGCGCCGTCGATACCGTTAGCTCCGCCGTCGGTGTTCCCGAAGAGTGCTCCGTCGCCTTCACTGCCTACAAGAAGGGCAGCGACGTTGCCTATGACACCTTCAATGCTCAGTTCAACCCCGACACCGCCCTCTCGTCGAAGATGCACAAGGTTGAATTCCCTGTCTCATGGTTCGGCCTCGAGAAGGTTGACATTGCTGTTGTCTCTGCCGCCACCACTGAGACTCTCACTGCTCTATTGATCGACACCGTCAGCTACAAGTCCTACAACTAGAAAGAAAGACTATTGTACAAGCTCTTCTGGTCCAGCGCCTTGATGTAACACATTTTCTTAGTCCGATCTGAAGAAGTAGATACATAAGACGATCAAATAATGATATAACGAACCCAAATTCAAGCGGCCCAACTGTTCAAATCACTCCATTTGCGTTGCATTACAGTCCCAGGAACGCTAAACTCGATGCAACTTACCCACCCAACACAGCAAATCTGGTGCTCACACGCTCCTTTTGCTTACTCAACCACTCTTCCGCTGCAGGTATGACAAATTATAAATTTTCAGCTTAGCAGGTTCCTCATTTTGAGAAGACGCCACATGCATGGTAAGGCCTTGGATTCTTTCGTCCATTGGAGAACGCCATTTATGTGGCGAGAGATACGTCCACAGTCAGTGAAATTGAGCCGAATAACGTTCGAGGTGCCGAGTGCTTGAACTTCCTTCGGGGTGCTCTTCTGCAACTCAGTCCACCCGAGTAACTCGACGTCGTCCGTATCGCTGTGACAATGCAGCATTTGTTTGTCTCAGTGGTAGTCTCCATTGAGAGCGTGGCGGTTGGAAGATTGTATGGATCTTCATGCCACCAAGCATCTGTACCATTCCATTATTATGGCTGAAGACTGAAAACAATAACGGTTTTGAGCTGGTGGAGGGAAACCATTGTATCGATAGAACCACATGTGAACGCATGCAGATGATTATCACACCCAGGTTTCTCTGGATTGTCGATACCAATCACCCTGGACGACTTGTATACCGCTGCTCCTCAGATCTTCAAGACTGTGTTCTGTGTGGACACACTTGACCAGAAAGGGTCGCTCGCCATCTTCGGTAAGTATGAGTTGCTTCAAGCTTGGAAAGAACTCTTCCTTGTGCATCGCTATATCCGAAAGCTCGTCAAAGAAGCGGTGAGCAGGATCGGATAGTAGACACTCATTCGCCTCTAAATCTGAGTGAGCCGGTCGTGGGTGCCATGAAGTGAGTATTGTAAACTTCAATGTGAGTTCTTGCAAGTCATGAGGAAGACTGGTGTAGAATGGACGATCAAGGCGAGATTGCGAGAGTCCCCTCGAGTGCATGATCAGCTCAACAGGAACGTTAAGCTTTGACATGTTGGCAAACGACTGGAAGAGCCCTCCTGTCTTGAAAGGCAAGATCCAATGCCTGTCCAGCCCAAGATCAAATTTGAGCTCTTCAAGTGAATCCTTGACAGGCGAAAGAACATGGACGGACAGGTCTACAGCGTCCGAGACGTCGCCCATCCTTCGTAAAATACCACGCCAATAAGGCTCACACTTCGAACGTGAAGGTGAGTAATCCAGCTTCCTCAAGTTCCTGGGCCATTTGAACATGGGAACTATGGCTGAAGTGAGTGGGCCACACTCATCAAGAGTCAGATCCTGTATATTTGAAATGGCGGATTTGAGATGTAGCTCGTCCGGTATTGGTGGTGGAAATCTGAAAGCAGGCCGGTCCGGACTCAGAAGGTTCTTCATCACCAATGTTGAAAGCGTTGGGATCTCAAATATGCGATACAAATCTTCCCAGGAATATCGATGTGGTAAGGAGAAACTGAGGGATGTGATTTGTAGGGGCTTTGTGTTTAGCATGGCCGTTGCAATAGTGAGGGACCTCGAATTGACTTGGAAGTCGTGCAGATAGGCGCACTCTGACAGCATCATTGCTGTCTTGAATATTAAATGGTCTGCAACGGGCTTTGCTCTTCCAATGAGTGCATCATTGCCATCCTTATCAAGATATTCACCTAGCCAATTCAGCTTGGCAAATCTTATCGTTGACCTCCAATTTGTGTCTTCCTTGACAAGCATGTCATGAAAAGCCCATGGTCTGTAAATTATACTCGCGGATTTTTCGTTGTCTCCAGAAGTTTCCTTTGACGCTACGCTTCGAAGCAATACTTTGCGAACCTCAACAGAAAGCATAGAGCAGACTCGCGAGAGGGCCACAAGCGTCTGCTGCGGTGAGCACTCGACGATCTCGGCCCAGATCTCTGGTGGAAATGTGTTCTCCTGAGCGGCCATGATTGTGGTAAGATAAAAGGAATGTTGCACGTAACGTGCATGGTTACGAAGAGGCAAGATTGAGGACGCGCCTGCCGACTTTGCAGGGTCTCAATGTGGGGCGCCGGCCGCTCCCGCTTGCGATCGGTTGCAACTGCCTGTAAATCGAGTGGTTGATGCAACAACGAGAACTCCCTCGCACAGCAGAACACACTTCCACTCGCGCAAAGGCACAGTCTGTTTAGCAAACAGAGCCGTGGTCAGTGAAAGAGTGCCGGTAAGTCCCTCCGTTGAGCGGTCTCAGTCTGCCAGGACTTTTTTGTGGCTTGCAATGGCCGCTCTTCAACCATTCATGCTAGTGAGATTTCTGTGCTTCACCATGTATGTTACTGCATAACCACATCGAACCAATAAGCCGCCTCGGACTTTCCGCTGCAATCAAGCAAGGACCAAATTTTCCTCACTACGCGGAGTAATCTTGGCAGCCTGTCGCCAGGTATGGGGTGCTGAGAGCTCAACCTCTTGACTACGAACTGCCGCATGTCCATAGTTCTACTGTTTTCCAAGAACCCGGTCGCGGGAGGAGCAACTGTCAGACCGAAATCATGAATTTCTTGTCTTGTGTCGATTTTGAGTTCGCTTGATGTCGAGAGCAACAATATTGTTTGAAATGGTGTCGTGCTGGAAGAGTCGGGGATCGAGGACAGGGTCTCCAGAATGTGCATCGCCTTGGCGTGACAATGCTTTTCCAGGAGCTGATCCACATCTTGGGCGCTGCCCTCGCAGCCATCTGCTAGATCAAGAGCCAGACGCCGGATCAAGAGGTCGGGGAAGACACGATATAGTTGTAGCAGGGCGGTCTCGTGATGACATTCCGCCATCTTGACGAGATGTTCTACAGGTGTGGCGGGATCTCCTGGATCCTCTATCTGCTGCACGTTAGGGACGGCTTGTGTGAATGCGTGCTGCTCCAGATCTGCAGCTTCTGCTATGAGATTCTGCAAAGCATCAAGGTGTTTACGTGAGGCAAAAGCATGACTTCTCGCTAGTAGTCTCTGCTTTTTGACCAATTGTATCACCTCAAGAAGGGTAGTGCTAATGGCATTAGCCACACCAGTAAAAGGATGAGGATATATGCTTGACGCGGGGTCATCTTGAACGTATCGGATCTGTGCTGGGATAGAGGGAAGACAATAAAACCCATCTGTGCAAGCAAAGAAGACCTATAATGTAGATTCTTGATCAGTACATCCACCGATAATGAGCAGAGGCGTTGTGGCATGACACAGATGATCGGCCAAACGAGTTCTCGCACCTTCGTTCCATACGTACCTCGCAATAAATTTGTAGTCCCCAGAAGAAGCGAAGCTCACGGTCGCGCAACTTTGACACTTGTGATATATCCTTGGTCGCCTCGAGTTGCAGAATGTCGCGTAACCTCTTCAAGGCCTTGAACGATGATGGCACATCTTGACTGTACATCCAGCTGATGCTAAGCAATACGAGAGCAAAGAGGTACTTGGAGTCATGTCTTTGAGGCTCGGGTACACGCTCGAGCTGGTCTTGAGCCTGCCTCTGAAGGGTCAAAGCCTCCTCGCGGTATGTTGAATCGTCCTTCGACAGAAATACCGCCGCAAGACCCTGGATAGCTTTGATCAAGAAGTTGTATTCTGCGGAGTTTCGCTGGCTATGCCAGACCTGTTTGATCAAATGGTCGAACGGATTTTTGCCGCCATCATAGCAACTGAACATGGGCGCAACTCTCGTGAAGTAGAAATTCATCAAAGCAGCGCTTCTATCAAAGCTTGAGCGGAGACCTGCTAGGTACGGTCCAATGTTGAGTTCTGTAGAGAAGGGGGACTGTGGCTGCATTACGTCTGCAGTCCATGTGGAGGCTTCTTGGGCGTTCCAATGATAAGTGGCATTCTCGGGGAACTCTTCGATCGGAAGCATATCTGGAAACTCGAGAGCATATTGATCATCCCATTGAGCCAGCTCGCCCAATACTGTTGTCGTATCCATGAAGTCCGTTATCTCCAAATTTTCGAAATTAGAACCACCGGTGCCTGTATCGGTTTGTGTAACATGCGTCCCCTCAACAGCCGGACGATCTGGCCGTCGTGTCTTTAGCTGTCCAGCAGTGGATGTATTTTGACTGGGAGCCGTGCTGTGACGCCACTCTAGCCTTTTGCCATAATTGCATGATGACTTTCGCTTGCTACATCTCGAACATGCAGGCTTTGTTTCATCGCACTTGACCTGGAATCTGGTTAGCCAAATGTCGCAATATTGTGACCAGAATTGGCTAACATGTCGAGCCCTACACTCTTGACATCCTGTGGCTGAGCGTACGCCCCTCCGCATCTCGTGAACAGACTGTCGCTCGATCACTATTATCACGTCTCTCGGAACTCGGCGGAAGCTATGTGAGTTGAAGAATGATCAGAACAAGCCATGATTACAACCAAGATTTCGCGTTGTGTCTGAGCACATCTTCATATTTGTCTGTTAGCTGATAAGGCTCGCGATAAATCGGGCAGCCTCGGAGGCTTGGTCATGCTACAGAATTTTAGCGCGACGGATAAGACTAATAATGCATCACGAAACTAACGCGTGTTGCCAAGACCGGAAATCAACCATCATGTTCAGCCCTGCGTTCGCCCAAGGCGCCTTCTAGATACACCAGTGGAAAGGCACAATACTCTTTAGCACAAGCGATTTGTCCAACGAGAGCAGGTGTAGATGCATTTCTCGCTAAGCGTAAAATCAGCTACAGACAACACCCTGCCTTTTGACAGCCCAACTACTCGATGATGCGCGGACAAATGGAGACGAACATTCGTCTCGATACGATATTGTAGCTATGTCAGAGTTGAAGCAGTCACCGACAAGGACCTATCAAGCTCCTATGGCCGCCATTAATCCAGTCTCCTCCAACCACCACAGAAGAATCTCGTTCAGTCCCTGAGCCTCCAGCTCGTCACCGAGCAAATAATCAGCCTTGTCATCCCACACGATCAACCCCTGAGTGCCACGCTCTATGGAACCTCTCTGGATACGAGCGCGTGTTTGACACCAGTCAAATGTGTAGCCTTTCATTCTCGGCATACTGTCTTCCGCGTACCTAGTGGCTTCCGCTATCTTGGAACTTGCCTGAGGCATAGCTCTGATCAATTGCCAGTATTTGCTCGCTTCCGCAATACCTTTTGCACCGTACTTTCGGGCAAGACCGTCACGGATCTCTGGATCGACCATTTGCCTTGCTGTCCTCTGCGAGTACTTCGAGAGCTCTTCGCACAGCGCTTCCGTTTCCTGATGAACAAAAGTAATACCAGATTTGTCGAGTGACTCGATCTTTCTCACAGCAGCGTCAATTTCGTCACGCATTTTCTTCAGACGGTAAAGTGACCATTGACTGTACAGTTCGGGCAAGTTGTCGTATGCTCTGAGATTGGCAAGTCGGCTGTCGTCAAAGCGGCCTAATTCAGCAGCTCGGAAGGATGTTATGGTGGTGATTCTTTCCGCCGAACCAAACGCGCGCGCTGCAAGATGCTTCACTTGACCACCCTGCAATACGACCGCCGTTCCCAGACCGGGTCCTCTGATCTGTACAGATAATTAGCTGTGGTGGACTCGTCCCCATACAATGATACTTGCCGCCTGGATGTCTCGTGCACTGACATAGGTCTCTCCACCCTTCATATGAGTGGTATCAGACAACATCAACACGCACACGAAAGGATACGAGTCCCTGCTATAGAGGAGTTAGAACACGTGGTACAGTTTTCATGTCCTTGTCATCAACATACTGCCAAGGTATGACCGAGGAGCCGGACAAAGGGTCATACGACTCTTCCTCCTTGGTCAATGGACGAGCTTCTTGCGATGGCTGTATCTTGAGCTGGCTCAGGACATCTCCAGATCCAGAGACTTGAATATTGGTATGTCCGATCTCAGTAGGCATGACTGCAACGACCTTAATGCCCAAGGCGTCTGAGATGATTGAAAGAGTATCAGGGTGTGTCCAGAAGTCGTTCACGAACTTGCTGACTTTCGCAAGATTTCTCAGCGTTACTGTGCCAGGGAACGGATGCCCGGCACATTGGTCGAAGACATCCTTTCTCAGGATGGCACGTCGATATGCCATCACGCCTTCTAAGGAGAGCAGTCTGAATGGTGTGCAACCCGCAATTGGCGTGGTGTATTCATGTTCCTGGATGCCCCACTCTGCGAGAGTGAAAGTCCTCTCGGCTGGGCTATAGTCAAGATGTATCTAAGATAGGTAAGTGGTGATGACTCTGACTCTGACAGACGAAGCATACTTTCGGATCAAACACATCTTCCTGGTGGACACAAGGTACTTCGAACGACGGCATTGCGATTCAGTTTGGTATCTCGCCAGATGTTTGAAAGTTTGGCAGGCTATATGAAGAAGAAGTAAATGAGCAGCGTTAAGAATGAGTTATCAGACAATCATCTCAGTGTACCCCTCCTTGACGAACCTCGAGACGACGAAGTATCTCTCTCTCTATCAAGTAACACTTTCCAGGGCCATACTGCGATGCCGGCGAGTGTTTCCATCTTTTGGTATGAGAATCGGCCCTCAAGCTAGTCCCAATTGGGAGCCTCGAGACGATATCAGCCAGCCGTCCCAGCCAAGACTTTTCCGATAAGGCTTGAGAGAGAGAAGCTCACAAAATCCAACTGCACAACTTTTCAGCTCAAAAGAAAAGGCATGATAGCAATATGTACATCAATCATTGGTTGATGGTAATCTGTATCCATGAACGCTCCACTTGGATACACAGATAGGCGGTGCTGTATCACTATACAGATGTGAGAGGCGGCACAGCTTAATAGACTTCCGAAGTCCCTCCAAACGTGCCGAGGGAGCAGTCTCGACCACGCAGTTTCTCGTTTTCTCCATTCTCTTCATTCTCCAGACAAAACACCCACAATGGCGCCGTCTCAAGCGGTCGCAGACGACAAGTCGGTACCTGTTCACGAATCGCGAAGTGAGGACGATGTGGGCGATGTTGTGTCTCTCAGCCATCTTCATCGTACGCTCGACAACCGTCAGATCCAGCTCATAGCCATTGGCGGAAGTATTGGTGAGTCGAATCGTGCTGAGGTCTCATTTCTTTCTTCTCCGCGTGGGGCGATCACGCCAAAATGTCAAAACACACAATTTGCCCCAGACGAAGGAAAAAGAAAGAAAAAAGAGAAAAACAAAAACCCTTTCAAAACTCTGGCATCTTCGTTGTGCGCTCGCGAGCGGTTCAGAAAAGGCCCGAGCTGTGGGGAGGCGCAATGGTTTTCGCTCAATTAGAGTCGACCACGGCGATGAGCTGCTTGACGCGCTCCCACTGAAGACGACTCTGTTTCGGAGACCATCCTGTATTTTGGCCGCGACATGCGTGACAGATTGCAGCATACGGAGAAATATCTAGGCTTGCCTTGTTATCGAGAGCAACGTGCGATACTTCTAATGTGTAGATTACTGACATGGCTCAAGGTACTGGTCTCTTTGTCAGCATTGGGTATGGACTCATCGAAGGTGGCCCTGGTAGTCTTCTTATCGCCTTCACGATCTATTCCTGCTGGTTGGGTCTAGTGAACAACTGTATGGCTGAAATGTCCATCTATATGCCGGTTACTGGTGGCTGGGTACGTATAAAAGTCTGACAGCTCAACGGAACAAGCACGCTGACCTTGTCTGGAGGTTCGCCACGGCTCGAAGTGGGTCGACGAAGCATTTGGCTTCATGCTGGGCTATAATTTCCTCCTTTACGAATTATGTCTGATCCCCTTCGAAATTTCGGCGCTTAATTTGGTCTTGACTTTCTGGAGAAGTGACATACCGATATGGGCCACTTCGTTGGCGTGCACAGTGCTCTATGGTATTCTCAATATCACTGCTGTGCGTTGGTATGGCGAGAGCGAGTTTTGGCTCGCTTCCGGCAAGGTGTTGCTAATTGGGATCGTCTTTATGTTCACATTCATCACCAGTGAGTACAGCAAAGTTTTGAAACGTTGCCTTAATTCTAACCTGATACAGTGGTCGGCGGTAATCCTCAACACGATGCCTACGGCTTCAGATACTGGCGTGAACCAGGAAGTTTTGCAGCCTATGTCACTGGGGGCAGTTTGGGTCGCTTTCAAGGATTTCTCGGTGCCCTATTCCAAGCCGCCTTCACCATCGTCGGTCCTGAATATCTGTCTATGGTCGCTGGCGAGGCAGTGAACCCTCGCAAGACTATGAAGAGCGCTTTCAAAACAACCTACTGGCGATATGGTATCTTCTTCATCGGAGGTGCACTCTGTGTTGGCATCGTAGTGCCGTATAACGATGCCGGTCTGATCGAGAAACTCAATGGAGATGGATCTGGCACCGGCGCTGCTTCGCCATATGTTGTCGCTATGAGCAACTTGGGTGTCGAAGTCCTTCCGCACATCACCAACGCTCTGCTGGTCACCTCGATCTTTTCTGCTGGAAACAGCTACGTCTATTGCAGTACCCGTTCGCTTTATGCGATGTCGATCGATGGTCACGCTCCGAATTTCTTCCAAAAATGCACCAAGAACGGTGTACCCATCTATGCTTTCATAGTACCGATGCTCTTCTCTCTGATTTCCTTCTTGTCAATCTCATCTGGAAGCGCCAAAGTCATCACCTGGTTGGCCAACTTGACAGAAGCCTCGCAGCTGATCAACTACATTGGCATGTGTACTGTCTACCTCTTCTTCTACCGTGCTCTCAAAGTTCAAGGCATCTCAAGGGATACTCTGCCCTACAAGGGCTGGTGGCAACCTTACTGCGCATGGTTTGGACTCGCAACAATGATTTTGACTGTGCTGTTCTACGGTTATACAACATTCCTGACTGGGTGGTGGAACACGGGAACCTTCTTTTCTTATTGTAAGTCATCGCAAAATAAGTACCGCTTTCCATTCTCTCTCATCACTTGGCTAACTTTACCTTCACCACAAGACACGATGTGTTTCGTTTCACCAATCTTATACATTGGGTGGAAGGTCATCAAGAAGACGAAGGTCGTGAAGCCAGAAGAAGCCGACCTCATTTGGGAGCGCCCACTCATCGAAGCTTATGAAGCGACACTCATTGACGATGGCTCGAAGGGATTCTGGGACGACTGCGCCAAAGCGGTTGGCCTGAGAAAGCGTCATAAGACTGACGAGTCTATTGAATTATCAAGTCCGGCCTCATGAGTGGAATACGAGAGCTTGATATGCGATAGCTGTGTTGTATCCATTTGGAAGACATAATAGAGTATACGGACCTTGCAATTAATTGCTAAAATTTGCTGTCATGACGAAACAAAATCTCAGGGTCCTCGGGAGAACAAATGCCCATCCTCGGTTTTTTCTTTACTTGCTTCGCTGGAGGTGGACTTCGAGCGCACGAAGTATGCTAATCCAACACATTTTGTCACTCTCCCCGGACAATTGCAGATGGCTATTCAGCTATCAGAATGCATGAAGTTAGTGAGAACTGTAGCTGTGTTCAATGAGAGAGTAGAAGCTCGAGCTCTCACTGGCAGCCTCCTGCAAACTCGATAATTCGTGCATTCTGATGGTTAGTCAAAACGACTACGCTCAGTCTGAGAGGCATGCGCTTGGAAGACCGACTCTCATTCCACCTTGAGCGAGCATCCAGAATTGGCAAGAGGTTTCAGCCGCACTTTCCACACTATATCAACCTCCGACCAATCATTTTGTTCCGGCTTATCTGATACGTTTGTCTCTCTTCGCTTGAAACCTCAAGCCTTTTTCCTGTTGCGTTCAAGCGAATACCTTGTCTGCTGCAAGCGTTTTTCATACTTGGCTTAACACATTCACCTCCCGGCATGTTATGAACGACAATCAAAATCCGGAGTGTTTGTTTGTGTTGACTTACGCGCGTAAGGAGTAAAAACGCAGGGGTCTGCAGACTTGTATATCAAGAGATGGCAGGAGCTACACAGCCATCCTGACTGAATTTATTGTTTCTCGACTTGGTAACGATGGTTTCACCTTTAGTCTCTGGTATCGTCTCTGAAGGCGAAGAATCTCAGCAGTTGCTAGCAACGACTTCTGATTCGTATGGGACGCTTGCGGGTATGACCTCAAACGATGGCACTCCGAACAACATCCCCTCCGCAGGAAGGAACGATGCCACAACGTCGCAAGCACTCGCAGAAGAAGCTTCCAGTTCTGAGGTGTCCGAGTCAGAATATCCACCGCCTTTCCAAGTTACCGTCATTATGGTCTGCATTCTGAGTGCAATCTTTCTGATGTCATTGGTATGCTTCTTCTAGCCCCCTTCTACACAATAATTTGTATCCGTCTTGCTAACCATGTCCTAGGATCGTACCATCATCGCCACCGCCATCCCCAAAATCACAGACGAATTCAACAGCATTGGCGATGTTGGCTGGTACGGAAGTGCCTTTATGCTCACAACCTCCTGTTTTCAATTGCTTTGGGGTAAACTCTACACCTTCTATTCGCCGAAGTATGTTTTCCTGGCTTTGGTTGGCCTATTTGAGATTGGAAGTGCTATATGTGGTGCCGCAACAAGCTCGAGAATGTTCATCTTCGGAAGAGCATTCGCCGGTATGGGAAGTGCTGGTATCCTATCCGGGGCTATTGTGCTCATGGTATCAGCTGTTCCGTTGGCGAAAAGACCCTTGTATAATGGATACTTCAGTATCGTGCTGGGACTATCTTCAATTCTTGGGCCACTGCTCGGAGGCTTCTTTACGACCAGCCTTAGCTGGAGGTGGTGCTTCTGGATCAATCTGCCTATTGGTGGGGTTGCAATACTGGTCATCTGGTTGGCGCTAAAGCCTACACCGGCGGCTATGCCTGGATTGACGATCCGACAACAACTGGCTAAGCTGGACTTGCTGGGTGAATTCTTTCTTTTCTCTTGGTTGTCATGCTTACTACTTGCCTTACACTGGGGTGGCAGCGGTTACCAATGGTCTGACGGGCGCATCACTTTGCTCTTCGCCCTGTTTACAGTATTCCTCGCTGCTTTTGCTGTTACAGAAGCGAGAACGCAGAAGACAGCGACAATGAAGTTTCGTGTCATCACGAATAAGACCATGCTTGCAGCTATGTGGTACATGTTCTTTCTCTCTGCCACAATGCTTACCATGATCTACTACATTCCTTTGTGGTTCCAGGCAGTACAAGGAGTCTCTGCAATTCAATCCGGCAGAAATACTCTTCCTCTAGTTCTCTCGCTAGTAGCAGGAAGCACCTTCTCTGGTCAAATGGTCGGTCGATTCGGCTACTACACGCCGTTCGCCATGGCCTCGTCTTGTGTTATGTCCATTGGCGCCGGACTGATATCAACCTTCGGTACCAACAGCGGTCCACATATATGGATTACTTATCAGATCATCCTCGGCTTCGGCATTGGTCTTGGTATGCAACAAGCTTCCATCGCTGTAATGACGGTCTTACAACCTGAAGACGTACCCATTGGCGTTTCTCTGATCTTCTTCTGCCAACAACTCGGCGGTGCCATCTTCATTTCTGTCGGGCAGAATGTCTTTAGTGCAAGACTCGTCCATGGCTTGACTCGAGTAGTCAAAGACCTTGACCCAGATAAAATCATCAGGTCAGGAGCTACGAATTTGAGGCAGCTTGTGCCCAAAGAAAGCTTGCAAGATGTACTTGTGCTTTACAATGATGCGTTGCGGTGGGTATTTATCGTTGCTGCTGTCATGGCTGCGTTGTCTGCGATAGGCTCTTTTGCTTTTGAGTGGAGGTCTGTGAAGGATGAACAGCGACCTATGAGCAAGGACGGTGATGATGAGAGTCTGTTGAGCCAAAGCACAGGTGAGCGGGACTAGGAAGATGCTACGTGGGAGGTAACTCCGGCAGCAAAGTCATTCATCCTCTTCTGACTTTTCAAAAGCCGTCACACTGTTCAAAGACAAGACGTTCTCGAAACTTTGACTCACTACCAAGAATATGTAATATTGCTGCATATACGCTCGAAGCCACCATTCCATCACAAACCATTAGACCCATTCTTGTCTCGATCGATGCTCAGAAAATTAAGGATCCCAACAGGGTTACTCCGCTAGCATCAGGACTTGGCCAAATATTCACTAACCAAGGACAGATTGATGGTTTGATCGCTGTACAATTTGTCAAACATCACAACCCGTGCCACTAAACTGATTCATCATGTGAGAAAGCAGGTCAAGCTCACAATAGTTCCGACATCATGATCACGGGTTTCAGACGGTAGGTTGGAAACACAGAGGAGTGAAACACAGACATCAGTTCAATATCTATGATAGAGTACAATAGACAAAACACAGGAGATTCGTGAGAATGATAGCTTTGCAGCTGGCAAAGGTGTAAAACAAAAACAAATCGTGAAGCTGACAGCCAGGAAAGTCCAGATGTTTGGGCATGTGCTGGTCTGAAAGCAGGGGTATATAGGTGAAGTGATGCCAAGAGACTGGATGCTCATTGGCAGGGGATGGGGTAGGTAGTCGTGACCTTGTAAGAAGTCGAAGGCAGATCAAGACGGTTGTCTCTCGAGTTATTTCGAGTAGGCGGAGTATTTTGATCCACGTGGGTCGGTCACAGCGTGAGACCATGATCATGGCCAGTGGACGGAAGTGGCAGGGTCAAGGTTTGAGCCAGAGGAGGAGAGATGTGATCGTAGGTGAGAAGATGAGGTAAAGATGTCTAGAAGAAGATTAGTCATCGCGCGAAAACATCAGACTGGGACGTACACTCACAGAAAAGGAGAACGTAAGCAAGCAACATCAAACAGGGCTAATAGCCTCACTCCTGCTCGGACTTCTATAATCACTCGTGAAGTCCGATCGCGAAGGCTGCGAGCTCAAAGCTCTCTCGTGATATCTGGCAGCATGGAACATGCCCTCTTGGTTCTTGCTCCTGATCTCTCGCATGTAGTCGTTTTGATTGTTGGTTGGTCGCCAGCCATAGTTTACGCCGCGCTGGTCGTAGTCTTGTCGGCGGTATACCCAGCCTACTGCTCCTAGACAGCAGACGAAGGCGCCGCAGCAGACTATGACGATGACGATGATGGCTCCGTTACTTAAAGCCATGGTGATGTGATGTGTGTGAGTGTTTGATGATGTCGATGATGGAGTGTATGAAGTCTTGTCGAACGTGAAGCGAGGGACTGATGGATGAAAGAATGGCGTGACAAGGATTGGAGTGGTGTAGACGTATATGCAGAAAGGAGGAAAAAAGAGCTGAAAAGAGGAGGTCTACCATTACTATATCTAGTCGCAGAGCATGTCGCGTTGCGTAAGCTTGTGACACGAACGGTGCAGCGAACGGATCACTTGGTCTGAGGCTGCAACAAGAAAAATACCGGACGCATCATACCACAATAAGGAAAATTGCCGGCGCATCATACCAGAATGGGCAACGATTGAGGCTGAGGCGATCAAGCCGTTCATGGTTCAGAGAAGATTCTCGTGGTCGTATGCGTATGGCCTCGTATCTACCATAAAAATCCAAGACTGTGGATCTCACCGGGGCTTTTTCCTCAAACCTTGCCAGCTGCAGGTTCGCAACGGCTACCGCTTTCCGCAGCGCAAACCCTTGAACGCTTCGAACCAAGCCTCAAGATAGCTTGGTATGTCTGCCATAATTCCGATGCTCTTGGGAGACGACGCGTCGTCAACGTCGATGACACGGCAAGAGGGTGGTGATGATGTGGACTGGTCTGATCAAGTGATGGCGCGAGCGGAAAGCTCGGAAACCGGCTGCGACTTGTTGGGTGTGGAGAGGTGTGGCTTTGACATGTGAACGTCAAATCGACGCGTCTTCTTGTTTCAGCCCAGCTGCCCCTCAGATGTTTCTTTTATGGTTGCTACGATCCCACCTGGATATAACTCAAAAGCCTACAGCACTCCTTCGGTCAGAGGGACGCAAAGTTCAGGTACAAGATACATCTGATGCGATGTGGTGACATGATGGTTTCTTGCGTAAAATTGCTTGCTGTACAAGACCGTTGGTGCGGCATATTACAGAGGGCCTGAGAGCCAAAAACATGCCACCAGCCATCCGGATCAAACATGCGACCGGCACCCGACCACCATGGAATACTGCGCAGCCGCCGGACCCGACTGGATAACCGTGTCAACCATGCATGCACTGCTTGACTCATTCGCCATAACAAAAATGCCACTCTTGGTGGTGACATGAACTGGAAGTCGCGAGTTCAAAGGAGAGGGAAAAATGAATCATGCCAGGGTGACTCAAAGATATGATGGTCGTATGATAAATGCCGAGGGTGGTATTATCGACATGCTGCGAATGTATGTTGTCGATGGAGTGCGTTTGTATGTGGATGATTCATCAGACGTAGCTCGGATCATAGCGGACTCTTTGACCGCTCATGGACCACATAACGTCTCTATTCAGCCTACGCACCTCGGCCATGTATTCTTCTTGGATGGCGGCAGGTCGGCTCCGGTCGACGGGTTCGGACCGCTTGCCAAAGGACAGGGTGAAGAGGGCATAACAACAGAGGCATACGGCGGCACAGCCGAGGATGACAAGGAAGATGACGAGCCCGGACGATATCATCGTCGCAATACCTCTTTGGCTCGATCAGCTTAGCTCTCCTGGTTTGGCGATGAAGACGAAAGCTTAGGACATTGGTCGATGGATGGATTGGGTGCAATGGCGGTTTGTCAGGTGGAGGAATGCGATCGAGGTTGGTTGCGGATGCTTTTCTCTGCCCTTGTCTGGGTCAGCTTGCGCGGGGTCTTGACGTGGTACAGTATACCAACCAGCAGGATTTCAGCCTTGTGGCGTTCCGATCAGGGTTGAGAAGTGCCAGCTTGCTGTGTTTGATTGGAGTGAATGCGTGGCGTTGATGTTCAAGTCATTCTGAATCTTCTCGAGAGTTGTTATCACTTGTTGTTTAGGGCCTCAGGGAAGGAGCTATCATCATGCGACTGCCACGTTCCCGAGCTGTCAAACTTGGCAGGTACGTTTGCGTTTGTTTGAGCATCACTCCTTCTTATTCATACACCTCGGCGCGGAACGAGCAAAGTCATGTTGAGCAGTTACTTACACTTACCTTTTGTTCACAACCTTTGTCTAGAAGCACTTGAACAAGACAAAGTTCGAGTGAACTCTGTCGCTACTAGCCATCTCCCGCAACCACTCCTGCGATGGTTCGGACTGTAGAATGCACAAGGTTTTGTAAGAGCGCTACAGTCGTCCGTGAAGAAGCGCTAAGTGCTACGCTCTTGGTGAAGGCTACCTCTATCAGGGCAAAGACTGTGCGTCTCTACAGCTATCTATACGATCATATTTCTAGCCTATATCAAGCCTGGAAGCCATCTTGATCTGACTTTGTCCATATACTCCTTATACTTCTTGCCAAGATCTACCTTTCCTTCATTCTCAGCGCCAGAAAGCATTTGCTTCTCCTCCATCTGGACACCAGTGCGATAAACACCCACGATGCCAAGGAGGCATACAGCGAGAGCTGGAACTCTCCAACCAGCATCGTCTCTACCCGCAAGTGCAGTCAAGGCTCCAGTCCAACCAAGAAGATAGGCAGTGTAGGCAGGGTGACGGACATAAGCGAATGGACCGAAGTCAATGATGAAGTCGGGTGTTTTTCCACCAAAAATTGCGGGCAGTCGTCCTCTTTGAGTCGTGTACGCAGTCCAGCTGAAGAGTGAGACACTCATAGCCATGAGTGTGTTGCCGATCAACTGTAGGGGACTCGAGCCTGGGGCTGGTAATAGCAAAGGTGACGACAGCAGAGTACCGGCACCGCTAAAGGTAGCAAGGGCGGCAAAATGGAGCGGGTATGCGAAACCATTGCTGGGTCGAGGGAAGTTGATCAGGATAGCATAGGCTTGATTCAGCAATGTGCCAGAGTAAAGAATCGATGTTGGTGAAGACAATAGGCTGCTGGGATGTAAGTCTGCGATTGACAGAGCCATTTTTAGATCAACGTGATTTACGTTGTCGAGTTCAGTGCAAGAATCTGTTATTTCTCAGACGTTGGTGAAGAGTCGAGACAGATCAGACATGCAGAAATGCAGAGACGCAGGAGTTGACTCGTCTTGTCTTCTGAGACGTCGAATCGTCGGACGCTTCTACGCAGCGCTGGAAAGAATAGCACACAGACCGTTTGCTATCAACGAACCAGTGAGCGTTTCAGCTTTCGAGGGTAGATGTCAAGTCAGACAGTGGATGACAGGTGCAGGACTGGGCCGAGCCGCAAACGATGATTGACAACAACAGCCGACAGATGGGATGCAGATGTTTCGGACTTGAGTCAAAGCCAAAACTTGTGTGGTTCATGTGGTTGTCGGAGTAGCAGCGTGGAGAGACGACTTTAGCTGCATGTTGTGCACGAGTCGTGACGCTATGGCCGGCTGTTGGTATCAAAACCCTCAGTCTTTGGACGGATTGATATACATCTAAAACATGCTGATGGACAAGAGATTCTTGCAACATGCACGCCGCGTTGGAACAGACATGATATCCAAGTCGAATTCAGGATGTCCGGATTCTGTAGGATCCGCTTACATGGTATCATGTATTGTTGTGAGCTGGGAAGATGCTTGTTGTGGGCTGGAGATACCATGGGCTTGGGTACCCCCAGCTGCTGAGATGAGCCAATCAAAAGAGACAATCATGCCAAGTCCGGAGCATTTTGAGATTGAGGCTTGCACCTTCCGTTGCAATTCCCCCTCCCTTTCCGCTGCGACTGTCTTGGGTGTGTTTGTTTCGTCCAACGAGTCGTTGTCTCTCTTCCCAGACTGCTGTCAAGGAGAGAACAGCCCCCAGCGGACTTTCTTCTCCTTCTTGCAATTGTCGAATATCCATCTCCTTTTCTTCTTCTGCTTCTGCTTCCATCCTTTACTTTGTCATTTTACTCGCCCAAAACAACCTTTCAACGGCCGCCCACTGTTTGTCGCCGGCAACCCACAACAACAACATCCCGCATAACTTATCATATCGCCTACGCCTCTGATGCAACCCATTCGCTAATCCTCTTTCTTCGACTATACTAATCTTGTTCGATTCTTGCGTGTCGCGGCAAAGTCGCGCACCTGCGACCGTACAATGGCCACGACCGCCAACATGTCGTCAAACGGCGACGACCCCTTCGTCAACCCCAATTCCTCCCAACCGAGTCCGCACCGCTATGCCTCGTTCGACAACCAGGTCTTTTCCCTCTACAACTCTGGTTCTCCAGCTCAAGCGAAGCGCGCGCTTGAGGCACATCTCAAGGACACAGAGCGACGCATTCAAGATGCCTCAAAGCTCGGCACTACTCTACTGCAACAGCGCAAGGATTTGGCTGCCCGCCTGAAAGAAGTCGAGGAGGGCGCATCCGAGGACATCACACCCGAATTGCAGAAGAAGTTGGATCAGCTGGAGAAGGATTACACCGAGATTGGCAAAGACTCAGCTCGTGCCTTTTTGCCAAAGTCGCGCATTGTGTCAACAGACTTCAGCGCCGCTCCACCAAGCCCTGCCCTCTTCGTTTCCGAGGCCCGCCCTTCTCCTGTCAAGCGCAATCCAACCGAGGGCTCCAGACGACAGCGCAACCAGCCTACCAATCGTGTCCACGATATCGAGTTTGCTACAGAGATCAGCACATCCCTTCTGGCTCAAGTCAGACAGCTGCAAGCAGTTCTGGCTGAGAAAGAGAATGCACTCAAGGATGCCACAACGCAGAAGGAGCAGCTCGAGACAGATATCACAAGCTTGATGCAGCGATTGCGCATGCTGGACGAGAGCGAGCAGAAGTGCAAGGACGAGAACTGGAATCTCGAGACACAGATGCAAGACCTGACAGCGCAGCTGAGAGAGGCAACCGACAAAGAGCAGCGCTTGTCGCAACAGCTCAAGTTTGCACAGGCCGAGAAGGACACAGCCGAGCGCGAGCTGGAAGAACTCAAAGCTGCTCATGGGAAGCTCAGCGATGACCACGAGTCAGTCAAGAAACACCACGAAGCCGAGCTCTTTACCTTGCGTCGCGACGTCAACAACCATCAGACAGCGCGTGATGGTCTGCTCAAGAAGGTCGAGGAGTTGACAGCGCAAAACACTCAGTTGGCAAAAGCCGTAGCTGCTCGATGGAATGCCGACAGTCAGCCTCAAGACAGCAATCGCTCTCTGGGCCGCGACAATGGTGACTCGGAAGTCGCGACTCCAGATGTCTCTCCTCAGAACTCGCCCATCAAGCCCACCCCCAGACATGGCATGCTCGAAACCGAGACTCTCAAGTCTTCTCTTACCCACGCCCACCGCATGATCCAGAACTTGAAGAACAACATCCATCGTGAAAAGACGGAAAAGTTTGAGCTCAAGCGTTTGCTGCAGGATGCAAGAGACGAGCTTGATAACAAGCGCACCGACGGTGGTGTTGGTCTTTCTGTGAACAAGAAGCGTCGCTCTGACGACAGCGGCATCAAGTTCAACAAGGGTGCCCGTGCCGACAAGCTCGGAGCTGCCAGATCCGCTAAGCACGAAATCATCATGGACGATGACGAGTGGGAAGATCAATCCCTGATTGAGAGCCCTAGCCGCCCTGCTACTCGCAACATCAGCTCGGGCGTTGTGCCTTTCGGAAACTTCAACTTTGGCAGAACTGCTGGTGCTTTTGGCAAGCCCGAGAGCGCCGATACTACTGATGCATTCGAGACTGCTGACGAGCGTGGAACCACCGATGCCTTCGAGACAGCCAACGAGGATGACGACAACACCAACACAGAGACCGAGGGCGCCTTCCAGACCGGTGCTGAGACCATCAACGGCGATAGCAGCGACGATTTGACCGAGACTGAATTCAGCCCTACCAAAGACCAAGGTTCCTCTTCCCGACCAGTATCCAGACCCGGCCCGTACGCCACTAACAAGGCTGAGAACCGCCTCTCATTCATGTCCACTGCCTCAACGTCCGCAGACGAGTTCGAGAATGTCAAGACCCCTGTCCAAGGTCAGCAGCCAAAGTACAAGCTACGCCTTAGTAAGGGTCGTCGCTCAAACAATGGGTCTGCTCGCAACAGTGCCATCTTTGCCAGCGATTCTGCCGACAGTCCCGCCAGCCAGGCCAGCCAGAGAACTCCTGTTCAATTCGGCCAGAGTCTCAGTGCCGAGCTTGACGGCTTGAGCAACGACAGCGATAGTGGTGAGGAGACATCAACCGATGCAGGTATCGAGTCTGCTCCTATGAGTCCTGAAGCTGTCATAAGACCTACTCTTGCCGATGCTCCCATCATCACTGAGGTTTCGAGGCCCAAGATGGTTGATTCTGCTATGATGACCGAGCCTTGGGAGCCCGAGTCAAAATCTGTCGTGGGTGTTGCCGCCGGCGTTGTCGGCACTGCCATTGCTGGAGTTGCTGGTTACGCACTTGGCCACTCATCTTCTCATGACGACGACAAGACAGCACTCAACGAGACCCCCAAGGATGTTGCGGAAGACGCCGTTCAAGCCCCTTCTGCTGCAACCTCAACCTTGCCGGGTCAGTTTGTTGATAGCGAGCCAGCCTCCACGGTTGCGACACCGAAACCGTCGTTGGTAGAGACCGAGCGCGAAATCGTCCCTAGACTTGTTCCTACGCCTGAGGTCAAGAAGGATTTCGCTGGTATTGTCTCACAAGACCTTGCACCAGTCGTTCCAGCCCAACCTGTGACACAACCTTTGAGCATGGCAGACTTCTCAAGCACCCACACGGAACCTGTCGCTGCAGTGCCAGTGCCCAAAGAGGTTCCACAATTCGCCATGTCGACATTCTCGTCCTCGCATACCGAACCAGTCACCGCGGTGCTGCCTGTCAAGGAGGTCGAAAAGCTGTCGATGTCGACCTTCTCTACTTCCCACACCGAGCCCGTCACGGCGGCTCCTGTGGTCAAGGAGCCTGAGAAGTTCTCCATCTCGCAGTACTCTGCTACCCACACAGAGCCTGTGGCGCCTGTGTTGGAGATCAAGGAGCCCCAGAAGTTCTCCATCTCGCAATATTCTGCTACACACACAGAGCCTGTTGCACCCATTGTAGAGACCAAGACTCCCGAAGTGTTGTCTCTCTCCACCGGCCCTGTCTCGCACACAGAGCCTCTCGCACCTGTTTCCATGGCTAAGGAGCTTCCATCCTTTGCCATGTCTCCTTTCAGGTCAATGTCATCGGAGCCTATCTCACCTCCTACGCCGGAACCTATGCAGACTCCCTCCTTGGAATTCTCATCTTTCACCACCTCTCATACTGAGCCTCGCACTCCCAGCATGTCACAACTGGACAAGGAGGTCGAATCAAAGAGAGATGCCTACACATTCTCGACCGTCCGCTCTCAGCATTGGGAGCCAATCGTTGAAGAAGAGGCCTTCTCTCCTACCAGACGCAGCTCAAAGCCTACGGGTTTGTTCCTGATGGAAGATGAAAAGGCGCTGTCCGAGGACATGAACAAGAACATTCCGGGCACAGATGCCGCTCGACCTGGCGCTGCGTTCCTTGCATCCGAAATCCAATTCCCACCTCGAACTAGCAGTAGGGATGGTCCCCAGAACAAATCTCTAACGCAAGAACCTCGTTTGTATGGTGGTGCCAAGGGAATTAATCATCATGAACCAACACTCGTCTTTGCGGACGAGAACAACACAACTCCTCAAATCGAGCAGGAGAGCCAGTTCAGACAACCGTTCGCAGAGGTGTCCAATAATGTCGGTACCAGTCAGCGCAGCATGTCGAACCATGGTGAGAGACCTATCATGAAGCGTACTTCCACTTCTGAGATGGGAACTCAAACCGCTGTCTCGTCTGACGAGATTGACAAGATGATGAGACGCAAGACTCCGTTGACTATTCCAGCTGTCAACATTGATGAAGGAACACCGCTTAGACCTGAGAGTCCGAGAAGGGCTTCAGAAACACCGTACGCGGCCGACGGTGCTAATATGAAGGCGCCTCGTCGCCCCGCCAGCTCTGGCAGCATGTACAAGAACACCGTATCGCAGCCACCTCTTCCTCCAGACCACAATCAACGCATTGCTGCAGCTGCAGGACAGAAGAACATGTCTGCCGGAATGGCACCTCCACCAATCCCGACAGGCTCGCTCAACAAGCCACCTCCATCACTTCGTTCGCGCACACCAAGCATCAGCAGATCCATTCAGTCCGGACGTGGCACTGTCACCCGCGCCCTTGCACCGATTCCTGCTGGCCGTCCAGATCCAATGTCGCCTACTACACGCGCCAGCTCAATCTCAAGCTTTGTCTCTGAGGTTGATGAGCGCATCCAACCTGGTAGAGGAGTCTTGTACCCTGAAGATATGTTACCTGCCACTGATCCTCGCATGATCCAAGCTATCACTCAGACCATGATTGGAGAATATCTTTGGAAGTACACACGAAAGGCTGGTCGTTCTGAAATTAGTGCTTCAAGACACAGAAGATTCTTCTGGGTCCATCCATACACCAGAACGCTGTACTGGAGCGAGCATGACCCCTCAACACTTGGCAAACAGCAGTCAAAGGCCAAGAGTGTCGCTATCGAAGCGGTTCGCGTCATTACAGATGACAATGCATACCCACCTGGCTTACATAGGAAGAGCTTGGTGATAGTAACTCCAGGTCGTGAGATTGTGTTCACAGCACCCACCGCTCAGAGACACGAGACTTGGTTCAATGCACTTTCTTACCTCCTGCTTCGCACAGGATCTGAGCGCGAAAACGAAGAGATGACTCAAGATATGGTCGACGAGTTCAACCCGACTATGCGAAGTCAAAGCCGTAACACTGTTCGCACCCGTATGAGTCTCAGCAGTTACAACAGCAGGACCACTCGCAACTCTTCACCGCAAAGACCTCACGCTTCTGAGGTGCCGTCATTGGCGAACAGACAGTCTGCGGTTGCCTCTCAAAGACGAGGCGCGCAGACTCCTGGTTCGGCTGATGGGTCTCAAGGACGCATGGGCATCATGGGCAACTTATTCAAGAGTCCAGGTGGAAGTATGCGTGGCAGCTTCTCCAGCAGGCGGAGTAAAAGTGCTATGAGCACACGCCGGCCGCTTGAGCCGACAATCTATGATGCAAGTGTGGTCGAGGATAGTACTGAAGATCTGGGTGCTGTGCTCACTGGACATATGCACAACCACGATGGATTGGAGAACGTGAGGGCGTGCTGTGATGGTGAGTTTTCCCTGAGTATCGCTTAAATCAGTCATGTACTAACCTACCATAGGCAAACATGATGTTGGCTCTTTGTCTAGAAGTGCAGGACGACATGTCATGGGTTCTATGCGACACACCCACACCAACGGTACAGCTATGTTGAGCAACCAACATTTGACTGCAGAACCGTTATCTACTTCAAACCGTCCGCGACGAGAATAAGCCAGTCTGATCTTACTGATCTCTCGCCTTGCACCATTTTCGTATTTCTGATTCCTGTTTCCGGCCTGTTTTGCGGCATGTCACTGGCTTGATCATTGTCTGGGACTTTTTTTTAACTGTTTTGTTCCAGCTTACCACATAGCTTACTCTTCATCTTCATTCTCCTTTGTTCCTTTCACTACCTTATAGATCTGGATTGCAAAAAGATCAGTTCTTGTTTTGTATCAAGTCGCACATTGCCCATTACTTCATCTTGTCAACAATATCTCAACTTGAGCTGTTGATCTAGTGATTGTATCCTCTTATTCATGCAAAAACCCATATGAAAAGCACTCTGAGTCTGTTCGAATATCTCGTGGTAGTTGATACGCGCAGTCACAGCGAGTTTGTGTTTCTGGAATGTCAAGCTCGGCTAACATGTCCCAAAACTAAGCTCATCTCAGATGGCGTGGCGCGATTAAGCTTTCGAAGCACGCGATCAATCCTCCACGAACGAAGGAAGAGAGTTTAGACGAAATCAAAAGTTGTCTCGAACCTCAACAATAATGTTCTCCTTTTGTCTCCCTTTAACATCATCGCCTTCAGTTGCTTGACTCGTGGGACAGTTCTCGCGGCCATGTCTATTACTGCTGCTTATGATGCGCAGCCGAGCAAGACTGTAGATGTGGGCGCTTATGGCGTGCAGGATAACGTTCAACATGGCGACTTTGTTACGGAGAACGAAGAGCGTGATTTGAGACGTGGTCTTGCGCAGAGGCATATTCAGATGATTGCGCTTGCTGGTATGGATATCGCTATGTTTGTATCCATATCGATATCTGACTAAACCCCTCCACAGGTGCCATTGGAACTGGACTCTTCATTGGACTCGGATCTTCTCTACAGACTGGAGGACCTCTGGGTGCTTTACTTGGCTATGCTTTCGTCGGTCTAATTGTCTGTGCCGTCCAATTCGCCCTTGGAGAAGTCACTGCCCTTCTACCCGTCACTGGATCGTTTGTCCGCCATGCCGAGTTCCTGGTCGATCCTGCTCTGGGGTTTGCTGTGGGTTGGAACATAGTTTACGGAAATTGGCTTTCGATTCCAGCGGAGATATCGGCCATCTGTGTGTTGTTCCAATACTGGACCGACATCAATTCGTCGCTTTTCATCGTCATCTTCATCATCTTGACCTTTGTGGTTGGAATTGCTTTTGTGGGAATCTATGGAGAGGTCGAGTTCTTCTTTGCCCTGCTCAAGATCTTACTGGTTGTTGGACTCATCATTCTAGGTCTTTGCATTGATCTTGGTGGTGTACCCGGAACTCCTAGGATCGGGTTTAGGTATTGGTCAAAGCCCGGCCCCTGGGTTGAGCATATCGCGACTGGATCTTGGGGCAATTTCCTCGGCTTCTGGAGCGTCATGATCAATGCAGTCTTCTCCTTTGCTGGTGTCGAATCTATCGCCATGGCCGCAGCCGAAACCAGAAACCCTCGCCAGAACATCCCCAAAGCGTGTAAAAGAGTCTTTGCCCGTGTTTCTCTTTTCTACATCCTCACGGTCTTGATCGTTGGCATGTTGGTCTCCTCCGACGACGAGCGCCTCCAAGACGAAAGCGGTACTGCTGCACAATCTCCTTTTGTCATTGCAGCTTCAGCGGCGGGGATCAAGGCCATCCCGTCGATCGTGAATGCTGTGGTCATTACATCTGCTTGGAGTTCTTCTAATCAGGCTTTGCTTGCTGGAACGAGAGTACTTTACTCACTCGCGTTGAAGAAACAGGCGCCTGCTATTTTCCTCCGCACTACTTCTTGGGGTGTACCTTATATGTGCGTGTTGCTCCAGACAGCATTCATGTTCTTGGCCTTTATGAGCTTGAGCTCGGGAGCATTGACTGTGTTCTACTGGATGGTTGATTTGGTCGGCTGCGGTGTGTTGATCTCTTGGTCGTGCGTCTTGGTCAATCATCTTAGATTACTGGCTGCGATGAAGAAGCAGGGTATCGCGAGAACAGAGTTGCCGTGGCATAATAAGTGGACTCGTAAGTTGAGACAATCAAGTCATGATGATGGAAATGATACTGACCAAGAGCCAGCTTACTCCTCTGCCATTGGATTGGCAGCATGTCTGTTGATTCTTCTCACCAACGGCTTCTCGGTTTTCACCCATGGCGGTTGGTCTGCGAGCTCCTTCGTTTCGTCTTACCTGTATGTTTCACACCCGCTCAAACCTCCTCCATTCATATCACTGACAAAACTCACAGTGACATCCCATTGATTTTGGTCGCCTACCTCGGCTGGAAGTACGTCAAGGGAACAAAGTTCGTAGCTCTGGAGGACATCCCCATCAGAGCTGCTCTGGACGAGATCAGGGATAATCCAGAGACACCTGAGCCGACGAGAAAAGGCTGGAAAGGTGTTGTGATGAAGATGCTTTGGGAGTAGCTTCAACTTCAGTCCTTCTCATACAGTACCATACTTCGATAATCATACGGATCAATCAAATCATCCTTGTGTTCGTGTCCGTCAAAGTCGCCAGACTCATGGTGAAGACCTTGTCACTTTGGACTGATCGCTCCTGCCGAATTTCGAATCATGCATCGGCGCCTTCAGGCCCCCAGAGCCAACAATGCTCTCACATACCCCGTAAAAACTCCTCGCCACATTCATGTTGTACCCAATTCCTCGCAAATAGTCGGCGGCCCCAACCCCGCAAAAAATTACATAGCCCCACCACCGGCAAACCGCCGAAGCTCAAGCCAAAAAAGAAATTTCTCTGCGGACACCAGATGATTTGCCAAAAGCAAAAGAAATAATTTCCGACACGGGGAATTGAACCCCGGCCTCCTCGGACCTGGTTGTTCTTTCGAACGGTTTGAGAGCGAGAAATCCTAGCCACTAGACCATATCGGATTT
>JGI24891J29808_1000155_pt1 | contig 84029 bp, 51 predicted proteins | sample FreactcultuFSWF8_FD_29808 | JGI IMG/M metagenome (IMG submission 29808)
AAAAAAAAAAAAAAAAAAAAAAAGAAAAACCAACACCATCAAAGCGAACATTGGTCGTCACAGAAAAAAAGACAAAGTCATAAAAAGAGCAAACCTAATTGACGAAGGAGAAAACAATGTCCAATCCAAGAGAGAACTAAACCAAAGCAGAAACAAATCCGACTATCCATCAGAAAAGACAGACAGAGCAGTAGAAGTCACCCTAGAAGATGTCAACCCTTGACTAATGACCGATCTGACGAGAGAGAGAAAAGAGAGCGATCACGCAACTGGAGTTGAGTGGCAGAGGAAAAAAACATAGAGACGTAACAGTCATGATATGCATTGCATCTATGGTAGTTGTACAAAATATATATTCTTACATCCAAAAGCGAAGATGTTTCTTCGCGACTCGGGCACTCGGGCCTATCGGGGTATCGTCGTGAACTCGCAACATCTTCATTTTTTGTCAAAATCGGCAGGCTTTTCAGCATCGCCTACGGCGCGTTGATCAGCAGCGCGCTCCTCAAGGATACCGTCCTCTTCCTCGCCTTCGCCCATAGCCATACTCCAATACTTGTCGTTGAACTCTTGGGCGGTCTTTGCATCCTCGATTTCGGCGGCAGTAGGCCCTTGAGGTGTTTGAGAGGCCTCAGACTTTGTCCTTGTTTGTTGCTGGGGTTGTGCGACCGAAGCCTCCGGTGGCGTAAGATCTATGGGTTTTTTGGCGAGCGCATGGTATTGCGTTTGAGCGTAAGCGAGGAACTTGGGTCGTTGGCTGTACATCCTGGGGCTGACCCAAATATGCTCAACGCGAGCGAAGATGACAGTGTGGTCCCCAATTTCGATTGTTTTCCCAGGCAAAAGCTCGCATTTGAAATAAGCAAGGTTGTCTCTGCCTTTGAAATAAGGGCCGCGAGAGTCCATGTGAGGTGAAATAGAGGTGAGTTCTTGTTCTTCGAGGGCGCGGAAAGGTTTGGAAGGATCTTCATGGTATTGTGCGAATTCACCGGCGATTAGAGCACCTTGTCGGTTGTCGGCGAGGAAGTTGACGTAGAAGGGTTGACCTTGGTTGATGCAGTCGAGTGTACGGCTTGGACCACGGATGCTGAAGGAAATGATGGGCTCTGGTTCAAGAGTGACAGAAGTCATTGATGATACTGTCATACCACGAATGGAGTCGAGAGTGACTTTGGCTCCTGATGAGCCATCGTGGGTAGTCAAAACGACAACGCTGGAGGGAACACTGCGCATGGCAGTCTTGTAGGTCTCCCTTATCTCATCGGGCTTCAATTGAACAGGCGTCGATTCTTCAGCCGGGAAGTCGACAGACTTGACGAAATTCAAAGCTTTGGTTGCAGCATCCTGCTTGCCATTGATGAAAATTCCAGGCCTTTGGTGGGAACCCTTCCGAGTACTGACTTTGATCCGGACCATGAACCTTTCTTCGATCTTCGACATCAACTCCGAATCGTTTTCCGTGAGTAGCCCAAACACTCGACGGGGCATATGGTAGGATATTTGAACCTGCTTGTCCTCCCCAGCATGTTCTTGATTGGCAAGTGACGAGGAGTATTTGTCGAAATCATGTTCTTCGGCATTCTCAAGCCTCAGGATCCCTTTGACCATGGTCCATATTCTCCTCTCGGGAGTAACTACCCGGATTGCTTGAAGGTCGGTGGGTTCTGATTGATCTTGGGGAGGTTCTGTAACAGGCTCGATGGTCGTACCGTAGACGGCACTGAGTTTGTTGAGGAAATCGGGATGCTTTAGGATACGGGCGAGGCGTTCTTGAGGTATCTTTATGTGACCAACTGACTGCGGAGTGTATCCCAGTTCTGCAAGGCGCGTTTCTCGTTTTGAACGTCGTACTTCTCCTTGGCCATGTTGTCCGTTGGTGAGGCGGCTAGAATGCGCGTCATTGGCCTCGTTGACGGAATGGGTTGGAATGAAGCATCGTCGTTGATGGGCATTTCCGAGTCTGGACCATGCGTGAAAAGCTTTGTAGAAGCGACCGGTCGCTTGGCCTCTAAGTGCTGTTGTCATAGCTACAGGCACAGCTCCTCAAGTCGCAACTTCGACTTTCGAGCTTCGATTAGAGGAGGGAGCGACAGCGACGGCGAGCGGACCGCCGAATGCGCGGGGCGGAGCGGAGTCGAATCTTGGCATGCCCGATTCGCCGCAAAATTGATGCATCCATGAGCCTATCAAGTATACCATCGCTGGATATCAATCGCATCTCACACATTAAACCGCCGCCATGCTCCTCAATCAGACCTCTCGCGCAAGTCTGCGCATCGCCTCTTCTTCAACACAACAAGTCCGCCATGCATCTTTGATGCGCCGCCCCAAGAGGCCCTACACCTTCACCCAGCTCGTTACTCTATCCGATGGCAGCACCTTCGTCCAGCGTACCACCAGCCCGCAACCCGTATATCGCAGCACAAAGGATGTGCGCAACAATCCCCTCTGGAACCCTAGCAGTCAGAAGCTGTTGAACATCGAGGAAGATGAGGCTGGTCGTTTGAAGAGATTCAGAGGTCGTTTCGGTCGTGGTTGGGATGCTGAGGCTGTCGCTGGTGCTGAGGAGGTTCGTCTTGTTCGACTAGATACTTCGCGACAGGACAAGGTGCTAACACATATATCAGGTGAGAGATGGCGAAGAAGCTCTGGCTCCCGAAGAGTCAGAGGAGTCCCTGCTCGACCTCATCGCAAACTACGGCAACGAGGCAGACGCCGAGGGCAAAGCTGCCGGCAAGAAAGAGGACGTCAAGTCAAGTGGAAAGGGCAAGGGTGGACAAAAGTAATCTCCCTTCTCTCGACATGTTTGTGCTTTTGGTCGTCAATGCATAGCGGGCGTTCTGGGTTGTTTTATGTGTACAAAAAGCTGGGCGAAACTGAAAGGGTCGGTATATTGATACCCCTCGGTGTGTATTATTCTACAGGTACAGGACTTGTCTCGAAGACAAGTTGGGTATTCTTCTATCATGTCAAAAACGTTTATACCTCGACCGATTCCTGCAACATTGCCTGTGCTTCGATGGCTTCCGCTCCAATTGGTCGGAATGGCCACTCGATGTACGCCTTTGTGAGCGCATTCAATTGCTCTCGAGTGATATCCTTGGTCAGAAGCTGGCTGGGATCGATTCTTCCACCAGCAAGTGGGTCTGTGAACTCAGGCACAACAAGTCCTTCTCGTGCTCCAGCCCCAAGTCGCTCGATCGACTCCAACAATGGCGATGATGGATGAGTAAACAACGCTTTGATCAGACCACGTCTTACTTGGTTGGCCTCGGCTGTATCCATCAAGTCGTTACCCAACGCTTCCGGCCTCGGCGTGATATCAAGCAACTGCATAGGGAAGCGGGGCCAGAACTCTTCTTCGGCCACGGTCAATGGTTCATAGGGTCGTCGATCCCATGCCAGCATTGTGTTCTTCTTACAAAGCGCAAAGAGCTCGTCGAGCAGGACGGTCATGCTCTTCCTTGTTCTCTTTTGAAATAGCAGCTCGAAAAGCTCTTTGAGCTTAATGCTGGTTGCGACAAGCCGCGAGTGGGCATCCAATCGCAGCTCCTCAGACATTGTGGATTTGATTGCATTGTACTCGAGCTCGAGGGCAATTTGTACACCCCAGATGTCGACGAAGCGCCCACAGCGGTTCAGCTCGGTTGGGTTTGTGATCTCCTCACTGATGTTGGTGAACTTGTATCTGTGTGGCTGCTCGGCGAACCTGTATCGGGTCACTTTTGGAAGGGTTGGAAATTCTTCCAACTGCTTGATCTCCTTCTCAATATGTGCAAGACTTTGCGAGAAATTCATGCCTTCAGGCAAGCGTATAGGATTGTAGTCTTGAAGAGCCTTGTCATCAGTGACCAAAGCTCTCTGATGCATTTCTGGGCGACGATGCTCGGGCAAGGTCATGCCCTTTTCCTGCATACTCGCAAGAACGCGACGAGAGCTCCAGGTATCAAGTTGGTCTCGACGTTGTTGGTGTTTCTGTGCTTTGGTAGCTTCACTGCGGGTGAGGTTCCAGCGGTCGCCGCCGACAACTTGGGTAATATCAAGAGCGGCCTCCAAGCTTACAGAGTAGCCAAGCTTGAACAGCATAGAGTTAGGCAAGACACTGGGGATGATTTCTTCGGGAACCCAAAGCAGCATGCGCACCAGACCGTAACGTTGGAACATTGAATTGACTTGAGCAGCTTCGGCCATATGGTGTAAGACCAAACTCGGAAAGTGGACATTGTTTGCTTTGTTACGTTCGGGATAGCGGCGGACAAGGCTGCCGATGACCAGGAGCGAGTTATTGGGTTCGCGCAGACGTGGATCGTTCTTTCCAAGAGGGACTCGCTTCGGCAGGAGATGATCGTCGAAAATACGATCGTACGTCCCCCAGTACGACTTTGGGTGGGCGCCAGAAAGGAAACTGTGACGGTAAGCCGAATCCTTTTGATCTAGCAATGGCTTGATGAAGGGATCGAGATAACGCTCGTCAGGCTCGAGAAGGAGATGGCGACGTGGTTTGAGGTAGTCGTGTATCTTTTGAGACCAGACACAAGCGCCAGGATGGAGGTCGATGATGTCGCATCCCTTGTGTTTATCAAGGTCGGGGCCTATGTAGTTGATTATGTCGTCGCACAAAGCCGGGCTCACGACTTCGACATTGTCTGGAAACTTGTCTTTGCCAGAGGGACCAGCACCCTTGGTGGAAGCAAGGACTTTGCTGATGGTCTCGCCCAGAGGGTAGTCATTATGGGGGTAGAAGGTGTAGGAATTTCGATATGAAGAAAGGGCCTGGTAACGCGTGGTTTCGGATATGTCCTTCACCGTCGTCGTTCCGGTAGGTCTGCCGCCGGCTTTGGGGTGTCCTGCGGCAGGAGTGTCGTTGTCTTGAGGTTGTGTGGGAGTGTCCTTTGCGTCGTTCAAGTCGGTGGGCTTGATAGGATTGGTAGGATTGGTAGTCTTGGTAGTCTTTTTGGCCTTCTTGAGCTGCTTCAAGGCAACGGCTATTTCGCCTTGTTTTGTCTTGTCGGACTTCTTCTCGGCAGCTCTCGCAGCTCTAGCAATCCTAGATGCTATCGAGGCGGCCTGCGTCACGGGCGGTCGCATGGTGAGTGTCAAGATTGGATCGAGGCGTGGAGAAAGCAACGACCATCACCGGGGCCATCAACGTCTTTGGCGAGGCCGCTTCGTCATTGCGACAAGCTCACGACTGCTCTCCTACTCTCCTGCTCTCCAGACAAGAAGATGCGACGACCAACCCGAATACATTTCTGTACATGCGCCCACGACTAACGACACCACGAGAAACGACCACCGATTCACAAACGACTACAAGGATGAATGCGCCAAAGAGCGTCGAGCAGATTGTCAGCGAGGCATCCAACTTCGACCATGCCGCCAACATCCCTTTGAACATGGCATTGCGCACTGCGCAAAACATGATCAGCCAAGTGAGATGAGACATGACCTTGACTCCCTCGACTCTGCCTAATCATCTCTGCGCTCCACCCAGGCCGCCAACTACGAGCGCGATGGCAACCTCCAAGACGCCTACCTGTTCCTGTACCGCCATGCCGACTTCTTCTTTACACATATTTCGAAACACCCGGATGCAAAGAAGCAGGAGTACAAGCCGCAGATGGCTCGCGCCCGCGACGACGTCAAGGCCGATCTGTCGCGCATGGAAGCCTTGAAGCCTGATATCACAACCCGCTGGAACAAGTACCAGGATGCTGTCAAGAGGAGAGATGCTATACGCACACAACAACCTGCTGGTAGCACGCAATCTAGCACCCCACCTCCACCGCAAGAGTCGCTTGTTCTGAGTGCAGGCGAACACAAGGACATTGCACTGCAATTGGCCGACCGCGAACTCAGAAGACGAAGGAAGGACCCGCGCGACGACAATGCTGTCATGGATGACTTGAGTCGAGGCATTCAAGACTTGGGTCGACGGATCGATGCTCCTCGCCAATCTTCACACTCTCGCTCCACCTCACAAGTCTCAGCTGCATACCATTACCCTGCAGTCCCATCAGGACATGGTTCTGTTCCCTCACCATCAGCGCCTTTCGCGCCCAGTCGACCACCGAAGAGCGACCTTCCTACCTATGGTGTACCTCCGCCTCTGCCTTTCAAGCCAGATCAATCTTTCACCTCTCCTCCTCCGCTGCCCTCGAAATCCAGCGGCCCAGCACCACCTCCAAAACAAGACCTCTCATCCACCCAGAACTACCAATTCCAACCAGCCGCATACACCGAAAACGGCACTCCTCTACGCACACTCTTCCTCCCCACCGCCCTCCGCACCTCCTTCACCACCCTCGCTCAATCAAACACCACCGCCAACCTCGAAACCTGCGGCATCCTCTGCGGCACCCTGATTTCCTCCGCTCTCTTCATCTCGCACCTCGTCATCCCCGATCAAACCTCCACCTCCGACACCTGCGAAACCACCGAATTAGGAGAGACGGAATTGTTCGATTATGTGGATAACGAGGGCTTGATGGTGTGTGGCTGGATACACACACATCCTTCCCAGACCTGTTTTTTGAGCAGTAGAGATCTGCATACTTCTGTGGGATATCAAGTCATGCTTCCCGAAAGTGTGGCCATCGTGTGTGCGCCCAGCAAGAGTCCCGAGTAAGTTCTTTTACCTACCCCATTGGCCTTTTTCCCTCCGTTTTTCTCTCGGATACTGATATTGAGGATTGCACAGTCATGGTATTTTCCGCCTCACGGATCCACCCGGTAAAGAAGCCATTTTGAACTGCCATAAGACTGGCTTGTTCCATCCTCATGATGAAGGAAATTTGTACACTGATGCTTTGAGACCGGGACATGTTTCTGAATTGGCTGGATTGCAGTTTCAAGTTGTGGATTTGAGGAGGGACAAAAAGTAGATTGAATAGTATAAAACATGTTTTTGATCGCCTAGGGCAGTAATATACTGTATAGGAGAATGACTTTCACACTGGACTAGCTTTGTCCAAAAGTACCTCTACTTGACATAATGTCCCGGCAAACTATTCCCTCAAAACATCATAACAGCCACTGGTTCAAGACTGCACAATATTGACGAAGAAGAGGCATTGTACCGAATATCCCTCTCATCCGCCAAGACCCCCTGTGATCTGACACATAACCTCTTGGGCGTGAACAGATAGGAATGACTTGGTTTACCATGAAAGGTTTGGATGGAGAGCAGATGTTTTGATTTTCCGCGTGGAATACTGAGCAAGGATCATGGCTCTTGATGACAATGCTCCACCTTGCAACGCGGGGTGTTTATGTGTGTTTTCTCACTTTGGTGTGGATACGGGAAGGGACAGATGGAAGAGAGGAGAGGTGGGAAAAAGTGGGCTAGACCTTCTTTGGGCCTTGAGGGTATTGTTTCGTGATGGGGGAAGAGACAAAGTTGGGTATATCCATCTGACCAAAGATGGTGTTTTTGCGTCTTCCTTCCAAACTCCATGTATTTTCATGATACTAAAATGCTTTGTGTCAGTCGTCTAACTTCAGCCAGCAAATCCAACTCTTTTCTTGGTTGCCGCAGGAGCGAAGCCGTTGGTCCTGGTGCCCATGCCATCGAGCAGGCGATCCATACCACCGAGATCTAGCTCTCCACGATCCAAGAGTTGTTGGTCAAATATGCTAGAGCCGTTACCTGCTCCAGCTGTTGCTTGTGTGAACAATGACTTGGCAGGTGTTTGTGGTCGCATCGATTGAATGATAACAAGACGATACTCGCCGGTGACTGCGAAGTCACGCTGAGATAGAGCGCCTAGGTTCAACGCGGTAGAACGAGTAGGGAACTGGGTGATACCGCTGAGAATCTCGCCAGAGAGGTCCAAGCCTTCAATGTGTGAAAGGCCCGGTCCATATAGAGAGCCAATATCCTTGCCACTGCTGTTGAGACTGCGCTGCCATAGGGATGCAAGACTGGAAATGTGGTATGCTTCACTACCATACCACAAGACAACAGAGTCATCGAGCGATCCATGGCTCCCAGCAGTCGCAACGGCACAAACGCCACCCCTCGGTGATGTGGTCGCAGGGGCAGCAGGCTTCGGGGCACCAAAGAGAGATTCTTGGCGTTGCTGACGGGTGTTGGGGGTGGATGGGGCAAGCCCTTGCGTAGATCTGTTCTTGAGGTCGGAAGGTGCAGCGTCCGCACTTCCGATGAAACCCTGAATGGCAAAAGTGTTCATCTTCTTTTGCGTTACAGCTTCAATATCCCATACACCCCACTCGCCACGATCCAAAAGGACCAAGGCAGCTTTGGCACCCGACACCCATGCGACGTCGACAATCTTTCTTCTTTGTGCAAGGCCGGGGTAGTTACTTGTAGCTCCCTTTGGCATCTGGAAAGCAGTGTTAAAAGCCGAGATCCAAGCACCAGGCTCAGCAGACGCATCGGTACCGCGAGATGAGGGACGGCCTTTTGTTGCGAAAGGATCGTAGATCTTCAAAGTGCCCTTGACATCAGCTATGAGTAAGCGCGAGTGTTGGCGTGAAGGGTATTGAGCGGTGCTGAAACGAAGGCATTGCGACGAAGAGGAAAGAGGGACAGCGTGAAAGGGGTTGACAGAATTGGGGATCTTGCCTCCTGTCAAGTCGTTGAAAGCGATGGGAATGCGATAGAAGGTGAGAGTCTCAAGGTGCGCCGATGTGGAAGAGGCGACAAGTAGATCGAGCTTCTCATGGTTCGCAGAAGAGGCTTCTTGTTGTGGTTTGTCCAAGTCCATCTGGTCCTCAGCAACAGGCAGGCTCGAGCTGTTCGTCCAAGTCAGAGCAACATCTCTGGCCATGGCTGAGGACGATGAAGAGGGACTGAGGTCGCAGATCTGAGCACCGAGACGACCATTTCTCTTTGCTGACGCCGACGGCGGTGTGAGAGGTAGTGTGATCAGGCGCAATGAAGCGTCGGCGCAGGCGACGGCCAGGACAATACGTTGCTTGACTAAGAGAGGAAGCTGGGCTCTGGATTGTAGGGTGGTCGAAGGCTGAGGGATGTTTGGTAGAGCCAGATGGAGGACTGGACTGCCGAAGGAGAGTTTCAGCTCTTGTGCGAATGACGGGTATGGTTCGTCTTCATCCAGCTCTTCATCTTCAGCCTCGTAACGTGGCTTGTCCTTGTCTGGGATGTCTTCGGTGACGGGGGACTTATGAATCGAGATGGGGCGGTTCCACTCGGTGTGCTGTGTTCGTGTGCCTGAAAGATCGTTTACGCGCTCGGTGACGGTGCGCGAGGCAGTGGACAGCGGACGGCCACCTCTCCAGAGAATATGAAGGCCGTCGTCGTAGCCGGAGATGATGATGTCAGCACCGCGGGGACTCTGGAGAGGGTAGACTTTGGTGATGTTCAATCGGTGGGGGCATTCGTAGCTAGACATTATTGTTAGACATGGATTGGTCGAGTCAACAAAGCGCGCGCATACTTGAGGTGCATCTGCTTGCCATGACGCGAAACCCGTGGCTTCTGCAGTTTCGCAGACATGTCGTAGCTTGTTGTCGCCATGTTTGGTGCAAGAATTGGGTGTGTAAAGAAAGAGAGTCAAGTTGTTGCTGCTTGCTGCTGCGTGGTGGAGAAAGCTGTTGACGCGCCCAAGGAAAGTGCAGCCGAGCGAGCGCGTCGACAGCAGTCAAGAAACACTCGAAACATGATCCAGTCCGCGACAACAACATCAGAACTACCCAATTGTCCGCTGCCATCTCGGAAGATTCTAACCTCTCACTTCTGGACAGCTCTCGCTCTTGTGCATCCGAGTTGTGGTAGGGTTTCTCTGTATACACCCACACTGCACAACAAACGCCTTCAACTCACTTGCCAATGGACTTTTTATGAATCAACCTCTGGTCGACAATAATGTTTACGCTCTCCATCGCACTTTCTACTAACTCATGGCCGACTTTGTTTCGCTGGGCATACACCGCCCCTCTGCTTTGCCATATCTGATATCTGAGTCCGTTCTTCCCCAAAATCCCACCTCACAGGATTATACTTGGAAAGTGTACCCAGGCCCTTTGGATGATTCAGAGGATGAGGTTCTTTACACATCCAACTGTGTAGTCTGGTCACAGGATGGTCATGTTCGAAAGGCCTTCAACTTCGACTCCACAAAGCAACCGGTCGGCCATGCTTTGATCACTCGCTTTCGCGCTGATGCTCTCTCTCAAAGCTCCACCGAATCCACAGGTCCAGACAATGTCATCTCTTATGCTTCGACCGCCTATGTCTCGAGATGGGGTACCAAGCCACAGCGCGACCCTAGGCAAATGTTATCATTGAGTCAGACCGATTCACACGGCTTCAACCGTGCTCTGGTCATCATCTTGAAGTCTGAGATGCATATTCATTTTCTCTCTGGATCGACCCATGTACTCAATTTGCCCTTTGAGGTGGAGAAGGCTTTCCCTGCCATTGATGGTCTTGTCATGCAGAGAAAGTCCACTTCTGCTACCAAGGAACCTCCGACTCCTACCATTCCCGGCCCTCCTCCGAACTCTTTTGCTTCGTCTCAGCCGTACTTGTTCTCGCAATCAAAGTCACCTGAATTGAGAGCCAACCGTTATCGGCCAAGTGTCTTACCTCCAAGTCCTTCGACTCATTTCAATCTCGATGCTTTGTTCCAGGATCTTACCAAAGGCCCAGAATCGCAAATCAACGATGAGCTTCCTAGATTTTATTCTTTGGAAAACCCACTATCGGACATGGCGCCCGTCTCACATGCCAGCGTCTGTCGTCAACCGCGATTTCCTCGTCCTGGCGCTTCGAGTGCCCCGACTGTGGAGTACGATATGCTCGATCCTGCGGAAGAGCTTGTCTACGTGTCATCACAAGATGAGCTTGCCGAGCAGGCAGAGCCTGGCGATGCCCCACTGTTCCTGTTGGTCACTGTAAACAGAGAGCTTGGTCAGATAACGGTATGGCAAGCATGGTACTTGAAGCCTCCTAAGCTTTCCGATTTACTATCACAACGTGCGGCTCACAAGGCAGCTAAGACTAAGCGTCCTAGCTCTGTCATGACTAGTCGAACAGCGGGCGCTACTACCCCTGCGTTGAAAAACCGCGATCACCGGGATAGAGTACGTGAAAGTTTCGCAGCTTCCACGCGGTTGTCTGTTGCCTCGACTACAAGACCCTCTCAAGATGACGAAGAGGTCATGGCATCGCAGATGGATCCGGAGTATCTGCTTAAGAAGCCTTCCGGTGGTCCTAGGCGAGTCAGCTCCATCCTCTCACGAGGTGAAGTCGGTAACTCGGACCCTTCGATCAAACAGACTGCGCTTGGTGCCAGCTTTAGTGGAGCCGGACGTAGATATCCTTCAATGGGAAGCTTTACTGATCGCGATCGCCGAAGTTTTGGCAATCAACTATCTCGCAAAAGTCGCGGCTCTACACCAGCAAGCATATTTGGCAGAAGCTTCGGACCAGACGATACTATCGAAATTGAGAACAGTCGGATGCAAGACTACAATGATGAGTATGAGAGTGCGGAACGACTGATTGGAGCCACTCACAAGTCTGCGGGTACCGAATCTGTCTTGGGCTCTTCTCCCGATGGACTTAGGAAGGAGCTCGTCATTCGCAAATTGGATGTCTTCATGACCGATGTGTCCAATTTTGGCACTACTGCGGTTGAAGACCTTATTAGGGTCTCCCCTTTAGTTCACTCCTCCCCATCGGAGCACAGTAGCCATCTGATCTCGTTGTACATTCTTGACTCGTCGTCAGGATCTATGACAACGGTCAAGCTACGAGTACAGAGGAAGAATGAGCGAAGATTTCAACCCGAAGAAGGTGCTCACGCAAGGTATATGCCTATACCCTTCCTGTGTGATCGTAACATAACACACAACATTGCCGACATCACCAAGATCCATGATGGCCAGACATCAGCCATCGCTCACCTCTCGGTCAATTCTCAGAAACTTGGCATTATACCAGCGCGAGGTATTCCCTGGTCGTTGCCACTATCGAAGCAAGTACGAACGTGGCATCCTTCAGATATTCAGAGCATTCTACATTCAACCACTAGCGATCTGCAATCGTCACGGTCCCTTCAAGAACCTTGCAAATTGAATTATCCTGGCAATCATGGTAAGGTCACAGTAGTATCTGCAGACGGCTTCCACAATCGCTTCCAGATCAGATTGAGTCCAAAATCCACTGCTGTACGCCAAATCCTCGAACTATGCCAGTCAGTACTCCCAACAAAGGAGGGTGGCTCGGTTGCTGCTATATGGTGCAACATACACCATCGATTCGTGAGCGAAGGTGTTCAACTTACTGGTGGTCTTGATGTTGAGTGGGAAGCAATGATCGTAGCCCTTTTCGCATTTGCTGCTGGCTCTATTGGAAGATCATTGCGTGGTAACCAAAGAAGTAAGTCTTCGACAGTTGACAGTACGCGACTCGGTACCTATGGAAGTCAATTACGCTCTCGCAGTCTGAAGTCAGACCTTGACAAACTTGTGTCACCTGCCTGGAGCTGGCTCGAAAAGCCGACTACACACTCAAAGCTCAGTGCGATTACTCCGAGATCAAGACTCAGAACACCTCGAAGTACTCACAAAGCCAAGAAGCATCCCTTCTCTCTGATCGAGTACGAGACGATGGCTCGCCACCTACTACACGAAATCGCAGTGGATGATTTGGACTGGCTAGTGTCCCAGGAAGCTGCTGAATCACGACATCTCTGTTGCACAAAAATTATGCTGGTGCTCTACCTTTTCCGAGAGGAGCAGAAACTGAGCTCACTTTCGGACGATGCGGAAGGAATCGTCGTTGGCTCTCTCTGTGCTATTATCGCCCAATTTGGACAATGGCTTTCCATTGATCCCTGGTCGTATAGATCTGGCTCTTACCACGAGATGGATGGTGAAATCAGTGATTGGGAGCTGTCTTCGTCGACGATGAGCACGACCGCCAGAGTCTCGCAGAACTTGTGTCCTCCACCCCAATCTGTCTTTGCATGGGTTGAGAAGAACTTCATCCATGGTATCTCCGAACCATTTGTAGGCGTAGGGACAATCGCTTCTCTAGGGACAGACGCATCTGCTTCCACGATCTCGAAACTTGAGGGTGACCTTCTTCCTCGTTTGACCTCCCTGAGATTGCTGGCAGCACGGTTCTCCGCCATCAAAGCTTCGCCGAGTGCTTTAGTGCAAACACTCAAGGAAGCAAACTTTGGAGCCGGAGCTTTCGAGACTTTACCAGAAGGCGTACTTGCTCCGCTTCGTGAAGCCATTAGTCGTTGTCAGACAGCGCCACCCACGACATGGTCTTCTGATCTACTGGAGTTTGTTGCGCGTGAGGACTTGATTGGGCTATCACAGCCGAACAAGGATGCCAATCGTCCTTCAAGCCGAGGAGCACTGCCTAATGTGCTGGTGCCACACGATGTACAGACCATATATAGCTCTGCTGATCGTGCTCCTCTGACTGCCAAAACACACGAAGCCGAAAGACATGCAGTCATTTCGCTTATCTTCTCCGAGGATCGTCGCTTTGTTGATGCTGCCAGGCTGATGAACCCGACCGCGGTGCAAGTCGCCGAGTGCCCACCTCAACCTGAATGGTCAGAAGTTGAGCACTTGGAACAACAGAAGCGAGTCATGCAATGGGTAATGATCCGAACACTTGCACTCTCACCTGGTGATGGCATGATCCACTTTGAAAGTCAACGTCCTCTTCTGTCGGAAAAGTTCCACATCAAGGGTTTCAGTACATCTTGTCAGATGAAGCCAATGGACACTACCATTAGTGCTGATCGCAGTGGATTCACCGAGGACAAGTTTGCCTGGACGTTCTTCCATGCTGGTGTTTCTGCAGGATTGAGCATCTCACGAAACGCGACTGGCATTGACACTTCTTGGATAGTCTTCAACAAGCCTGCAGAGCTCAACAACCGCCACGCTGGGTTTCTTCTAGCTCTTGGTATTAATGGGCATCTAAGGACTCTCGCCAAATGGCTTGCGTTCAAGTATCTGACTCCCAAACACAACATGACTTCCATCGGACTCCTACTGGGCTTGTCAGCATCATACCTTGGCACCATGGATACTCTACTCACTCGCATGCTGTCTGTACACATCACAAGGATGTTGCCTCACGGTGCCGCGGAGCTCAATGTTTCGCCCAGCACCCAGACTGCTGGACTGATGGGCATTGGACTGGTCTACTACGATACACAGCATCGACGAATGAGTGAAATCATGTTATCAGAGGTCGAGCACCGTGAGATCGAAGACCCTGGTAGCACGATGGACCAACTGCGTGACGAGTCATATCGACTTGCAGCGGGATTTGCTCTCGGCTACATAAATATCGGAAAGGGCCGAGACTTGCGTGGTCTCCATGGTATGAATCTTCTAGAGCGATTGTTGACGGTCGCTGTTGGTCCCCGACCAGTCGAACTCGTGCATGTTGTTGATAAGGCTACTGCCGGTGCTGTCATCGCCATTACTTTGATCTACATGAAGACTGGCGATCGATCTGTCGCACGCAAAATAGACATACCTGACACTGTTGCTCAGCTTGAGCATTGTCGTCCAGACATACTGCTTCTGAGGACCGTTGCAAGGCATCTCATAATGTGGAACGAGATCACCGATGAGTCAGACTGGATCCGCAAGAACCTCCCTATCGAATACTCCCACCGCTACTACGGCCATGGTGCCAAAGCTTCGGTGGAGATAAAAACACTCCCTCAGCTGCGAAGCAAGGACGTGCCAGTGTTCAATATCCTGACTGGCCTCGCGTGGAGTTTGGCCTTGAGATTTGCAGGTAGTGGCAACGAGAAAGCGCGAGACCAAGTGATCGCAGTGCTTAAAGCTTTCATCGCGGTGTCCAAGCAGGACGCATTCTTCTACGATGCCAAGTTGGCCAGAGCTACAGTCAAGCGTTGTATTGACGTGCTCGCACTTGCCATGGCTACCATTATGGCAGGCACGGGTGATCTTCAAACGTTTAGATATCTGCGAGCACTGCACGGCCGTGTGGATCCAGAAACTACGTATGGATCACATCTTGCAGCCCATCTTGCTATCGGCACACTGTTCTTAGGCGGTGGCACTTACACTTTTGGAACGTCAGACTTTGCCATCGCATCTTTGATGTGCGCATTCTACCCTCTATTCCCTAGCGAGGTCCTAGACAACCGGGTACACCTACAGGCTCTTCGACACTTCTGGGTCTTTGCCGCCGAACCTCGTTGCATCGTAGTACAAGACATTGACACAAAACGGCCTATACACGTCAAACTCAGAGTAGAGTTACGAGAAGGAAAACAGATCTCATTGACTTCTCCTTGCTTGTTGCCAGAGTTGAGCACCGTCGCACGCATCAGTACGGATGACCCTACTTACTGGCAAGTCACCCTCGACTTTGCTGCTAATCCTAAACATCTCGCCACCTTCCGACGCTCGCAGACAGTCTATGTACGTCGCTGTCCACCTGGTGAAGCTTCGAACAGCGTTTTCAGCACGACACTTTCAGCCCTCATCGATGTTCAATCCAGCATCGGTGGCCGTCAGATGTGGGAGTGGATCCTCGATCTGCCCGCCTTCCGGGAACTCGATCAAGCAGACTTTGGTCTTGTGCTGCCCTCAGACCCACGCAGCGCGACTCATCTGGATGAGAAGTTAACAGCTGTGGACAGTAGATTGGTGTTGAGCCGTAGTGTAGATTCGACAAAGGCGAATGCATTATGGAATTTGAGGTTGCTGTTCGCATGGGCACAAGATGCTGCGGATAAAGGAGATGGAAGGTTAAGGTGGATTGGCAAGCATGTTGTTGATATGTTGCAGACGAAGGTTGCAGAGAGGACGCATATGTCGTGATCAGACAGCTATTGAGACAAGTAGCTCAACACACAATTAGGACTCGCATTAACGTATATCACAATTTCGTTCGAAGTTCAAACAATGATGCCAATTCGATTCGATCGCTTCTTTCTGTCGAAACTCTTCTCGTACAAGAGCGATGGCCAGGTTTGGCTCGCTCTTGCTCTTTCCTGATGTGCTTGAGCGATCCTTCCATCTGCGATTGTGGTTGTTTCTCAGCACCTTCTGCCCATGTGCACACTCGTTCCTTCCTCCTGCATGCTTGATCGTTCCTTCTGTTTTTGGATTGCGGCCTCTGCGTACATGAATGCGCCCTTCCTCTTCTTGCAGTCGCTTCTGCCTCCTCCCATGCGATCATCCTATAGGCCATGTTTTGAGATCAGGAAGTTCTGCCACATTAAATGAGATCGATGTTTCACGCCCAAAGGCAACAGGTGAAAAATGTCTGAGAGGTAACTTTTCTTCGTGTGATTTTGTATATGTACAAATGTATGCTCTTCGTAGCTAATTGTTCAAGGAATCGAGCTGACAGCAATGCAGTGAAGCGTGCTGGGCTCCACTGTGTCCATGGCGAGACCACTATAAGCTTCATCGACTCGAACGCTGAGCTCGAGATGTGTTGAGGCTCGTAGATCGCGTGGGGCTGTTTAGGCAGATGATTTTGACCTGTCGGTTGTAGCCCTTTCCATCTGCTTCCTGTATGAGGGGGTTATGTCCCAGTGTGAGAGGGTGTTGGCGTTTTTCTGTCTTAGGGGGTGGCTGTTCAATCGGAGGTCTTGCCCTCGGCCTTGTCCTTTCTGCGCATACCGACATCCCAGTTGTAGACGCGAGCAGTAGCGACCTCGAGTGTCTGTATCATCTGTCAGCCATAGTTTTTCTCAGTCCGCATATCTCATTCCACTCACGGTAATCTGTTCCCTCAAAAAATCCATATCCTCCTCTGCATTCTCCAATCCACTCTTCGCGGCCTCCAACTTGCCCTCCAACAACTCCTCTGCCTCCTCCATCGGATACGCCAACATGACATTGGCACCCAACCACAAATACACCTCTTCCGTCTTCGGCACCTTGGCCTTTGCATACAGTGTATCATTCAATTCGAAAAAACTCTCCAACTCCTCGGCATCGTCTGCTCTGCTCTTCAAGAACCGCACCGTATCCAACGTCTTTGAAATATCGGGGATCTTTTCGCGCAGACCGGAAGCACGGCGTGATGTGTTTACTTCCATGAATTGGTACTTTTGGATCATTTCGGAGAAGGATTTTAGGGTTGGTTCGACTTCGGCGCGGGTGGTGCAATAGTCCGAGACGTTGTCTACGAAGGGGGCGAAGGGGATGCCGCGGGGGTTTGTGGGTGCGTCGCTTTTCTTGCTATGGCGGAGTTGACATGTTAGTTTGGGTGCTGTTTGGAGCTGAGGATGGTGTTGCGATTGGAGGGTCGTGGTATAGGGAGGTAATGGTAGAATGCGCACCCTGTTGTCGCCATTTTTGCGGTTGTATTGTGTTGGAGATAAGAGTATCTTAAGACGTGTTGTTTGTTTTCCGGAAAGCTGTTGCTGTTTGCGAACTGCCTTTGCGCATGTGAATGTGCTTCTGGATGTGGAAGTTACGTCGTGTTTGGAAGCTGTTTGCTCTTGCTTGCACTGGGGTTTGTGCTTGCGCTATGCTAGAGCACAACTCTGAGCATAGATATGCGCGTGCACAAACATGCAGGCCGCTTGGACTCGGAAGAGCACAGGCCCTACCAGCCATCAACCTCACCTGCTTACATCAATACTCCAAGAGTGATGATGCGTTCATGCGGGTACCCTTAACCCGCGTCTCCAATGCCCTACTGCAACTCATCCCCAGCATCCCTGTGTGCATACAATAGTGTGCGTGCCATTATCATCTCTGTGTAACCACCAGCAAAACCAAGAATGCGAGCCGTATTGCTATGATTGTCCAAGCTATCGAAACCAGTCGTATTGCTGACATGCAGCCAAGAGAGGTAAATCCTCCGGTGAGCTCTTTCGCTCCAGGCAAAATGGCTCTGTCCGGTTGTTCCTTCTTCCAATTCTTCCTTTGCGCCTTTTCTTCTCGTCTTTTGGTAATGAGATCCACTTTCATCTTCACATGCAAGAAAGCATTTACAATTCCATTTCTCACCTGTCCATGTGGCTGAAGACCTCAGGCCACGGGCCATCAGTAAGCAAGTGGATCCATGGCAAAAATGAGCTATCCTCTACTGCCGCTGGTAGTTCGGCTCCTTGTTGGACCTTTCTCCGGAACTCCACGGTGGGGTTATCCGTGTGTGTTTGTTGACTTGTTCATGTCCTTGTTTCTTGACTTCAGCTCATGCAATCCCTGGAGATGTTCAAATTGTGTATCGGAGACGTGTACAGTATCCATCCGTCATTTGTTCTCCGGCCAGCCACATTTTCTTCCCATGGCAAGCCTTTGACGTTGATAGAGTTTATGGTTGCAGATAACGACATCCTCTCTCAAAACTCGAGGTGGCTGGTGTTGATCCTGTTTCCCAGCCGCGGAACTGTCGGAGCGTTCACTACTTGACTAAGGTTCGCGACTATGGATCAATATCCCTGAAGACATATGCAGGATGCTGTGCAAAAGTGGCGGTGGTCTTATTTTCGGAGGCTGCATGATGATGAGAACGAGGTGGCCCTGCAGTGAGATCCATGTAGTTACGTACTCCAATTGCGAGAGTGTTGATCGCTGAGGTACGCTTGGTTGCTTGATGATCGCTGAGTTGATCAATGAGATGTTCGTCGATCTGTATCTAGTCGCAAAGAAACATTGAACAATGGAAAGGTACTTTTAGTATCAGAGCGAAGGTTGAGAGCGACGATTGAATGGCAAATCATTACCGCACGAGGAAAGTGATAAACTTTTGGGAAGTACCATTTAGAAGAGTTGTTGAAGGTCAGAGAATTACAACTCAGATCCAGTTCAAAAAGTGCAAATCAAAGTGACATGGCAAAAGACGGGAGTGAGCGAACAAAAAAGCCAGAGCAAAAGAGAGTCGCTTTAGATGGAAAGAAGTAAGTCACGTTGCGCAGATAGAAGAAGCGAAGTAGTAAAAAAATCATCTGAGGTTGAAACACTATGTATAGATAAAAATGAAGAAACTGGGGTTGACCTCTCGTACTGTAACGTCCAAATTCATCAGGAAACAGTCCAGTGGTGATCGTAAACCTCTCCAGGAGAATAGTAAAAGCGCTCAAAAAGTCATCCGTCTAGCGAGCCGACACCTGTATCGTTGCAAGCAAGCCGCAAAAAACCAAAGGCAACAGAGAGAGGAAAGAAAGCCACAGGCGGCGGAAGAGTGAAAGAAGAGAACAAGGATAGAGAGATAGTGACAAGGCTTTAACTCAGCCCAAGCAAAGACAATGCCAGTTACCCAATGATCATATCCTCCTCATCTCAGGTTAGGGTGTGGGAGCCGCAATCGACCTCAGCCCAAGGCGACCATCGCCTCTCAGCATCCGAGCCTGAGCACCCTTCCGCCGCTTCTTTTTAATAGTTTTCGTGTTGTTTAGATCTGAAGACCTTCTTGGATGAGCTTGCCAAGTTCTTGAGCGTGGGGCTCCTTCATCATGGTGAAGTGGTTGCCGCCCATGACACCGTACTTCATGTTGTTGCCACAGAGTTGTGCCCAGCCGTTGTCAGTGAAGTCAGTGCGGTGGTTCAACAACCAGGTCATGGGTGCAGGGTCCTCTTCCTCAGCCGGGGGAGGGCGAGGGTCACCGGGGTTGCCGGCAACACCATCACGGCACCAGATAGCGTAAGTCTTGATGGGCTTCAGCGAAGGCTGAGGCTCGTAGTCTGAGAGCGAACGAATGGCGGCAGTGAAGTGAGGAAGCAGCCACTTGGGAGTCTTGGATGGGTCACCAGTACCGAGGAGACCGATCTCGTTGAAGAAGACGTGGAGACGCTGAGGGAGAGGTGCAAGGTTGACGGGGCAGGGGGAATCGAGGAGAAGGAGGCGGTCGACTTCTTCACCATTGGCCAGCAGAGCCTGGGCGACAGCATAAGCGATGACACCACCAGCAGACCATCCACCGATGATGTAAGGGCCCTGGGGCTGGCGTCTCTTGATCTCAGCGAGATAGAGGAGCGACACAGTCTCAATACCACAAGTCCACTCGGTAGGGTTCTTCATGAAGGGGCAGTTGAGTCCGAAGGCGGCGGTGTCAGGACCGATGTTGGGAATGCTGACATAGGAGGTAGCAGAGCCGGAGCCATCGGGCAAGAAGAAGATCTTCTTGGTGGCAATCTTAGCATTGCCCTGGAGAAGGACTGAGGTTGCGGCGGGGAACTTGGACAGATCGGTAAGCTTGGCGTTGACTTTGTCAAGTTGAGGCGAGGTCTGCTTTGCGGCTTTGGGGGCAGAAGCAGCCTTAGCCTTGGGCTTAGGGCGCATACCGAGAGCGTTCTCAATGTCCAAAATGGTAGAGTTGGTGGAAAGGAAGGTCGAGGGAAGATCGACACCGGTCTTCTCACGGAGCTCACTGAGGATGGTCAAGCTCATCAAAGAGTCCATACCAAGCTCAGAAAGGTCTGCTTCGTCGGTAAGTTCAGAGCTGTCGATACCCATCTCCTGGACGATGATGTGGCGGGCCAGACTGACCTCACCAACCTCGGAGTCAGGGATCTCGCGAGAGGGAGAGTCGATATCAGGCTTGCCGGCATCACTAGGGGCAGTGCTTGGGGCAGAGCTGGCGGGAGTGCTGAGGTCGTCCTCGTAGGGAGTGGCAATGTCCGAAGGTTCGGACTCGTCCTCGGAGTCATCCTCAACAGGGCCAACATTGCCGTCGTACTGAGAGAAGTGCTTCTTCATCTCACCAACGGTGGGGTAATCGGTGAAGAGAGTGGAGCTGATCTCCATGTCAAGGTCCTCTCTGAACTTGGCAGAGATGGTCAAGGACATGAGGGAGTCAACACCGAGGTTCTCGAAAGCAGCCTCCTCGACGAGCTCAGATTGCTCAACATCAGTCTCGGTAGCGATGATCTGCATGACACGGGAAGTGATGGTTGCGCCCTGGGGCTTCTTGGCGGCAGCCTTCTTGGGAGCTTTAGCAGCCTTGACAACAGGCTTGGGAGCCTGAGCCTTGGGAGCGGAAACCTTAGGAGCGGCGATAGCCTTAGGAGCAGGGGCAGCAGCGGCAGGAGCAGCAGCCTTAGCGGGTGCACCGGCCTTCTGAGGAGGCAGGAAGACGTTAAGGACGCGGCGGGGGATCTGCTGGAACTTGAGACCACCACAGACAGCGACGATCTCATCTCCCTCCATAATGTAGACATCACCCTGGTACACATTACCAGGCTTGGGGAGCATGCGGACATAAGAGCGGTAGTTGCCCTCAGGGGTCATCTGCTTGGCGATTCTCATCGAGCCCCAGCCATGAGAGATGCATACGTTGTTGTCAGAATCAATCAGGTCAGTAGCGTTGACGATGAAACCAGAGATGTGGCACATGCTGTCAATCTGGTAAGGTGCTTGGTACCAGTCACCATCGGCAGGGCCGTTCTGGAACTTGATCGAGGCAGTAGCCTCTGTGGTCTGGCTGTTGACGATGACCTCCTCCATGCCGCGGTACTTCTCGTTGTAGTTGACGAAGCACTTGAACAGTTTGTAGGCCATACCGCGCTGCATGACGTGGGCTTCTTGAGTCTTGGTCTTGGCCTTGAGAAGATCGACCTGGGACTTAACCATGAAGTTGATGCGCTCCCAGTCCTCGGTCCAGGAGCTGATGTCCTCGAATTTGACTAGACAGTGAGCGTGGTCCTGGATGAGCTTGCCATCGGGAGTAACGCTTCTGAACTTGAGGTGGGCAACACCCTCATCGAGATCAGCCTTGGCCTCAAGCTGGATGTGTTGGCCCTCGGCGGGCTGCTCCATCTTTGCGATGAAGGGCTTGGGGACCTCCATGTCGCAGACGTTCATGCCAATCTTGGGAGCAGACGGTCTGAGCTGCTTGTAAAGGTAGTCAGACACAGTCAATGCCATATCAGCGTACAGAGACGAAGGACAGAGGGCAGTGTCGTTGACCTGGTGACCAATGACAGCCTGGAACAGCTTGGGCTCGGCGACGTTCGACTGGATAATAACGGTACCAGAGTTGGCCTCGAATTCTTCGAAGACAACCTTCTGGCAAGAGGTAGAGAGACGCTTGGCAGGCTTCTCGGCAACAGGAGCTGCGACAGGAGCAGCCTCGATGGTCTTCTGAACCTCACGAACTTCACCCTTGGTCAAAGTCCAGTTGTTGTGGTAGTCGAGCCAGTACTTCTTGTTGTCAAAGGCATAGGTGGGTAGAGGAAGAAGCGACTGAGCATCGTTGAACTCGCGGTGGTACTCATCGAAGTTGATTTGAACACCGGCGTTGAAAAGAGTGCAAACACTGGTGGCGATGGTCTTCCAGGGGTCCTCGTTACGGCGGAGCGACGGAGCGGTGGTGGTGGCACTGACCGAAGCCTTGACCATGCCAGAGCAGACAGGGTGGGCACCGACCTCGAGCCAAGCGGTCTTCTCGTCGAAAATCTTCTCCTTCTGGCCGCTGGTAAGAGCAGTCCAGAAGTTGACAGTCTCTCTAGCGTGTCTAGCGAGGTAGTCAGGGCCAATGACGCCGGCCTCACGGATCACGTCACCGGAGAGAGGAGAAAGAACAGGGACAGCAGGCTTGTTGAAGGTGACAGAAGAAGCAACCTTCTTGAAAGACTCGAGGATGGGGTCAACCTGGGCAGAGTGGAAAGCGAAGGGGACATTGAGCTTAGTAGCCTTGAACCCACGGGCGGAGAGAGCGTCGTTGGCAGCACCAACAACCTCACCGCTACCGCAGAGAACAGTCTCCTCGGGTCCGTTGATGCAGGCAATCTCGGTCATCTTGGAGCCGAGGACACCACGGATAGCCTCAGCACCACCCTTGACGGCGAGCATACCGTGCGTGTGAGGAGTGCAATCCTTGACAAGGAGCTCAGCACGGCGACCGACGAGCATGATCATGTCGCTGGCAGAAATGACACCAGCGACGTGAAGAGCAGCGTATTCACCCAAACTGTGGCCAATGACAGCAGTGGGAGTAATACCCCAGGATGCCCACATGCGTGCAAGAGCAACCTGGATACAGGCCATACCCAACTGAACCTTGACGGGAGACAAGGTGGCGACATCAGTGCCGTCGAGTAACTCGATGAACGAGGGAAGGCCTTGGATGGTGGCCATGTTGTCGAGTTGGTTGATGTCATCACGGAAAGGCTTGAGGTCTTGGTAGAGCTTTTGACCAAGGGCAGTGTACTGCGAGCCCTGACCGGTGAAACAGAAGGCAGTCTTGGTAGGGACCATGGGAACAGGGCTGTAAGTCTCCTTAGTCTGAGCCTGAAGGGCGTCGCTGACCTTAGCGATGTCGCCAATGGGGAAGGCGATGCGGTAGTTATGCTGAATGCGACGGGCAGTTGAGGTGTAAGACAGGTCGGCAAGAGTAGTGTCTGGGTTCTCAGAAAGATAGCCCTGAAGACGAAGGATGTTACTCTTCAGAGCTGCGATCGAGCGAGCAGTGACGGTAACAGGGAGAGTGCCTCTAGGGTCAACAGCCTTGGGAGCCTCACGAAGAGGACCATCCTCGAGGAGGATAGCGGTGTTACCACCGGCGGCGGAGAAGTTGTTGAGGAAGATCTTGCGCTTCTCGGCACCGTTGCGAGGGAAGGGTGTGTTCTGCTGGGGAATGTTGACGTTGCGGTCCTTCAAGTCCTTGGGGAAGGTCTTGTTGATCTCGCCCTTGATACCAACGTTGGCAGGGATGGCGTTCTTCTTCATCATCATCAAGACCTTGCAGAGGGAGTTGATACCGGAAGCGGCCTCACCGTGACCAATGTTGGCCTTGATAGCACCGAGGTGGAGCTTCTGCTCAGGCTTGCGCTGGCGGTGACGAGGGGCAAAGACGTTGGTGACCGAAGTCATCTCAATACCGTCACCAGCCTGGGTGCCAGTACCGTGCATCTCAACGTAGCTGATCTCGTGGGCATCAACACCGGCGTTGGCGAGAACCTTCTTGTAAAGGAATTCCTGAGCACCGGCGTGAGGGTGAGTGATTGAGACAGCCTCGGCAGAGTGGTTGGTAGCAGCACCAAGGATGCATCCAAGGATGTTGTCCTTGTCGTTGAGAGCATCCTCGTATCTCTTGAGGACAACGGTACCAACACCATCACCACGGCAGTAACCGTCAGCAGCGTTGTCGTAGGTCTTGCAAGAACCAGTCTTCGACAAGAATTGACCCTTGGAAAGACCAGAGAAAATGTCGGGGTTGGTAAGGACGTTCAGACCACCAGCACAAGCGGTGTCGCAGTCACCAGCCCACAGCGAAGTGCAGGCAAGCTGGATAGCAGCCAAAGACGACGAGCAAGCAGTGTCGATCGAGTACGAAGGACCGCTGAACTTGAAGTAGTAGTTAATACGACCAGGTGCGAAAGCACGGACACCACCAGTAATGAAGTAGGTGTCGACGTTCTCGGAGGCGTTGATCTCACGCCAATCATCGGAGGTCTGACCGTAGAATGTACCAATGCGGTGAAGCTTGGTGGAAGGAGTGCGGTTAGGGACGTAACCGGATTGCTCCAGAGCCTCGTAGGCGGTAACGAGAGCCAGGCGACCCATAGGGTCAGTCTGAGCAGCTTCACGAGGAGACATGTTGAAGAAGCGAGGGTCGAAAAGACCAGGCTCGTCGATGAAACAACCGAAAGGCGTGTGCGATTTGTTCTTTCCCTTGCCAGAGGGATCGCAGTGAGCATCGGCATCGAAACGGTCGGAGGGGATCTTGCGGTGAACATCAAGACCCTTCTCGAGGAGTTCCCACAAAGCCTCAGTGCTGGCAGCACTGGGGAAGCGACCGGACATACCAACGATGGCAATCTTGTCGTTCTGAGTGCGACCGTGAGTGGCATCAGTAACGGCAGACTCCCAGGCGGAGTGGTCGACGAGAGAAACCGAGGACTGACCACCAGCCTTGATGGCAGAGACAAGGCTGTTGGAAACGTTGCTGACACCAATGCAGAAGACCTTGGCAGAAGCGTTGGTGTTGGCAGTGATCTGAGAAACACTCTCCTCAAGGAGACTGTTCCAAGAAACAGGAGCTCTGAGCATGTCGTTCAAGGAAAGCTTGAAGAGCTCGTAGGTGTTCTCGGCGACATGGCACATGCCAGACGAGCCGGAGTGAACCAGAGAGCGAGGCTGGTAAGCCTGAAGGAACTTGGCAGACTCCTCTCCGATGATGGCCTCGATATCAGCACTGCTGTAGAGGTGCTCAGCGTGGTAAGGAGCGTAGACGGGAATCTTGACGCGGTTGTTCTTGCGAACAGCCTCGGATTCCTCGAAAAAGCGCTTAGTAGTGGTGGGAGGACCACTGATAGTAATGGCCATTGTGCTGACAGCGCTGATATAGGCATGGCTGGTGGTTGGAATACCGGCAGCCTCGTGGAAAGCAGTGAGAGCCTCCTTTGCAGACTGCTCATTGATACCGGTGACAATAGTAGACCAGCTCTCCTTCGACATGAGATCTTGTCCAAGAGCAGATCTGGCGTTGTTGACGCGGACACCGGTGCGGAAGGCGATGCGGACGGTCTCAACACCAAGAGTGACGAGCTCATCGAGAGTTCTTGCAGAAGCGACTGCAGCAGCGGCGAGCGATCCGGTGCAGAGAGCGAGAATGCGAGTGTTGGCAGCAGGAGGTAGCTCGTTGGTGTTCTCGGAGAAATATCCGATGTAGTGACCAAGCTGAGCGATAGTGACCATGCAGCTCTCGAGGTGAGGAAGCTTCAGCCCCTTCTCGTAGTACAGGTCGACCAAGTTGTTGAGAGTCATGAAATCCGGGATGGCATCACGTTGAGGGCGGGAGAGTTGGGCGATTTCTCCGCGCAGGGCAACAACGGTGCGCTCGAGGAAGTTGAGAACAAGGGCATTTTTGGTTCTCAGAACCACCTTGCGAAGCAGAGGGTACTGCTCGGCGGTCTGATCACCGAAAAGAAGGACGTTCGACATCTTGCTGGAATCAAACTGGCTTGCAGTGTAGTATAGTTGTGGAGATATTAAGCTGATATGAAGGTAGAACGATAGTCGGGAATCGAGTCGATATTCAGTTGACTTGGCTAGAGTCGATAGAATATGAGATGGCGTAGAAAGAAGGGAGGATTAACTTGATAGTAGACTCTGGCTGGGAGTGATACTATGCAATGAAACGAAATGTAGATTACTCGAGATGTGGGCTAGACGTCTCGATGTAACAGGAGAATGAATTGGATGAGAGAGGAAACACAGAGCTTGGGAATGGAGAGGGTATATATTATTGAGTCGAGTATGGAGCTCAATAATGTCCGGAGGTAAAACGAGTTGCATGAGATCGAGCGATTGTGTATGGAGGCCACTAGTACCGGCAGCGGATCTTCGCGAAGCACTGATACTGCGAGGCTACGATGACCACCTTACAGCCGCCGGAACGTGTACTGCTAGCCTCGACCCATGTTCCTGACGTGAGGAAAGTGATGTCGACGAGCAGCGGAATTCCGCAGAGGGGTCCACTCGTGCGGTATGGGCACTAGCCAGCAGAATGCCATGCAGACTCGCAGGAATCTCCGACCATACTATTGATAGGCGCAGTGAAGCGAGCCCGACTGAGTTCGGCGGTCGGGTAGCGTCAAGTCGAAACCAGATAAGAAACGTGAGACGATGCTGGGTTACAGCGATCTCAGGTGTGGAGAGCCGCAGCTCGAAGTCCGTATTCCCTTGCTTTGTTGCTCGAACCAGTAAGGTCGGATCGACAGAAATAGAGAACGCTCAGCAAGGTTGCAGAACATGCAGTAGGTGATTATTGCAACCGCAAAGATGGCACTAAGCTTGCTGTTGGGTCCGGAATATTATTTGCTCGTCCGACATGCTTGCGGAGCGTGCATGGTCGTGAACGTCAAGCCCGTTTCCAGACAGCTGTTGCCACCGGAGCTTTACTAGTCCATTATGCGATTTGAACATGGAAGACACAGCTGGTGTGCATTTGAGCCAACCCTAACGCCATGGATCGCTGCTGGCCTACGGTGATGGCAATGTGGATCGCCGTTCCAGAAACCTCACCGAGGAGCTGGCGTAGCTGAGGGCCTGGAAGTACAGTATGGTCGAAGCCGGTCGCATCATCAGGTCAGAAAGACAAATTTAGTCCTGCGACACCAGGCTGTGGACAGGACACACGGTTTGGACGTGCTATACGACCCTTGCGACTCTGAGAGCTGTAGAGGAACTTGAGGCGGCCATTGTTTTGTGGGGTTCTATGGATAGGATTTGACAGTCTGTGCGTCGGACTGTGAAAGCATCATCCAATCGCACCCCACTGTTCCGGCTTCCCGCCGCTTGGCACCCGGCAGCTTCTTCGCACGTTGCTCTGTCTTGACGGTTTCACAGCATTTGGAGCGACCACAGAGTCATCTACAGCCTACAGCAGGCCAACCAACTGTCTGACTGAGAGCCCTTAGGTTGTGCTTTGAGAAACACATGGTGAGTAGTTCGGTCTGACATCAGACCGTCCACGTACTCCGCCTCGAATCGGGAATCGAGGGACTCAAGAGTATGTTATTCCCAGCCCTGTGTACCCTGACCCTTTGCTAAGCATTGCTAGAAGACTCTTGAATCTTTGACGTTCCTGGGTTTCATCCACTGCCATATTTGGCACTCGGAAACGCGTACGTATTGATGCTTGCTTCGTCAGCATGTAGCAAGCAGAGGCATACCCAAGCTTGGTCTGGACATTTGAGCCTTGCAAGACGACATTTCTTACCAAGACTCAGTACGTGTAGCTGCCATCTTCACATGTCTGTGCCCCCACCAGCAGGTTCAACGAATGGGCCGCGCCATCCTCAATCGAAAATGGCATCCCAACTCTCTGGCCCGCGTTTCATCGACTCGTGGCTCGTGCTCCAAAGCAGCAACACTTCCAAACCACAGTCTGTCAGGTGTTTCTCAAAACCTATTGTCGCTGACAGTCCAACTCTCTGGGCCTTCGTCGCAAAAAAGAAGTTGTTGAAACGACTGAACACTTTGACCCGTGACTGAGACGATAAAGAACATGACAGATTGGACCCTCGCTGCTCGCTTGAGGACTCACGTCAACGTTGACGATTTACAAAGCAGTTCTGCACGTTCTGCATAGCGGACGTTTGTCGATTGAGCGATCGTAAGAGGCGCGTCGACCTTGCATAGAGCAAGGTTGATTATGACGCTGATATCAAGCCTCATGCAACCGACCGAAAAGCGCATCGTCTTTTCAACGACTCAATGCATGTCAAGATTGACTTTCTCATCGACGGAAGCAAGATGAGCGGCTAGTAGATCATGGAGCATTATATCGACATCAGATACTCGTCGTTTCCCTTCATCGCTGACTTTCGTCTGTTGCCGGTCTACCGGACTGGCTTTCCGACTAATGCCACATCTTGTAAGTTGAAGCCTGCACAATTTCCCGCTCACGAAGAGGACGAGGATGGCAGCACAGGGTTTGCAAGGAAGAATGCACAATGACTCGAAGTCGACCTTCTAAGCGTCATCGTTCTGCCCATGTCCCGCTCTTCTTAGTTGACGTTGGGGGTACCCTGGCGTCCGATATCACATCGTCAAGTGTATGGTAAAGATTGATCCCTCGAAATCGTTGCAATATACGGGAGTGAATCTAACTGACCAGACAGACTGGTTCAATATTGACTGTCCAATAAGCGGTTGTGCCAACATCGAAGCGGTCAGATAACATCAAAACCAGTGTGCCAACACGTGGCAGATGACCTGGGGACGTAACATTTCTCATGCTTCAAAGTCGCACAAAATCGCATCGCAGCATCATAGAATGGTCCTTTTCACGTTCTTAAGACTGCAGTGCAACCTGAGTGACCCGAAACATAGGAATGCGGGTACTTTAATAGCACACTGGAACTGAGTCAATGGGACAGACACGAGGCGTGTTGTGCAACACACCGCGCGACTGGATTCTGGTATGTTTGATGCCGTGCTTAGTGCTTTGCACACGCGCACGCGCGTGCTATCATTTCAAGTCCCAGGTCAGGATGTTGGATGCACAAAGATTGAGAAGGTGATCCATTTCAATTCGCTTATCGTGACGGGCGCGACATGCACTCGTCAACGTAGATTCCAAACTTGGCCTTGTATACGGCACCGGTGTACACACGCATTACCAGCTGCCGTGTGTATTTCAGACTCAGTACAACTCGATACGTACTTCTGATATGCGTTGAGATCAGCGGAGGATGAGAGGATCAATCCCTCGGGCTGTACAATCTCTAGTCGATCGTGTCTGTGGTATTTTGGGTATCCTTTCGTATTGTCTCTGCAGAGGTTACTCGAGGAAGTCTAGTTGAGCGGGAATGAAATATAGCGAACACGAGTTCAGAAGAGGAGACGAGGGTCTGATCAGGGAGTTGAGCGGCTAGAAGCACTGCCAATACCGACCCCCCTCCAGCATCTGCAGGCTTCCGGCAGGAGGATTACAACAAATAGAACACGAGAGTTCGCTGCCTACTTGGCATGACAGCTGCTCAAGGGCAAGCCTGATTAGAGATGTACCAGTGACCTTGGCTCAATGGGGATTGTTCATTGCTTATCCATAAGTACAAAGCAAGGTACATGCATGCAGCCTTATGCATATGCGGGTAAAAGTGATACGTATCGGTCGACCCCTGTCGAGAGTGCAATTGTAGCCAGCTCAGCAAGATGTCAGCAACTCGCTAGGCCATTAAAAGCACATTTCTGGTATGCGTTGTAAGCGTCCAATAGGTTACCGAAAAACCCGGGTATCGGTAAGCGACTGAGAATGGGAAAAGGGCAAGGGGCAGCGGACATTTATCGAAGGAATGTTGCGCAAGCAGGTTTAACTTGTGGCTGAAGATTTGCCTTCTGCCTTCGAGCAAGGAAATTGGACCCGAATGGTGTTTGATGCACGATACGTGATTCCGCAATTGCCAAAATTCGTATGCATATCGCTAGCACATATCAGCTCAAATACCCAGCCAGTTGTTCGTAGACTGTTGAACACAGGTGGCGGGGCTCTGCGGCACGTTGCGAGTTTGACTTTTGCGAAGCTCTCCGCGAAGTTCTTGAATTCTGTTGGAGGGAAAACAGTCCATTTATCGCCGAAAGACTATTTGGATGGACTAATTGACTAGTTCTCGTGAATTCGCCGGTCGAAGATCAGCTTCATGTGCAGTTAGACAAGATCTATGATACCCCGGTTGCCGTGAGCCGTTTTCGGCTTCTGTAGGGTTCTCCAAACGCTCCATTCATGACCCACGATGTACCGTTTACGGCTCGTGGATAAGCCCAGGAACGCCCGCGTCAACTAGCATCTTTGCCATACCTATCGTCGCGGTTGAGAAGCACTGGCTCATATCTAACAATGCTCCACAATCTCGGCTGAGCAGAGGCCTCGAACGGCGACAGCGAAGTAGACGATAGAATCCTTCCTGAGCAATGGACGAATAGCTTGGGCCAGCGGACAGAGTTTCATGTTGGCGTGGACAGCTGGATGGAGCTCACAAAGCTTGAACGTCAAACAGGTGGTAGCGAAAGCGAGCAAAGCATCTTCGAGCGAACGACATGGACCGGAGGATTTCTCGCTCATTTTTCGCGGTTGGACAGATCAAATAGGTACAACGCCATGGTATCATCGAAAAGCATACAGGGGAGAGCCCTGCGTGCGGAGTTTAGTCAAATCCTCCATCGTATTGAGATGCACGGCCTTGGACTCCGCGAGTAGCAATCGGCGATCGGTTTATATCTACCCCAGGGTCAGTAATAATAACCACGAAACACAAGAGCCTCTTGACTTGACGCCGGAGCTTTTTGCGAAGCTGTGCCAGTGTCAACGTTGAGGATGCTCATGTCCATCAACAGTGGGGTGAGCAAACTGTATCTCTGGACTCACCCGATATGGCCTAGTCCAAAGCTTGGCCGCAAATCTCTTGGAAATCCTTGCACGACTTTCTCAAGGGCATCCCGGCGGCTGAGGTTCCAACTAACCGCAGAAATCCACGCTAGTACGGCGTAGTGTCTATCTCGTCAGCACTCCCAAGAGGTCGACGGAGGATAAACTTACTTCTCTGCTCATTGTGTGCTCACTGCACTACAAGGGCAGGTACAAGCAAGATCGTCAGATTACTATGTGATGCTGCTTAGGCTCTCCTGAGCAACCAAGAGGCTGTGAGCTCTCGTACGAAGATCGTCATTGCGCGGATGCACGAATGCATCACCATTCCTCGAGGTCCGCGTCACCGTAAACAGAAACGGCTCGAGGCAGGGTGGGGAACAAGCGACCTTCCGGGGTGCTGCAGGCAAGATCGAGCTGCACGTTAGCTGCTCTACTGCGAATGCCATGCTAGATCCAATCTCTCCGACTGTCGCTCGGATAGTGGCTTGCCTGCCGCTCCAAAGAGAGCTTTGGAAGATAGATGTTTGGATACGGCTCCGCTGTGCTACCTTAAAGCAGCTCTCTTCCAGACCTGACTTATGCTGACGCCATGATATAGTGCAGGGCGGGCCTCGACCCAACCACTGAGCGACAACTATATACGGATGTACGCGCCGAGCTTGGCAAGCGTATGCCATAAGCGGCATCGTTGTGCAGGAGAGTTGACCGTTTTGGGTCTTATCATTTTAACATCCGATTGGCTCCAAATCTACCCGTGCGGTGAATCCGCCTGCTGGGTTCCTTAGGGTGGGTAGGAGAATTTGGAGGCGGGCTGACTCGTGCATGCGTTCGACGATAACGAGGCGGGTTGGCGTGGTCGTAGTGTGGGTGCTTCAAGACTGGAGCCCATGCTTTGAGCCCGCATGAAACCATTCGAAACGTCGCTCATGATAGCTTGATTATGCACCAAATACGTTCCGCCCCCGGGGACATCTGCCTCGCTTGGATGGTACTCTAGTCGACAAGTCATGATGTGTCAAGGATCCGCAAACCAGCCCCGAGCTTTATGCTCCTCCCTCAGCTTTTAATAATACCATCAGTGTATCCTACTCAGTCAGGCTGATCCAACACTTTAGTAGCACCTCTTCTTCTCACCTCTCGCTCTTCGACCTCTCATATCTTTCCTCTTCTTCTCGTTCTTTCTTACCCTCTACTTCCCTTCTCTCCCCGTCTCCCATATCATTGCATGTTTGGGTCACCATTGATAGTATAATTATACCTCAACTTCATAATGGTTTTCTGCACATACTGTGGCCACTCGTTCACCAGAGACGAGCATCTCGAAAGACACATCCTCACTCGTGAGTTTAACCGTCATCTTTGTTCGAGAAGAACCTTGCTTACAATCTCAGACACAAACGTTAAGCCTTTCAAGTGTTTCACCTGCCACATGTCCTTCGCTAGACGGTAAGCCGCCTTCTGCTTGGCAAGACATCTCGGCAGTAAAGACTAATTGTTTATTTAGTGACCTCCTCCAAAGACACTACACCGTACATGGCCGAGACCAAAATCAAGAGATCATTCCTGCCGCCAATGGCATGATCCCCAAGTCAGCTGGAAGAACACCCATTGCATGCAGCAACTGCGCCAAAACAAAGACGAAATGCGACAAGAAGTTCCCCTGCAGTCGCTGTGCAGGTCGAAACCTTCGATGCACTCTTCGCCCAACACGTCGATCATCCAAGAATGCCAACCGTATGGGCTTGATCACAGCTGAGACTATTGCCAGCGGTGTTGCCAATGGAATCCTCCCTCCGGACCAGACCGTAGCTGCTGAGAAGGCCCCTATGCCCGTCGACTCCCCAAAGTCGGCGGAACAACACATGCACCAGAAGCCTTCGAGTCCGAGATCTGGTATTCCTACAACTATCCCCGAGGAGAAGCAGATGGGCGACGTCTCGGTTCAGTATTTTGAACAATCAATGTCCAATGGTCACTCGCCTCCTGCTCAGCAAGCCTCACCCCTGACTACTCCCGGATCCGGGTTCATGCAAGGACACATGCCTACCTATGATGACTTCATGAATGGTGCTAAGGAAGATGACACGAGCCCTCGTTTCATGCTTGACTGGGGCCAGATGCCAATGCCTATGGGTTTCGAACATATGGCACGTGCCGATTTGATGCTCGACCCTACCATGGGCTTTGACCCGAATCAGCTCTCTTTGATGGCCCCTAACGAGAACAATCTTACCATCATTCCTGAGCTAGCCAACTCTGGTGCTCCTCTGATTACACCCATCGAAACTCCCAAGGTCGAGCGATCGTTCGCTGACATGGATCTTGGTAATAACAACAACAATATGTTCTACGCTCACGCTAGACACATGTCGACGGCTTCTTTATCTTCCAACGATGGTCAGGATATCCGAGCAGTCATCGCCGCCCAAGACGGGTGGAACGTGTTCAGATGCACACCCACTGTGCCTTCGAGCTCCTGTCCTACGACAGCCAAGATGAACCTCGAGTGTCTAGAACAAACTCTTAAGAACCACGAAGGCTGGAGCACGTGGACTCCCACCTGGGATGAAGCCGACTTCGCTGGTGGTGAGAACTTGGCCGTCATGCAGCTCCACGAAAGCACGCGTGACAAACTCCTTGCCATCACTCAGACCTTCCTTCACAAGGCTCTTGAGACCCACAAGGAAGGACAGCAGGGTGGCCAGTCGCCAATGTCGAACGGTGGATCAAACTTCGTCCTCCTGCCTCCCGCGAGAGTTCTTGAGTACTTTCTTCGATCATATGCCAACAGCTTTGAGAGATACTATTCATTGACATCTCGAGGCATCCTCGATGCCAACGAGCTCATGCACTGCTACAATGACAAAGCTTCTTGTCTGTTGGTGCTCATGATGATTGCCCAAGGTGCAATGAACATCTCGTCGGTCGAAGCTCGATGGCTCGCTGGCGGACTCACCGAAGCTTGCCGCATCTCACTGTTCGATCTAATTGAGCGCAATATCACGATGGCCAGTGATCCTATTGCTTTGCACTCCGCCCTTCTCTTTACTTCCCAGGCTGCCTGGAGTGGAGACAAGTGGCAGATGGACATTGCCATGGGTCAGCGAAGCATGTACTTCCATATGCTGCGACACTCGGGTGTCTTAGATGGCAGAGCATTCACGTCGCCTCAGATGGATCATCAAGCCAACCCCGACTCACTCTGGACAGAGTGGATCCAGCACGAGAGCCGTAGCAGACTCGTCTACTCATGGGTCATGATCGATCAGGATCTTGCCCTGTTCCACGATACAGCACCACTCTTCTCGGTCACTGAGTTCGGTGCTCCCATGCCTGACTCAGATCGTCTGTGGCAGGCCAAGAGCTCGCCTGAATGGTCCCAGATCTTCGAGCAAGTCCACGAGTTTTCTAGCGGCTACTCTTCCCTTGGTTCAGGCGCTCGCCCGATGTCACTGCATGATCTATTCCGTCACTTTTTGGATGACGAGATGGCTTCGCTTGGCATCGGAATGACCCCTCTCCAGATGAGGCTACTCCTACACCCTCTTCAATCTATGGTTTGTCATTACGGTCAACTCATGAGTTGCTTCTCCGACTCGCTGTCGTCACGAAACAAGACAAGAACCGTGACTGCTTCGTCAACACGATGCCGTCTCGAGGAAGTACAATCCCTGCTTCAGCGCTGGTATGACATGGCCGATCGTTACCTCAAGGTTAACCCGGCTTGTGCTGTCATGCAAGCCAACCTTGTCATGTTCCATCTGATCAGCTTGAACGCTGTAACCAATTTCCCTGAGATCGAGCGTCTGGCTCGTCGCGAAGGTTTCGATGGCACCTACCAGCAGCTAGTCTGGATTCACAAGAGATGCATCACCGATGTTGAGGAGGCTATCTTCCACTGCGGTCAAGTCCTGCGTATCATTCGCTCCATGCCTCGTGGCGTTCGTCCACCATGGTGGGCTGGTGCAGTCTACCGTGCCGCTCTTGTGCTCTGGACTGATAGTTTGATCAACAAGGAGCCGTCGGCACCCAGTGCAGCTGGAGGTTTCCCTTCGCCGGGACCTACATTTGCTATTGATGCATTGCCTGTTGATCATCCCACGATCGTTCGCTTCTTGAGCAAGCGTGTGGGTCAGCCATTCCTCAGCAAAAGGGATGGTACTCACCTCCCCATGGACCATGGCGTTACAGTTCTTGCTCATTGTATCGAAGTCATGGACGAAGGCACTTCCAACAGATTTGTTGATGGCGTCCGTAACAAACTCGACCGATTGATGAGAAGCTAAATGCTCTCACTTCACGACTTCATGACCTTCTCCTTACTTCTTCGTCCAAAATAGATGGGCTTGGTGTCATCGGTGTTCATGAGAGGGATGTTTGTCTTTTTTCTTTTTGTTGCTTGTTTTCATGATTATGATGTCTTCGATACCACAAGGGTGGGAGGTTTCGAGTCGCAACGGAAGCGACTCCCGGCGTTGTGTCGTCCTTTAGTGTTCTGTTCCTCTTCTCCAAGTAGATTTCGATCCGAAATACGCAATATCGATCTTCTCCTGACCAAACTCTTCATCCCCGCTGCCTCTTCCTTTGTTGCCATCATCTTTCTCTCCATGCTCGAGTCGAGACTCTGTCCCTTGTCCGTGTATCCAAACCCATGCTCTGTGCGATCTTTTTTTCTCTTCCTGTATGCCATTGACCTCTGCGAGACAAGCCCTATCTTCGTCAATCGATCCAGAAGTGTGCCAACAAGTTCGTTCTCCTGTGGCTTTCCAGTGCATATCTCGAGTAGAGTACAACCATCCAGACTCGACTCCAACAATAGACTTGCGTATAACAAGAAAACAAGCATCTCCAAGACAGCGAGAAGAGACGACTTTATAACATTATTCTTGACCGGACAACCCAACATTGTCCGGTGCATTGATCATCAATTTTCCATCCCTGCCCCTGACACGCTGCGACGCTGGTGTTGAAAATAGCAGATCAAACCAACAAAGTCCGGAGGTGCACTTCGGAGATGAGGAGGTCTCGTGTTCAGTGTGGTGATCCGAAAATTGGAGATGGAAATAACCACACGACTTCAGGCCACAAGACAGAGACTGCCTTCTCTCATCATAATGTAATAGATAAACAGGCTCCAGTACTGCCAGATACAAGAGTGATGGCTGTATTACTGTGCTATCTACGCTATCAGAAGGTCTTGTTGATGTTCATAGAAGCCACTGTTCCAGGACACTGCTATTGCGTGCATGCTACGGACAACGACTCCATCCTAGTCCCCCTCATGCGCCAGACGAAACAACGTTGCTGATCCCCAGTATACCCGGCCGTATGGCATCTCATTGCCGCGTTTCAGTGTGTTCTTTCGAGGTGCTTTCAAGAAGAAGGTCCGCTACCCCATGGAGTCCCGCAAAATGATTACCGGATTGGTAGCGATCACTGTTTTCAAGCAGGTTTCCAGTTCGGCTCTGAGAACGATGCTCTCTCGGTCATGAAAAGGGTTCGGCGGTAACCAGTGGTGCTTTTGGCGACAATGAGTTCCAGACATTGTTGTGTTGCAGCGGACTGGGCGGGCAGCCGACAGCAGTCCGGAGCTACAGACGCACTGCATGATGCATGAAGTGCATAATTTTATCCAGAGAGATGTGCAGAAGAAGTGATTTGAGACTAAGGCGTTGGAAGCAGTGGAAGGGACGCGCAATTGTACGTCTGAACAAAGCCAACTCCCAAGGCGGCTTCCAAGACGCACAAGAGCTCGGGAAAGGCTGTCATACCAAAGATGACAAAAGATTCGCCCACCTGCCAAGGCGAATCTGACAATGGTTTCTCGAGCATCTCAACCTCCAAGGCTCACTACGAGCATGGTATCACGTTAGGCAAGAGTATACATCTATCCAAGCTGCAATATTCAGCCGTGGATCCAGATCGTGTCATCGCTTGACCACGACTACTACCTATACGATTGCTGACAATACATGCTGTGCCCTCATCTGTCGAGCACTGAAACAGTGTCCGAGGAGCCCAACAGCTCTGTTGTAGCATTGCCTGTTTTCGCGATGCTTTGGCGAGGTTCGTGGTTGTCACAGTGGCTGCACGAAGTGAGAAGTAAACGGCTGCTCGAGGCCCATGAGCTCGCCTCGGAGCTGAAGCTCAGGAATGCATATACGGATGCCGAGCTGTCAGGAATCGATAGCGCTCTGAAGGAATACAGTCGAAGGAAGAGGCGCTGGCGAGACGAACGAACACATAGGGCAAACGGACAACCAAGCATTCGATAATCGATGCAAGCAACAGGTCTGCCAGCGCCTACAAGCCACCCTGCTCCTGCCATTCCCCCAACCTCAACGCCGAGCCGCGCGAGGTTCAAACAAACTTCGGACTTGGCAAAGTTAGGGAGGCTTACGAGATCGGGTCTAGTTTATACCCCACAGATCTTGAAACGGTTTTCGCCATTCGTCGTGCGGCGGCCTTGTCCGTAGCACCAAACAAACCTCGACGACTTATTCGGGCGCTTCCCGGACCGCTACCAAATCTGAATCTGAAGCCCTCTGGCGCTAGACAATTCTCCGAGCGACGCGGCTAAACTTGGACCTTTGCGTTGGCTCAACCCTGTGACAGATCTAGGCATCATGTATTCTTGGAATGCTGCTCACAACTTCCAAGAGACTGAGCTTGGCTGTGTCGAAAGGGCACGATGCCAACGAAACACTTGACAGCCAAGTAGAGACGTCTCAATACACACCAAAAATAATGCACGCCGCGTCCCTCGAGGTTTCGCAAGCTGTTGCAGTGGTGAGGTAGACGACTATCCTCGGGAGCATGGATAGGCTTGCACATTCCGGCAACGATCAACGCCATTCTGCACCCAAGAGAAAAAGTCCGACGGGCGGGTGTTCACTGCGTCTGTGCTGAATGCCATTCTGCAGCTCTTTCAGCGCGAAATGCTGTTTCTACACTCGACATTCTGCGTGTAGCCTGCCGAGCATTGCTTGTCGATTGTGCCTCTCCGAAACTCACACGGACGACTGAGACCATCTTCGCACCTCGCTCTTTCGGTGAGTTCGTCCGGTGCGAAGATCGCCTTGCGCACTATCGCCCCGTCGCCCATTGGAGCTTAGCTAGCTATCGATGGAGTTGGTACACTGCCATCTCTTACACTTGTTGCCCAGTGCTTGTCTGAACCATTGCCTCTACCAAAGCCGAGTGGAGCCGTCATGTTCTATCATTGGGATATTCTCCGAAGAAGGGCTCAACATCTCGGAGCTTTCTTGAGAACGAAAGAGCGAGCATCAATGGTATATAGAGGACTGTAATCACCAGTCTAAGTCATTCTTTTCTCATCATCAATCACCTTCCAATCCAATCATCCACCTTCAAAAGCCACTTGCTTCCACTATCTCTTCACCCTTACCAACCAACCCAATCACCACCACATTCACAATGTCTGCTATTGAGACTTCTCGCCTCGACGGAAAGGTCGCCCTTGTCACCGGCTCTGGTAAGTCTTCTGCCACTTCTCCCATTCAGCAACAGCATCTCTAACAAACATCAACAGGCCGTGGTATCGGCAAGGCTATGGCCATTGAGCTCGGCAAGCGCGGTGCCAAGGTCATCGTCAACTACGCCAACTCCTCCGACGCTGCCAACCAGGTCGTCGAGGAGATCAAGAAGAACGGCTCCGACGCCATTGCCATCAAGGCCAACGTTGGTGAGGTCTCCGAGACCATCAAGCTCTTCGACCAGGCCGTCGAGCACTTCGGTCAGCTCGACATTGTCTGCTCCAACTCCGGTGTCGTTTCCTTCGGTCACCTCAAGGACGTCACCGAGGAGGAGTTCGACCGCGTCTTCAAGGTCAACACCCGTGGCCAGTTCTTCGTCGCCCGTGAGGCCTACAAGCACCTCTCCGTCGGCGGCCGCATCATCCTGATGGGCTCCATCACCGGTCAGGCCAAGGGTGTCCCCAAGCACACCGTCTACTCCGGCTCCAAGGGTGCCATCGAGACTTTCGTCCGCTGCATGGCCATCGACTGCGGTGACAAGCGCATCACCGTCAACGCCGTTGCCCCCGGTGGTATCAAGACCGACATGTACCACGCCGTCTGCCGCGAGTACATCCCCGGTGGTGAGAACCTCTCCGACGACCAGGTCGACGAGTACGCCAAGACCTGGTCTCCCATGCAGCGTGTCGGCCAGCCCGTCGACATTGCCCGCGTCGTCTGCTTCCTCGCCTCTCAGGACGGTGAGTGGGTCAACGGCAAGGTCATCGGCATTGACGGTGCCGCCTGCATGTAAAGAGTTTTTCCCCTTACTCTTTCCTCACCACCCACCACAACAAACAACAACAATTTTCATGAGCCACAGTACGCAAGTGCCCGGAGCACCATGAGATGACACCATCACAACCAACCCCAGCAACTATTTTCCTTTGTACAATCATGAGCGGATGGCGTTTCCCATATATCTAATGCGATGGAAGAAGAAAAGGATTTACAGGTTGAATTCTTTTTTGTTTGAATCCTCAGAATAGCTATTTTATATCTTTAGACAGCTACCAAAAAAAAGGAGAATCAGCATTTGAAAAATCAACTCTCGTCTTCTTTTGCACTTTTGTTGATTTGGCGTTGTGATTGTTACTCTCTTTTAACAACCGTATGTCCTCTAACGCTGCTTACTTGTTTTGTTCACCGTCGCCAGACACGAATTGGCAGTAAAACGTTTAGTAGGTCGATCGTCACTTGTTCTTGTAATTCTCCAGACATGACTAATCTACGAAAGCGCAAATGTTCGATCTCTCCCGACAGAGACGAAAAAAACAAAAAAGCTAATCCTCATTGTTTGTTCTTCGAGCATAGAGTATCCATACGGATTTCTGAATGGAAGGCATATCGAAACAATCACTCTCTCCTTCAAACACCTGATCATATTTCGTGATCGTTTCTCATTCTCAACCTTCTTTTTTTTTCCGCTCACATCCCCTCCAATAACCCTAATAAATCCCTCCTCTTCGCTTCCTTGATCCTCCTCCTTTTCTTCCCTGCTTCCTGTTTCTCCTCTTCCCTCTCAGCGACCACTCTTTTCCTCTGCTGCTCGACTTTCTGGGTTTTCTCGTCATCGCGGATCCAACATTCGACTTCGTTGATGGAGTGGAGGATGTTTGTTTCAAAGGTCGGGGATTGACGACCTAGTTGGATGAGGGAGAGGGGTGGGTTGTATGTGGTAGTTGAAGGAGAGGCAGGAGTGGCAATGGTGGAGGTGAGATATTCAGTCACTACATCAATGTAATTTTTCCCCAGCGGGCGATCTTGAAGAATAACATCGGCGTGGGAGTAGAATGCTGAACTGTGTGCATGTCTCGTCAGTAATGCTCTCTTACTCGACTTTTGCAACAAGGAGAGAAACAACATACCTCGTCATCTTCCATCCAACCCCTTTGACAATCTTCTTCGCTTCTTTGATTTTGACACCACATCGAGAGGTAACGCACATTTCCAACTCCTTGAATCCAGCAAGCTCACCCAACCCAATTTCCGTAACACCGAATTGGAATCTCAAAAACAGCATTTTCAATCTCGGGAACCCATTTTGGTGGATCGCTCGTTTACTCCATAATCTCAAAGTAGAGTCCGTGATCATGGAGTTTTGTGCAGAAGATGTGGAAGCGCCGATGATATGCAACGATATGAGATTTGAAAGCGTTGACAATAGCGGTAATGAGGCAGTAGAGTCGGCGATTTGGTCGACAAGAGTCAAGGAGGTGAGGTAGGCGAGGGAGGGAGATTCGATGGCTGGGATGATCAGAGATAGGGGGATATGGTGGCGTGTGATGGTTGTGTGGGTGGAAGAGGGTGGATCATCCGAGCACATTGTTGTGAAGAGTTGCCAGAGACGGAGGTTTTGGAGGTTGCTGTGAGAGTATGTGTTAGTGTTGTATTCTTCTTGTAGACTCGGTGGTTTGCTATTCTCAATCAAAAGGTCGCGTGGTGACTGGGTGGTCGGAGTCGCCGAAGCTCAAGGTGGAGAGATGGAAACAGATATTACACTCTTCCTCCCCGAGTACCGCATGTGACGAGCCACACTGGGCTGCAGCAGTTCTGTGATCTGTAACGAAGCCTTCGAAAGGGCAACAGCGACTCCACGACCTTTTTTGCCGCATTAAACACATCGTCTAGAACAGATTTGCTCGTCAATGGGGTTACCCTGCCCCTAACCACCTCCTCGACACTCACCTACCTTCCCATCACAACCCCTCCCCCTCCCAACACCCACATCAAACCCATACGAAAAAAAACCAAAGAAAAAAGGACAGCACTTACTTCCTCACAATCCTCTCCCAAATCCTCTTCGCAACCAACCCAGGCACCCCCTCCAAACTCTCCTTGACCAAAGCATCCAAATTCCCCAACAAACACCTCACAGCCATATCCTCCAGACTGCCAGCTCCAATTCCATCACTTTTGCTTTCCAGAAGAGGCGGTAGACCGATAGATTTGTTCATAAAATCGTTCATTTGTTTTGACAGGGAGGTGGGGCCAGAGAGGATGGTTTCGTTCCAGGAGAGACCGGAATCGGGGTCGTGGTGGTTACGTGACGGCATGGTATGGATTCTGGAAGAGTGATGTGTCGACATGGTTTTGTAGGTGTGGTGATGCTGTTGTGGATTTGGGACGGTGAGTTGCTATGTGAACGATATTTGCGCTGGGTCGGTTCAGTCAGGGTCGATGTTGGGGCTCAATCTTTCCGTTCCAGATGTTGACATGGATGAGTTTGCGCAAGTGCTTCACATATAGACGTTGATGCCGAACTTTTACTGCCGTCAAAGATGAAGTGTCATATGTCGCGTGGTGCATGTGAACACGAAATAGAGTCACAATAATTTGCGCATACCAGACGCATGTGACGGCTGAAGCCGATATCAAAACAATCACTCATCACTCAGCGACAGATAGACAAACAAATTGGGTTGCATCGGAGTTCATACTGCTAGAGTAGACTATTGTAGAAAAAAAAAGTGGTCGTCGTAATAAACCAACGACTTAGAGATACCCATCAAAAATTCAGAATGCTGAGACCATATCAAACGCCAGGTTGATTCCTTTTTACCATCCCCAGCTGTCTTGACTCGCCATCTTTACGAAGCGAAAGCACTTAAAGCTCGTCGTGGTCAGCAAGGTCACCGTCGCTGTCGACGAGACCATCCTTGATAACAGCGGCAGCCTCGCCAGCCTTGTCGACGACTGCGTCCTTGACGGCACCAGCGACCTTACCGGCGACACCCTCAGTGGCAGCCTCAGCTTGCTTGGGCATACCCTCGGTCTTGACATCGTCGCTCTCAACAGCGGCGTCAACCTTGTGGCTACCGTTCTCACGGATGAAAGTAGCGAGATCCTCAACAGTGCGGGCACCGCTGTACTCAATGGGCTCGGCCTTGCCGTGGGCGGGGTAGAGCTTGATGGTAGGGAAGCCCTGAATCTCATCGGGAACGTCGTTAAGAGTAGCATCGACCTTGGCGATTGTGACCTTGTTGGAGAAGGCCTTGTACATCTCACCGAGCTCCTCGTACTTGGGAGCAAGAGACTTGCAGTGACCGCACCAGGGAGCGTAGAACTCGATCAGGACATCCTTGTCGGCGTTCATGACAATTTCGTCGTAATTCTTGGCGACAACAACGGTGACGGGACCATCGTTCTTCTTGGGGACGGGCTCGGACTTGATGCTAGGGTCGACCTTGCCGGCGACAAAGTCGTCAAGGAACTTGGTAATCTTCTTTGCGGAGAGGTCAGTGCCCTCGAAGGGGAACTTCTGGTTCTTCTGAGTGTCCTGGATGGCGAAAGCGGGCCACTTGCCGACCTCGAGGTTGAGGTTGCCAGCGTGCTGACCAAAGGCCTTTGCGTCGATGGTGGCGAAGTTGACCTTGCCCTTGTGCTTCTCGGCGACAGACTTGAGGGAAGTAGCGAGAGTCTCACGCTCCTCGGGAGTCTCGGCGAAGATGTAGGCGAGGGGAATACCGGCCTGTGGAACAAATGTCAGTTGTGCATCTTGCAGCCCCATTTCCAAAGCAACTTACAGCCATGTAGGTAGAGTAGGTCTCGGGACCGACCTCACCGATCAGAGGAACGGAGGCGGTGTTGGCAAAAGTGGTGATGGCATCCTTGGTGAACTTCTCCTCGAAGGTGTTCTTGCCCTCGTCGAAGCTCTTATAAAGAACGATCGAGGGCTGCTTGACACCCTCGGCCTTGGCCAGAGCGGCGTCGCTGGTGGCACCGAAGAGGTAGTTGTCGCGGAGGCCGTTGGCGGCAGCGGTGAAAGTCTCGTTGGAAGCCTTGTCGTCGGCGGCGAAGTAACCGACCAGGACAACCTTGTCGGCGGTCTTGAAGTCCTCGATGGTGGCCTTGTCGACGATTGAGACGGCGGGCAGAGACTGCTTGGTCATGTATGAAACGATGCTGCAGAACTATTAGCTGATGTTCAACCATGCCGGCGATCTAGCAACGTACGCAGGGGCCTTGCGCTGGCCGCTGTATGGAGAGACATTGTCAAGACCTCTGAAGACCTTGAGAGTGGGGTAGCCCTCGACACCGTGGTCCTTGCAGAGGTCGGCCTCCTCGGTGCAGTCAATCTTGGCCAGAGCAATGTTCTTCTCCTTGAGAGTTGTGGCGGCCTCCTCGTACTCGGGTGCAAGTGCCTTGCAGTGTCCGCACCAGGGGGCGAAGACTGTGAGGTTTTGTTAGCTCTTGTCGAACGTTGGAGGAAGAGTTGTAGAGGCGATGCTTACACTCTGCGAGGACAAGGTCGTTCTCCTCGACGAAACCCTTGAAGGTGTCCTGCTTAAGGTCGACAACGTCGGAAGCGGCGGCCAGGGCGGCTGCGCCGAGCAGACCCAAAGCTGCGAAGTTGCGCATTGTGATGTGATGTGTGAGGAAGTGTGAAAGGGAAAAGAAGGACAAGCACACGAGATTCAAATGTGCAATGTCTGGGTGGTGCTTCTTGAAGGAATTCGAGAAGTTGTTCAAAGGAGACAGATCACCTTGAATGCTTGCTAAGCGTTGGAAAGGGACCAACTGGCCTCAGCCCGCCGCCAAATCTGAGGGAAGCTCCACCCCGCCTTTCACCACTGCCCCTTGTTTCACCTTCCTCTGGACGCTTCCACATCAATCTATTTACTACCTCGACATTACCTTGGCTATTATGGCTAAACTCGCGTCGCTTGTGTCAAAGGCACACCCTTTTTGCTATACGAGGAAGTCGCATTCATTCTACTATTTCAGCATACTATTTGGTAAGAAAGAGGGGTATCCTGAATTACAACAATCTACACGGCGAGTGCAACCAAAAATAGACCGCAAGCAGAACTGCGAAGACGGAAGAAGTGAACAATGAGCCAAAACCAATGCACATTACACTCATTGAATCTCTTGCACCCAAACCTCCATCTTCCCCATCTCCGCTCCATCTTTTGCAGCCTGCTCTTTCGCCGTCATAACCAACATTTCCAAATCATCTTCATCACCCATCGTAACCATATCACCTTCTTCATCTTTCATTTTCAATTTGAAACTGTCTTTTGCTGCGTAGCCGAATTTTTTGCGTATTTGTTCGACAAAGGTGTCGTAGTTGACGTCGGGTTGTATCATTACGTAGCGTGTGTCTGTTGCAAAGACTTTGACGCGGATTTTGCGGAGATTGGGAAGGGCAGGTTGTAGTAAGTGAGCGGGTGTAATTTCGTATGGGAGAGCGGCGGCGATGGTGGTTTGAAGAGTTTGGATGGGTGGGGTGTAGGTGTTGTCGAAGGTTGGTATTTGTACATCATTGTTCGTGTCGACGGTCTCGTCTTCTTCGGCGATCGATCGAGGATATTCGCGTAACGATTGTCCCCCTGATCTAGTTCGCTGGTGTTGGTGAGGGAAAGACATCGGTTGCAGTTTCTCAGGTTCGGAAAGTGCTTGTTGTACGGCAGCAGATGCTGTGTCGGGCGAGTACACATCTGGTCGCAACATGTGTGCATCATCTTCGGCTGCGCGGTGTGAGTCGGAGTGTCTATCGTTCTCACGTACTCTTGGAGGGCTTGAGCGTGAAGGATGTGTGTCTCGAGCTCTGGGTCTTTCAGAAGCAGATCTCTTGGTTCCCAGCCGTGGCTTCTCGATGACCAAGGAAGTCGTGGACGAGGACGCCTGTTTGAAGGCTGCAGCGCCCAGGTCCAGTTTTGCAGGCTTCGATATCGATGGACGACTCTGATGCATTCCGGACGATAGACTGGTTGTGCTTTCGGTGGATTTACGTTTGGTATTCGTCGTCGCGGTCGATGCTGCCCTATCAGCCTCTGGTGGTGGTGTCGGTGGGAACATATTCCTGTGGATTGGTGGCTCTGATTGCTGACGCGAACGGCTTGCAATACCTGGTCTGACGAGATTCAGAGCCGCATACGATAGCTTCTCCTCAGGACGATCATCCACTGCGAAGCTAGAAGCCGTCAGATTACGTCGTGTATCCAGATAGACTTGGTTGGATCTGTCTTGAGCTCGAACAAGTGTTGATGTGCCCAGGTAATTTTTTGATTTGATGTTCTTGACTTTAGCCTCGTTTGGTCTGTAAACTGTGCCGACTGGGATTGAGAAGACAGTATAGCCCTGCATAATATCAGTTACAGTTTTCGTCAAAGTCTTGCTGACACAAGACTCACCTCGGCTTGTTCACGTATTGCTTCATCGATAACATCGTGATCCGGCACAGCCTTTTCTTTGGAAGCGTAGAACAGATCCTGCAGGCCAGCAGCTCTTTGCTGGAGGTAGATGTAACAAAGACCTCGGTTGAAAAGTGCTTCGCAAGAATGAAGTTTGAACTTGAGGCCTAGCTGGTCATAGTCAATCCATCTGTTGCCGCGCAGGTACAGTAATGTGTCGTTGAAATTCGCAAGTGCCTCTTCGAAATCGCCTAGTAAGAAGTTTGACACGCCCTGCTGGAAGTAGGCTATCGCCATGTATTGATCAAAGTGGACGGCTCGTTGATAACACTGAACCTGTAAAAGCGCATCAGTATGGAATAAAGCAGTGCAATGGACCGTATAGACTCACAGCTTGAGTATGCTCTCCTAACGTTGCGTGTATTACGGCACAGTTGAAGAGTATCTTCGACGTATCTGCAACTGTCATGAATGCTCTCAGAGCAGCATCAAACTCATTGTTGTCGTAGTGTTCCAATGCTCGCACCCATGTCTCAATCTCCTTGATCAAATATCAGTGATATGTCTTCACAACAAGGTAAATTCATATATACCTGCTTGAGCGACATGGCCGAAGAGAGAGCACGAGACGTTGTTCTACGAAGGATGATACTATGATGCACGCATATAACTTTTGACTTGGTCGAAGAGACGTGGTAGATGAGATGATGGGAGAAATACGACAGGTAGGACTACGCGCTTTGTTGTTCACAAGCTGAGGAAACGATCCGCGCGCAATGCTTTAACAAAGGATTGAGAAGAGACACAGACCTACATAGGGTCAATCAGGGGATATAACATGCAGCTCCGAGCGGACCAGGAACGAGTGTGCTACGTCGACAAGCGTGGGGTACTTGGGCGCTTGAGCGGACGTTCGCATTGGCTGAAGGGCGTCAAGCGACCAATCGCAGAAAGCTATCATTGACTTGGCGAAGATGCATATCATGCAGGTCGACTCGGTTGGTGGGCGGCGCTTAGCATGAACATTTGAGCAATCTGAATTGTGTGAATAGGACGAGTCGAGATTTTCAGGTTCAAAGACGAGACGCTTGGCTGACTTCGGAATCAGAACGAGCACCCAATTGTATGTCACGTCTCTGCATCAGTGGTTGTGATTCGCGGATACAGATACCTTGAGGTCGATATCGATTTCATGCTGTCACGTCGAGCGTGTCGGCGTGTTTCCAAGACGGAGGTGTCCTCTCAACCGAAGTGTGAATGCTGTGTTGGCATTATCATAACTCGTGACTCCAACAACTCAGACCATGTATCTCCCAAATATGTCCAATGTAAGCGCATAATCACGAGAGTTCCCTCTCTTCAGTGTAGCTTAGAGCATGCCCTTTCCGACTTGCTCCGTTCTCTCTTCCCACACAGTCTTGCCTGAGCATGAACAGACAGTCTTGTCGTTGTCCCAGACGCCGGCACTTCTAGCAATGACACCAACAAGGGTATCAGGGTCCTCTTTGTCGAACTTGCCGTCTTGTTGTCTGGAGACTACGATGCTGCGACCAATCATCTCCCAAATCTGGATGGGCTTGTCGAGGAAGATCGAAGCAATACCACTCTTGTTGACTTCGACAGTGCCGAAAACACCTCTTGCAGATTGAGGCTTACCCTCCTCTTTGGCGCGTACCATATCCAAAATACCACCAGTGTTTTCGGCACCGCGCGAGATGTCGCCAGTCTCACGGACGGTCGCGTGATAAGTTCCAGGAGAGAGACCACGGATAGAAAGATCAATGATGGTCATGTTGGAAGCGACTTGGACCATGCGAATCAGGCCGCGTACCTGATCCTTGACGGAGGTGGAGTGTGTTTCGAGAATGCATACGGCAGCGCTTTCGGACTTGCCAGAGCCTCGTAGAATGGCATCGCGACCGGTGTCCTGGATGGCGGCGACAATGGCTGAAGGGGCAGCAGTGCCTTCTACCGAAATGAGCTGTGCCGGAAGATCTGCTGTAACATATTGGATGCCTTGTTGGATGTTAGAGAGGGGAGAAGTGGATGGAGGGGTAGTGACAGCATGTACCGGGAAGCTTGTACAAGGACGTTGACACGTCTTTGATGCACGATTCACAGCTGAGGGGTACTGCGAAGGTTGTTTCGAAGGGAGGAATCATGGTGGTATACAAATAGTACTGAGATAGCTTATAGAATGATAGAAAGACAGCATAATTGGCATGTTACATGGAATGGCGAGAGAGTGGCCCGGTTGCGCCTTCCGTGATTTCAAAGCGGCGGCGGACCCGGGACCTCGGGGGTTTCCAATTCGGAGCGTCAAGTCGAATCTCTTGGCATATCTTTTGTCCATCAAGAACCAACCTGTCTATCGCAGCGAAGCCCAATCGCATTCCTGCGGCATAGCACTGTCGCTCTCGATCAGCAAACCTCTCAAACACCCATAGTCGCAAGATACAGACGACCATAGATACGCCAACGCGCGCTTGAACACTTCTCGAAACACGACCAAGGCCATCGAGCCTTCACCACCAATTCACAATGTCGCAATACGTCGGAAAGGTACACACCACCACCTTGTACAGGAAGAGCAAGAAGAGCATGGACTGAGACATTACAGACAAACCTCGCATACTCGCGCGCATGGCACCTCATCGATGTGGGCGCTGACCCCCGTTCCCTCGGCCGCATCGCCTCGCAAATCGCCATCACCCTCATGGGCAAGCACAAGCCTATCTGGGACCCTTCAACCGACTGCGGTGATTACGTTGTCGCCGTCGGCCTTCACGACCTACACACCACCGGAAAGAAGCGTTACCAGAAGAAGTACTACAGCCACACCACTCGTCCCGGTAGCTTGAAGGAGATCACCATGGACCGCATGATGGAGAAGTGGGGAGGTTCAGAGGTCTTGAGGAGAGCTGTTAGGGGTATGCTGCCCAAGAACAGATTGAGAGATGACCGCATGGCTAGGCTGAAGAGTGAGTTTCTTCCCATCATACTATTTGCACCATGCAATGAGAGCATCTCTAACCACCGTATCTGCAGTGTTCGAGGGCGTTTCTCACCCCTACAAGCAAAACATCATCAAGGACTACACCCGTCCTTCAATAGCACAACAGCCCGAGGTCAAGGTTGCCTTTGCCCAACAGCAAAAGCAGCAATGATCGATTGCATCTTGTATTACTTAGCAACCACTTTTTTCTTCTTCACGGCGTTCAAGGCAAAATCTTGCATTGGGGTATCAATTGGTTTGTTTCGATTTTTTTTTATTCTTGTGTCAGGAAATCATTGTAAATATAACCCGCGCTGTATTGCCAGCTCCACTTTTAACGCCCATCCAGAAAATGGATATTATCCTTCATATCATTAATTGTTCCTCTATACGTCTTCACACCCAACGACTCATCTCATCTAGAGCTTGGCCTTGGGGTCCTTTCTTGAGACACGGCAGTGGATCAGACCGTTGGGGTCGCTTTGAGGAGCGTAAACTTCGGCGTCCTTGCCGGTGTTCTTCAAGCCCTTGAACCAGCTGAGGTCGATTTCGAAGTAGTGCTTGTTGGGCAGTGTGTACTCGATGTCTGTAGTATCAGGGGCGATAGCAAGAATCTGGTCGCACATATTGTACATGGTCGCTTGCACGCTGGGGCTGTTCTCCTTGGCGAAAGTGTCGATGGTGATTTGTCTGGCAGCCTCGTAGCACTTGTTGAACTTGTCTTGCTCCTTGCGGACTTGCTCGACATCCTTAAATTGCTTCCATTGCCATGAGTTCTGGACTTCCGTGCTGAGGATGCGGTCCCAGGTCTCGGGGAGTCTGGTGTACTCGTCTCTGTGAAAGCCGTAGAAGGCAGAGCCGGTGCTCTTGAGGACTAGCAGGCCGTCAATGCCTGACTTGATGACGATGCCTTGGCCGCGTCTGGCGACAACTTCGATGGTGCGCTTGTCGGTGCCGTCGCGGAGGAAAGAGTGGGGGTGTGCCTCGCCGTCGACAGTCATGCGGCTCCAGCGGTGGACGATGATCTTGACGTGGGCAACGTGAATGTGGCTGTAAGTGTCGATGAAGTGCTGGCCGAGGATGGCAGCGAAGAGCTCTGGAGGGTCGACGGGGTTCTGCTTGGCGAGAACGTAGACAGTCTGCTTCTGAGTGTCTGTTGCGACAACGGGCGAGTTGTCTGCCTTGGTGTAGCTGGACCGAGTCAATGTTTGCTCACGAGCTACCTTGATGTTTTGGTGCAACTCACGACTCCTCAATGTCACCCTCGAGAAGAGTGCAGACAGTCATCTCGGTGATGTGCTGCATACCGTTGTCCTCGCGACGGACCTTGAACAGACGGACATTGTCCTTGCCATAGCGGGCATAGCTGAGTTGTGATTGAGACATGTTGAGTTTATCTTCTGATGAAGAATGTGTGGGGAAGCAACTTGGATCAAGGAATCTTTGGAGAGTCAAGGGATGGAGGATAGAGCAACTACTGAATATGGAGGATACACAGACAAGAGGGACAGCTACCTAGATATAAGTGCTGGGTGATTGCGAGCTTATCAGGCTTCTGGGCGGCGGCGGCCGTCCAGAAGCAACGGGATTTGATGCGACTTGACAGGATGTTTTTATCGGGGTTGGCCGACAGCTGTGAACAGGTGGGAGAGGCCGACAGACAGCAGGAAGACTTCCGACAGCGGACAAGAACCAATCTCGAATGTGGATAGGATCAGGAGATGCAGGATTTTGATCACGAATAACTGCACATAAGCAAAATTGGACCTGTATGTGGTGTGGACGGGATAAACAAGTGGTGGAGGAGGATGGAGAAAGCTGTTGGCGGGAGAGACAGGGCGCGATGCGCGATGGTGGGGATCTGGTCGGTCGAAACACGACGACCTTGGAGTCTTGGACGTTGTTTCAGGCTTGTGCTTGGCAATTGGGTCATTGAATCAACATAGGTCGCGCTTCGCACGAGAGCCATCAGTGTGTCGTCGCATCAAAGTACGAGTAGTGACAGCAATCCTGCCATCGTTCATCGGGACGGAGCCGATGCGCTCTCTGGACCTCGTAGCTGCCGCTGCCGGCTCTCGACACACACCCATGACTAGACAGACGTGGCCGTGATATGACGCCGCCCATGACCCGGCCCACGGCGCATTCTGTGAGCGGCCATACACAAGACCAATCCCTCCTGCCGCCGCAGTTGAAAGACCACCGCTCCCACTCGACTACGAATCTGGTGTCAAAGACTCTCCCTCCTGGCAGCTTCTCTTCCGAACTACGACCTACTGTCTCCCGAGTTGATCATGGCCGTATCGACTTCTCTACCTTCGAGTCGGATCAGGCTGCATCCACCGTGACGACCGAACAGCGTCTGGCCGACTACCGCGACAAGATTGAGAAAGAGACAAAGATCAAGATTGGCAGTGAGAACCTGCTCGAGGCTCTCAACACAAAGAATGCAAAGCAGAGCCGTGACCAGCGCCGCCTGGTCGAGTCGGAGCTCAACACTTCCAATCGCAAGATTGCCCAGCTGAAGCTCGACCTCGAGGCTGAACTCCAGCGGGTAAAGGAGTCCACTGTTAGCCCCGCCAATCGTCTCTCTTTCGCCATACCGCAAAGGTCTCCTTCCAACCTTACCCTATTACAAAGAAACCTCGAACCTGAAGAACTGGACCCGGAATCAGAGTCGCCATCCTATGTCCTGGCCGAGATTCTACAGGCCCTCGAGACTGAGGACATGAAACCTGACTATTATGTGAGCCATGCCAACGAACTCGTCGGTCTGTTCAAGCGCCATCCTGCGCTAAAGTATGATCTCGCTTGGTCCATCTTTGGTCTCCGTATGCAAATGATGCTTCTGAGCGACAGCCGTGAAGTCATTGCTGCTGGCTACCGCGTCTTGCGACATGCTATCACGGATCGCAAATCATTACAAACAATACGAGCCCATCATACCGACTTTCTTGTTATTCTATCTTTGGTGAAAGAAGCAAAGGCCATGGTGGAGCGAGAACAGGCTTTGAAGCTTGTTCGCGCCTTTCTCGACGTCAAAGATGGTGTACACGAAGTCGCTCCTTCGGTCGTGCGAATCATTGTCGCGATTGCCGAACATCCGGAAGATCGTCTTCGCTCCATATCTATCATGACCCTAGCCGAACTCCTCATCCGTAGCCCAGATCTTGTCGTTGCGGCTGGTGGCATTGGTACGCTTGCTGACGCTATGGGTAATGGTGCTTACCAGGCTCCGGAAACTCTGGCTGCTGTCTTTTTACATCTATTGGATCTACCAGCACGTAGAGGTCTCTTGCGATCTGGATTTGAGTTGAGTCTTCCATTTGCAGCGTTCACCGAACCCCCCACCTCGAGTGCTCATGAGGATCGCATGAGGTCAAGTGCGAAGGTGGTAGCTTCGCTGTTCAAAAGCTGGTCCGGAATCATGACGATATCTCTGCACGACTTTTTGCCAGCTCGCTCCGTGGTATCATCACTCTTGATTGACGCTGTGGCTGTAAGGTCAATAGTGCTTGAGCTCCTTTTCGATATTCTTCGCATCAAGCCTCCGTCTTGGTCTTCCTCTTTTCTAGCTGGAAGACGTCTGACCACGTACGGCCGCGTAACCAATCTCAAAGCAAATGACCATCACAAACCTTCAAGCAACGATCCTGAAGAGATTTCGAAGAGAATGAGTTTGATAGAACATTTCTCTGCAGTAGTCTTGACCATTCTTCTGCGAGTAGGTCTCTTACCTGCATTGATGCATGCTGAACGCGATGCGCCAAATCTTGCTCTAAAAAGGAAAACTACATTGCTGATCGGTGAGGTCTTGAAACTCGCCAATCAGTTACTACCGAGCGAATGGAGCGCCGAACTGCAAGTTCTACCCGATCTGTTCCATCAGGCCACAGCATTTGGTCAGGACGAACGATCCCAAGCTGTGGCTACTGTATATCAGGTCGACAGTGTCAATCGTACACTCTATCGATCTGTGGGTGGAGGACCAGGTGTAAAATCTACGCGAGCAGATGAGTTCGAGCCTATCAAGTCGGCCGAGCAGCCGAAAGTACAGATGAGCGCCAATATGGATGAAGCCCAGTTCAGGGGACTACTCATGGAGTGTCAAGTCTTAAACACTGTCAACTATACCAAATGGCGATGGGATCTGATTCAGCCCATGATAGAAGGGCCTCTTACCAACTCACGGAGATTGGATGAAGCCATGAAAGCGACCAAATTCGTCCATCGTTTGTTGGGCTTCCTCCGACCCTTCAAGTACAGATTCTCAGATGCCAAAAATACCAAGCCGAATCAACGCTATGTTAGAGCTGGTTGCGCGCTTGTTCGTACACTGCTACTGACTCCGGAAGGTACCAAATATCTGGCGGAAAACAAAATGGTGCGTCAGATCGCCGAGTGCTTGGCTCAATTCGATCGTATGAGCGGCATCACATCTACAACTCCCCTCTTCTCTCCCGAAAGACTCGCAGATACCCTGGTAGGTGGATACTTCGCCATCTTAGGTGTTCTTTGCAGCGATCAGAAAGGCTTGCAATTGATGGAGCGATGGAAGATCATCAACATGTTCTATCACATAGTTGAGCTCAAGGGCAGGGACGACCTCATCATGGCGTTACTCACCAACCTGGATTATACTCTGGACAGCCATCCTCGCATCATTCTGTCGAAGGCAATGATTTCAGGATCTAAAGACGTCCGCATAGCTGCAACAAGGATACTACGAAAATACGCCATCAGGCCATTAGACACCAGTCCAAAGTCGAGTGGCAGTGGTGAGTGTGCTGCATGGGCGATTCGGTTGTTGGTAACGCAGCTCTATGACCCAGAGATCGAGGTATGCGAGATTGCCATCAAGATTTTAGAAGAAGCTTGCAACGACAACAACTCTCTGGAGTATGTTGTCAAATGTCGACCGGCGCTAGATCACCTCGGTGAGATTGGTGCACCACTTCTGCTCCGCTTCCTTTCAACATCAGTCGGCTACCATTATCTAGATGGACTCGACTATATCACAAAAGAAATGGATGACTGGTTCCTTGGTCGCAACGACACCTACGTCACACTAGTAGAGGCTTCTCTCGCTCGAGCACTAGCCGACATTCCAGAAAAGGCCGTCTCCATGTTTGAAGAAACACCCGAACCACAGGATTTCGGTCTTGTACCACCTCACTTCTATCGCGAACTCACCCGCACAGCAGAAGGTTGCGAACTACTCAAATCAAAAGGACATTTCGAAGAATTCGTCGCTACGATTCAAGACTTCGGCATGGAAGAAGAAGACGCCGAGACGATAATCAAAGTCAAAGGCTGTCTATGGGCAGTCGGTAATGTAGGATCCATGGAGTTAGGCGCACCTTTCCTAGAGCAATCAGATGTGACACAGCACATTATTGAGATTGCGGAAAAGTCCGAAGTCTTGACGTTAAGAGGGACTGCATTCTTCGTGCTGGGCTTGATATCGAGGAGTTTGCATGGCCAGGAGATATTGGCTTCTTATCATTGGGATGGAACGGTGAATATGCTTGGAGAGTCGTTGGGTTATTGCCTCCCTCTTGACTTTACCAAACTCTTCAACGTAAGTTTTTGCCTTTCCCTTTTCTTTCCTTCAAAAGACTAACACGATTCACAGGTCCGCCAATGGGGTCCCACTCACCCATCATCCCACACCCAAACATCCCCCATCATCGCCCTCCAATCCAACAACTCCACCACCATACCCACAACCACCTCCCCTCAAAACGCCGAAATCATAAAATCGGTCATAAAACTTGGCAACACCGTCTTATCCAACAAAGCAGCCGCCGATTTGAACTCTTTCAAACAGAAAAAAGCGCCGGGTCTGCGCTCACCACAGCTTTTCCAGAAAGTTTTGGTCGTGTTGAGTTCACATCGCTATAGATTGCCTGCTTGTAGGTTCGTGTTGGATTTGTTTGATAGAGGGGTGTTGAGGAGGTTGGTGCTTGAGGAGGAGGGGAGTGAGGATGATGAAGAGGAAGAGGATGGTGTTGAGATGGGAAGAGGTTAGGGGGTGATGGAGGATGGGGAAAAGAGATAAAGAGATAAGGGGTATGGTGCATCTTGGAGTTCTGAGGGCATGTGATGATGAAAGACATGTTTTCTTTTTGCCTTTCTTTTTTTTTTGCAAAGGGGTAGAACAAAATATGGCGTTTCTTTGTGGGTTTTCCATATCCTCTTGCTTGTTTAACAACTATACCAGTCGAATCGATTCAATTCAGTTTCTCGGCGTTCGATCTGCTTAATGTGTTAGGACTTGCTATGTCGGCTTGATAGATGCACACACACCTTTCTTGCCCATTTCTAAATCATGCACAGTGAAAGAGTGCGCTGAACAAAGATACCTACATACTCTCGATATCAAACCATCATCTACAAAACACAGTACACAGGGATCACGCACACATTCATTACAGAAAACAAAGTTTTTCCAGAAAAAGACATTAAAAAATGCCTCGATCATATATATATATACATTCATAAGAAAAGATACATATACAGATATATCCAAATTCTCTATCTGGCACAACTGAACCTCAATTCCCAATCCCCACCAATCAACCCCTCAACCTCGATATCACCATTTTGATCCTCTGCAGCCTGAATATTCAAGATGACATCCTTGCATCTTCCTTTAACCTCATGGATTTTCATGATTCCGGCGCAAGAAGGATAAGGCACGGCTACACCACCGATGGTCCCCACTGGCGTCGAGAAATCCATACTGACATCACCAGCTCCCGTGACATTAGTAAAGACCTCAAAACTTCCCACCGTAGTTGAGAATCCAGCGTGAGCGGTTTTCAAGTCGCCAAGCTTAGGAGCTATTTTCCAAGTCCTGCCACCGGCGGAAACTAATTGTATGCCGGCGATGTATTGTGTCATAAAGGCTGTAGGACCTGTGCTCCAACCATGCGCGTGAGAGATACGTGGGTCATTTGTGTACGGTGCGTAATGAGTTTCTCCGTCAAATGCATAACCTTCCATGAATGTGCTGTTGGTCATGCGAGGGTCGTCGAGCATGAAACCCCATTCTAAGCGCATCAACTCGAGCGCGGCGGATACGTTGTTGGCGAGAAGGTGGGCTTCTAGTTCGAAGGCGCCGATGAAGGGGGAGACTGCATTGTCGGCTTCGACGGCTGGGGCGCCATAAGGACCCCATCGTGCGGCGAGGGATTTGCTGATGGAAGAGGCTTGGGTGGCGTTGTTGGTTAGGTTTGCGAGGACGGCCCAGGAGTTGCCGTCTTGAGGCATTAAAGTCGTGGTTTCGTTGTCGTGGTAGAGGCCGGCGGTTTCGTTCCAGAGGAGGTTGTTGGCGGCAGCTTTGATTCCGGCGGCGTAATTTTGCCATGAAGTGATTATGCTGCTGTCATTCAAAGCAGAAGCTAGGTCTAGACCTTGGTTTATGGTGAAGTAAAGGATTGCGTTTGCTTCGATGTTGTGGCCGCCTTGGCCGAAACGAAGCCAATCATCAGGGCTGGTGACGTTCATCAGACCGGTCTCATCGATGAAGTTCAGGGAGAAGTTGAGACCAAGCTTCCATGCATCCCATTTTCCCTTGACGTAGTCCAGGTCATCGGTAAACTTGTAGTAGTCGGATACACCGATCAGGTTGTACAGGTGGTATGTTGCAGAGTATGTGTCTTGCTTGAATGGATAGCCCGCGTACGGGAGCTTGCCCGAAGCATTTTGCAGAGAGAACAGATTGTCGATGGAGTTGGTGATGGCAGCATCGTCACTGATTGAGACGAAGAGCGAGGGGGTGATGACATGCATGTCTCCAGGCCAGATCAGGCGATCACGCTTTGCACCATCTACGAGGACAACGCTGGAATTCGCTATAGTGAGATTATTATACCATGGCCAGGGAGCAACTGTGTCGCCAGGTACGCTCGAGTTGATCTGATCCGAGTGAATCAGAGCGTCGCCATGTTTCGGGTCGATAGCACACATCTGTCTCCCATTAGTATGAGAACTTGGCTCAGTAATCAGAAAAAATACCTGAATTGTGTATGCTCCAGCATACCAGATGCGGTTCAAAAGTTCATCTGCAACACGTCAGCTAACCATTCCCAGCAAGAACATCAGGGAGAGACACTCACCATCAGAGTGGAAGAACCCAGTATAGTTTCTCAAATCATCCGTAGTAGGCGAAGGAGTAAACTCAACAGTAACCTCCGTGATCTCGATATCACCAGTATTGTTGTGAATCAGGCTCAAATATCTGAATCCTCCTCTTTCATGCTGACGATCCACAGAAACCTCGCCAGGACCAGAAGGGTAGAACCACAGAGCCTCATCCATACCAGAGTCCTGAGTGGCATCACAAGCAATGCCTGAGATCCATTGGGAGCTTTCGGAGTAGGTTATGGCGATGGATTGATTGTTGGAGAAGTCGGTCTTGTTGCCGATGGTCAAGCTGACCAGACCGCCAATGTTGACGCCAAAGTCGTAGGTTACTGCTGAGATGCCGCTAAAGACTGCTGAGCCTTTGGAGTCGCCGGCGAGGCTGGATGCACCGGTGATGGTGCCGTTGACTTTGTCTTGATAGACGGCTTTCGGATGTAATGTCCTCGACGAGGGAGCAAGAATATATTCATCATACTTGGAAGCCGCAGCTGCCAGGCCGGTAAAGGCAAGCAATGCCGTAGAAACAGACTTCATGATTGGATTGGGATAGTGATAGGGAAGGAACAACTCGAAAGGGAAAGAGGCTGCCGAGGCATACTTATATTCACTGTCGCATGTCCCGTCATGTTACCTTCGGCATGCCGAGAGAAAGAGCAGCCCTTGACTCCATGTCACCCACGCATCTCCAAGAAACTTTGTTCCCATTCAATATGGAATGGCCATGGGCGGAGAGTGGTTCAAGCATCATGCTATGACGACGTCAAGGATATTTAAGATGGGCGGAAAGTGGGGTCTCCAGGAACTGCCGCTCGCTCTTTCGGCAAAGTGCACACCGAGTGCGACATCGTCCGAACATATCTCGTGAGATCGTTCCTCCAGGCTTCCTCTTTCGTAGGACGAGTTGGGGCTTCAACATCTGCATGCGGTGATCAAAGGGAAGAAACATGCAATTGCTTGAAGAGCGGATGTGCCGGAGTTGACTTGATTGATCATCAGAACTTATGAGATCCATTAAAAAGTGGTCCTAGTTGGACTTTTTGCATACTAATACATTTATCTCTTTTTCGCGAAACCCTCCAAACATGATGATAATGATAATGATGAACTACGGCCGGTGCAGTCATGCTGTTCTTGTATCCAATCCAGGCACAGACTCAATCGAGGTCCGCACTGCTGGTGGAAACAGGAGTAGGATAAAAGTCCATCTTGCCAGCATGACCAATGACGCCAATACGATCGTATAGCGTTCTTGCGCGAACGTAAGGATCAAGCTGCCAGTAGTTTTGGAGCAAGTCTTGTCTGAGCGCTGCTCTATTTTCTCCCTTGTTCTCGCCCTTGGCCCAATGCACAGTCTCAGTTTGGTATTTGTGCACCAACTCTTTACGCTCAGCTTCGATTCTGTCTCTTGTAGCTGTATCCTTCATCTTGTCATTTTCACCCTCTCTGGGCTCGACGTAGTGGTATTCGTAGTTTTCGTCACCACCCAATTCTTTCGAGATTTGGGATTTGGGGATGAAGGCGGAGAGTTCTTCGACGTTTGAACAGAAGTTTATCTTGGAGGCGACGACGGGATCGAGCCAGCCGCGGATGATCTTCCAGATTCCTTGGAAGACCCAGGGAGCTTTGTAGACGAGGACGCTGCCGAGAGATTCGGGATAATTTGCTTCGAAGCACTTGATCATGAATTTGACAGGGGTGTAGTCCATGTTTGACATGGAGAAGCCCGTCATGTCGAAGATGATGGTCTTGATGATGAAAGTTAGTGGTTAATTTCTTTTCAGGTAAATGCTTCAACTTACGGCTGTGTCAATCGGAGGTCTCAGCATCATGCGAGCGGTGTCGATGGTGTAAACGGTAAATCTCTCAAGACTCTTCTCCGTTTGCTCGCCGGCGCGATGCAGTCTGGCTCTGACAACGCAAACGGGTCTGCCCTCGGCATCAACACCGTGCAGGAAACTCTTGCCCATGCGCAATTGCGTGAGGAAGTCCTCGGCATCTTTCTTTGCCGTCGCATCGGAGGCAGACTTTGCGTCAATCACAGCACCGCCTTCTCCCTTGTAGACAATGTCATCGTCGACGTGCATTTCCTGAGAACGCCAGTGGAGAGTCGAGATCATCATGACCAGAGCAGCTTGAACATCCCATTTACGGGCACGCAAGAATCGCAAGAGCAGAGCATCAGGGTCGTCATGCTTGACCATACCCCAGAAAGCGGTGCGCAAGGACTCGGGGCTTTGGTTCTGAATAGCTTGACGGAACTCCTTGGCCTGACCGTGCTTGTCATTCTCGTCATCGGTGTTTTCTGCAGAGTGGTCGGCATCCTTGTTCTTGCGCGAGAACATTGACAGCTTTGACTTCTTCTTGGTGTCGGCAGGGGCGTGGGTGGATGCGGCGGGAGTGGTCTCTAGACTCTGTCGCCCACCGCTGATGACACCAAAGACATCGAGAGTAGCAATCCACAGCTCGCGCAGCTTTTCCTCTTGATCCGGAGTGAGACTACCCGGGCGTCCCGGGAGAGCGGTAGGAGCCATGTCTGTGTCGGCGTCTGTTTCTGAGGTAGAGGAAGGAGCGGGTGTTTCGGGAACTGAAGCCTTCTCAGGTGGTGGGCTTGAGTAGTAGGAATCTGCAATGTAAGCGGCAGTGAAGCCTGCTCCGATGGCGATGAGGAATGAGACGGGATCCAAGGCACTTTCTTTGAGCTGTCTTGTCGGGCGCGTGGGGAACTGACGATGATGGCGTTTCTGGGTCGGCGGGCGGAACGGCGAGGCTCTGTAAGCACGAGTGGCTTGCGATGACAGACGACACGAACGCGAGGGGAGGTTGGGAGAGACGATGCGGAAGGGACGCATCTGAAGGTTGAAGGCCAACTAGTCGTACTTTGTACAAATACGGATCAGAGGCTGAGCAAGACTCCCAAGAAAGGCCTAACGAGATTCAATCTCCGTGCTCCACGTCAATTACTTGATGACGTTGTGTCTGTCACGAGTTCCACCTCTGACCTTTTGACTTTATGCTGTCCGAGGTACACACTCTGAACATATCCTTGATTCAAGCTTAATATCAAAGTAAGGATGGAGTGGAACACAAAATATTCAGTCACTCAGGGACAGCTCGGGAGTTGAACTCGCTTCATGTTAATAGATTGGTGCTCCATCTGCCTCGTGCTCTGACGGCGGGGCACGGCTCCGTCCTCTTGGCACCATGCTTCAATCAAAACAATCAAATCCACAGCTCTAACAAATGCACAACCAAGTCAATCCAAACAGAAACAACACACAATGGCCTCGACAACACCCACCTCGGCACCGCCATCGCGCGCCCGCTCAGCATCACGCACCCGCAACAACCTCCCCTCCCGCCCAACAACACCCCTCCGCCCACACTCCCGCACAAGCTTCCGCGCCTCAACAACCACACCCACAACCTCCTCCAACTTCTCCTCTTCAGCCGTCCCCCTCGAAGCCCTGGAGCCAGCATTCGGCGAACTCGCAGACGGCATGGCCGACCTGGAAGCAAACATGATGCACCTCCAACTCCTCCACGAAAGTCTGAACCGCTTCAACGAATGCTTTGGCGCCTTTCTGTACGGCATGAACATGAGTGCTTTTTGTGTGGATTTTCCAGAGGCTCCCGGGATCGAGAGTTTCAGGCGTGCGGCTGAGGCGGCGAGGAATCAGGCACAGCAGGATAGTGCCATGTCGGCTGATGTTCATCATCGCGAGAGGGATGTGGATGCTACTTTTCTGTGTGTTGTTCTGTCTCTGTCGCGTTGTGATTGTGGTACTGATGTGAGGTCTCTAGTACTACTGATACCAGTTTCGTCGAGAACCCGCCTACGCCGAAGACAACCAGAACGAACAGATCCACTATGGTTCCTCCATCCACTACCTCGTCCAGGACCACTCGCGGCGCCAGCTCCATATCTAGAGGAAGGGGTACGCCTGCCGCTCGTGGTACAAGAGCTGGTGGTATAGCTGGTTCGACAAGAGGCTCGGCCATTGGAAGAGGCAGAGGCCGCGGCATTATCAGATGATCGCAATCTACCAAAACATAAGGATCAACACCCTCACCAGCCGCATCAATGGCATACGCGACCATCGACACAGTAAAAACTACTTTCAAACGACACATTCAGGCCCAAAGCAGATTCAAAGTGACAGTAGTAGACATTATGTTTGCTATAAACCACCTGCTATAATCAACACGCCAAGGGTCTATCTCTATCAAGATGATGCCCAAGAATCGCCGCTTGTAAATGCCGCCTAGTAACACCATGGGTATAACAAGCCAAACAAACGATAGTGCCGATCGCGCTGCGACCGAGGATAAAAGCGACGTCTAGCCGGTTATCGCACACTCACGAATGTGTCCATCGTATCGTAGTAAGTTGGGTAGCCGTCTAGCTTTCCCCAATCACAGGAACGCATTTCGGCGTATGTAGTTTGAGAGAAATGTGAGTCGTTGAACGTTTCACATATTCTTCTCCTTTCTCACTGCCCATCCCTTGAGAGCGAAACAAATGGCTGTCCAAGACATGACCAAAGCGGTCAAACCCATGGCAATAACGAAGAGGAACATGGCATCCAAGCCGTTGCCCTCGATGGTCGCAACAGCGTCAGTCGAGCTACCCATGAATATCATGCCGCCACTGATCAGGCAGAAACTGGCGACCAGCTCGGTCGGAGGACGAGAGGGAAAGAACGACTTCGGTGGTGCTAGGTAAAGAAGGACATAAGTTGCTGCTCTGGCCATGGCGAAACCCTTGAAAAGGTTGCCCCATTGCGAATGCAACATGGTCGAAACCATACTGTGTTGGTGGTGGCCAGACATGGACATGCCGAGCAGCATGATGACCAAACCTGGCATCGGGTTGAGACTGGTTCTGTATGTTTTGGGCACATCCCATTCTTCCTGTTGCTTTTCGACAGCGTCACCATACTGAACGCTCTCTTCCTGCCAGGTCGAAACAGAGGTATTGAAAAGATTTCTAATCGTGTTGCTCTCGATCAGCATACCCATCAGACCACCACCAAAGAACATGATGGTAATGCTGATATGCTCGAGATCTTGAGCTGACCACGGCTTACCCCACGCGTTGAGGTGCTCAAGGAAAACATTACTGGCGCCGTACAGCCAAATCACAAAGCTCTCGACAAATTCGGCCGAGGGAAATCCGGCTGCGAAGCGGGAAACCAGAGGCTGTCGAGGCTTGACATTCCATGCCCAGCCAAAGTCTGAGAAGGCGCCCATCCATCTTCCAAGGGTCAGGATACCGTACCAGAAGAAGATACCGCCCTTGACGCCATGCGCCATGCCGGAGAAGATGAGGCGATCACGCTGTTGACATTGTCAGCAGGGCCACAAATATGTGACTGATTATTGCCACTTACGTAGATACCGCCAAACACTACGCCACCGCTGAGCAAACTCACAAATCCAAGGACTGGCATGCAACGCTCGATCAAAGTGAACATAACTTTGAAGGCTGTAAACGCACGTCCCGACGAGATGCGAGGGACCTTGCGCAGTAAGAAACGATCCACCGGATTGTTCTGAATGAATCCTTGCTCTTCGCACTCGAGGTGCTCACCATCGCCATGCTCCTCGTCAGGAGCCTCGAATTTGTGCTGAGGGACTGAATCGGAACTCGGCGAGCGAGATCCAGAGCACAATGTCGCTGAATCGAGGCCTGACTCTGCTGACCACCTATGGTCTTGAAGGCGATCGTATTGTGCGATGTTCTTTGCTGTCATTGCATGTCTCGCTTTCGCCTTCTCTGCTCGCGCCATGTACAGGTTCACAAACGTCATAAGGAACCATGCGACCGCGATCCATGTGACGGCCCATCCCATCTTGTGGTGTGCATTGTTCGGGTACAAGTCTGGTGTCTTTGCATCATATATGATGCTCGTGAAGAGTCCGAGGCCATTGACAGCTAGGAACGCGACTTGTGTAGGGAGCGTGAAGCGCGAACGAGCTATGCTTAGAACAACGGCTGTTTATTTCAATCAGTATAAGGTCTAGTGCGTATTAGAGGTCGATTGCTTACCTGCCGGAAGAATGATTGCCCATGCGATTGTCATTGAGGCGATATGCGCGTACATCCAGCCCGCGAACTGCGGATGCCGGAAGTAGTTGACTGGAATGGCTGATGATGCCATGGCAGCTGTCGCGACGCTGGTCGCATTGGTATGTGTGCTGCCCATCGCCATGGTCATCCCGGAGTGCTCGTGCTCATCACTGTGAGCGGCTGCCAGAGGAAGAATGACTAGCAGGAGCGCTGCCGACATGTCTAGAGGTACGCGACCAAGCGGCATAGAGAATACGAAGCTATATGTGTTGGTGAGGAATGGATTGCGTGTGCCAGTGGAACTATGATCGCAAGAGCGAGAAATAATAGATGGCTGGTCACAGGGTGTGTCGCGGATAGTCGCAGAGCCAATCAAGACATGCAAGAGTAATGAGACTACAATGAGAAGGATGTAGCGACGCAGAAGATACTTATATGGGACTGGCAACAAGATGCTTCAAGGGACTTAAGAAAGATCAGGAAGGAAAGATCGAGTTAATGACGGTGCGGTGAGCACCTTCGATCTAATACCACCGACAACGCGGCCACCATACACATCGAATCAGAACCCTTCCTTGCTGCCGATTCCGAGCCATACCGATACTAGGCCATTGCATTGTGATCAAGGATGTATGCCACGACCCTGATCGGAATGTTTTTCATCATGGTGTAGTGGTTGTCAAGAGCTATGACACTACCCAAACAAACGTTTCCCTTGCCGGCCGATCCCTTAGATCCGCCGTCTTCCGTTCGCCGAATCGAAGGTCTTTCCATCTTCTACGCATCCATGATGGAAGGTCTTCTTCATGTTGTTCTCCATGAGCATGGACGGAGTTGCACAGAGGTTGCGCATTGGTCTTGGCTTCAAATTTTGGAGCGCGAAGCTTCGCTTCAACACATTTCCTCTTTATCAGACCAGTTTCGAGCTTCCATCGCGTCTACCATCTTCGCGACCTCTTGTCCATGTTTCCATGTTTTTCGTCAATCGGTGAGTCAGCATTCCGGTGCCGCCCTCCGCTCGGCAGCAGCTAGAGCTCGAACATACCACATGGCGCCTTGGCAAGTGTTCACGCGCGACACATGTCCACGTCAAATCGTTAAAGAGCCTCTTAGCAGTTCGGCCTTCCTTCGCGCGAACATCCGTCTGACAGATAGATGTACTTTTCGCAGCCGATTTTGGTTGTTGCACATGAGAAATCTTTTGACATGTGTTCCTTCATAATCTTTGCTGACATATCGGTGCTTTGTGTGCTGGTCTGAGTGGTTGATGTTGACCGGTTGGCAATGGCGCTGGCAGCGATATCGATCAGGTGAGAAAGAATCGATTTAGTTTCTGGGGGATTAGCAGCTCCATTACACCCGAATATGCACATAAGCACTTTTACTGGGGCTGCAGACGACCTGTTTCTCGAAAGTTGAAGAATTCGTGATTCAGTTGCTCAGATGACCGATGGATGCCTTGACATCCGACTCCGAAATATCCGCGCGCATACCATTCGATCTTGGCTTCTTCTCCAGATTCGTGAAAAACACCGACATCAGCCATGGCTCGTACCGTTTGCCCAGTCATAACTCTCTTTCCATCTTCTTTCTCCTCCGATCGACTTTTCCAAAATCATCAAATTCTTTACAAGGTCTGTAAAATCTCTTCATCATAACTTCTTAAAGGCATTGTCCTCTCCGTCAGGTGGACCTGTACAATTGAAACCTACTGTTCGCTTAACACTGTCGCATTGGTACTGCCTTGGCGTTGTGTTGTTCGAGCTGTTTATAACAGCTACGTCCAACAACTGGATGTTGCGACAAGGAGATGCTGTACTGCATTGCAGTGTTGTCACAACGTCTCCACGAATCGTACCCGAGAAGTCGCTCAAGTAGACATCATGGATGTTGAACTTCGATGTATCGCAATCGCCTATGCTTATGTCAGTTCAAGCCTAACCAGGAGTCCTAAAGGTGCCTTACCTTGATTGCCTTCGAAGTTCGTGCATTGGGTAACTTAAGGATATTCAGCTAGTGTTTGGTCAAAACCGTCGATCAGTACTCACTCGAAAATGCTTTTTGAACATCTATCAGCCTGAAGTCCTCGAAGGTGAGGTTCGAAGCGTAGCCATAACCACCGCCACCGCCGTTTGGCGGGTATCCCTTGTTCACTCCTGTCCATCTGTTACTGTGTTAGCAATCGGGTGGTAGGACGGACAGAGGCCACTGACGTCTTGATGTAAGCACCATATTTCGTTCGGTGAGATGTGATGTTCCGACATGTCACATTTTGAATCGTTTCGAATGTATCATCATACTGGCCAATGCTTCCCAAAGCAATACCTGAACCACGATAGAATGCCGAATCCTCGATGAGGATGTTTGTCGAATTCGCTTTTGGCGAAATGGCATCGTCGCCATTGTCTACAGTCCATCGACGGAAGGTGATGTTGTTTGCGAAGATTGTGTCGGCTCCATCGGTATTGACTGTTGGCGCCTATGCACTACGTCAGCTCCATGCCTGGTTAGGAGTGTATACGCAACTTACGCCGGTCTTGGAGGTGTTATTGACATAGATGTCCTGCAGCAACACATTCGATGAATGGATCACCGTCATCGTCCACATCTGACTTTGGAGAAAGATCAACCCTTCGAATACCGAGTTCGTGGTACCAGTGATCGTCAATTGATGTGGACGTCTGGGATAGTTCGATCTTCCGTTGATGAAACGATACCACGCGTCACCATTTCCGTTAAAGGTACCGGAGCCATATCCTTGGAATGTGATACCATCGCCGCCAAGTCGCCAAGCGGTACTCTGATTCTGATAACCCATCGGTAATGAGTTCTCCAGCCAATAGTTGAGGTTAGAATTATTCCAGGAGAGTGTTCCATGCAGCTCAATGTCAACATCTTTCAAGCCAGTAGTGTCCAGAACACTGGCAATGGTATAAGTTGTGTTCTCAAACACGATACGGTTCCGTTGTCCAGATTTGGCCTTTCCACAAGTCTTAAAGGCATCTCGGATGACTTTTGCAGAGTCCCGTCCATTAGAGGCCGCTTTGACAACACAAGTGACACCTCCCGCTTGGTTAGATGCAGGCGATGCATGAGACCCCAACAAGAATACCAAAAGGCAGCAAAGTAGCAGCAACATTGCAAAAGCCAAAACGAATATCCAAACAATAATCTTCCCTCGTCGAGTTTTCGGGAAACACCAACGCTGCTGCAATGTCCCTCGAAAAATCCAAAGTTCCTGTTGTCGTGGTAGTACGGGATGTTGCAGCGACTCGTCCACCTTTTGAATTTCCACCACCACGACTGAAGGTGACTTTTTGGGGTCCTCCTCATCGCCAAGCTTGACCGCATTCCCCATTTCTCCAGCCATACATACGTGAGAAAGTTCTTAGCTTCGCGCTGGCACTTTTCTTTTCCCGTATCTTTCCTTATTTTCTCGCGTCGCGCCAAAGAATGCTAAGCTGAGGTGTGAGTGGCAGGAGATCTTTGACATCTGCGGTGTAAAGGGTTGGCTGCGCGGACCCCCAGGGATCGGCAAGCACGCATCTGCGGGGTCGAGTTCGATGGCACCATCGTGATTACCTGTTTGTGGCAAAAGATCGACTAATCTGGAGGGTTTCAGCTGCTTGTTTTCCGCGGTTGATGCAGCAACAAGTCCCAATCAGCTGCAAAAGCGTGTTTGGTAGAGTTATGCTTAATCCAATCCTTGGGCTGTTCAGCGTGTTCTAGACACTCCCAGCCTTTCCAGATGACCGAGTTATGTCTCAATTCAGCAAATGTTCACTTGCGGATACCCAATTCTTGCTTACACGTGTTTGTGGGTTTGCAGAGGATTGAGGTGTCTCGTTTCGATGGACCGTTTCCCCTCTTCATTTCCTCGTACGGAAAAACAGAGGAAAGGTCATGCGCCTTTGATGGTACGGCAGTACTTGGCTTCAAACACGACTTCTGTTTAATCGCGTGGAGGCGCAGTGCAGTGCGTCTATTGTCATAAGCTACATAAATTATACAGCGACTATCCTGCAAGCCGAATATTCCAGATGATACCGTTGCATCTGCTCATCATACTCACTTGCGACTCTGCAGAGTGCATTAAGCAGCTGAACGATCAATCCCGCATACAACCCATGCTGATGCAAGATGGCTGATGATGAGAACATGCATATGAAGATCAAAGTCAGAGCTGAGTCGATACCACAAGACTGTGCTCCCAAAGGCAGCGAGATGGCAGCAGCGAACGCGTTACACGAGGCTTCCATACCATGACAGATTACCAGAATCCTCCGACACTTTGTGGTCGCTTAGTATAAGCTGCCACGTGTATGGTTACACTAACTGGTGGCATAATGTCAAGGCCTTGATCCCGTGTGAATTGCCTCTTGTGTCACTGGAATCTATCTACATGACCTTTGGGGTGATAGTTGCACCATGCCTCGTTGTGGATGAAAGAGATTCATGCAGTATCATGATGGTAGTCGTGCAGTATAGTTAGACGAGCTACAGCCATGGATGACAGTCCACCGGATCCAGAGAAGAGCAACCAGGTGGAAGAGAAAGAGCGAGTCAGAAGACATGTCGGGCAAGCGAAGAAGAAACACGATTTAGGCACATCCTTCCCCCCACTAAATTTTGTTATATCAACTCTCTTGCCGCAGGGTCATACGTTGATTCACCTGTCCGGATGCACGATAGGTTTGAGTAGAAACGCTTCGTCCACAGAGGGCAACTCCCTAAAGCTCTCTCCTTGGACCTAGCATATATTTCGAAAAACACCATGCATTGCGACAGCTAGAAGCGTGACAAAGTTTAGCACATAGGGAGGATAGACTTCTTCAAACAACTTGATTGAATCGTTTCGGTCATTCACATAGATCTATGTCTAATATAACACACCGGGTATCTGGTCTATAATACAATAAAAACACACTGGGACATAACTGTATGCAAGCATCTAAGCAGGCAAGTTGTCGGCGTAACTGAGACGTCTGACTCCTTCCTTCTTGCGGTCCTCGGCAAGGGTCTTGGCGAACTTCGATCTGTCACGGATGACAGGTCCCTTCCAGTAGAAGACGTAGATGGGAATGACGACGAGGACGGAAGCACCAGCAAGAATGGTACTTGCGTACTCGACAGGGTGGCCGCCAATGTTGGTGTACAGGGGAGTAGCGTACATGGCTGAGATACCGGCGAGGAAATCTCTAGCGAAGGCGTTACCACCACAGGCCGAGGCGGAGTAGACACCATAAGCGGCAATCATGTAGTCGACCGAGGAGAAGTAGATGGCGTAGTTGGCAATACCGACGAGGGTAGAGAAGATCATGGGAGCAATCCAGTGAACGTGGTACTCAGGGCCGAGGGAAGTCCAGGCAAAACCAATCAGACCGATAGGTTCCAAAGGAGCCAGCCAGAGCAGCACCTTGAGCCGACGCTCAGGCAAGAAGCAGTCGTCTCCCCTCTGCTTGCGGTGCCAGTTGTCACGCATGAAGCAGGGTAGGTAGATGAGGTAAGTGAGGAAGTAGGCAAGGTTGATGGGAATAAAGGCCCATGCCTGCGCAAGAATTCCGAAGTTCCACTTAGTATACACCTCTGGAAAGCTTTCTAACTGTAACGTGGAGGCACAATTAGCAAGGTCCTCTAAAAAATGGGATGCGGTACTGGTTCAACAAGCCAGCTCGCAAATTGAGTTCGACATTGACGAGACGACGTCATGGACCCCGTCTCGTCGATGCTAGTCGATTATGCAAGACCAACTCGCTGTGTGTGTACCTTGGGCTTACATACGAAAGTAAAGATGAGAGCATCAGAGAATCCAGAGAGAAGAGACAAGCAGAGCACAATGGGCTCGCGGATAAACATCTCGAACGGGCGAAGCCAGACTTTGCCGGCTTCCTTGAGCGAAATGCGGGGAGTCTTGAGCTCATTGGGTCCGTAGATATTAGGGTCCTCGCCGGTCTTACGACGACGCTTGGCCTCCTTGTCGAGGAGGATAGTCGAACGACTTTCGGGCATGAATAGATGGATGATCTGGACAACACCACCGAAGATGAGCATGATCCAGAAGAACCATTGCCATGCGAGGAATCGTTGGATGGGACCACCAATGATACCTCCGATACTGGTACCAATGCAAGAGGACAAGACAATAAAGGCCAAGGGGTATTGTTGCTCCTCGGGTCCGTATAAATCGGCAATAAGACCGAGAGTGACACTACCGCCCGCAGTAGAGAGACCACCCTGTTTAGAAGTCAGTACTGAAGAAGACAGTGAGTTTGATAGAATAACTTACCAAAGCACGGCAGACAAGAATTGTTCCCCAGTTGGGAGCCAAGGCGCAAGGGATTTGCCAGATGTTGATAAGGAACATGGAAAGCTGGAGGATGGGCCAACGACCGAACTCCTCAGACCAAGGTGCCCACAACTCGCAACCGAACGAGTACAGGACCAGGTAGATCATCTGACCAGTTCTTGCTTCTTGTTGACCAATACCGAATGCCTCTGACAGAGGAGTAACGGCACTAGGGAAAACCGAGGTGTTGTAGTTCATGGATATCTGGATGCCGGCAATGGCAGACAGGTACATCCACTTCTTCCATGTTGGCCAAGCGTATGCCAGAATCTCAGGGCAATCGGTCTCCCTCAGTTCTCGTCGTCCTTGAGCATCGACAGGAGCCTTCTCGTTCTGTTCACCGACAGGGCTGGGGCTGCGTGTTGTTTCATCGTCCTTTTCTGAGTTGTTTCCACTGAAGTCGTTACTCGGGTTATGCTTTTGCTCTGGCCGTACGTCTGTCATGATGAAAGCTTGCCAGATGGCGTGAGTTTTGAGAGAAAAATGGGGTTCATGTTGGCTCTATGTTTATGTATGAGGCCTCAGCAGTGACCAAACAGGCCCCGGGTTCCACAGCCATGACGTCCGGCGAAAAAAATTGTTGGAGAAAAGATCCACTCTCGTAGGTTGGGATATCAACGATGAGGAGAAGCCCGCTCGGAAGCGTGCTATCTTGGTGATTTGCGTGGTCCCCAAGGTGTCAGTCTGTGATGTGATGTCACGGTCTACAGGGTCTACCGGGACTCGGGCTCGGCGGTGATATCAAACGTCTTGAAAGGTTTGCTTGATGGGTTTAGTTTTTACTGCGTTGGGTAAGGTATCGAGAAGTAGGGCCGTGAAGATCACACTTCCGGAGAAAGCCCTGGGTAATGTCGAGTAAAAAATGGTCAACCGTCGCTTGGGTGAAAGGATTTCAGGTACAACGATCGAGACATCGACAATACGATCGGAATAAGCATCTACGGTGCGCCGGACTACCTTCTCGAGAAACATTCGTGCTTCATATCCCCTAAGTGGCAAGCACGAAAACTCTGTACAATTTCGAAGCGCCGTCCAACATGTTGCAAAACATCTTGCCTTCACGAATTGTATCCGAAAACAATTTGATGGCGGTCCCAACATCCCCAGAATTCCTCCAGACTTCAAAACCACCGACCGATGACGTCGTGTTGGTTGATGTGACCGAGCAGACGCCGACTCCAGCTCCACTCACATCCTTTGAAGAGAATTATGGGCCTTGATACGGGGAATCTCCCACATCCTCAGCATCGAACCCCGTCTCTGGGACACGCCTGCCATGTGATCTTCTGTTCGGAGAGGGGAATAAGGTCGTGGTTTCATGCGGAGCTCCAGAGTATCTCCAGTTGCGACTGCAAGACCCGGGGATTAAAGATGGGCCTCGAGATATCACGCCGTTCGAAGGGTGAGAGTCGGCAAGACGCTGGAGACAGCATTCCTCGAGCACGACATTCAGCCGAATAACGACTAGGCAATCTACAGAGAGGCATGTCGCGTAACGCGATCGATCACTGTAGGGCAATGAACAGCGCTGCTGCGTTGATGCCACGGCTTGCACTTCATAAGCACGCGATACTATCGAATGTCATCGTCTGAATCTCCCACCATGAGCTGCCGAAACACCTCGGTCACCGTTTTCCAGGTACAATTCAAGATCGCCGCTGTCCAGCAAAACATGAGGTGAATCCGAACGAGAAAGAAGCGCGAGGCGGATGACGAACGTGGTCGTTATGTTCGGATGCTCGGATAACGCTGTCTATCAAACGATTCTGCGCCCGCGGAACCGAAAGTTATCTGATGTCCCTAGAATAGTTCGAACGAATCACTCGAGAGGCACAACCCGAGCGTTTGGAGGCTCGTGAGGTCACCTATCAAGAACGGCGCATCCAAGCGCTCCATTAACCACAGCTCCAACTTTCAAAGATCTGTGCTCTTTGATGACCATGGTTACATCAGCGGCTTTGAGGCAGAGGGGGCTTGCAATTGAATACAGTTGCTCTGAGGCTGCTCTCACGTAGCTATATCTACTTCCCATCCCTTGCTGCCTTGACCAATCCATCAATCCAGTCTTGGTGTCCATTCAACATGGGATTGGGCTTCTTGGTAGACAAATCAGCCGCTGGCTTGCCAATCTGCGACTCCTGTGTCAAGATCCTGACACGGTCTCCTTCAAGATCCTCGATAACCCAAGCATGGTAGACATCAATAGCCGAGTCCTTGTCGCCATTCCCATCAGACTCTGCTCTCCACGCAAGACGACCGACTTCTGTCTTCGATGGTTCAACTGATTCATACACTTCTGAAGGCAAAGGCGGGAACCCGAAAGTCGAGAAGCTAAACTTGTCGCCTTTCTTCAGCATCGGTCCGGATGTAGGAGGAGTGATTTTCTCGCAGTTCCAGTAGTAGGACTCCCATTTTCTGATGTCGGCAAGGTATTTCCAAATGTCTGCGGCGCTGAGGCCTTTGACTACGGTTTCGTTGGAGACAAAATTGTCGGTGGTACCAGGAAGGAACTTCTCAGGCCAGATGATGGTAGGTGAGGTAGGTGCAGTTGTCATGATGGCGATGTTGTTGTTGATGTGTGAATGTGATGGGGAAAGTCGATGTGATGACGATGGAGAAAATTGATGACGATATGAGGGGAAGCGGGCAGACGACGACACTTTATACCTCGTTACAGTGTTTCTGTGACATGTTTTCTTTCCAAAGACTACAGCACAACTTGGTAATCACTATACTTTTTGGTGTATAGAAATATGGAGTAATCGATCTAAATGCGATGTAGAGTCTCAGGAATCGATTCGTTGGTCGGCTTCAGAGCAGGAAGACCGGTCACACCCTTCTCATGGAAAATCTGCCTCGACTCTTGATTACAAAAACTCAACAGATGACGAAGAGCAAACTGAATGACATGGCCAAGATAGATGCAGCAATGTCGTTGAGAGAAGCTTACCAAGAGTCTGGGTTCTTGGAAAGTTTCGTTGACGGTATCACCCTGCTCCGATGCTGGCATTGCTGATTTCGCTTCCAACACCCCTCAGACTCGAATGCGGCCCCTTCAGCTACGACAAACGTAGCCAACTTGGTTCTAATATCAATCATACCCCTTGAGTGTGTACTGGCAGCGGGGGTTGCTCCTTCCTTGCCGCAAGCCATCCCAACCATCAAGGTGTCCCCAGACATTGCTCCGCCCCCTCATGGTCACGTTGAGTCCGGCTCACCAGTGACATACCACAATCAATATCCCCAACTCCCTGGTCTTCAATCCTTCATAACCATTTACTCATACATAACTGCAGAAAATGGCCACAGTCACAGGCAAATGGACACTCGTCCACAAAACCCAATCTCTCCAACGATCCTCCCAAACTCTCTCCACACTCAACAACCGCGCCCTGATTTTCGGCGGCGAACTCATCCCCCGCCAACCCCGCGATAACGACGTCTACATCCTGAACCTCTCACCACCTTGCAAACAACCAGGATACAAAGCTTCCTTGCAGAGCTATCGAGACGGCCCCTCGACAATCCCTGAATATGCAGGTGACATACCCTCTGCACGCGTCGGCACAGCCAGCACTGTTGTCGACGGTAAGATCTATTACTTCTCAGGAAGAGGAGGCGTAGACATGGCTCCAGTTGATGAGAATGGTCAACTCTGGCAATTCTGCTTTTCCGACGCTCATGGCGTGGGTTGGCATCTCATCGCCCCAGCCGATGCTTCCCAACCGGTGCCAGAGCCTAGGAGTTATCACTGCATGACATCAGATGGCACAGCAAACCTCTACATCCACGCGGGCTGTCCAACCTCAGGCCGCCTCTCGGATCTCTGGTCCTTTAACGTCAACGACAGGCAATGGACGCAATTGGCTTCAGCACCGAGTGCACCTCGCGGCGGCACATCCATGACCTACCACGCTGGAAAGCTCTACCGTATGGGCGGGTTCGATGGCAAACACGAGATAGGAGGTGAGATCGACATCTACGACATCGCATCCGACACTTGGTTAACCCATACCTTCACATCCGATGGTGTCAACGGCCCAGGCGCAAGAAGCGTAGCCACCCTTCTCGCCATGACTATTGATGGCAAGGCTTCACTCATAACCGCGTTTGGAGAAAGCGATCCTAGTGTTCTAGGCCACGCAGGAGCTGGAAACATGTTACCAGATTCTTGGGTATGCGATATCGAGACAAAGGCGTGGAGAAGAGTCGAGGTAGAGGAGGGAGAGAAAGTGCCCAGTCCTAGGGGTTGGTTCGCTGCCGATGTTGTGACATTTGAGGACAAGCAAGGGATAATTGTTCAGGGCGGTTTAGCGGAGGACAATGAGCGCTTGGATGATGCATGGGTGCTGAGTTTTTGAGTAGTGTGATCTCACGACGTGATGTATCTTATAGCAGTGAATTTTTCTTTGTCAAACTTTGTGTCTAGTCATGCCTCTAACCCACATGGTCATGCTCTCGCCATTTCACAAGATATTGAAGGAAGCCACGACTAACATCACGAGTGCGGGACGGGATGACGGAAACACCTCCCACCTTCGACGTGGGTCCATCAATCAGACGTGTATGTTAACCTAATCTTCGACCTCCTAGAGCAATCACCTCCTTTGTTATCAATACGGAAAAACCTCACGGCCGATGCGCGGGATATAACACGCGATAATGGAAGCACCGTCCACAATCACACAAGTACATTGACCAAACATTCATCTCGGTATAATCTGCCCTCTTCCGAGCCACCAATCCCGAGCGTCCTATTAACACGGACAAACATCACCACCGATACACCGATTAACACTCGTGAAAACGGGATAGCACCTTTGGTTTAACAGTATGTCGACCCGACCTTTGTTTCCGATCGTACCTGTCTTGGTAGTGCGGCGGGAGAGAATGTAGCAATCAGCCATTCTCGAAATTACACTCCTACCCCCGAGTAGGCCTCTCGAGCAACCGATCCAGAGCGTCCTATTCACACGGAAGTACCTTACGCCCGATGCGCGAGAGCGAGTCGAGATACCACGATTAGCACCTTCGATCAAACGATACATCGACCCGGTTCGTTCTCGATTGTCATGCTCGAAAGCTGCAGCGGCAGCAGCCACTCTACGATAGAGTAAAAGTGGAAGGTTGTGTGAGGCGATGAATTAACAGATTCAAAACTGTTGGAGAAGAGAAGGAAGGTGCGGCGGAGGTAGAGAGTTTATAGAGATCTGGCGAAGAAGGGGAATAGCATGTGATGGAGAAGCTTGTTTAAGCGCGTGGGAATGTGAAAGAGAAGCATGCAAGCGACGTGGTATTAGCTGCAACAACCTCCCCTTATGATAAAATCTGTCACTTCTAGCCACCTCCTACGGCCACGCTTGGAGTCATCTAGCAGGTAAAAAGGCACAATGTTTTTCAGATCGGTATAGTCGTCCGCAGAGAGGCGCTAACTACCACGCTCTCAGTGGAGGCTACCCCTAATAATGCTGAAATTGTGCTGTTGTATAGTTGTACGCGTGACAAAGTTTAGCATTCGGGGAGGAAGGAACATATAGGTTCACAATAACAAAGGGATTTCTTTGCGGAGGTGAATTGAAGAGACAATCTTCTTGTACACGAGAAGTCTATGAACCCGAGCACGAGAAAAGCAAACCACCAACCACAAAGACATCAAAGAAGAAGACATAAATCGCCAGATGGAAACAGGTAATATCGATGGGTATCAGACGAGAAGGGATTAAAAGCAAGCAATGTTGTAAGCAACGCTGAAAGACGCCAAGAGGCGAAGATTATAAAATTGTAGCAAAGAGGCGCTGCGATAACTGGCGAGAAGAGGAAAGGGAAAGATCTCAAGGGCCAAATGCCCCTTGAATCTTGGCATACAATTCGGTGTCGAAGAAGTTGTAATGTGGGTCGTGGAAGCAGAAAGGTGCGCGGAGTAACGTCTCAGCGGTAGGTCTATCGGCCGGGTCGATAGTGAAGCAATCATACATGAAACTCAGAGCAGCAGGACCGACAACGCTGCTGACGTCTTCAGGGATTGGTGGGGCTTGGTTGAGACTGCCGAGCTTGAAGATCGCGCCGATGGCTTCCTCTTTGCTCCACGGACGGCGACCGGCGAACATCTCAAGTACTACACAGCCGAGGGACCAGATGTCTACTTTGGCGCTGTAACCTTGGGATTCGGTGCTGCCGTTTGAAGCGCTTCCTTGAGATTGCGCTCGGATGACTTCGGGAGCCATCCAGAAGACACTGCCTTGCATGCTGTTGGTGATGTCGTTGTTGTATGGGTTGGGACTGCGCTTGGAGATACCAAAATCAGAGATCTTGCAGGTACCGTCAAGGTCGAGTAGGATGTTGTCGGCTTTCAGATCGCGATGCAAAATACCTTCACGATGCAGGTATGCTAGACCCAAAAGTGTTTGTCTGGTCAAGCTGCTGACAACAGGTTCTTCGAACTTGCCGTGCTTGCGCAAGCAACTACCGATGCTGCCACCAGAAATATACTCGAGGAAGATACTGATTGAGTATTCTTTGCGTTCGCATCCAAGATACTGGACGATGTTCATGTGATCCAAGTGTTGCATGGTGTCAATCTCAGAATCCAATGCCTTGACCATCTCGCGGATCTTTTGTGGATCTGCGTTCGATGTCTTGGGATTGACTTCGACTTGCTTGACTGCCAAGAGCTCACCAGTAGTAGTATTCATACCCAGATACACGCGACCAAATGTTCCTTTTCCAATGAGTTGACCCTTCATCCACTTGAAGGTTGGTTGTCTTTGAGGGTGTTGATGCGAGAAGTTGTCCTGAGGAATAGTTTCCAACTGGATAAGACGACTTCCACGTGGAGGCTTGATCTGTTCGATGCGAGCACCAAACATTTTCGTACTCTTGCGGCGCACAATGTCACCACCATACTTGAGGGTACTCATGCGATTGAGAGCGCTGCGGTTCATCTGTACGCTAGGAGCACGGCTTGACGAGAACGATGTGATGGACGGGCTCGGCGACTTCTGCGCCGGCATCTGGTATGCGCCCTTGACAACCTCACGAATGCTCTTCGTTCGACCCAAGGCACCAGACTTTCTAAGGTTCCTCTGGGCCACCGATGGAACGTTGTCTCCCCTCTTAAGCGTAGAATCGTCTTTAAGGGTAGACTCATCACTACCAAGAGTTCCGTTGTCAGACTCCACGCTCGGCATTGACATAAAGCTCTGCTCTGGTTTGGGCTCCACACTTGGTGTTGAGGATGATTGCATGACTGAGGGGGTTGGTGTCTCACTTGCTTGGCCTTCTTGGCCTTCCTCTTCAATCATGGGCTGATCGAGATCAACGTTAGGGAAGAACTCATCCAGATGTTCCACAAGTGCTTCTGGTGGAGGACGATTTGCCCACAAATCACTAGCAAAGCTTTCTCGGCGACCGAATCTTGCGTTGTCCTCTGGAGACTCCGTCGACCAAGCCGCCGATACTGCAGACTCTGGATGAGGTCTCTCACTCTCGTCAAGAGGGTCAGGAGACGCAGTAAATTGTCGCTGGGAGACCTTGTGTTTGAGAACTTGCTCATGTTGAGAGGATGAGGACTCGGCTTGATCCTGTACTAAAGATGTTTTTGACGGCTTGGGCTTGACCAGTGGGATGGCGAAGAGGCTCTCATTGGAATCTTTCTTCGTCAAAGGTCTAGCGAAGAGACCATCATCGGAGTCTGAATCTTCATTTTCCTCATCCATCGTGGCTGTCGAAGGCCTGTCAAATGATACAGGCTCGTTAGGTAGATGGAAGCTGGGACCATAGCTTCTGCGACTGCTCATGCGGCTTAAACTACTCTGTGGACGTGCAGTGGTAGGACTGACAGCAGGGCTTGGATGTTTCTGGATGTCCTTTGCGGGTGAGATCGATGGCCTATCCTTGCTAGGCATCTGCAGAGTAAGCGCTGGTCGTGAGAAGCTGTTGGCAGCTGTTGAGTCGCTATCTTCAATGCTGTCTTCGAGATAGGCAGGGATCTTGAAGGGTACTTCACCCTTGGACATCGTGATAGGCGAGCCTCCAGCTGGTGCCTGTCTGCTATCACCCATGCCAGTACCACTAATTCCTAGGGTCTGCATTGCTTTCGGAGGTACTCCACTGTTGTAGCCAGGCTGAGGGCTTTGACCAGATTCTCTAGCCGAAGAAGGGGTGCCAGGAGCACCCACCATACCTCCCATCTTGCCAGCGCCGATGATGGCGGCACCTATACCGGAGCCTACACGCATCTTGCGCTTGTTGCTGTCCAAACTCTCAGCAGAACTTCTCTTGGAAGCATCGCCACGGTCAGGCCAGCTGGTCCGGGAGATTGGTCCTGACTTCTTTCTGAGTGAATCTGCCTTGAAAAGAGTACTGCTTGGTTCTGGCGGAGGTGGCGGTTTGCGGAGGGGAATCAAAGGTTCCATCTTCTTCTCCTGCTCAAGCAGCTTTCTTTCCTCGTATGGTGAATTTCGTCGTTGATCGAAATCAATGATGTCTTTACGTCTGATAGGTGAGAAGTCCTTGCCAAGATGATCTCGCGAATGTTCCAAGCGAATTCTCTGCTGCTGTCTGGTTTCCAGATAGGCTTGTTGCTTGCGCTGTGTCTCTCTGCGATGCTCGTCTGCCTTGATCTCGAGAATTGCTAACCTCTCGGGCTCAGAAAGCGCTGACAAATCCGTAGGCAGATCACGATCGGCCAAAAGTGAGTTCTCACTAGCCATTTCTCTAACGAGATTCTGCAACGATTGCTTCTTGTTAGGAACCAAAGTGGATTCGTTTGATCGAAGAGTAGACGTGTCGGTCTTGTCGTCGCCGGTAAGTCTAGCATATGTTGGAGGATCAACAGGTATGGAGAAAGAGCGACGCAGAGGTGAAACCATGCGATCACGCGAGGATTCTGTCGCAGATGAGCGGACAAATAGCTTGAGCTTTCCACTAGAGTCGGAGATAAGATGACGCGCAGCGAGCAACAATGAGTCAGTAAGGGGTTCCTCGTGTTCGACCTTACCAGGCGAAGTTTGGTGAATAGTCAAATCGGGTGTTTCTGGAATACCGAGGTTGTAGCATATTGTTGCTCGCATCTCCTCAGATGTTTGAACAGTCGTTAGATCGATCAGCCTATAATTCCATCCATCGGGTGTGACAAACGCATATCGCTTATCGGATTCTCTAACAGCCGATCTGCCTCGCTCAGGAACATGCTGCGGCTTCTCTGCCTCCACAACCATGTGTCCTGACCTGCGGGAAGAAGGTCTGTCGATTGATGTTTCGCTCGAATTCAAGCTTGATTTTGTAAGCTGTCGGGCTTGCGCTGGACTAGTTGGAGACTCCATGTGATCGTCACGAGAATGGTCTCTCTCATCCTTCCGTTTGTGGCGTATGATGCCACTAAAGAATCCTCGCTTGTGCTCTTTCGCGCTTGCCGTAGCACTGTGTGGCACTTCACCAGCACTATTTCTAGAAGTAAGCTCTACGGGTGGTGGTGGTCGTGACCCTTCTTGACCGTGTCTACGAGCATCAATTGGAGGTGTCTTTCCATGATTTACATCGGGCGCCACACTGATGCGACTAGAAGCAGGGCCGCTGGGATTTGTGTAATCGCTGCTGCTGAGTCGATGGTGATTGTTGCTGTAATAACGATTGTGTGCGGATGCGGAAGGAAGGTTCACAGGACGAGCCTGCTGCATGGCAGGACTATGCTGTGGACTTGGTTCAAAGCCTTGACGACCGAAGTCGGAGCGGAGGTGGGAAGTGGTTTGGGCGTAACTTGCAGTGAGCTCTGTCGAAACGCTTGGACTGTGTCGTCTCGGGATGTCAGTTTCGGCCAGAGCAGCACGCGAGTATGCACTTCTACTGTTGTCCGAGCTGTCGTGTTGTTGCTTGTTCATTAGGCTCAGAGAGTCAAGCGTGACAGAACGCTGAGACGAATATCTTCGCTGAGCGAAAGAGTTGGGCATCTGGAGGCCAGGACTGTCTTCGCCTCCACCAGCGGTCGTGGGAGTGGAACCAAAGGCCATCTCGTGCCGAGTCATCATAGGTGAACTCTCGATGGCACCATCGGTATCCGCGCTTGGTGGAAACTGAGACGACTCTCTCCTTTGTCGCGAAGGCAAACTTGAGGAACTGCTTCCATTGGCACTGGTGCCTCCGGTCTCTACAATTCTGCGGATGAGCCTACGGATCTTTTTGCCATCCTCGCGATCTCTAGCCTGATCCCATACTATACCAGCACTCTGACATTCCTTTTGCAGTTGAGGGTAGACAAGGTTATGCAAAAAAGCAACGTTAGGCTTGTTTCCTTGCGAACGGCCAATCTCGAGAAATTGAGAGCCCTGGATATTGAGATGCTTGAAAGCTTCTTGCCAGATGTGAGAAAAGCCATTGTCGGCGAGCCAAGCAATGACGCGATCAATAGGCCACTGCAAATCATGAGGCGAGGCTGGAATGTCAGGAGGCGGCTGCTCGCGCGGCTGTGGAACAGGAGTCGAATGCGAGTCAGGGAAGGAGAGCATGTGCGGAGCGGGAGAAGAATGCTCCTGCGTCTCTCTAGCAGGCAGGACGACTATCTGCTGTCTAGTATTCGAGGGAGTCGGAGGGGCGTTGGAAAGGTAATCTCTACTTTGCTGGGATCGCAACTGCTGCATTGGCTGAGACTGCTGGTAATAAGAGTTGTACTGATTGTTGTTGGGTTGGCTGTACTGAAGCCATCTGCCATCGTCAAGAGGATCGAGCGGGTACTGAGGAGTGACAGGGTGTTGCGAGTAGGGGTTGTGGTACTGCTGCTGGTTCTGAGAACGACTGGGGGTATTTGAGGGCGGCGGTGGAGGTGGCGATGCGTGCAGCGGGGGTATACCGACTCCGGGACCAAACGAGTCGGCGCCAGGGATGTAAGTAGCAGAAACGAGGGGCTGGGTATCAGGCGGTAGCGGAGGCATTGAGGTGTAGGCCTGATAAGCAGTGGGGTCATATGCGCGTGGCTCTCTCGGTTGAGGGTACGGAGATTGTTGCTGCTGTTGCTGCGAGTAAGGGTACTGCTGCTGCTGTTGCGAGTATTGAGGCTGCTGCTGGGAATATGACTGCTGCTGTTGCGGATATGGAGGCTGCTGCTGTTGCTGCTGCTGTCTGTTCCAGAGAGCCCAGGCAGTCAGAGCCGACTGTGGAGCGCTGGGTGGAGGAGGAAGCATCATGCCGTTGTTCTGCGGGTTGCTCGTAGGGGGACGTGGGGGAGGCGGAGGAAACTGCATCGAGGGTGGATTGGACATTGGCGGAGGTGGCGGCATGTACTGATTTTGCTGTTGCTGCTGCTGTTGTTGTTGCTGCTGCTGCTGGCGCAAGGCCTGTTCGGCAGCCGTGGCCGAGACGTGTCGCTGCTGGCCAGACTGGTAGTTTGTTGGCGGCATGGCGCTTGCGGTCAAGGAGTGCGGTAGAGAGCGTCTCGCAGCGTCGTCGGGGTCGGTGAGGTATTTGGCATGGACAAAGGTGCGCGCGCGTGGACGAGGACTGCGTGCACTCGGTTGGATGCTCGGATAGGGCGAGTCGGCATTGACTATCGACGTGGGTCGCAAAAGGTCGCGCGAGTCAAACGAAGGCACGTCGGACAGAACGAGGCCGTTTTGTGCTCTGGAGGCGGGCTTGGAGCGTGGTTGGTGATGCGCCTGGCTGCCACTCTGCTGCTGCTGCTGCTCAGACTCTCCAGTAATCATTTCTTGTCGACGAAGCCTTAGAGCGCTGCCTCCATGTCGGCAGGATCTCTACTTTTTCCCTTCCTTCAGACAACCTTTACACTATCGCAAACTCCTGGGCAGACGGCAAGACACGCGCACGAGCTGGATGCGAGATTTGTCGCGACAAATAGTCTGGAGTAGTAGACTTTGATTGATTGTGATACTCGGTGAGAGGGCGAGATGTGTGTCGTGCGCTCGGCTCAATACCGCCCGGGCACGATCAACAATACGACAACGGTCGAGGTCCTCCCTGCCTGAATTTTGTTCATATAGCTAATCCACGACCTTCTTGCCACAAGTCAAGTCGCTCTTTCTTTGTTTCGTCGCTGCTGTGCGACTTTCCCACATCGCATTGGGCCCAACGAGAGCCTCAACCTTGCATCCGAGGCAGTTGCCAGCCACGAGCAGCCACCACAATTGCTCAATTTACTCCGTACCTGCTATCTAATCTCGCCAATCTCGTCAATTTCCCATCATCTCCATGCCTCCTTTTCTTCACATTATCTTCTCGTGTCTCGGTAATGCTTCATATACCAATCTCTGATCATCTTGCTGTTGTCCGAGCTTTTCTGGCAGCCAGCTCTGGATTCTCGTTTGGCCGTGACTTCTGTCCGGCCCATGGGCCGAGCCGCCGAGTCCATCACTCCACTGTTCTCGCTGCGCTCAGACCTCGATCAGAACCACTCAATCCGAAAACAGTTGAACATGTGTAACTTCAATGTTGCATCTGCTGTATTTTGAGACTTGTAACCGCTCCTCTACCACTCGTCATAGATTTGGTGCCAACAAGACGCTGACAGACCAGCAATATTTGTCCCATGACTCTGTTCAGCCACAAGAGACTCAAGTGCTGACTCTTTATTGCGTCAACGGAGGGCACATTCGAGAGCCACTATCATGCATAGCGGCATACCAAGCATCGGAGGATCTCACTTGACCTAAATCGTCCATCTGCAGCTCAATGCAAATTCAGCCTTTGACTTGCGACCTTTTCCCGCTCTGCCGGTCTCTTAACGGTAAACCGTTTCGATCCTACGCAAGATTGTCTTGAATTCTAAACTCCGATCATGTTGTTCTAACTTCAGCTCTCAATACTCATCTCTTCTTCCAACAAGGTCTTCTTTCTTGACATGTCCTCCGGCACTGTCTACGAGGCAACATGGCCCTTCTTGAAGATGCTCACGGTGAAATCTCCGTCGGTGCCCTCAAAGGATCCACGGCAGCAGATCTGTATCGATTCTCCATCCCCTTGATGGTATTGACCTCCCTCTTTCTTGGTCTCCGCGTTTATGTTCGGGGCTACATGACCAAGACTTTCGGCATTGAAGATTGGCTCATCATTCCAGCATACGTAGGTCTTCCCCTCCCATATCGAGACCTCCCATTGACCCCTATAGGTGTTGTTCATGGTACTTTGTATCTGTGTGATTGTCATCGGCCAATGGTTGTTGAGCGAGGACGTCATGGAGCGCTATCCCAGGATTATCAAGGCAGGGCTCTCAGATGCTTGTTTCCGCTCACGTACTGACTGAAACAGCTCACCATTGGTAACAGTGTCCTGTTTATCGTGGATCAGATTTTCATCAAACTGTCTGTCGCCGCTTACTTTTATCGAATTTGCGAGGGTTGGCAGCGCTATGTCATTGTCGGCAGTGTCACGATCTTTAGTCTGTTCAACTTCGCATTTCTCTTCGTCAGCCTCTTCCAATGTGGCATACCGACCGTCATTAACCTCCTCACTGCGAGTACTACCGGGGCTTGCATCAGTTGGCCTCGAATCGTCAAGCCTCTACTATATGTTGGTGTCTCACTAAACGCCGCATGCGACTGGGTCTTCGTACTGGCATGCCTCCCGGTCCTTTCGAAACTGCGGCGCATGCCTACCAGCGAGATGCTGTGCGTCTGCTTTCTGATCTTCCTCGCCACTGGTGCTAGCGTCCTGTCACTAGTGCGAATCAGGTACCTTCCTGCAGGCGGAACAGACGTTTTGCTTCTCAAGCACAACGATGACTTTGCCGTCTTGTCGTTTGTAGAGGCTGGGACCGCCATCATTACTGTCTGCATGGCAACTCTACACCCATTGTTCCAGGCCTTTGCGAGAAAAAGAGGAAGTTCGAGATATCCGGCAACCAGCAGCCCCAGGAGAGACGACTCCGAACAGACTCCATCCGAGAAGAAGCGATCAGAGCCCAGCTCAGAAGAGTGGTCGACTGAGCACTCCGACATTGGTCGCATAGGAGTACTGCCTACAATTTACGATAGTGAGATTGGGACAATGACAGAACGAGAACCTCCGAGACACTATACCGATGGTTGGAACGGCTGAAAAAATACATGCTCAAACCGCACATGAAACAACAACACCATTACGAATAGCAAACGACGGAAATCTTGGCGCTTCCACATGTGCTAAAGTTTGTCACCAATACTGCTGTTGAAATGCACGATGATCTTTGAACGTAGAGCTGGGTCCATTGAGAGGGCGTCAAACAGTCACTCTCTGTGGACGATGTACTCTTTTTCAAGATCATTGTGCATTTTCATGGCTGGAACAATGCGCATCACCGTGGCATGAGAATCGAAGTGACAAAGTTTAGCACATGGGGAGACGATTTCCACGAGATTGTCACGCGAACGACATGGAAACGGGAAGGGACCCAAAAAGCGCGCTATCCGACCTGGTTCCAACACGCGCCGTCACATCTGGCCCTGCGCATCCCGACAATCTAACAATGACACCAAATTCACAACTCGACGATCGCTCGAAAAATCAATCGATGCACGCGACCAACACCATCACTCGATCCCCCGATTTGAAAGCATCGATCGAATAGGTCCAGTAGAGGAAGATATAAGAGGATGAGATATGTCAAGAACACAAAGCACGACACATATGCCACGAGGACAGGAAACAGCAAGGGCTCTCAGAGACAGTGCAAGACACCCACGAGACCCAAAGTACGACGGACACAATGACATGCAAGATGATTATCATGTACGACGCAAATACGAAGATGACAGACCATGGAGAACCAAGAAGAACAGAAAGCAAAACAGCAAAATGGAAGAAAAATTCCAAATGCACATCTCTTCTCCTCCTCCGTCCACCGCTCTTGTTTCTCTACCCCTCTCTCGCCATTGCCTCCCCTGTCATTCGTCGATATCAGGGAAGCAAAAGAGGAGTGCAAAACGTACAGCAGCAGGGATTCCCACGTGGTCACCCACCGTAGTACTAATCTGCCGTTCAACTGCTTATGTATGACAGAGCGGACGGGATGCCCAGTTTTC
>JGI24891J29808_1000156_pt1 | contig 83989 bp, 70 predicted proteins | sample FreactcultuFSWF8_FD_29808 | JGI IMG/M metagenome (IMG submission 29808)
GGGGGGAGAGGGCCGTGAGATGTGCATGTCCCGCCTTTTCCCGTTGCTCGTGCTGTTCGCGTGTTCCAAAGCCCGCCGATCACCGGCCACCGGCCACGGTTGCTTCACCTTCCGGTCGGACCTTCTTCCTGACCGGCCGTCTCGAACATTACCATCACCATCACCGACTACCCTGTCTCTACACTCAAGGCTTGCGCGCCCTTTTGTCCATTTGCTCACTCAAGAGGCATGCAGTCTTGACCGTCTTCCACACAGTAAGCCTTCTCTCCTACGCCCACCAACTTCCAACCAGCCATCATGATGATCGAATTAAATCATGTTTCAAGACGAGGCGGAGTGCAAACTGTGAATGACAACTGCTTCCATATCTGATGATGCCTTTTACACCACCACTTCTATCCATTCTCTATCGCTTCATTCGCTGACTGATATCGTGAATAGCTGACAGTTACCTCGGCGACATCTAACCATCATCTTATATGACAGACAACGATTCCATCAATCACCCTCTGAATTCCTCCAACTTCTTCTTCTGCCTTCCCTGCTCATCAAAGTTGCTATCGCTCAACCACCCCTCGAATGCCTTCTTCCTGTCCTCCCACTCCGAATCCAATATCGAGAACCAAGTTGTATCTCTATTTCTGCCATGTTTATCGATCAGAGCCTGTCTGAAAGTGCCCTCCTCAGTGAAACCATATCTTGCAGCCGCCCTCCTGCTCGGCGCATTCAGGCTGTGACACTTCCATTCATATCTTCTGTACCCCATCTCGAATGCGTACTTGGCCATCAGATACATAGCTTCGGTGGCTGCGGCGGACTTTTGAAGTGCGGAGGAAAACATCAAATGTCCAACCTCGATGACACGATTCTTGGGCTCGATGCGGAGGTAACTGCACCATCCCACTGCTTCCTTTTTGCCATCCACATGCTTGAGGATAGTATAGAATGTCGGATCTGTAGAAGCGGCTTTATTGACCATATCCTCATGGAGAGCGGAGACTGAAGACGGGCAAGGGTCGTAGGGCATGTAATCCCAGAGATATGCATTTTCTGGTCCGCCGATGAGAGGAAAGAGGGTTTCGGCGTGGACTGCTGAAATAGGTTCAAGCGTGACATATTTTCCTTCCATGGTGATTTCCTTGGATGGCCATGGTGCTGGGTTTGTGTTTGCGACTTTTTCGCCCAGAGGGCGTTGGGGTGTGTTGCTCATTGTTGACTTTGAAGTAGAACCAACTTGAATTGAATCGGAAAAAGGTCTGGTTAAGCCAATGCTAGATGCCGAATTGATGTTTATATGTCTATGGTTGCTTGCTGTGACTCAGATGGTTTTATTGTACGAAGCCAACGCACGGCTTTTGTTCCTTTCCCCTGGAGTTTCCTTGCCCGAATTGCGCCATTAGCCATTTTGGGCATGTTGATGCGACTAGCGTAGGGTTTTTTCCCAGCTGTCTACGCCCTATCGTACCAATTTGGTGTGTAGATAGGATGTCCAGCATGAAAGGTTGTCATGTTCAGTATGCGACGATGTCAGGGTGTGTTGGTGAGGATGTCATTTGAAGCCCGAGGTTGTCATAACCTCCTTATAAGGGTTCTAGCATGAAGACGAGGATGTCACATCCAAAGCAAGGATGTCATCGAGGATGTCATACAACGACGGCTTTCGCGAGAACCCTCGTAAGCGCCTCTATGGAAAGGATAGGAAGGATTTTGGAACAATAACTCCATACCACATGCTCGTATATCGAAAAATACTTTGACATCCGAAGAACTATCAATTGCACCTAAGTACTTCCTTTTTTGACTGCCAAGCATAGATTCCTCCGCAAGCTTGGTCTCTACACGTCTCTACCTCGCATAATCGATCGTCTTCCTCTTGCTGTCATCATCGTCGACATCGTCACCTGCACTTCTACCTTGATGTTGACAGCATCGTCGACGGTGAGATTTTCCGCGATGAGCTTGCCTTTGTCAATGGACTTTGCCTTGTGATAGAAATCATCAATCAGTTTTGGACGGCAATTCTTTCCGAACGGTTTCTTAGGAAAGGTCTGCCATCTTCGCGACTGTCTCTATCACTTGGCGGCTTCCTCTTTTACTTGGCAAGAAGACCACTCGACACTCAGCCAATCCTTCTCGAGTCTCGGCAGGCCAGTCATGTCCTTGTCGAAGGCCCGGCCAAGAGATTGGCACGGGAGAAAGAAAAACGATGCTCGGCGGTAGCTCTGCACGATCTTATCATATAAGATGCTCGCCCTGATCATCTAATCAATCACATTGTCTCACTCCCTACTTCGTCTGTACCATTTGCAGCTATGTGGGACCTTGGAGCCAAACTTTGGGCCAGCACGCCGGCTGCTGAACAGGATGACGCTTCGGTCAGCTACTCCCCCGGTGTCTGTAACAGAGGGGAAGAGAAAGGGTTGCCCATCGAGAACAGTTCCTCTCAGCCAGACGAGAATAGCGAAGTGGACAAAGATATTCAAGATGGTGTGCGCGAGGTCGAAGCCGTCACCTTGGTTTGGGATACCAAGTCGCTGATACTGGTCTTCTTCTTGTACGCATCGAACTTGTGACTTTCTCCATACAACAAAGCTAATCCTGTTGAAGCATCTACGCAATCTACACAGTCGACTCCATGCACTCTACAATGTCGTCCGCATTTACGGCTTATGTCACGAGCGACTTCTCCCTGCATTCTCTTACCGCAACTACCGGTATTCTTTCGAATATCCTCGGAGGTCTCTCGCGCTTGCCTCTCTCAAAGATCATCGATGTATGGGGTCGTCGTGAGGGTTTTGCCGTGATGGGAGTCTTCTTGACTATTGGTCTTGTCATGATGGCAGCTTGCAACAATGTCGAGACTTATGCTGCCGCCCAAGTCTTCTACTGGATCGGCTACACGGGCATCCAGTATATCGTGGCAGTCATGATTGCAGATGCTACAAGCTTGCGCAATCGTGGAATTGTATATGGTATCGTCTCGACGCCCTACCTCTTCACCACCTTTGCTGCCGGTCCGGCTGCTACGAATTACATCAACGGACCAGGTTGGCGATGGGGATTTGGCACTTTCGCCATTGTCACACCTGTCATGTGCTTGCCTGTGTTGCTCATATTCACCTTGAATAAGCGAAAGGCAAAGAAGTTGGGCACCTATAAGGCAAGACCGAGCAGCGACCGAACCATTTTCCAGTCACTTAAGCATTACGCTATCGAGCTTGATGTCTTGGGCTTGCTGTTGATCTGTGGCGGTCTTGCCCTCTTCTTGCTCCCCTTCAGCTTGTACTCCTACCAAGCCAAGCAATGGCGGTCGCCGATGATCATCTGCATGCTGGTCTTTGGTATCATCATCCTCATCCTCTTTGGAGTTTACGAAAAGTTCTTCGCCCCCAAAAGCTTCCTGCCCATCGCAATGCTTTCCAATCGTACAGTCCTTGGTTCTTCCATTTATGGTGCGTTGGCCTTTGTCAGCTTCTACATCTGGAACAGCTTCTTCTACTCTTTCCTGATCGTTGTCAATGATCTATCCATCTCCAAGGCTGTACTCATCCGCAACATCTACACTCTCGGATCCTGCTCTTGGGCTCTCATTGTCGGTCTACTCATCAGATTTTCTGGTCGATACAAGTGGCTCGCTCTTTACATTGGTGTCCCTCTGAGCGTTCTCGGTGTCGGGTTGATGGTCGCATTCCGCCAACCAGACGTCAACATTGGCTTCATCGTCATGTGTCAGATCTTCATCGCGCTGGGTGGTGGAACAACTGTCATCTGCCAGCAGGTTGCGGTCATGGCTGCCGTCAGCCATCAGGAAGTCGCCGTCGCACTCGCCATCCAATATGCATTCACCAGCATCGGAGGCGCCATCGGAAGCTCCATCGCAGCCGCAATCTGGACGGGCGTGTACCCTGCGAGACTCCAGGCCTATCTTCCCGCCGAGTCTCAGGCCAACTTCACCCAAATCTATGGCAGTATCGTCGTTCAATCTTCGTACGAGATGGGCAGTCCGACCAGAAATGCCATCGCGCGCTCTTATGGTGAGGCTCAACGTTACATGCTCATCGCCGCTACCAGCTTCCTTGCCGTTGGTATTTTCGCCGTCATGATCTGGCACGATATCAATGTCAAGCAAAAGAAGCAGACCAAGGGCCATGTCTTCTAAATTCTGTCACGAGCACTTCAAAAGATGGGTCGGGTTCAGTCGGTTCTCATGATCTGTTAGCGACAGACTTGATTTCAGACAGGATAAATTGCAGGACTAGATCTACTGAACGTCATCTGAAAAATGAATAACAAACAGCATAAACTACCAGTTAATTAGACCAACCCCTACAAGGCTTTACAGAATCACCTTTTCTGACCGAGTCAACGATTGTGTGTCTCTACATTCTTGTAGCTGTGCATTCTCATCTTGCTTCTCTCAGTCAGAGAATCTTGCGCTTCCTGAAGTAAGCAAGTAGGTGTAGGCATACTCCCGCGCAATCGCGGTCGACGCATGGACCTTTCTGGTGAAGAACTTGACAGGCTCGCGGGTCTTCAAAGAACGTGTACGAACAAGTCGGCTCCGCGAGATCGAGGCATCTCTCAAATGACAAAACTGCCAATCGTTTAATGGCGTATTGCCGATCTGGCACATTTGCACTTGTGATGGCCATTTTACTCAGCAGTTGTTGAGAAAGGAATTCTTTGGTACGGGCGTGACGGGGATAGAGTACCGTGTCAAAGAAAAAGTGGTTCGTAAAACTCTTGAGGATGTCGTTGGAGCATCTAGGGATGACATCGAGGATGTCATGTGTGAGGGAGGACAGCTTTCGCGATGGCCTAGGGAGCAAAAATGATGGAAGAAAGAATGAAAGGACGTTAGAATCGTTGCTTGCATACCACATGACCCACAAACCAACCCAAAGCGACTTGTAACAAACCGAGACACAGTCCTACAGGCGACTCTGGGTTTGCGAAGCCTTGCCTTCCGTAATCGTCTTTGCCGCCTCTGAATAATCACACATATCCGAAGAGTCGTTTGCAATCTTTCTCCATCTGATTGTGCCCGCGCTGTCGACAGCGAAGCCGCCGGAATTCTGCCATCTGTATGATCCTACGCCTGTGGGTCTGAGATCAATGCCATCAGACTCTTTCAGCGACTTCAGGGCTTCCATGACACCTCCGTTGACCATGCCGCCCCAGCCTAGGGATCCAACACCCCATGCTGCGTAGGCTTTGCGCTCGGGGTCCGCGACGAGGGTGTATCGTTTCGAATCGGGGAATGCTTTCTTGCCGCTGGAACACAATTAGCCTCTGTTCTGACAACATGGCATGAAGGGCTCACCCAATGTCCTCGAACCACTGCTGCGTGGTGGCTTCGTCACTGTGCTGTACAATAACCACATGCAGCTTCTCATTCTTGCGACTCTCTGCGCCCAGCAATTGCACCTCTTTCTCGGCGAAAGGACATCCACAATGTCTGACAAAAGCTAACAGGGTAGGTTGTCCACCACCGCTCTTCAGATCAACCGAACCCACTTTCGCCCGAGCTTGCTCGCCAACCTCCGGAAGCGCGGCGACAGACGGCGACGACTGCGGGATAATCGACTTGATGGCGGGGATGTACGAGGCCAAATAGCTCGTCATGATTGCAATGTGTTGTGTTCGTTCGATCGCGGGTATGTTGTTGTGATGCTATAATCCTTCTGCTTCTTTTGCTTTTCAAAGTGGGACTGCAGTGGAGTGGAATGGTGGGTTGCGTTCGCTTCTTGGAAAGAGATGGTGGGATCGAGGGGAGGCTTTCAACCCCGCTTGCGGCTTGCGATTTGAAATGGCGGAGGTTAAGGTTATTTATCGACGTCATTGTCTATGCCTTTCATGTGATGCTGTTCGTGACCATGATCGAGGGTGGTTTAGTTGTCCGAGGGCATTCGAACTGTTGCGCTCGTAGAAGCGACATTTGGACTCTTGTTGAGGTGCAGGTGTCGTAGGGATGGCGTGAAGGCACGAGAGGGAGACAGGAATCATGCATGAGCATGGCAGGCAGTCAGCCATGCGCGACGAGTTCGTGGTCGCATCCTAACCGACCATGTGATGACCTTGCAACAGAATGCAAAGGAAGGAGAGAAAGGAATGATGTGCAAGGTGGAAGGAGATCCTTCTCCGCATCTGTATCACCATGCCTACGGCGCTTACCGTTCTACCTATCAATCACTCAGAAGCCCCATCATGCACCTGCAAGCAATGTGACACGTTCTTCCCCTTCTTCAGCCTCCGGTTGAGAAACCAGAGTCGGAACTGATGAAAAGATGAGTTTTTGCGTCTGCCTGCGGTAGTGCAATACAAGCGACACTGTGCGAGGAGACGAGAAGGCGCTGCCCCAGAAGTCTCCAAGCTAGTTCAAAAGATTGGGTTCAACATAAAAAAAGTCTTAGTGGTCAAACATAAGAAGAACAGATACTACACTTGATCTAAGCCAATCGGCAAGTCAACTTGAGAGGAGGAGAAAGAGAGCGAGGGCTGGCAGGCTTTTATAGCAAAGCACCTCTTTGATGAGTCAGAAGGTTTAGGCAGGAGTAGGCAGCAGCCTCCCTACCAGTGAATGTGATTGGCAGAATCTGAGCAAGTGATTCTGACTTGTCCAATTGTATGAAAAGAGTGAAAGACAAAACAAGTCGCTGCTGCTTACCGATAGCAAAGCGCTTGGAGAATCGGTCGGAGCCAAACGACCACAGTTTGCCTATGCGCAAGCGATCATGCGATGCGACCATTCTGTCTGCGATATCAACTAACCTACTGGAAAGCATGCATTTGACCAACGCAAGCAACAGCCAGACGCAAATGCGATTCCCCTACGGCGGCAGTGCATGTCCAAGTCGCCCTCAGCAGATCGCCAATCTGCTCAAACAGCGCAGGATACAGGCCCTGACAGACATGAGACACGAAGTTGCAGCAGCAGCCTGACATGACACAGAGCTGATGAACAGCGAAACACCAAGTAACTCAGCCGCAGCGATCAGGAACAGTTCTTGAAAGTAGACACACTTGACAGATATCAGGTAATTGCGCCGTGATGGTGGTGGTGACGATGATGCGGCGGCGGGGATCTTGATTCCGGCAACAAGCAAGCAAATCCGCGCTTGTTCGTGGCGACAAGCCCCTGACAGACGCGTTAGCGGACGGCGACGGCAGATACCCATCGGCCTCCTGGCTTGACCATTGGAGACATGATACACATGAAGCGCTGGTGACAGTCGCAATACTACTGCTTCCGCTGACACTCGGGGCGTTGGTAGGAGAAGAAACGTATTGGTGGTGTGGATGGCATGATTGGTGTCTCATTCACATGCTGGCCGACAAGAAGCGTGCGGCAAATCATGCCGAGGATAGTGAGTCATAATTGTTGGCGCTTGCCGCGAGCGAAGAAAGCAAGGGTGTGGGATTCTCGAGTGTTGTTGATTTGAATAGATATTCGTCGACATGGCAGGCGTGTGTCGAGGTTTCACAGTGTTGATGATGAACTGCAAGAGTTCCCAGGTTGGCGGAAATCTATCGAAGGATCTGGACAGGAAAGTTGGATCAAAAGATTTGCAGGCGCGAGGCAGATTTTAGCGTTGAGTCAAAGTGGGTCTTGGCGCGCAGTGGCTGTGGGTATATAAGGCTCGGACACCCTCGCCCTTTCGCGCAGCTTTCCCGCGCTTTTCGACCTTTGCCCGACCCTCTACGCAACGGCGCCCCTCCACATCGTCCCCGCACATCGCAACTCGCCGCATTAAAATCAACAATCTCTGCGTCCATCACGCACCATTGTCCAATTTTCTGCTGCGATTTTCTTTGTCCTTCGGCGGACATTGTTGTGAAAGGGAAATCCATTTGCGGCCTTCTCTCACTTCCGGATTGGGAAAGCGCCTCTTGGCACCGTTCATCACAGACCAACTCCAAATAAACCGGAGTCACTTGTTGGCCATCGCCTTCACTCTCTACCACAGCGCATCCTCCAGGCAGCATCTGTAGGGGACACATTTGGTTGTTCATCTCCCGCTAACGGTACGAGACCACCCATCTCACTCTCAAGCGCATCTCAACGCCGCCGCTTTTTCCCCTCCTCTCACTTGTCGCATCGTCGCAATCGCCTTTCACTTTCACAAAAGGTCGTCACCGACTTTGCGCATCACCTTTTCACACTTGCGCATCACTTTCCATCTCTCCACTCTCACTCTCACCTCCTGTCGCGTAACTACTCAAGATAAAGTCCAAGAATACCAATCCTGACATCCGCTCGCTTCAGACTGCCTTACCACACTCCGTCGTTCTCTCTACAGCTCACCGCAATCATGGAGACTGTCATCACACACCCCTCGACCGCCGCTCAGGCCAAGAACTTCACCGCACCCGGCTCTTTGTCCTTCCCAGGTGGCGCAGGTGATCTCACCCCACCTTCATCTGAGAAAGATGGTCAGCAGATCTCGCAGACAAACGGCGCATACGGGTACGGCAACACTTCGCAGCCTCAGGGCCAGCAGCAACAGCCTGCACAGCAAGGAGCCGCCGCCCAACAGGGTGCTGGGGTGACTCCCGCGACTCCCGCTGCTACGCCCGGCGCTGGTCAGGGTGTCAGTGGCATTGTGCCTACATTGCAGTGAGTATCCTTCGTGTAGCAACGTTTTGTTGTTGGCATGTTGTTGACATTTCGCGCTTTTAAGGAACATTGTCGCCACGGTGAACCTTGACTGCAGACTCGATCTGAAGACGATTGCCCTCCACGCCCGTAACGCAGAGTACAACCCCAAGCGTTTCGCCGCTGTCATCATGCGTATCCGCGAGCCCAAGACCACTGCTCTGATCTTTGCCTCCGGCAAGATGGTCGTCACTGGTGCCAAGTCCGAGGATGATTCGAAGCTCGCTTCTCGCAAGTACGCTCGTATCATCCAGAAGCTCGGCTTCAACGCAAAGTTCACCGACTTCAAGATCCAGAACATCGTCGGCTCCTGCGACATCAAGTTCCCCATCCGTCTGGAAGGTCTTGCTGCTCGCCATCACATGTTCAGCTCTTACGAGCCTGAGCTCTTCCCCGGTCTCATCTACAGAATGATGAAGCCCAAGATCGTGCGTGTCGCCTGTGAATCTGTCTCTGTCTTCTTCCATCTGACTAACATCTCTCAGGTGCTTCTCATTTTCGTCTCCGGCAAGATCGTCCTCACTGGTGCCAAGGTCCGCGAAGAGATCTACCAAGCCTTTGAGATGATCTACCCTGTGTTGTCCGACTTCCGCAAGGCCTAAGTCAACTCCGCGAGGCTGCATCAATGCCCGGAGCCAAGACAGAGCCACCAAACAACCCTGCTAAACAACCACAATCCCTTACCGGCACTTGTAACAATAGCCTCTTCCATCTTCGGATGTATTATCACCACTACTTCGAGGTCTTGCCAACCTCATTGGATGTGTCTTGAGCATTGCCCCCGCTTCTCGACACATACCTCTCTTCCCCCTTTTGCAATTGCATGGCGCGGAGTTCCGGTTTCTTTCAAAGCTTTGAGCATGAAGGCTTTTCTTCTTTTTTTTTCGGACGGCGATTTTCAAAATCTCTTTTCGGGTCGGTACTCCAGCGAAGATGGTCGAGTGTCTTTCACATACTCCTTGGTCTTCTCTTTCTCTTCCGATACCACTACGACCAAGGGTATGAGAGCATCGATCGCTTTTCAAGGCGTTGATACACCTTTTCTTTACTCTTTTCAGCTTGGAAGGTCACTGCCTTGACATGACCTCAAGAAACTGTTACGAAAAAAAATACGACGAGAGAAGAATGGAAATGGCGGAGGAAGTTTGGAGCGAAGATGATTGATGGCATGGGCGGTCTGTTGATTTGCTGAGGAATGCAAAGGACAGGGGGTGCTACCTTGCTGCAATGAGTAGCACCCGACTTACTACATTACTCTCAAAGCATAGATAATATGGCCGAGGTTCATAGCCTCCTCCAATGTCATCGCAAAAACATCATCAACCTCTTCCCGCATGTTTGTAACCTGTGATTGTCCCTGTATGTGTTGCTGTTCATCATTTGCCTGTCTCAATGGACAGTAGATTTGTCGTCACCTGTCGCTACCTGCCCTGCACTTTATCTCGGTGACCTGTCTGCTTCTTTGGCCTTGCTTGCTCCTTTGTTGGACTCCTTCAATCTTGATGGCTCCTCCGCGGCTCCGCCTCTTTCTATCAACTGTCTCCTTCTCTGTATCACTTCTATGTCCACGATTGGACCGGTCCCGTAGAGAAGTGTTTGTTGAGACCAGGAGATGGATCTTCCCACACCATTGACTTTGGAGTTGAATAGATGATAACAATGGTTGGTGATTCTTTATATATATTGTTCATCTGCTCAGCCACACATATTCTCCTCCCCTACGTCTGCACCAGAAAACATCGCTTTCTACATGGCAAAAGCAAAGCAAAAATGTACATGACAAATGACAAAGTCCCATCTAAAGTTTAGCCTTGTTCTTGCCCTTTTGCAATTCATCTTCCAGCACCATACCCTTGACACCACCTCTCCAATCCTTTGTCCACACTTGATCTTCCAAATCGCGCTCCGGCCATGCCCATTTATCTTTGAATTCGGCCGGTGGGTCGCCCAGCAAACAATCGACAATCTTGTCGCCGACGACGGGGAGGAATTTATACGCGTGGCCGCTGCCTCCTGTGGCTACGAAGAGGTTTCTGTATCTCGGGTGGTAGGATAACAACCAATCTCCTCTGGGGGTGTCTGTGTACCAGCAAATGCGTGTGGAGATGAATGGGCGGGTGGCGAGTGATGGGTATACGGCTGCGAGGAAGCTGCGGAGGGCCTTTTTGCCTTCTGAGGGGATCTCGAGGCCGGGGTGGGAGATGTGGGTGCGTGGTAGGGAGACGGTGATTTTGCCCAGGGAAGGGTCTTCCGGGTGGGGTATGCTGACGGGATTGCAGTAGCCGTAGCCGTGGCGGGCGACTTTGAGGACGTTGTTGACGGGTGGGATGATGAAGAGGCCGCTGCTTTCGTTGAGTAGGGTTGGTCGTTCTCCCAAAGCTTCTTGCTCGGCATCGCTGATCTTGATGTATGAGAGGATTTGACCTGTTGCGCTGCAGCGGCCGCGAAGGTCGAGGAGAGCGGGTGTCCAGGCTCCGGTGGCTAGCACGACCAAGTCTGCTGTCAGCACTCTGCCGTCGTCTGTTTCGCAACCGGTGACGGCATCGTTGCTGAATTGAAGGCGAGAGACTGAAGCGTGCAGGAAGTTGACGCGATTCGTCTCTTCAACACGAGCACGCAGCACACGCATACCCTTCTCAGCATCTGCCCAGCCAGATCTCCAATTCACGTAGCCAAAGTCACCGACTGAGGAACCACCTTTTCCTGTGGCCGCGGCAGCTGCAACAGCAGTCTCTTGAGCGGCATTTGTGTTGTCTCTGAAGATATTCCTGATATCGCTCTGTGTCTCCATAGCCTCAATCTCACCACCCTCGCTCTTTTTCCCAGGCTTGAGTCCACAACGCTCGACATTGGCCATACTGTCTCTCATGTACTTTCTGCCCAAATCGCCATTGCCATTGTCGGATTCATCCTTGTTGACCACGACGGCCAGACCGGGCTCATGGTATACATGTTGCTGACCCCACCATTCGTTTCTCCAACGTGCTTGAGCTTCGATGGCCAGACGGGCGTAAGGGAGGTCCGCGTAATCGGGACGGACAATGCGACTGCTGTCTATGCTTGCGCCATCGGGGGCAGGGAAAGCACTTCGGTCGACGAGTGTGATTGAAGTATTGGCGAATTTCGGGTTCTGCGTCAGACTGTATGCGGTACTGAGACCGAAAACTCCAGAGCCCAGGATAAGCACTGATTTGGGAACGTCCTCTTGAGAAGTAACCGCCATGATCTTGCTCTTTCCTATTCGTACACGGAAAATACACAGGAAGGCGAAACTCGAGGCCTTTGATGCGAAGAAATAGGAAGGAATTGAACGATGAGGAATATGAGAATGCTGCTGTTTCCGAGATCAATCGAGACCTACAAGTTTGTGTGCCTAACAAAATTCTTTTTCTTTTCCGCGTGTGTGTCTGCCCAGACAGATAAACATGCTCTTTCCTCTGGTCTCCGCCGCTCTTCCCGCCGATAACCGTCCTACAGAGCACGTCTCGCCGAAACCGGGGTCGACGTTTCACGTGTTGTGGGTGGGTCTCGGTTTTGACCTTCCTCTGCAAGAGCAGGGCCTGGAAGGTCGTCATATTGGTTGAGGGGAGGCGGAAATATGATCATGTTCGATTGTGGTTCTGTATGTTGTGTCCTCCCCCGTGTGCTAAACTCTGTTACGCGCACCCTGTAGAAATGCACAATGTTTTTAAGATCGGTGCGGCCCTCCACTGAGAGTGTGAAACTCAGCGCCTCTCTGCGGACGACTAGAGAGATCTTGAAAACATTGTTGCATTTCTACAGACTAAATAGCCCCGGGCATGGCCGTGGGAGATGGCTAGAAGTGACAGAATTTAGCACACGGGGAGGAAGCAACTCCTGCAAACCTAAGACTGAGAGCATAACAAACAATGTTTCTTCATGGACGACTTTCCTGAGCTTCAAGAACAATGTGCATTGATACAGACTGGACCACTTTAGGTGTGATTGCGAGAGATGGCTGGTCGCGACAGACTTTGATGTTGCAAAGGATATCGAATATACACAATATTATAAAGGTTGTACCATTACATCTTATTCTCCCTCGCCTTGATCGCTTCTTCCTTGTCCTTGGAATCCGGGAAGTCATTAAGGTAGTCCTTGAACTTGTCAACAGGCGCGGCCATCAAGCCTGTCAACAGTTCCAGGTAATAGCTCGTCGGTGCACCGGGGTGGCTTCGTGTGGGTACGATCTTCTTTGTGCGTTCGAAACTTGCGGCCAATGCTTCACTCTCCTCGCGGGAAAGCAAGCCTTCAAGACGAGGCATATCTTCTTCCTTTTCATGCTCGATGTGGTGGTGAAGAAGATCCATCAAAGTATCAAGGAGGGGCATGAATTTAGGATCCACAGGCGTCATATCTTGCAACTTGTAAAGGTAATCCTTGACCTAATCCCACACTAATTAGCATCTAGCAAATACTGGTTGATAGATGATAGCTTGACATACACCTTGATGTTGTTCCTTGTCAGTCTTGGACAGACGGACACCTTCTTCGCCCAAATGCTTCTCCATGGCGGGATACCATGTCAGTTCCTCGCTGATGGCGTGGCGGGCGACTGTCCAGGTCAATTGGTTTCTCCAGCGGACTTTTGCTGCGTCGTCGGTGGCGTTCTTGAGGTTTTCGTAGAGGACGTCGAATTCGTCGTGGTCGGCACCGATGGCTTCGGAGATCGACTTGCCCATGATTGCGATGGATGTGTGTTGATTGATTCGAGTCAAGAGATTCAGATGAAGATAAGTACTTGGGAAGTTGATGCAAGAAAAGGAGGATCAGAGCATGCTAGATACTTGAACAGCTCTCAGCCGCCCGCTAACTGCATCGTTGACGACATTACGGTGACAGGCCAATACTATGCCTGTGTTTGGCACACTTGCCGTTGTTGCCGTGGAGTAGAACTGGAGAAGATTGCGGGGAGATGCATGACGAATGACGTTGTAGGGGTAATCTTTGACTTTTGATTCGTTCGGAGAATTGAGAGCCCCAAAGATCAGATCTGAGCCTCCAAAGGTTGTTTGCTCGAGGTTGTGTTTCGGAGATCTCTTTTGGGTAGAACAGGCAATACTTCTTCTCGAGGACGTGGACTGTGGTGTAGATGTACGTGGCAGAGCGAGCCCAGATAGACAGCATCTGCGGGAGAGTGATAAACATGATCGAAGAGTATCCATTCCGATCCACTGCCTTTCCTCCATCACGATCATTCATCTTCCCTCAAGTATGGCTGTCAGCTTTGGACAGTGATGGCGACAACGACGGCGGCAGCTTGGTTCACAGGACTCCATGAGATGACGGAACCAACATCATATCTCAGTAAATTCCTGCTCTCCACCATCAATTGACCATCGGAGGCTCTAGTATCATTGTGTGTCCAGTTGCGATCGCTTCCAACTCGTTATCAAGAACTCGTCGACGAATCATCCGTGGCAGCTGTCCCCATCAGGCTGGCTCTCCTTTTGACAAGCTCTTCCCAGCTTCTGACGTCCTCGTAACCTGTAGGCATTGCTCTACCCAGATCACCTTTCGGCCAGTAACAACTCATGCAAAGCCAGCTGTTGGGTTGTGTCAAATGCTGGAACCATAACTTCACACCACCACGTCGTGCCCAATTGCAGCCGCTACAATGGTGCTCGACCTTCACGTCGTGGAGAACAGGTCGATGCGTTTTCCATGGCAATTGCTCGCGCACCCATGTATGCCTCTTACACCACCCTTGGAACTTGGCAACGAATTGGTAGGCCTCGTCGTCTCTGTGTGCCCCGTGATAACGACTCCCCCTTCGCGAATGCTTCTGGCGCACCTCCGGACGCGTTGCGTATCTGTATCTCTCAACTTCGCTGTTCTTGTCCAAGTGACGTCTTAAAGCTTCAGGATCCAAGCGCAGCTTGTCGTAGCGTGCTTTTGAAATTTGGAGGGGGTGTTGTAGAGAGAACGATCGCAAGAATGGTGCCGCTGAGGTCGACCTGATTGCGCCGGTCAAGGTCCGAGTAAGATAAATCATGACTGTATGGTTAGATTGAGCAGATGGGAAAGATGAATTTGCGTATTCCAATGACCGATATCAAAATCCACTGGCATGAGATTTGTGAGCAAAATGCCCGACGCAGACACGCTAGCCGCTTTACACGCCGCTTCTGGAAGGCCATCAATTTGGAAGGCAACACAAACAAAAGCCAAGCGTAAATACTTCTCGTAGCACAACTTTTCTTAAGCACTCTACACAACATACAGAACCACAATCGAACATCATCATATTAGCAAAGGACAATTTCACTCGTTTCTTCTGACTCGCTCGAATCGGCCTTCTTCGGATCCGCCTTTTCTTTCTTTTCACGCTCGAATTCTGCCATCGTGTCTTGCGCTCCATACCGTAAGACACAACTACTGAGAGGCTGCAACCTGCTGCAGATCCCCAACTTCTTCTCCCAATATTCTATCGCCTTCAAACACCCGACTAGCTGCATGATAGACGGTGGCTCGTTCTTATGACACCTGTCGTAATGCTTTCTAGCAGTTATGACATCCGTGTGGTAATTCTGCCAGCAAGCCTCCATGATTCGTAACCTGGCTTTGGGCTTATGGGGAAACATTTCCGCATGACCGAAACAGTGGTGCGCGAGCATTGGAGCGCAAAGCTTGGTATCCGGGTCGTTTGGTGTGACTCGCTCATCGCAGGGTGATGTGCCGAGCAAGATGGCCAAATCGGGCATGCTGTTCGTGATATATTCATCCAATGCTGCTGGGAGGATGAATGTCGCTTCCCATGGTAAGATGAAACCGAACCTGTTGTCGAGGATGTCTTTCGCGGTGGTGACATATGACCCAAGGGTGGTGGTAAGGGTCCATCTTATTGCGGAAGGTATAGGTAAGTTGTGGCTGCGCATAGAGAGCCATGCGACGAGTGCCTGGAAGAGCAAAAGTCGGATAGTTGTCCTTAGAAAGAAAGTTGGGATTTGCATGGTTCCTGCAAGGTCGTGTTTCGAGCTAAGATGCTGTTGGAGCTGTTGTTTAAGACTTTGTCACGATGCAATATGTTCTCGAAGACTTATGAGTCCGTGATTAGAGATCGCTACATTGCAAAACTACAGTGAATAAGGCTTGAGAAACGAGTGATACCATTGATCCTGATAAGTAATGAGGCCGAGACGCGTTAGTGAAGCGCCGTCAGCTTGCGGCCGCAATCAAAATTGGGGCGCTCGGGAAGGATTCGTATGATCCGAGAGCAGGAACAAAGCATGTTCGACTTCCGAAGGTGTGTTCCTAGAGCTCTAGACTACAGGTGCAGGTTTCATTATGTCGGAATGAAGGAAGGAAGAGAAAAGTGCGACAAGTTCTATACTTCGATATTCGAGGTAACCCTGTCCCGAAGTACAGCCGCGTCTTGCAAATGGGGTGACCCTACCCTTACACTATATCCTGCATCCCAAACACAAAGGCCGGTGTCCGGTGCTGTATCTCTTATAGGGAGTTAGTAAAAGTAAAACCTAGACCTTTTGACGTCTTTCAAGATGTTGATATGTAAGGAACGTCGTTATCAGGTTACTCCGGCTCTTCGTCCAAAACTGGCGGACAATCCAAAAAATCCTTCCAAGCGTCTTATCACTCGTTCACAACATGTTTTGAAAGCACAAACACTAACAAGAGAGAGCATGTATTGAAGGGGTAAAAAGTTTTATGTTTATCGTCAAAAGGTGTTATGTTTATATACAAGTACAATGGTAGGGTAGGGTTTTCGTCCGACTTCTTTTTTCTCGTTGACATCAGAAGGGTGTGTGAATGATGAAAGGGAGGGTCGTGGCTAGTAATACAGGAGTAGGGTCGTTGGATATAGCAGAGCTTTACGCCAGCATATCTAACAACCTGTCAAGAGAGAAGGAGGTTCGGGTGTAGAAGGTCGTAAAAAGGAGTGGGAGTTGAAAGTGCTTCCCAAAGCAATGAAAGGGCCAACAGATCTTTTGGGTACCGGTGCAGCAAACAATGATGCGAAACGCTTTTTCCCGGAATCAAACAAGATGGGAGTGAAGAAGGTTGGAAGGATACGACATGGGGTCGATGAGGGGGGAGGCGCGTCTAGTAGGCGTCCAGAAGACATTCGAGTTCGTCAAGGTCGATGTTCTCAGGGCTTCGGAAGTCGTTCCACATGTCCATAGCGTCATCGTCCTGGTCATCCAAAGACATGGCGTCGATTGAGACTCTCTTTTCGGTGTTCCAGCTTTGAGCTTGCTGCGTCTTGAGATCGTAGAAACCTTCGGGTCTCAAAAGAGGGCTGCTCAAATCGTAGAGGGTGCTCACGGATGAGGAGAGGTGGTCATGACCATCGAAAAGGTCGTCGGTGGTTTCGACGTTGCTGTCATCTTCCTCGACCGACATGGCGATTGTCTCAGTAGCCTCAACCTTGATGGGCTTGGTGATGATTTCTTGGCTTGCGCGACGCAGCTCTTGCAGGGCGTTTGCTGTCTGCTTGAAATCGCGTTCTTCACGCTCAAGGGGAGGGCTATCAGCACGGCGATTGTGGGCGAGGTTGGAGGTTGTGGGAGGGTGGTCGCGCGACAGCGAATGACGGGGGTGGAAGGTGGAGCCAATGTCGCCATGCGGCGGCTCGTCAAGTTCGGGACTGGACAAATCGACTTCGGGAGAGAGCGAGGCGCGTGACCTGCTGTATTTCTCGTCCTCGTCATCGGCGGCGGATGAGAGAGCGGGAGTAATGATGCGACGGGCGGCGGGAATGTCGTGGGATTGCGAGAGCTCAGGAATGGGTTGATGGGGTTGAGTGGTCAAAAAATAGTACAGAGGGCGGGGGTGGACTTGGGACTGGTACTTGGCCAGTGGACAAGGGCTGACACCGGGCCAAGAACGGTTGAGGTAGCTGGTGAGACGCGACGAGATCAGGTTGGCAGGATTGGCAGACCTAGGACGGATGTTAGCGAGTTACACAGAAGTTGAAGGCTGCTTATGCTTACTTCTCCACGGCGCCTATGCAGTGACACAAAACTGCAGCCAATTCCTTGACAAGATGTGGTCTGTTGCCAGTCTTTTCCAATTGCTTGATGGTTGCCACAACCACATCGTCGCTGATGCCTTCCGTGTCTATCGTGTGCACCGTCTGCGTTCCGGGTGATGGCGGAGGAGTGTGCTCGGCCAATCGTGAGGGTGGTTCCGTTCGGATAGACAAAGTTTTTGTCTTGGGTGGACTCATGAGTGCCGGAGGAGGCGACAAGGAGTCGTGCGACCGCTTGGGCTTCTTGGGGACGGGCTCGTCATCAATGACGGTAGCTGGCGGCGAGGGGTGGGATTGCGAAGAAGCGCGAGAGCGTTTGGGGACGGTGATACCGAGCTCGGAGAGGGAGAGCGACTTTCTTCTCGTGTTATAAGGCATGGTGGGTGGATGAATTGGCGATTCGGCGGCGGTGGTGCGGACAGAGCACAAAAGTTGATTGTTTGGGCGCGTCGGTGTTTCTGTTTCCTTGGGCGTCGGCTGGGAAAATGTGGGCGAGCAACCAGAAGCTTGGGGCTGGGCGTTGATTGGTCGATCGGGGAATGGATGGTCAGCCTTGCTTATCTAGGGTGTGCAGTCCTAGAGTTGGTGGAAGAATGTTGGACGATAAATCAACTTCGCAGGCGGATTGGAATGAAGATGGCGATGGACGGTGACGAGCTTGCTGCTTGGTGAGGCGGTGGAAGATGGTTGGGATGCTGTGTCGATGGTGTTAGGGGTTCCAAAGCTCGGATGCTTGAAGCCAAGGGGGCTCGGCTCGATCTTTCGCTGGATGGGCGGTTGCGTCGGCGGCGAACGGATGTGCAAGTGCAAGCTTGGAGCTCTAGCCAGGAAAAAAAGTTGTTTGCTCGTGTTAAGTCTGCACAATTGTTCTGATAATTTCCACGGCCAGAAAATGCTGTATCTTTGTACGAAGTGCGAGGGATTGGAAAAACGAAGTTCAGGGGATGCTTTCGATTGGGAAACATGGCCACCATCTATCTTGTCACAGGCAGCAGCAAGGGACTTGGCGAATACGTGACCCAAGCAAGAGAACGCACCTTCCACCGACCACCACCACAGTCCACCTCCGACCACCGCGACACTCGGCCGCTACCATCAGAAGCACCAACGTTATTTCTCTCCACTCAGCCCAGCGACTCTATCGTCTGTGTTTCATTCGTTTCCATTGTTTACTTGCGACACTTGTCCTCTGCTTGCAAACAGTCCTGCTTCTCTATCCACGCTCTTTTTCTACAGCTATCCAAACTGCCACTTTTTTTTCCATGTGATTTTTCAGACATGAAACAGTACACAGGTGCAGCTGCACTCGTCCAACCAATGACATGCTGATCGACTGTACGTCGCACCAGCCATTCCCGCGTCTGCAGCTTGCGACGCGGAGCCATTCTTATCCTGCTGATCGACCAATCATCATGATTTTCGAGAAAAAGCACCCTCATGCCGCGGTACCCCTGATGCTCCAAAAGCTGTACCTCTCGTGTCTCTGACGTCGAGTCATGCATCATACCTCGCGTCAACACTCAAAGCTCGGATTGAGCTCCATACCGTCCGCCGTCGTCACGGCGGAGCACCGGATCACGGATATCAGCTGTTTGGTTCATCAATTCATCTCCCTCACCGCAGAGTGCTGCTTCTTATCAATCGTTTGCCCAATCTCACCATCTCATCTCCACAGCACGTTGATAGAACTATTCATTTGGTAAACAAATTGCCTAGCTAGCTACCATCACTCGGGGACCGTCACGGCAATCCTCTGCCCCGGCGATCCGGCTCAAACGCGAATCCTTCGTCGTCCATTATGCTTCCACGAGTCACGCCTTCGTCTGATGTTCTGGTTTGCTTCTTTCCACGATTCCATTTTCTCCTCAATCACTAGCCCACAGCCTCTCCACAAGCGCGCGTATGCCGTTTCGTAATTCCTACCCCATCTAGAGTCCTGCGACCAACAGTCTCCGCAATCGGTGCATGGACTAAATCGCGGGCTGTTGTTTGCTTCTTTTCTTCTCCTCACAGCAGAAAGTGTAACCTTAGTTTTTGTTGCTGACCCGCACGACATCTGCATACAGCCAGCCAGCTTCTGAATTCGCAGGCGAGATTGCACGATTGGAAGCGCCTCTTTTGTGAGGCTTGCAGGACTCCTGCAGCTTCCCTCACATGTCTTCTGCAGCTCTGCGATACAGTATCAGCTTGCACTTGCCCTACGATAGCCTATTATCCGTGCCTGTCTCAGAAAGATTCGGTTGACGTACGGTCCGCGCCGATCCATGTATCTCTGCTTGCCATGCCGATAAGCATACGTACGAAGAAGGGGTAGAAAGTCTGGACTTTGAAGCTCAGAATGGCATTGACTTTATTGGGACATCACGACATGCCACCTTTTGCGAGTGACTTTCAACAAGCAGCATTTTGCTCTTCGCTCTCGCTGGATGCGATTCTACGTCTCGAGACCCCCGCAATCCTTTGTACATACCCAGCTGTACAATTGAACCTTCGCGAGTTTGCCTTGTTCTCAAGCATGATCCTTGTTCGACTCGTGCACAAAGTCAATAGTGCTTCAGTGTAGCGGGGTGGTGTCAGGAGCGAGAGTTGAGCTTAAATCTCTCGTCGCCAGTGTTTGCTTCTTTGCAGTCGGACCACCTCTTTTCGCTTGTCAGCACCGTGGTTTGGCCACCGTTTTGCGACAACGTCGAGCCTTGAGTATGCTGCTTTAGGCAGTTGAGCGGTTATCGTCGACGAGCGTCGGCTAAACTTTTCAGAGCTGTATCTGACGAAAGCCAGCTCGATGAGCTTAACAATGAGGATTGATGCCCATGTGAGGGCTCTTATCAAGCGCATATCAGTCATTCAAGCATGCGCCTCGTCGAGTCTGATATTGAAGCGATGCACGGATTGGGCTTGCGCGGAGAGCATCCATGAAAAGCGCTATCCAGTTGGGCTCTCAATAGACGCTCTGCACCTCCAGATGAATCCGTGCATCTCTTCAGCTGCACTTCAATACCTTGGTGGAGATACAGCGATTCATGCACCGGTCAAGAAACCGGATGCGCTTTGGTATCGACTGCCCTTCACTTGGACATCCAAGAAAGCCAACCATTCTGAGTCGTTTGAGTTTGGATCTCCTGTTCGATTTTACCTCCAACTTGCTCTGCCTTATCTTTGATGCTTTGTGTCACCGTTTTCGGTTTCAGCTCAAAAATCCATACGGTTCCAAACTGCTTTCTGCGTTCTCTGACGACTTCGAGGCCGCTGTCTTCGATGAGTTGACCGATGTCTCTGTTCCACCAGCAACCGTGTTTGTCAGCGTGCTGAGGCGCTGTCATATCCAAAAGTTTGTTCATCCATCCAATGTAACTGCGACCGTGTTCGAGGAGCAAGATCCTGGCATCCGGGTTTGAGTGATCCAGGTGTTTCGACAGGTTCTTGAGCAGCTCGACGGGTTGTGCTGTGCTGCAAAGGCCCATTGTTTGCACAATCGTGTCATATCCCTTATTCAATCCTGGTGTGAAGGCTGTGCCAGTCTTCGCATCTTTCTGTGTTCCTGTTGGTGGTTCGGGCATGTCCCCAATGCAGTCGCCTTGGAGGAACCTGATGGGCACATTCTCAGCAGCCTTGCCAGGGTTGAGAATGTCCCATTTCTTGCGTGCTTCTTCTACCATCTGAGGACTCAGGTCAATCAGGGTCAAGCTCTTGATCTTGTCGAAACTGTAGTAGCCCAGATTTCTTGCGGTGCCACAGCTGACCTCCAGCACATTTCCCTTGACCATTGCAGACATTTCTTTCCGTGCCTTTATGACACCTCCGACCTTCTCGGAGAAGTTGACCTCCGCATCGAACCCCCCTGCTGTTGTGTCGTAGACCCCAGCGACGTCGCGTTGGGCAGAGGGTGAATGGTCGCCATGCACATCTCGAGACTTGTATAGGGAAACGGCAATTCCAGACATGTAGAAGGCCATGCCAAAGGCACAAGCTCCCATGACATAGATGCCGACTCCTCGTGCTCCTCGTTGGAGCTTTATCCTGGATTGTGCATTTGCGGCGGGGCCGGCAGGGTTGGCATTGGAGCCTATCGGTGTGCGTGGTGGTGGTGCTCTATATTGAGGGACTGGACTTCTGGCATGGTAGGGACCTGGTTTCTTCGCTATCGTTCGGGGGACTCCTCGCGGCATGATGTTGTGTTGTCGAGTCTTGCTGCCTTGACTCGAGAAAGATTTTTGGTCATGAGCATGTGAGAGAGAGCAGAAGCTTTGACCACCCAAGCTCATTCTCATTCTCGAGCTCTGCACCTACAAGTATCCACTCAGCCACTTCCTACTTGTTTCGCTGACTACCTATCCTCTCAGGAATGCGATCTTGCTTGGATATCGTAGTTTCCAAGGCCAAATCACCACACGATCAACCACCCATTCGGGTTCATCTATACTTGATATCTTCCGCACACCTGACAGTGTATGTCACATCATGCAAGGCCATGAAACCAAGCAATTGCCGTTGGACCTCATGAACGGTCGACATGACCTATAGCTTGACGACAATTTCTCCGGTACAATGGTATCCAGTTTTGACTGGCTAACATCGTTGACCAATGGTATGCTTCATCCTTGCTGCAGCCACGCGGTTCAAGGCTGCGTCTGGACAAGGCTGCCCTCCGAGACTGTCGCATGTTGCGGTATTGTTAAGCCACCCTGTTATGAATCTTCGCCAGCGTTGCTGTATTGTCACCAAGGTATCAAACAAATTGCTGTGTCTGTTACCCAACTCCAGTCCGACATTGCGAGGAGAAAGAAGAGAGGATTACTGCGTGCTCCCTGGAAGAAAGATGAGCTGGCGATACACCTCACTCGTATTGAGAGGGCAAAAAACTCACTCATGCTGGCTTACAGTCTGTATAGCAGGTATGCTTACGTCTCTTCACACGTCAGACACATACTATGGTTCTTCGCAATCAACTCGCCTAGTGGTCTGATGTTGAACAAGATGGATATACTCGCGGCCGCCCAGTCAGCACAAACGCTTGATGCCGAAAACAATGCAATCGCCTCTGTATGAGCGTCTCGGAAACCAGCTTCATCACAGCATAGCATCGCTAAGCTTCAAATCTCGCCAATAACATCTGATACCAGCTTACTCGCCGAAGAGGATCATCTCAACAAAGACCGGCAAGCGTTTTCGTCTCGGAAACGTGTATCGCAACCACTAAACGCCACGCTGACATACATGCTGCGATTCCATGTCTCTGCAAGCCATTGAAGCATTTGCTCGTGAGCTCCAAGAGCTAACGTCTAACCTCGAGACTTGCGCTCACACTCATAGAGGTAGTTGGTACTACTATACAACAACGACAACATATAAGAACTAGCTAATTAGCTAGGGGGGTAGCTAGCGACGTGAATAAGGAGCTCTTATAACTAGATAAGTAATACTAGTAGTAATAGTCTCTAGTTTAGTAGGTAGGGGGTAGGAAAAAGAAGAGACAATAGAGAAACATATACATCTGCAGAGACAGAAAGTCTCAAGGGGCTGTCCATCGCCGTTGAACGTGTTGGCGTTTCTTTCAAGCCGACAACAAAGCAATTGGCAATCATCATGCCCTTCGCCAATCATCAGAGCACTTACACTCCTGATGAGCTTTTCGATGCTCTCAGGGCCATGCGAACCGACCATACGGACAAGTCGGCGAGGTTGACAGACGAGATTGCGACGACCTCAAGACTCAGACAAGCAAGAAACTCATACGCAAAAAAGCACGCAACAGAGCGTACAAGCAAGCAAACCGCGGACGCTCGTGTTGTCGAACTCGAGACGGAGCTTGAGAACAACTCTGCATCTCATACCCAGGCGCTCAACGGTCTCAGAAATCAGCATGACCAGACCCTGGAGAGTCTCCAAGAGGAGCACACAAGTGCCATCGAGGGCCTAAATGGTCAGGTTCGAACCAAGGTAAGTTACTCAGATTTAAAAGTCCTTCTGTACCAATGTTGACTTTTCGAAGGATGACAACATCCACGATTTGCAGTTCAGACTCGAAAAGGCCGAGCAGGCTGCAGCAAATGCCATTCTCGAACGAAACGAACGCCAAGCCAAAATCGATGAGCTTCATAACCGTATCAAGACGTCGAAGATCGAAGGCGACGCTCAGCTGCAGACTGCACTCTTGGCAGAGCAGCAGCTCCATACCCAGACGAGAGTGACCTTACAGAGCGCAGAGAGTGATGTGTCTAAGAAAGACAAATCAATCTCAAGACTTCGTGAGGAGCTCCGATTGGCGAACCTCCAGAGTCAGGAAGATATCACGACGATTGAGAGCAAGGACACCGCCATCTTCGACCTGACCCGCAACCTGGATGGAAAGCAACGCGATATTCTTCACCTCGAACAAAGCGTTGTTCCCCATTGGAGAAATCAAGTCGAAAATCTCGAAAATCGTATCAAATCAGTCGAAGCCGATCACTCAAGACAGCTGAACGAGTCATCATATGCTGCTGAACGCTCCGACAAGAGAATCTCCGAACTCGAATTCGCGCTCGGAGGTGCCAGGGCCAAACTGGATTCGCAAGTCCAATCAACCCAGAAGGCTGAAACCACATCTTCGGATCTGAATGAGTCATTGGCCAAGGTCACCCGCGAGAAGAAAGTCGCCGATGGTCACGTCCGATCCGCCGGCATCACATTTGACATCATGCGGGATCGACTCATCACTGCACTCGGTCATGAGATTGAGGTCGACTCAAACCTATTGCAGCCACTGGGCGAGTTGATACACATTCGTACCAAGCAACCTGACAATGCCGGAGCTCTTGTCTCCGACGCCGACGACACTTCACGCCAGCTGAGGACTCAGATCGCGACCCTCCAAGAGGAAGCTTCAAAGGCGACTCTCGCTTACCAGAGGCTTGATTCGGAGAAGCAGCTTTTACAAGGCGAGCATAATGCTTGTCCGAAAGACCTGCAGCAGGAGTGTGATCGTTCCAAGTCATTGGATGACCAGCTTCGTAGCGCCAAGGATGATCTCAAGCGCATGGAGCGGTCCAAGGAAAGCTATGCGGATCAATTCAAGAGGTTGGAGGCCACGCATGATACGCTCAAGAGTACGCTGCGAGATACCGAATTGGAATGTGAACGACTCGGACGTGAAATAAAAGAGCTCACAGACGATGTTTCTCAGTGTGAAGCTTTCGCCGAACAAGAACTGAACAGAGCTGATGGACTAGAGAATGAGAAGATGCAGTGGGTGCGTCAGCTCGGTGCGAAGGATACCGAGATTGGTCAGTTACGCAACACCATCACTGCAAACAGCACTGCTCTGGATGATGCTAGAGCGAAGATCCGCAGCCAGACACAGCAAATTTCTCTATTGCAAGAGGGCGATGAAGCGGCAACGAAAGCTGCAGCTGAAGTTGCAGAGCAGCACTCATCGACAACCACCAAGCTCAAATCCGCCTTGGCCGAAGTCCAGAGAGTCCAAGGGCTGTACGATGACCTCTATCAAAAGCACAATGCCTTGATTCGCAGCTCTGCAGATGAGGCTCGAGTAGCAGAGAATGACTTGAGCAACGCTCAGACATCAACGACCAATGCCAATAACGAGTCGTTTGAGCTCAAGAAGCAGGTCAATGACGTCAAACTTGAGAAGTCCAAAATGGAAACCACCATCGACAAATTGAAGAATGAGAAGCAGCGACTGAAGACACTCGAGGTTGAATTAAGGGCTCGCATACAGGCCTCTACCGGCGACGAGACTGCCCTGCAAGCCACCCTCTCTCAACTTGGGGGAGAGAAAGACTCGTTGCAGCGACGTCTGAATCTGGCAGAGGCGTCTCTGCTGACAAAATCAAGCGAACTTGACAACAGTCAACGTTATTTGACCGACGCCGTAAACAGATACCGTGAGTTGCTGGTACCGTTCATAGGAAGAGTGGAAGAGCGTATCTCACCCGAGGTATCAATGCTACGACACGAAGTGCCGATGGGCGATCTCATCTCCATCAACGACATTGGTGAGCCGAGCTCTGTCGATTGGGATCTCTCCGTATCGCCGGGTGTTTCGATACTGGCTTTGCCAACTCAGACTTTCGAGCGTCGAACCGACAATTTCCAGCATCTCCTGCTCATTGCACCCGGTTCCAAGATGTGTTCTGCCATGCTGGAAGTGATCACGCAGCAGATAGCCACCCAAGGCTGCAGCCAGACAGGTATCCGCAAGCTTATTGAAAGTGTCCTTGTCTCTCTTGACTACGTTCACGACAGGTCCATTGCGCGCTCAACAATGGAAGCCAGAACTATCGGAACTATCCTCAAGGCTGCAGTCAAGATGGGTGTGCACTACCAACTTGACGCCGACATGTTACAAAAGTGGACAAGGGGGCTTCCTTTGGCTTACAATGAACATGTGTTGCTAGCATGCTACGCCGCTTGGTTTTTGGGTTACATGAAGCATGACATTACACAGGCCCCATCAATGCTTGATGTAATGTACAACGCCCGAACGATGCCTTGTATTGACGAAGTACTGTCTGATGATCCAGGAAAGATTCCTCGTCGACTTTTCGGGTCTGGTAAGCAGTGGTACCTGATCGACCGCAATTGCAACTACATTTTCAGCCTGGGAATCTCGGATTTGAGGTATGATCGACCCAGTAGGACGATCTCCTTCAACGGCAGGCGTCGCAGCCCTTTGTCTTTTGACAGCAGACCTTCTGAATTCTGCATCGGGTTTGAGAGAGCAGCATCAACATTCATGTGGGATTACTTGAAGCCTCTCATCACTTGATTTGGTCTTTTGCACACTCTTCCCATCGAATTCTCTGCAAAGACCTCTGAGGCGCCTTCACCACTCGTCATTTTCACGCATCGGCATCCAACGCTCATGCATTGCTTTCTCTTTCCACTCTGCATCAGTCTATGCAGACTCATGTTTATAAATAGTCCTCTTCCAATACAATTGCTTCTTTGTAATTCTTGGTGTAGTTCCTTGTTCAACAACTGCTGTTAATCGGAAAAGGACTTCTCAAATGAGGTTCAGTGATCTTTTTCAGGGCATCGCACAATCCAACCCTCCACTAACACTCCCTGTTCTGATCTAAACCTCTGCCAGCAATTGAAACTTTTGCGACTTCAGAAAAACAATAAATACATAACGATGACAGCAAAATCGACTAACGCCCCTCCAACATCTTTCCCTTCCAGCCCGTTTCTTCCTCCACCTTAGATACCGTCTTTGTCTCCTCAGATTCACTTTTTACATTTCAAGTACCCCTTGGATCTCAATCTTCAACTCTTCTATCAATCCCTCAGCCTGTTCCAGGTCCATCATATCTTCCCAACCAAACACACCAATGCCGAGCGAACCATCCGCGACAGTCGCCTCGATATCCAATGATCGCTGCGCTATATTAGCAGTGTCATCTAGATCTACTTGTGAACAGCTGCTTACCTTGTATGTCTTCTTCAATGCTTCATGTCGCATTTCTTCTGGCACGACAAATTTCTCTTCAACAGCATCAGATACTCGACTTCGCTTCTGGATCCTTTGGTCTTCTGCACCCTGGTCCATGACGACGGCTTGATTGGTATTATCCTCATCACTGTCAGGTACCTTGACGAAATTGACGAACGTGTCTATCTTGACACCTGTCCACGCCTCAATCTCCCAGAGTCCGACACTGCTGTTTTCAGGTGTGCCGATGTCCTGCAGATTCTTCTGAATCTGCTTTGCGAGCTCGGTAAGTGAAGTTCTTGTCGGTGAGCGTACGCGAAGAGGGACAAGGTTCAGTGTTGGTGCTGTGAGGTTGGACAGGCTCTCAAGATGAGAGCGATTGGCCAGGTAGATGCCTATGATCACGTCCTCGGCCGTTGGGTCCGTATTGTAGCTGTATGCTCTGGCATAAGCGGCGAAGAAAACAGCTTGGAGACTGATCCCTTGTTTTCTGAGCGCAGTCTCGAATTTCGGCATGTCAGACATGGCACGAGGGTCGTAAACCTCGATGTGTCGTGGTGAAGCCAATGAGTCAGATTCGAGCTGTGGGCATTGCGTGCCTTGAAGGTAGTTGGTCCAGAACGCCTTCTTGCCGCTCTTCTCGGTAGCGCCCAGAGGCTGAGCAATGAAGTCCGCAAATGTAGCAGACGGTTGGAGTGCAGGGGTGGATCCTTGCAGATAGCCGCCCAAGGCTTGACTGAGCAGTGACAAACTTATCGCATCGTAAAGCGCGTGATGGATCTTGACACGCAACTTGTAGCCATTGTCTGAGCTCTGTACCGATAGCTTGACAAATGGCTGCTCCAAGTCCGAAGAAGACTTTTGCTCATCTAGGTTTACGAAAGAGGCAGGAGCGTTGCGCAACACCAATTGCAAGTAAGGAGTGTCGTCGTCTTGAGTGGCAACAAAGACAGTGCGAAGAACGGCATTGTTGGACACGAGTTTCTGCCAAGCTTGCTCGATACTAGCCATGGTGGTCGAGACAGTAGTAACATACTCGAACTCTCCATAGAACAGCTGCCCATTCGTCGCTAGCCATGCGCCCAGCATATAAACCTGTCCAGCAGTTGCGGGCAAGATCTGCTCAATGCTTTGGCCATCGTAGCCAAACCGTTCAGCTGTGAAGCCCTTCTGTGACATGAGACCGGCAATGGTATTCTCGGCACTCTCGCCAGAAGGTTTGGCTGTCTGGTTCTTCTTCTTCTTCTGGGCTACGGTAGCAATCTTTGAGATTGTACCAGCACGTACAATTTCGCTGACAGTGATTTTAATAGACTTCTGTCGCAGCAATGCGGAGATCTTTATGGCGTTGATGGAGTCGACGCCGAGATTCTGAAGAGCAACAGATTTCGAGATTTCAGTCTCGGGGGTCTTGGTGACTTTGGCGATGACTTCTCGGATCATGGTCTCAGTATCGGACCAGTCATCCGCGTCGACGACCGTCTCCTCGCTAGATTCGGAAGTCTGTTCTTCGCCCGCTTCCACTTGCTGTTTGAACGCAGGCAGGCCACAAACACTAACTTCTTGATCTTGGAAGGTGAGTGTAGGTTCGTGAGGCCCAGAGACGATCGCTTGCAAGAAAGTGTCGATAGTGGCAAGAAGGTCGTTCACATCGGGTTCGTCAAAAGCGCTGCTTTTGCAGGCTACTCTCCAGATCAAAGAGCCATCAACAATCTCAGCCTCAATAGCCACAGGGTACTCAACCTCAGAAGCACCATTGACAGATTCATACAGCGTTTGAGTCACGTCATCAGCATTGTCAGGTCGTCTTTGGAAGGTGAAGAGCGTGTCAAAGAAGGCGTCATTCTGACTTGAGCCTGCTTGAACCTGTCCCTGACACGAAGCTTGAATTCGGCGCAGGGGGAAGTGTTGATGATTGGAGATGTCCGAAATCGTTGCTTGTATGCTTTGCAACATATCCTTTCTGGATCCGTGTAACACTGATCTCATGACGACGGTGTTCATCATAGGGAACATGACTTCTTCAGCAAGTTCGCTATCACGACCAGCCAAGACAACACCGAACATGACATCTAGTGATTGCACAGTCTGAGCAAGGACGAAAGCCCAGGCTGTTTGACAAACGGCTTGCAGAGTCACACCTTGCAGCTTGCAAAACGAGGTAAGATCATCAGAAGAGAGCTGACTTGTCTTCTCTGTGCGGTGAGTGGTGACCTCGAATTCTTTGGGAGTGTGACGCCGAGGAAGATGAGTCTTATTCGCATGTGCCAAAAGATCACGCCAGAACGTGACAGCCTCTTCATTGCTGCCTCCAAAAGTGTCTCTCAATATCTCGTCGTAGAAAGGACGAGGCTGTAGAACATCGTTATAAGCACGTAGAACGTCATGATGGAGCAATGAGAGACTGTGACCATCGTAGAGAGCATGAGCAATTGAGAAGACCAGGTATCTATTCTCGGCAGTGATTGCCCAAGTCAAACGTAGCTGAGGCTGCGCCAAAGTAGCTGACGCAACATCCGAGCTGATGCGATCGAGGTATTCAGTGATGGCATCTTCAGTCGGTACCTTGACAAAGCCAAACTCGAACGGAAGAGAATCGTCATGCTTGTAGATGACCTGAGCAAAGGTAGTCTCCATTTCCGGGTCATCGATCTCGAGGAAACCAGTACGAAGGATGGGCGAAGCTTCAATGACCTTTCGCCATGCCTTTTCGAGACTCTCGGGATCGACATCCTTGGGTATCTTCATAACATCATGATTGAAATAGGCTCTGTAGGACGATCGGACCATCTCCGACACCAAAGCTTCTTGCATTGGGCTGGCTGGAAGGACACGTTCAAGCGAGTGCGTACTGTCGATATGATCTTGTGCATATACATTAAGCTTCTTTCCAAGTTTTTGGAAAGCCTGCTCAGACTTCGCATTCGAAGAGTTCTTTTTGGCGGGCTGCAAGGTTGACACCATGTGGGCAATGGTTTGAGACTTCATAATGGTGCTGACAGGTAAAGCCAAGTTCTTCTTTTTGAGACGCGATGAAAGCTTTACAGCGTCGACACTGTCTAGTCCAATCTCGAAGATGGAAGTGTCCTCGTTCACATCTTCCTCGCTCACATCAGCGAGAGTCGCCATCTCTGATCTGATGGTGGTAGCTTCAGGAGTCCAGTCAAAGCTCGCTGTACCGCTTTTATGAGTGTTAGCTGAATCGCCATTGACAGTCCTGGTAGGCTGCTCGAAAGTGTGACCAATGCTAACGCCGACATCGTCCTCAGGAGCTCCGACCATTGCCCGAACAGCTTGATGGAACTCCTCGATCAGTTCTCGAGCCTTCTCGTCGTCGCAAATTGAGCCCTTCGCAGCTAAAGTGACGTTGAGCTGACCGTCACCTGCTTCCTCCGCTTCAAAAGAGAGTGGGTAATCAGCTTCGAAGTGATCATCCGCCTGAGGGATGAGAATCGAAGTGTTGGTGGTGGAGCTGTCAAGTGCTCCCTGGAAAACGAACAACGTGTCGAAAAGCGGCTCGGAGCGTCCCTTGTTGCACCATTTCATGATATCACGCAATGGTGTGTGCTGGTAAGGCAGAGCTGCGGTGTTGAATTCATGACATCTCTGGACGAGCGTCTTCCAAGAGTCTCCAGATTCGCATCTCAAATAGAATGGAATAGTGTTGAACAAAGGTCCGATCACGTTCTCGATACCGTCGAAGTCGATAGAGCGTCCAGACACAACTGTACCAACAGCTCCATGGTGATACTTGCGAAGGGTGGCAATCCAGCATGCTTGGACTAATGCTTGAATAGTGACACCGAGAGAGCGGCGTAGCTCATCCACTTGCTGCAGAACACCGAGACTGGCTGTGCAGAGAACGTCTCGGTCTGTTTTGCGATCGGTCACTGATTTCATCGCCGTAGGGTCCACATCCGAAAGATGGTCAAGCCAGAACTTCTTTGCGCCCTGAACATTGCGCAAAGGACCAAAGGGTAAGCAGTCTACGAATGATTTGCCAAAGTCGGCCTCTTCAGAATTATAGAGCTTGGAGACGTTGTTCATCAACATATCGAAAGAGTTGCCATCATACAGTGCATGATGCATGTCGACCGATAAGAAAGTCTCAGAGCCAGAGCGAACAATCACAATCTCAAAAGGTACAGTCAAATGAGCAGTGTTGTAGGAGCGCCATTTCTGTTTGCGCTTGGCAAAGACACTGTCCACAGATGCAAGATCGTAGACCTCGAGTGTCCACCAGGGCAGGTGACCTGTCTTTCTTACAGCTTGCACATACCCATCATCAGTCTCAACAAAGAAAGTACGTAGGATCTGTGTGCGAGCTAGAGCCTCATTGAAGGCCTTCTCGAGTTTTGCAAGATCTACTCCTTGAGCACCATAACGGAAAGTGTTGAAATAGAGAGAAGTCTCGCTTGCCAGAGATCGGGAGATTATGCCTTGCTGCAGAGGTGTACAAGGTACAATGGCTTCAATGTCGTCCACTTTGCAGCGAAGCACACGAGTGACAGTGCCTAGATGCTTTTGCTGACATGCAGAGATGGTTTGTCTGGCATCAGCGATCTCGCCATCCGTCTGATCTGTCGACGTGGCAAGCGCTTTGGCCAGTTTGCTGATGGAAGAATTCTTGAGAATGGTCGCGACCTGGGCATTTGCAAAACCACTGGCTTTGAGCTTTCTTGAGAGTTGTATAGCTGAGATGGAGTTTAGACCCAGAGTAAAGATGTTTGATGAAGGCTTCAGATCATCCACTTCAATCTTCAATAGCTCAGCCAGAACTTTCGAAACCTTCTTCTCTCCATCACTGAGAGGTCGCTGGCTATCAGCCTGTACAGCGTATGTCTGAAGGGTAGTAGCAGGCATGTCAGCATAGAGTTGACGAAGCAGCTTTTCTTCTACCTTGTTGTTCACAGACAAGGGAATACGCTGGATCGGGAGGAAATGTGTGGGGACCATGTACCCAGGCAAATGCTCTTCGCATGCTGTACGGGCTGCTTGAATGAGATGCTTGGTCGACTCCGCGGGGCATAGCTCAGGCTTGCCCTGTTTTCTTGATTCATCGATACCAATGAAGGCGATGAGCTGATCTTTTTGCTGCTTGGGATGCTTGGCAACAACACAGACAGTGTCTTGAATGCCTTGACAGCGCTTGATCACAGCTTCGATCTCATCAATCTCAAGTCTTTGACCTCTGAGCTTGACTTGGTTATCTTTTCGGCCCATGAAATCTATTGATCCATCATGGAAGAGACGAACCAGATCGCCAGTTCTGTACACTCTTTCCCCGAAGTCTTCCAAGTAGGGAAAGCAATCTGCAGTGAGCTCAGGCCGGTTCAAATAGCCCTTTCCGACTAGCTTTCCAGAGATGCAGAGTTCGCCGACAGCGCCACGTAAAACGGGCGTCTGAGAGCCAGGAGTTAGGACGTAGCAGCCAACATTGTCAAATTGCCAGCCAATATTAGAGGGCTTTCCTTCCTTTGGAACGGAAGGGAACACGGTCACACCGATAGTGCATTCCGTAGGCCCGTAGAAATTGAATAGGCAGCCGATATCCCCCCACGTGTTGATCTGGTCTTGTTTAAGAGCCTCTCCACCCGTAATAAAGACGCCTTTGTGTAAACTTGGCACCATAGCAGGGTCCAGAAGTCTTCCGAGAGACGGTGTGAGGTCTAGATGAGTGATCTGCATGGTATCGAGGAAACCCATGATGTCTTCCAAGATTAGATCGCGAGGAGCACAGACAAGTCGCATACCAACAATCCAGGTCCAGAATTGCTCCAAGACAGAGACATCAAAATGGTACGAGGCAAATTGGAGCCAACGAGATTCGTCTGTCCACCTCCCACTGAAAAGACGCTTGAAAGCCATGACTAGTTGGACAGCATTGTCGTGCGTAATTTCACAGCCCTTTGGTGTTCCTGTCGTTCCGGAAGTATACAAGACGTAGCTGACAGACGAGGATGACAGATCTGGTGTAGGCACGGGAGAAGACGACAAGCTCTCCTTGCTGTCTAGGTTGATGAGGTTGATGACGTCGCATTGAGTCAAGCCTTCGAGCTCTGATTTGATCGAAGCAGAAGTCAAGAGGACCCTAGCATTCGAGTCTTGTAAAATGAAAGCTTTGCGGGCTGCAGGTGCTGTAGGATCAATTGCGCAGAAAGCACAACCTGCTTTGAGAATGCCGAAGAAAGCGAATGAGGCTTCCGGACATTTATCAAAAGAGGTTGCGATGATGTCGCCGGACTTGGCACCGCTTTCCAACAAGAGATGCGCAATCTTGTTTGCTTCCTCGTCCAATTGGCGGTAGGTCCATTTTCGACTTGTGATTTGTTCGTCTTCAAGATTGTCAACGAACTCCATAGCAATGCGATCTGGATGATCTCCAACGGCCGCCTCAGTCATCTCGTGCAGATAAATGAAGTCTGTGGGAATGATCGGATCCTTGGGAGGAACGACAGACAAGACTGATGCATCGATTGAGTCCTCGATACTGAAAAGGCCGGCAATGATGGCTTCCATCTGTTGTAGCATGATCTTTCCCTGTTCTTGAGGTATTTGAGCCGGGTTAATTGTCAGTCGAAGACCAAGTTTGTCATCTGGAAGCGCCTCCATCTCAATGGAGACAGCTAGCTCTACTGAAGCGCTTTCATGCAAAACGTTCCAAGACGAATCAGGAGCATCATTGCTCAATGGCCTCTGGTAGACGAAAAGCGAGTCAAATAGCGCTTCATTGGGCAGTTCCGCATACTTCTGGATGTCTGTGAGGGATGTGAATTGATGTTTCTGAATACCCGCATTGTATGACATCAGGTCTTGGAGAAGCTGAGAATCATCTACAGCAGTGTTGCTCGAGACTGGAAGCGTTGTGATGCATGGGAATGCAGTGTCTGCAGTTTCCGGTGCAGTGCGTCCGGAAAAGACCACTCCAAAAGTTACAAGAGACTCTCCAGTGTATGCGCTGAGTAGTCGAGCCCACGCTGCTTGTCCGACTGACTGCATTGAGACACCAGACTCTTGACAACGAGCCTCGATCTCACTGCGTTGGAGGCTAAATAGGCGTTCAACAACGACTGCCTTTGTGCCCGGGGTTCTAAGTGGAGTCAGATTGGGGAATCGAGTGACTGGTGCGCCGCCAAGCTTTTGCGACCAGAAAATACGCTGCTGCTCTGGATCTTTTTGGCTACTCGACAAGATGTAACTCAGAGCACTGCCAATCGACTGCCTTCCAGGTACAGCGTCATCCCGTAGAGCGGACTGCAGGTCCGAGATGATCATACGTAAACTCTCTGCGTCGAAGATAGCATGATGCGCAGAGAATTGTAGACATTGTGTTTGGTTAATCTCAAGAAGACTCCACCTCCAAGGTGGTAAGTGGAGCTTTTCCTTGACTGATTCAGAAGCTGCTCGCTCATAGTCATCATACTTCGCTCCATCTTCTGATGATACTTGCAGGCAAAGGTCGTGGACATCGGGAGACTTGTAAGTCGACATCACGAATGGGTTCTCGTGATCATCAGTATTGATGAACCCAGTGCGCAGCATCTCATGCTGCGCAACAACTTTGACCCATGCGTTCTTGAGCGTTTCGAAGCTGCTGTTTTCGTCCACCGCATAGAACATATGATTGAAGTACTGGTGCCCGCCAGAGTGAACATATTCACTCAACATTCCAGATTGTACCGCAGTGCAAGGTCGTACTGCTTCAATCTGGTCCGTGGAGACCTTTTGGCTATCCAGAACAACGCTACGGTAGCGCTTGTCGAAATTCTCGAGGTCGAACGCAGGAGTACTTATAACAGGTGTTTGTGATCGAGTCTGAACGACTGAAGCCAGTTCGGAGCACGATGGGCTCTCCATCACATCGCTGGCTTGCAACGAGAGTCCCTCTTTTCGAAGCCGGCTAGCGACTTGAATTGCACTGATGCTGTCCAGACCAATCCTGTAGATAGTGGTGTCCTTCCCGATTCGGTCTTCGGGGGCGGAAGAGATTGCTGAGTACGCAGCACGAATCTGAAGTTCGAGAGGAGACCAGGCGTCGTTGTCTGAAGTCTCCGGCTGTTGCAACTCTTTCCGCTGAGCAGCCTCAGCAGACTGCATGTATTTGTCGTCTGGCTTCAAAGAGCCTGCTATCACGTCTTTATCAAAGTCAACAAAATCAAAAACATCGCTGGATGGGTATCTTATGCAAGACGCAAATGCAGCTAAACACGCTTGATGAAGTTTTTGAACAACTCCATCCTCAAGGTAACTCCTACGACAAGTCAGAATATTTTTAAAGAGGAAGAGAAGAAAATGGTACCGGTTGAAATGCAACGAAAGGGCGTATGAACCATCGCTCGGCGTAAGTTCAACAATGCAAGGTAACTGTATATTGTTAGGCTCTAGTAACGATCAATATGGAGGGCAGAATACGCACATCCATGTCTCCGGATTCGTGTTCCAGGCTCCAGATTTCAGGATTCAAGTCTGTCGACTTTTGCTGCAAAAGGACAAGAGAATCAAACAATCGCCGTCCACCTGTGCCGGCTTGTCCCTGGATGCGGCGTAAAGATGTGAGCTGATGAGGTAAAGCATCAACATTGCCCTTTTGAAGGGCTTTGATGAGACGGAGGTTGCTTTGATGCTTCGACAGATCGATGCGAACGGGTAGTGTGTTGAAGCAGGGTGCAACTAGAGATTCGATGCCATCAACAGGAACAGTGCGACCACTTACAACGTTACCAAAACAAACATCTGAATAGCCTTGTGCAGCTGACAAAGCTTTTGCCCACATTGCCTGAGTTAGACCAAGCATAGTGGTGGAATGCTTCGACAAAAATTCTTCCACTGTCTTTGAGGAGCAGCCTATGTTTGCAACAACTGCTCCAAAACCATTCTTTGACTGGCTATGCTTCATCTTCTCAAAGGGTTTGGGGATAAAGTTTCGAAGTTGGGCAGTAAAGAAATCATCCGCTTGCTCAAGACTGGCAGAGAGCATGTGATCGAGAAAAGGTTTGAACGATACTGGTGCTGGAAGTTCATGGTCCTCGTAGAGCTCTTCGACTTCTTGCAGGAGATTGGCCATAGCATTAGCGTCGTACAAGGCGTGATGCATTTCGAGCAAAAGATAAATGACTGGTCCAGACTTGTAGACTTGTATCTTCCATGGAGGCATGTATTCCGGAGTTTCGCTGGATTTGGCATCATGGACCAACGCTGAAAGATCATCAGGAACGTGATCAAACTCTTCCCATGGTAAGGTCGACTCCGAAAGCACAGCCTGCACGAATGGGAACCTTGTGCTTTCAGTCATGATGAAAGTTGTTCTCAGAATGCCATGCCTCTTCATCATAGCCTCCCAAGAAGCTTTGAGCTTGTCAGGTTTGCCTTGCAACCTGAACAGTGTCTTGTTTCGGTATGCCGAAGACTGCTTTGGGCCACTGGCAGAAGAAAGCATTGCTTCCTGCAAGGGCGTGCAAGGCAGGACTTGACCCACATTCTGGCTCTGCTCTCGAAGTTGTGAGATGACTGACTCGATGATGCCCAAGCCAATAGCTGCTTCGAAACTGCTTACGGTGTCGTTCTTCGATGACACTGATGGTTTCATTTGAACATCGTCCAGCTTCGCAGCCAATTTGGCGATGGTAGATCGCTTCAAAATTTGGGAAACATCAGCCTGATAGCCGTGCTGCGTCCTCAGTTTGGTTGCAAAACGGATTGCAGACACCGAGTCAAGACCTAATGCGAAGAAGGAAGTCGAGCGACCTATAGACGTGGAAGGCAGGTTCAGAGTAGCCGCAAGCGCCGAGAGCAAGTGAGTTTCCTTCACAGAAAGCTCGGTGGTGTCTTTGTCACCGGCAAAGTCCTGCGAGCATGCGTTCAAGTCCTCTAAGCTGAGCATAGAGCCGTCCCTCGACAATTGTCTTCTGTCAGTCTTGCCTTGCGTGGTTTGAGGAATGGCGGACACTGGCACTAAGGCATCCGGAATCATGTAAACAGGTAGGTGATCGGCTAGGTGTGCAAAGATCGACGTCATGATCTCTTGCATCGACTTGTCTGGATGCAGCACTGTATACACGTCCTTCGAATGTCCAACTGGAATCCAGAATGCCATCAAACGCTCTTTGTCTGTGGTCTTGACAATCTCGATTGCACAGTCCTGCACGTTAGGGATCTCAAGCAGACGGCTAGAAATTTCACCAAGCTCAATTCTCTGGCCTCTAATCTTTCTTTGATCATCAGTACGGCCCTGAATCAGGATGGTTCCATCTGGTAACAATCTGCCAAGATCTCCACTGCGATAGACACGACCGTACTTCGGATGGTCGATGATCTTGCTCTCAGTAAGCTCAGGCATGTTTTGGTAGCCGCGGAATACCTGTTGTCCACCAAAACAGAGTTCACCCAAGCCGCCACAAGGCACGACGTGGAATTCAGAATCTTGTGTCAACACAAATGCCGACGTATTTTCGAACGGCGGGCCAATGTTGTTGATGACATGGTCTGGCTTCACAGCTGGGTTCACAGTACAGATATTGGTAGTCTCTGAGGGACCATAGCCTTGGTAGAGACCCTTGCCCGCCCATGCACCATGCACATGATGAGTGACTGCTTCACCGGCCGTAACGAGAAACTGAACTTTCGGGATGTGAGACGGATCCGTCAATGCGGCTACTGTCGGCGTCAAAGAAAGATGTGTAATGTCAAGCTTGTTGATCGCCAATTCGATGTCACGGAACAGGACGTCCTTGGAGGCAGAGCACAAGCACATACCACTATACCAGGTGAAGAAGATCTCAAAGACACTGACATCGAAAGCTTGATTGCAAGCTTGAAGTAGCCGGGAGTCTTTTCGAACAGGATATATCCCACTCAGGACTTCAAGGTTGCTGAGGATGTTTTCTTGCGTCACGAGAACTCCTTTTGGCTTGCCCGTGGTACCACTTGTGAATACTGCGTAAGCAATGTTCGAGTGCTGGAAAGCAACCTTAGGATTTGTTTGCGACTGTCTTGCGATATCGATCGTTGTGACATTGATAGTGCTGCAGAGACTCAGGTCGTTAATGGTAGGCGTGGTTGACGAATCAGTCAAGCAAGTGTTCACATTGGCTTCCGAAAGAATCTGGCGAATCCTGGCAGATGGCGTTTCGGGAACCAAAGGCAAATATCCACATCCTGCTTTCACAATTGCGAGAATAGCAACATAGAGGTCGATCGACTTGTCCATGCAGATGCAAATCAATTCGTTAGACTTGACACCTTGCGAGATGAGATAGCTTGCAAGCTTGTTGGCCCTTACATTGAGCCCTTCATATGTCAGGCTCTCGATCTCTACATCGCTTTCCTGGATGTTGTGAGCAAAGGTCAGGGCCAACTTGTTGGGCGTGTCCCGAGCATGTTTCTCCACAACAGATCCAAGTCCAGCGCGGTATGAGAAGTATTTTGGCTCTGGATTTGCGATTGACATGATGGACACAGGCAGATGGCTGCCCAATTCACTGTTGAGCATGTCCGGTCGGGCCGCCGCAAGGTTAACCAGCTCATCGAGCTGCTGTAAAAAGACTTCAACTTGCCGTGGTGGCAGGATGCTTGGTTGGTAAGTGGCCTTGGCAGACACACCTTGCTGGGACGGTTCGAGCTCCAAGGTAAGGTTGAACTCCAGGAAATCGCGAGCTTCATCCAGTTGAAGCAGTGGCTTGTGTTGAATACCCGATCGAGCGGTCTCTTGCCACACGAAAATACTGTCAAAGAGAGCTTCGCCTGGTGCTACGTCGCATGCCTTGTTGATGTATGCAAGGGAGACTGCGCTGTGTTGCATTATCTCTCTGTTATCACTTTGGAAGCGACGCAACATATCCTTGAACTTTCTGCTCTCAGAAATGTTCACACGCAATGGAAGAGTCGACAACAGAGGGCCGACAATGTTTTCAACTTCCGCGATGGGCAAAGTTCTCCCTGAAAACACTGTTCCGAAGACCACGTCATCTGTGCCCATATACCAGCTGAGTAGCATGCAGTATGCAGCTTGGAAGAAGACATGAGGACTGCAAGCATACTCTTTGGCAGTCTGGCGTAACATCTCCATATCAATGTCGATGGTGTGGCTCACGGACATGAGAGGTTGGCGTGGTATTTTCTTCGGAGATAAGTTTGGTAAGCGACCGGAAGTGCCGCTAGAGAGATACTCTTGCCAGAAATCAATGTGCTGTGTTTGATCCTCGTGTCTCTGGTGGCCATAAAATTTGTTGACAGCCCTAAAAGAGGGTCTCTCCGGAACCTGAACATCTCGTAAGAGGCTTTCCAGATCTTCGAGAATAATCTCCACAGACCACTGATCATAGAGCGCATGATGTATGTTGATCAACAACTGGGCATTCGTCTCAGACTTCTTGTACTGGAAACGAAGTGGCCGCAAAAGCATATCCTGATTTGAAATTGACCACTCGGACATCCAAGAGTCCACACTTGCGAACTGAGAAGCATCCACACTCTTCCACACGATTTGTGCGTAAGCGCTATCAGATATCCCAGAAGCCCAGAATCCAGACCTCAAGGAAGTATGTTTGTCAGCCAAAGCGAACACAGCTTTACGCATGTGTTCAATAGGAAAATTGCCATTCACGGAGAAGAGAAGCTCATTGCAGTAGGCCTGTGGTTGCCTTGCTGTTTCGACCAGCATAGCGTCTTGAAGTGGCGTGCAAGGCAGAATCTCCTGAATGTTGCTTATCATGGGCTCGGATCCAAGGTCTTTTTCAACTCTCGATCGTAGCTCACTAACAACACTTTGCCATCTTTCGGCTTGGTCGACATGTGCGCGTTCGTCTATACCTTTGATTTGGAGCAATTCGACAAGAGCTGCAAGATTTGTTACTGAAAGCAGCTCGAGAGCTCCGACTTCAGCATATCCGTGCTTGCGCAGCTCAGAGGCGACTTGTATTGCTTTCAAGGAGTCTAGTCCAGCAGCACCCAGATCCGTCGTAGAGTTTATCGAGACACCCAATGCGCTTTGTATTGTCTGCGCTATTTCCTTCGCTTCAGCTGACATGCCAGAGACTTCCGTTTCGGAATTCGAGTTTTCTGAGGCATAATCATTCTCCAACTTCTTCTTGTCAACTTTGCCGGACGGAAGGTATGGAAAATCGGGAAGTAGCACAATATCGCTTGGGATCATGTAAGCTGGCAGCCACTTTTGACATGCGGACTTGATCTCGCTCGGTGAAATGGTACTCGCATCGGCGATGCAGAAAAGGATCAAAAGACCAGAAATGACGCTTGCAACCACAGCATGGCATCCGTCAGCTTTTGATGCAGCATGTTCGATCTCTCCCAGCTCAACACGCTGGCCTCTGAGTTTAACTTGGCCACTTGAGATACGACCATGGCATTCCAGCCTGCCGTTTCGTAGTAGTCGAGCCTTATCACCAGTGCGATATAGTTTACCAAACTTGGGATGCGTGATGAAAGCAGCTCGAGTTTGCTCTTCGCGATTGAGGTAGCCGTCTGCCAATTGATGACCGCCAACTGCAAGCTCACCAATCTCGCCGATGGGTAGGATTTCGATCTCACCAGCTCGATCATTAGACTCGGCTGGTTTGACTATGAAACATGAAACTGTTTCTAGAGGGATACCAATAGTGCCAGCAGGCAGATCTGCTGCAAAATCTGGCTGTAAAGTGCAGTGAATTGCAGCCTCAGTAGGACCATACATGCCATAGAGAATACCAGGTTTATCGGCCGAGCCACCAAACTGCTGAATTACTTGTGGATTGAGCATCTCACCAATTGTGAGGAGTGTGTGTAGAGTTGGAACATTGTCTCTGGTACGGACCAGACTGGCAGCCACTGATGGAGTGAGTTCGGCGGCATCAATGTTCAGAGCAGTTATCGTTCCAGGAAGATCACCGAGCAGTCGTCCGCGCTCAACGGAGACAAGTGTAGATCCACGAAACCACGGAAAGAATATCTCAAACACGCTGACGTCGAATGTCGGGCTTGCGAACTGGAGGAACCGAGAAAAAGTGGGTATAAATCGATCATGTGCCAGGAGAGATTGTGTGGCCGCCTGATGAGAAAGACAGACCGCCTTAGGAAGGCCAGTACTGCCAGAAGTGTACATTATGTAAGCAAGAGGAGAACTATTAGTGCAGGCTGGCTGATCCTCTGAAGGTTCCGAGGTGTCCAAATCCGAATCCGAGCTTGACGGCTCGTCGTCCACTGCTACGATAGTAACATCTGCCAGATCTGGGAGACTTGCTCGCATAGCAGTTGTCGTAAGAAGAATGGCGGCTGCAGTGTCCTTGAGAATGAATTTCAGGCGTTCTTCTGGTACATCAAGATTCAGAGGACAAAAGGCTGCCCCTGACTTCAAGATTGCCAGCTGTGATATGTACAATGAAGGGCATTGCGGGATATAGATCGGTATGATTCCTGGGGTCCCTAGTGAAGCCTCACGTCTGATTTGAGCCAGTCGTCTCGCCAGCGTGTTTGCTTTTCTATGCAAGTCTGCATAAGATAACTTCGTCGTCTCACCATCGGCGTCCAAATATTCCAGGGCAGTTCCAGACTTTCCGGGACCTGATATGAGTTCATGGAGCAGCTTGGGACCATCCAGCCGCGTCGGCATAGGATTTAGTATCGAGAGTGTATCGTCCATTTCGAAGGACATTTCGTCAGCTGAAAGTGTTCGCGCTGGCATGTTATTAATTACAGGTGTAGACCAAAGTCCATAAGTCTATCATAAAAGCAGGAGGTCGGAAGCCAGGCGCGTTTGCTGTGTGAGAACGGAGTCAGAGAGGCGAACAGTTGGGTTTGGAAGTCGTGCAAGGTGTTCGACACGGGAGATTTGTCGCAGCAATTCTTTAATTCATGTTACATCAGCTGGTTTCCATGTGTTAGATCATATCGACTCGTGCGGCCACACGAAGCATACACGAGAAAATGTCAACCGGCGAAACTGACGACTACAAATCATGACCAGATTAGGCCGGCACTAGCGAGCCTTAGGGCGGAGTTCGTGCGCTGTCGCAGAGGAAGGAACAAGCCGAGGTCGGCGCCCTGCAACTTCGCGATTGAAACTGTTTCTCGCGCCTGCGGAACATCGATGACTACACCTCGTATGCTCGCGGGGCGTACGGAAGCCACGACGACGTAGGGAGCTGTCAGCTCGAGTTTGTTGCCATCAACCTTTCGCCGGCAATCGGCACTTGGACGACGAGGCTACGCGGAGAAAAGAAAAGTCGCACTTTCAACAGCTTCCCCATGTGCTAAAACCTGTCACTTCCAGTCATCTCCCGCGTCGATTAGAGGCATGTTTCGGCCTGTAAAAATGCACAATGTGTTTAATATTGTGATAATCGTCCGTAGAGGAGCGACATGCTAGACAAAGTTCAGTACAAGATCAAGAGATGAAGATTTTCGCGCATTAGCGAACACGGTCTCCTGCTTGCGACCTCGCTCTGGTCTTGCATCAATCTCGCATTGTCTGCGCTTGACCAACAGGAACATAAACACGATGTCTCCTTCTCGTGATGGTGGTACGCCAAATGCTTGGAAGATGAAAATCTTATCTGATCCTTGCCCTGCCATCTGATAATGAGACGATCCCCCTCCGCCACTGACGACAAGATCAGCGTGCTGGGATCAGATTACCGCATCTTCCACACGCCGTCGAAACGTCAAGCCTTCCAAATGCCTTTAACGCCTTTTTGCAACCAATGGCAAACAGATGTCAAGGATGTCACTGTCAATCATTTGTTCGTTGTCAGACCGACTTGCTCTGACTCTAAGTTGCTCAGCTGCCGTCTTTGCGCGTCGTAAAAAGTTTCTCGTCCGACCTTCCGAAGTTGTGTGCGATCATCGACCACATCATCAATAATCTATGTACAGCAGCGGTTGCGACCTCGGGTTCCTGTATTGCATGATTTTCCTATGCAGCAAGAACTTTTCTCTCCGTCTTGATGTACGCCTAACCCTATCAACAATGCCCCCAAGGTCGCCATTCTATAGGACATTTGTGCTTTTCGGGGCTTAAAGCTTAAGAGAGCCTCTTTCAAGGGACAGAAAAAAAACCAACATCAGTGCGAGACGCATCCTCAATATTTACTGAGGTCGATTCTATCTGCGTCATCTACCGGCGCGGTCTGTTACTGGAATTTAGTCTACCACCATGTCCTTCGTCGATAATAGACGGTCATCTTCGCCTGACCGCGCACTCTCACGGCCTTCAACGAACCTTGAAGCGGAACGTAATATTGAGACCACCACTTTGAACACCGCACAACCCCGACCATGGCATACCGAATTTGTCTTCATCTCCCGAAAATGGATCCATCAACTTCTTGGACACAACCCATTCAAAAGCTCATATCTTGATCTCTTCAAGCTCGTCAATGATCTGGAATCTAAGGCGATACTGTGGGCTGGGGTATTGTTAGCGATTGCTGCCGGCACACCGCTCCCTATCATAGGCTACATCTTTGGACAAATCATCACCTCATTTCCGCCTCCGGAAGACGTGCTACGCGAGCGACTCTACGAACTCGTAGGCGTCGCTTGCGGTTACTTTATTGTCACGACTGGTTATACGATCGCCTGGGGGTTGACCGGAGAGAGAATTTCACGACGCTTCCGAGTGACGCTTGTTGAGCGTCTGCTTGGTCTTGAACAGGCATATTTTGATGTGAATGAGCCGGACATCACAAACCTGTTGACTGAGAAAATCGAGGCAATCCAGATAGGAACTTCTGAGAAGGTCGGCATCTTCATTCAATCGATCAGCTACTTTGTTGCGGCCTTTGTTGTTGGATTCATCTTGAACGCCAAACTTACTGGAATTCTGTTCGCGGCTGTCATTCCACTCATGACTTTGATTGTTCTCCTTGGCTCTTCTAGAGTCGCCAAATATACTAAAGCAGCAACTCAACATACCGAGGCTGCTGGAAGACTGGCCGAGAGCGCAATCCATGCGGTCAAGGTCGTGCAGGCTTTTGGAATGGCCGACAAACTCAGCCAGGAACACTATCGTCTCCTCAAGTTATCTGCTGGATTTGCAATTCGAAAGTCCATCTCTGCTGCACTAATGCTAGGTCTGATCTACTTCACGGCGTACAGTGCCAACGCGCTCGCATTCTGGGAGGGTTCACGGTTGGCCGCAGAGTCTGGTTCAAGTAACGCTGGTACCGTTTATGCTGTGGTGTTCTTGATCATTGATGCTTCGTTCGTAGTTGGGCAATTTGGACCTTTCTTGGGAAGCTTTGCCAGTGCCGCGGCTGCTGGAGAAAGTGTTTACGAGGTTCTGAATCAGCCTCCTGCCGACATCGACGTATACTCTGCCACCGGACAAGAGGCCACGGAAGATGACATGAGGGCTGAGATCAACTTCCGAGACGTCACATTTGTGTATCCTGCAAGAACCTCAGCTCGTGCCCTCGACGGACTCGACCTTAGCCTCAAGCCCGGAATGAATGCTATAGTTGGCACAAGTGGTTGTGGTAAGAGCACGCTAGTATCACTACTTTTGAGGTTATACGACATCTCCTCTGGGCAATTGATGATAGGAGACCATGACATCAAAGATTTCAACATAAGAAGTCTGAGAAGATATACTGCACTCGTTGATCAGGATTCCATCTTATTTTCTGGATCTGTCTTGGAAAATATCAGCTACGGGCTCGGCGAGCATTCTCTTACCAAGAAAGAAGTGTTCGAGAGATGTACCGAAGCTGCAGAGGCTGCCAATCTGGATTTTGTCGAATTTCTGCCTCAAGGAATGCACACTAAGATTGGAAATGGTGGTTACACCCAGCTGTCAGGCGGCCAGACCCAGAGAATTTGTCTGGCTAGGGCCCTCGTCAAAAGGCCCGCTCTACTCCTGCTCGATGAGCCGACCGCGTCGTTGGATGCCAATAGTGAAGGCTTGATTATGGATGCTGTCAAGAAAGTCGCTGCAACAGGCACAACCGTCGTCATGGTAGCGCATCGACTCTCTACCGTGTCCGATTCACCGAATATCGTGCTCATGGGGGCAGGAAAGGTCATCGAGCAAGGTACTCACGATGAGCTCATGCGATTGGAAGGTGCATACAGCAATCTCATCTCTGCCCAGCAGCTCGATGACACAGACGACTCATCTATTGAGGTATCCCCAGCAAGCACCGACCAGGGTCTTGAGCGGAAGACATCAAAGTCCAATGACGCCTATACCTCTAGCGATTCCGAAGCCACATCTCCAGCGCCATCGCCGAAAGAGACAACAGCTAAGAAAGCAGGTTTTTGGAAACTCCTACTACGTTGTCTCCGCATGGCCAAACCTGACTCTCCAATCATCGCATTAGGACTCACCGCCTCTGTTGTATCCGGTGGCATAATCCTCGGTGAATCAATCATCTTCGGTAACCTGATCTCGGTACTGAATGGCTTGGACAGTCCGAACTATCGAGAAAGGGCCGATTTCTTTTCCCTCATGTTCTTCATTGTGGCATTGATTGCCTTCATCTCTTACTCTCTGAACGGATGTGCGTTCGGCATCGTCTCTTCTCGCTTCATTGCCAAAGTTCAGCACATATCTTTGGTCAGTATCCTGCGGCAGGATATGCAATGGTTCTCTGGACGCTCAGTGTCTTCGCTTATGAGCAGTCTGAACTCAGATGCTGGTCAGCTCGCTTGCTTGTCTGGTGTTGCCATTGGTACCATATTCACAGTCTGTGTGTCGATCATCGGCGGCGTTGTCTTGGCCCATGTGGTCGCTTGGAAGATTGCCGTCGTCCTGCTGGCTGCGGTACCTGTAATGGTGATGGCAGGATATGTCAGACTGCGTGTCCTTGCTCTGGCAGAGAGCAGGCATAGATCAGCTTACAACGATGCAGCATCTATCGCCGCCGAGGCCTGCAGAGGCATCAGGACCATTGCATCTCTTGGCAGGGAACGCGGCGTGTCCAGGTCGTTCAATGAAGCTGTAAAGGAGCCTTATACCAAGGGTATCCGATTTACCTTACTCTCGAATACTCTGCTCGCCCTAAGTTTCAGCATCACTTACTTTGTTTATGCTCTTGCATACTGGTGGGGTGCTCGACAAGTAAGAAATGGTACTTATGACCAACTGGACTTTTTCATCGTTCTTCCAGCTCTTCTCTTTTCCGCGCAAAGTGCCGGACAGATTTTCAGTCTGTCGCCAGAAATGTCACGGGCTGGACTGGCTGCTCGTAACGTGTTCGGACTCCACGACCAGAGGCCTTCGATTGTAGACAGCGACATCAAGCAGCCTGGAATGGCCCTTACCCTGGACGATACCACTGCGACCGATGCTGAGAAGCCAGATCCTGCTTCTGGTGGTTGGATTGAGTTCAAAGACGTCAGTCTATGCTACCCGTCCAAGCCACAACATCCAGCAGTAAAGAATGTCAGTCTTTCCATCAAGCCTGGAGAGTTTGTAGCATTTGTTGGTCCAAGTGGTGCAGGAAAATCAACCGTCCTGACCCTTCTACAACGCTTTTACGACCCTACGACTGGTAGCGTTCAACTAGACGGCCAAGACATCCGCGAAGTTGCCGTGTCAAAACACAGAAGCCGTCTAGGACTGGTACCACAAGAGCCTGACCTTTTCCCTGGATCGATCTCCTACAATATTGGCTTAGGCGCAGCACCAGGTCAGGAAGTCACGCAAGCGAATATCGAGGACATCTGTGCTAAGTGCGGAATCCATGAATTCGTCATGAGTTTGCCCGAAGGATACAGCACAGAGTGCGGTACCAATGGTTCGAAGCTATCAGGTGGCCAGAAGCAACGTGTCGCTGTCGCCAGAGCATTGATCAGGTCACCGGAAGTACTCTTGCTCGACGAGTATACCTCTGCTTTGGATGCACACTCTGAACAACAAATCAAGGAAGCTGTCGATGGAGCCAGTGTAGGAAGAACTACCATTGTGGTGGCACACAGACTGTCTACCGTGCAGAATGCCGATAGGATCTTCGTCTTCGACAATGGCCGCATTCTGGAAGTTGGAAGTCATGCTGAGCTTATTGCTCAAGGCGGTCTGTATGCAGGTATGGTGAAGGCGCAGACACTTGCATAGACACAGGCATTGTCAGTTGCTGCACACCTTCTGATTCCATTTGTTTTACTAGCGAGGAGTTTTGGGAGGATCAAAAAGTTGTTCTTTATTAGGCAGGTACTATCCGGAGCACAGAGAACTCGTACATTGTATATCAATCAAAATCGAGGTTAACACGTGGAATCGCTGAGCTGAGAGTTATATCAGGCATGTATCTGGCGAATTGCATGGTTGTTCGAATGACAGCCTTTTCCAGTGAGAGGACCAGACAAAACATGCTTTCCATACCGTTTTCTCGTGGGAGTGTGGTTTGATTTCTGCATATGGTAGTGGGGCAGCTGGTCTCAACTCTCACGATTCGAGGTTACACCGTCTAGTCAAAGGGCATTTCTCTTACATACAAGCAAGCAGCCATGATCGACAACAAGCGATCTCACGCGTCTGCCCTGCCCAACAGAAACACAATGCGAGTTGTTCCTGCAGGGCACAAGGGCAAAGTGGTGTGAAATGCCTTGGTCAAGCTCGCTGTGGGATCAGCCCGTGCGCTCGAAAGCGGATCAGATAAGTTAACTTTATTTCGGGCGCTACCGGTTCGCGTGGTCGAGACGAGGACAGCGGTGTTGTGCGGGCTCCGATGACGGAAGGCCTGTTGTTTGGCGATGAGAACGTGTCTCGTGTTTCGTCTGTTCTTGTCGAGTGAGATGCGACTGAAATGGTTCTTGCAGCTGTTTTCAACCTGATGGGTGATACAGGACAGTTGTATGAAGACCATCGGGTCAGCCATTCTACCTGGCAGCCAAAGAAGCATCATGCCAACGCATCGCTTTCATTTCTCATCACGAAGCAAACGGTCACGACTCACAAGAGATCCTTGCCGAGCTGCAGCTAGAAAAAGCTGAAAAGAGGTCCGTGGTTTGGCATGACTGCCCCACCAGTGAGACTCCCGAAATCGATTGATCATCTGATTAGACAGACGGGCAGGGCAATCAGATTAGATGCAGAATTTTCATCTAGCCGTTCCACACCACGCGAGAGCCAAGGCACCACGCTGCGACCATGATGGTCTTTCTCGTGGGCAGGCAGAAGCACTGACAGCGTAAACCCAACAATGTCGACGATAAAGGACCCTGCTCGCGCCCTATTTCCCGAGCTTGCGACGAGAGTCAAAAAGTCAGACGATAGATATATTTGCAATTGATCTGCTCCTTCGAGAGGGACCTGTTTCTCGTTTCTTCCCCTCAAACTTGAGTTTCTGTCTTCCTTGTCTCCGCGAACGATCTTGTCGTCATACATCAGCTTGAAGGTTGGAGGTGAATTTGGAAACTTTTTTGTTACGAGCGGAAATAACCCACGTAAGTCCTCCCCTGCGCAATCGTTCTAGAGCTGAGTTGTACCTTCCACTTTACACGATTGCGAAGCATATTCGTCATTGAGGCCTTGCATTTTATGTATCTTCGAGCAACGAAACTGCGCAAAACAATCAGCACTTTATGTCCCGACTGACACCGACACAAGCAACCGCCGTAGACAACGCAATGGCACCTCACGCCGACTTCCCCGAAATGGCTCTCGAGAGCGTCCCCCAGCGCAATGGCTCAAAGTTCCAGACACACCTTCATTCGACACCGGAAAACGAGGTGCACGATGTAGTCTGCGTAGGCTTCGGTCCTGCCTCATTGGCAATTGCAGTAGCCCTCCACGACTCGACCAAGCAGACTGGCAAGCAGGAACCCGCACTCAAGACGCAACCCAAGATTGCCTTCCTCGAGAGACAAGAGAGCTTCGCATGGCACGCTGGTATGCAAATTCCTGGCGCAAAGATGCAGATCTCCTTCATCAAGGACATGGCCACAATGCGCAACCCTCGCAGCGAGTTCACCTTCCTCAACTACCTCCACGAGAACGACCGCCTGGTTCAGTTCACCAACCTGAGCACTTTCCTGCCCCGTCGCATCGAGTACGAGGATTACTTGCGCTGGTGTGCTGGCTGGTTCCAGAACCTGGTCTCGTACGGACACGAGGTTGTCGATATCTCGCCTGACAGCAAGAGCGCCGAGGGCGTAACAACATGGAAGATCACATCTCGCAACATCCACACAAACGAGCTCAGCTTCCGCCGCACGAAGCGTGTCGTCGTAGCTGTAGGAGGTCACCCAAAGATCCCCAAGGCCTTCCCTCAGCAGCACCCTCGCATCATCCACTCGTCTCAGTACTGGACTCTCTCGTCTCGCATCTTCCGCGACCGCGACGCTCCCCTCAAGATTGCTGTCATTGGCTCCGGTCAATCCGCCGCCGAGATCTTCCAAAACATCCCCAGCCAATTCCCCAACTCCAAGGCTTACCTCTTGATCAGAGGTGCTGCCCTGAGACCTTCAGACGACTCCCCCTTCGTCAACGAGGTTTTCGACCCCGAGCGCACAGACGACACCTTCAACCAAGATCCTGCCATCCGTGCGGAGGCCATCAAGATGGACAAGGCAACTAACTACGGTGTCGTCCGTCTCGAGCTGCTTGAGCACATGTACGACTGCCTCTACACTCAACGTCTCGTCCACGGCGACGATGAAGCAAACTGGCCCCAGCGCCTGCTCAACCACCGCGAAGTCGAAAACGTCACCGAGTTGCCCAACGACCGTATCCGCCTGCACATCAGAAACGACACTGCCAAGTTCAGACGCTGCAAGGCCTCGACGAACGAAAGCCTTGATGTCGATTTGGTCATGATTGCTAGTGGTTACAGAAGAGACCACCACGAGCAGTTGATGTCCAAGGTTAGACCTATGATGCCTGGTGGTGACAAGCCCGGTCAGAAGTGGACTGTCAATCGCGAGTACAAGGTTCAGTTCCAGGAGGGCGCTGTTTCCAAGGACTCTGGTGTTTGGTTGCAGGGATGTAACGAGGGCACCCACGGTGTAAGTCTGATCAGATCCCCCCTCATGAGATGCTTACTAACCTTTTCTCACAGTTGAGTGATTCCCTCCTCTCCGTTCTTGCCATCCGTGGCGGCGAGATGGTCCAGTCCATGTTCGGCGGCCAGTAACGAATCAACCATTCGACGTGATACCCCTCCATCACTCCTTCACGAAGGATGAATGTGATGTGAAGAAAGAGAAAGAAAAATATACATAAACTCGACAAACACTATGTGGAAAAGTGTCAATAGCGACGGCGTTTGTTTATAATGTACAAAAGACGTGGATACGAAGACTTCATTACTAGACGTCAATATACAATTCTCCTTGATCATCCATCACTTTCACTTCCAATACCCCTCGTTCACACACTCTAGTCGAACAGCATCTGTATTCTGATCATCGCCGTCCTGCAAGCACTGCACCACACGAGTAACCTCTCCTTCGAGATGAACGACCTCCACAACATACCCCATCGTCCTCGAAAGCCATCTCTACCCAAAATCACACCGTCAAGCTCTGCTCAAACAAACCCACTCTTGCCAGCCACAGCAACACCTGCTCCCACCGCAACCTAAAAAAACATGGCAAACCACCACAGTTTCTTCCTCTGCAGCGAGATCGCAAGTAAGCTATCACCCTATCAAGTACACCCACACAAACTAAACAAGCAACAGAAAGCCTCCGCCTCCTCCACCCCGAGTCGAATCTGAGCCTCTTCACCACCAGCAAGCCTGCAGAATACTATGCTCATGTTGCAGACGTCGATGGAAAAGTCAAGTACACGACTATTGGTTATGCGACTGTGCAGGAAGCTCTGGAGGAACTGCTTGCTTTCGTGACTGGGGAGTTGGGGTGAGGAGGGGAGGAATACAGTTATGGAGTGAGGCAAATTTTCGATGAGTGAACTTTCGTCTTACGCGTTTGTTGCTCTCACTCGCTCGCGAAAAGTAGCACTTGAAGTCTTCCCACACGCGGCAGGAGAATCTGTACTGTAGATTTCTCCTCAGACAATTACTGCTATACTCGCATATCAATACCTTCAGCATGGGGGACTTGAACAACTTACCTCATCGTCCACGAAACTCCTCTGTCTCCAACAGTCCATCTCTAGGTTTTGGTCAAGCCGTATCCTCACTGTCAACCCAACCGACCATCACATCATCAACCAGCCTCCGAAACAACTACAAAAACCATTTCTGGGGCTGGCTGATAACCAGTAAGTTCCTCTCCACTACACATATCAGCACAAACTCATCAAACAGCAGCAAACTTAAACAAGCTCTATCCTGGTACTACTTTCAAAATCATCAGCACATACAGTGAGGGCAAGTACTATGCCCATGTGCTTGATCAGGATGGCAAAATTCGCTACAAGAGTACTGGATATGGAGATAGAGAAAAAGCTTTACAAGGTATTCTTGGTGTTGTCAAAAGGGAAGCAAAGGCGAAGATGAAGATGGAGAGGGAGATGAAGATGGAGAGGGAGATGGAGGGGATTGGAGATTGGTCAAAGGGAAGCCGCCTCACTTGAAGTGATTGAAGGAATCGCTCTTACTTTGACTGCGGACTGCCATTTACAAGTTCTTCTCCTCGCCTCTACGGATGACATGATAGGATCTTTGTCTACTTCCTCCTGCAATCGCTTCAACAAACGCCTGAGATCCATTCATCCTCCTGAACAAGTCGCACAAAATGTCCACCGAAAACAACATCCTAGGCCTTGCGTGCACAAATTGCCGGTGAGATATGGCTCCGTCGATTTGTAAGGAAGCATAAGCTGATGGAAAAAGTAGTAAACCTGAGCGTCCTCCACACGGGAACCAACTACACTATCATCACCACCCGGTATCGTGAGGAATGGTGCATCAGGGTCATCGACGGTGGGAACAAAGTGCGCTATAAGGCCTTGCCTGCTGTTACCATCGAAGCTGCTTTGATGGAAATGCTTGTATTCGTCAGTAGGATGCTGCAGGCCAAGTATGCGAGAGAGGAAAAGGATGAGCAGCTTGCGCAGGGATGCCGCTGGAATTTTTCGAGGACCCATCCTCGCACTCAGAAACAGACGTGCGATACTGCTGGGCAGCTATCATCCTAGGCTCCACAGGCGAAGGCATCTACTCCACCCCGTCCATCTCTTTCTCTCTGGACACAGCTCTGCGAACAATGCTCCAGCTGCTGGGTCAGGAGATTGAAGCGAAGGTTGGAGAGTGAAGAATTGATGCTCGAGCTCGTGGAGAGTACGTCAACGGCGGTTTGAGCCCTGGTTGATAGTACAAAGAGGCTTGGGGAGATGCTTAGTGATAGTCAGAGGGACTAAGATATCACAGTCAAAGCAGTCTCATAAAGCGTCGCTTTCCTTGTAGTCTCAGAGATGGAATAACCGTGTTCCGTGCATCAGGACTGGCAGTATCAGCACAGTTTGTTCATCATCAAGATTGCCATTGAACAATGGAGAACCCAGAGTTGGGGGTATTGGAACTGCCGGCAGGTTTCGGGTCGCTACTTCTGGGTCATATTAAGCGTCAAATCAATCGTCGAATCAATCGTCAAATCAATCGTCGAATCAATCGTCGAATCAATCGTCGAATGCGTATCAGGGATCCGGAACGTTCTCACAAGATCTCTGACCCTCTTCAAAAACACGATAAAATCACACCCGCGTACTTCTCTTCCACCTGCAACAACAACTTCGCATCAGCAAGCTCTACTACCTCATTCTGTCATACCAACAGCTCTTCGACACGAACAAGACCATGGCTACCCAGTCTACCCCCACCTACAACATCGACATGCGTGCTCAGATCGTCGGTAAGAACAACATCAATCCAGAGATCTTATCATCTTACTCAGACTAACACCATACTAGCCAATGTTCTCATCATGTGCCCCGACTACCGCACCGCCGATGTCCTCACCTCCTTCACCGGCACCCATTGGCGTGCTATCCTCATGTGGGTCAAGGATGGCCACAGATTCCACTCCCCCACCAAGGAATGTGCTACACCTGAAGCGGCCATGAGAGAATTGTTGGAGGACACCAGCAAGCACGTCTACCTCGAGCTCAAGCACAACGAGGTCATCGATTGAAAGAGGGAGTTTGGGCCCAAGAGCCGAGGCTAGGCCTTTGGAAAGAGGAGTCAGGATTCTCTAGAAGTCAAAAGATCTTTGTTCCTTACACGTTTTTCCACGCGTGACTTCTCCAATGTGTCTGATTGAGGTGATGCTCTTAAGTTGCCAATATATCACTTTTGATCCTCGTCGAAAGGCATGATGGCTTCATGTATGGCGCATTTGTCCAAAGAGAGGATGCATATCTTTATCCCATTATCAAAAGGCAAGAACCGTTCCCTTGCAACATCCATGTCCAAAGAGAGCATGTGCCTTAGTCACTCTCATTGAAGATTCACCGATGATCAAAGATTACTTTGCTTTTTCATGAGCACTCTGTGGGTATATCGGGAACAGAGAGCCTCAGAGTATCAAGCCAAAGGAGTGACATCTCTGTTGTGCTCTCAAACGGCCGAGGTACTTCTGTTACTATTTATCAGAAGGCAAGGTGTTTTTGATATCAACGTAACTACCTAAAGAGAGTGATCAGAGCGGAGACTCTCATTAGACGTCTGCTTAATCATGATGAGTATTTTGCATTTTGATGTGGGTAAACCACGCCCCATTGAAGGTTGGTGAGGTAGTCGATCTTAGCAACATCCAATCCGAAGTGAATTCTCAACGCCTACTCTCCCGTCTCTGCTACGTCAAACTACACCATCTCTGTTCCCTTTACGCACAACAAACCACAAGATCTTTGCACATCAACAGAATCATGCCTTCAGACAACAACATCCTCGGCCTTCGCGCCCAGATCCTTGGTTAGCATATCCTTCCATCAACACTGCAATCACGTTTAACATGGCAAACAGACAACTTTGCCGTCACTATGCCCACCGAACTCAAGCCCAAGATCGTTATGGCTCACAACGACAATGCTTGGTGGGTCATCATCTACGGCAATGATGACAAGCCCATCTGGAAGACCAACAAGGGCACCGATACCCCTGAGCTAGCTCTACGCAAGATGCTGCAGTCTTCGAGCGATCTAGTGTTTGGAAAGTTCAAGAGTGGTGGTTTTGCTCTGGAGGGCTAAAAATGGTGACGGATTTGCTTTCAAAAGTTGCCTTCTTCATGGAAGTGGTAGTGGATGACACAAGCTTCCTATTGCGGAAGTATCGGTTTCTTTGTTATTCCGCTGCTTAGGGTCGGACAGAGACGATAGGATTGTAGTACTCATCAACGAATGATCCTACATTCCTTTGTTGTGCTAGAAATTCATCTCACCCCATATTTTGTCCCCTTTGTCTGCACAGCTCCATGGTATCAACTACCATTTCCGGACCTGATGGCCAATATTGAAAGCTTGAGGAATGACAGCCAGAACAAAGCGATTGGCCATTTGGTTTATCGCATTTCGAGTCTGCCTCACTACTTCAGACATTTTGAAGCAAACATTCCCTCTCCATTCGAACAAATCTCGATCCTGACACATTGCAGGAACAAACAGGCACATCATGGGTTTTGGAGAGACTAACAACATTCTGGGCTTGCGTGCCCAGATAACAGGTACCAAACTTTGTACTCCCGTGATCAAAAGAATATGATACTGACGTAGGAACAGCGAATCTCGCGATAGTCGTAAAGAATCTACCCATCAAGATCATTACTCTTCAGGTGGAAGGAGGCTTCCAAGCTATCGTTCTCGACAGTAAGAAAAACAGCGTCGCTATAACCGAGGCTTGCAAAGATCCTACCAAGTACAGGCAAGATGAGACTGCCACAGACGCTCTCGATCGTCTGCTTCAGCTTTCTAGCAAAATGGCTCTTGATAAGCTGCGTGGTGATGGCAATACACTAGTAGTGCCCAAGGAACTGAAATTCGAAGGTTTCTCCTCGAATCCAGGTCTATTCAGCGGCGGACCTTCTGGAGTCAATAACAACGACGCATCGTTTGGATCTATTACCAATGGCGGACCGTTTGAGAGTAGCACTAAGGGAGGACCATCTGGCCGCGCTAATACTGACTCCGGCCACTGTGGGAAGAAACCCATCGGTGGCTGTGGGTGTGGCTGCCTCTGTGGTTGCGGCTGCTCTAAGCGAGCACCAGGAAAAGACCGCTCTGGAGGGCCGCCTCGGGGCGATAAGCTTACGTGCCCTCCATCGGGCGGTTTTGGAGAAGTCGCATGTCAGGATGAAATTTTCCCATCGAGACAAAATCTGGAAGAATATGAGAAGATCTGTTCTGCTATGCTGTCTCTACCTGATAGCGCTGTTGAGAGTGCAGCCGAGAAATACCTCAAGGATCAACTGAAACGGAACAAACAAGAATGCAGAAACATCACATCAGTCACTGGTGGAGATTCGATTGCAGAAACAACCACAAATCCCTTCCAACTTGGACCGAGTGAACGATGGAATCGCAAGGTGGCTGGCGGTTTATTTGGCAATCGCGAGACTCCTACTCCTGAATCTCAAACTACCGGTGGACTTTTGGCAAAAGGAGCAAGCACGTTTCCCAATGCTAAAGGCAACATTTTCGATGACGATGGATCTGGAGATGGTTTCGAAGAACGAGTGAGACGCAGAATGGAAATGCTCGGAAACGATCCAGCCCCTTACAAGAACAGCAATACATCTGGAGGCATGTTTGGGGGTGTTTACAAGCCATCGGCTCCAAGTACACTATTCAAAAGCAGCCAGCCATCCATCGCCGATGATGACATTGAAGAAAATAGCGACTCCAAGCGTGCCAGAATTGTTGCGGAAGCTCTACCCACCGGATTGAAACCCCCACACTGTGATTCGACACTATCCAGTGGTTTTGGATCCTTGGAAAGCATACCGGCAGCCAACTCTCTCCCGTCCTTTTCTGAGTCCTGGAGAACCAGCTCTTTTGGAAGACCTACCGTCAATGCACCGGTCACTCAGCCCAGTCTATTTGGCACTTTCGGAAGCGGGCTATCTGAGAATGTGCCCTCGGTCAATAGGTTCGGGGATGGCACTTCATCAAGGGTGTCAGGAGACGCTCAGATGATTCGTTCTAGTCCATCTGCCACTTTTGGCAGCATACCATCGATCTCCAGTGCCGCCGGCTCTAACTACACTGGCTTTGGAGGTCTTCTCACACCCAAAGCCTCGACGGACACTAGATCAGAAGAAAAGCCTGTCAATCTCGACAGGACTCGCGAAGTCTTCGGCAACCCTGCCACGTATTCCAGTGGATTTGGTGGAGGCTTCGGAAGCAGTATTCCCAGCAGCTCGATCAAAGGCAGTACAGTTCGCGGTTCACCCTTTGCACAACCTTCTGCATCTGGGGATTTCGGAAGCAGTGCACGACTCGCACAGCTTCCTGCGTCTCGTGTTTTCGGAAGCAGTGCAGGAAACGGACCATTTGATAGATACACTGCAAAACATAATGATACCAAGAGGCTTTCCTCATCGGATGAAGAATGGGAGGTTGAGTCCGACCTTTGATAATGTAGCCGATATTATCGGTGCCAATCTGCGGAACAACTGCAGCGTCGATATGTGTGGTAGTCTTGCTCAACCCTAGGAACATGGGCATTTTTTCGTATTTTGTGTTTTCCTGATGTCAATATTTTTGGTGCTTAGAGCCTTGCAGATATGGATTCAAATACATTCCTCCACGATGTTCGTCCATTTTCATTATAAGTTCATATCGGAGCAGCTTATCGGAGACTGCAGAAGATGCTTTGCGAAAGTTGATCAAGGTTGATAGTACTGTACTACAAGCTCCACAGCGAGCGCAAGTACGGAACGGTGAAGAAGGACACATAAGCTGTTGACAGGCTCGAAATTGATAGATGGAGAGATCTATAGTGACTCGTTGCTCACGAATGCCAGAAAATAGAAAAATCGTCAATTGAAACCACCCGTTTCTATCTTTGGTAACAAGTGAAGCCCAACTCGAGTGAAACAGCGCAGGTCTCGCAACACAAATTTTACGATACAGACTTGACTCCATCTTCTGTATTTTCACTTCTCTTATCCGCAAAACATCATCATACATCAGATCAGGAACATATCGCCCATCATGTTCCTCGAACGCCTCTTCAAGCACAAGTCAGAGACCCAAAAGTTCACTGTGACGGAGATGCGTGTTCAGATCACGGATAAATTACCACTTCGTCCTTTGTTGCACTCTGCCTGAGTGACTTACGCAGTAATAGCCAATCTTCGCCTCGTTCACCCTGAAGCAACCAATATCCAGATCATTATGACATACAAGAATCAGCGCTGGGGTTTTCATGTTATTTGCCGTGACGCTGGCTTCCGTGCCTGGACCATTCACAAAGGAACGTGGCAGAAGACACCCGAGAAGGCCATGTTCGTCTTGCTTAAGCTTTCCAGCGTAATGGTACAGGAGAAACTCGGCGAACGTCGCGAGATCTATGAGAAAAACGGTGGCGAGGTCAAAGTCGGAATGAGCGTGTCCCACATCTGAGTCGCTGCTTGTGTGAGCCTCTCTGTGACTGGGCATATGTCTCGGATGCTATCTTTGGCACAGGAAGAGTAGACCATACGACCCAGCTTACCTGATGGTCATGAGACCGTGGAGGAAGCTCTGGAAGACTTAGGGTGCCGTGTTGGCCTCTAAGAAGATCATGTGGTGAGGATACGTGAAGGGTCTTCAAGCTACAATATTCGACAGCAGTCAGAGCAAATGGATCCAGTGTATATATGTGAGAGTCAAAACAGTTCTCCGATTCGATTTTCCTTGTGTCTTTTCCATGTTCTACCTTACTTGTCACTCGAGATCTTGACTAAGATATATCTCGCTCTCACCTTTATGATGCAACTGTAAAATGTGGCCGGCGAAGAGTGTCTTTCCACAAAGCTGGTGTTCGGAAAGCTGCAGACATCACAACCAAACAGCACAAACGGGAATCGCTCATCACCCCGGATGCGCAAACAACACGCACAACACTTCGATCAAACCTCCAGATTTCTCCATCAACGCAACAGATAACCGAAGTGTCCAACTCTCTACAACCAACTAAACACATATACTCCTCAAAAACAAGATCATGGCCTGGTTCCGCGCCTCAAGACGCAAACGCAAGCCCAAAACCACAAGTCCTCAGATCCCAACCTACGATATCATCGGCCTGCGTGCCCAAATCTTGGGTAAACTTTCATCACCTGCTCCTTCTTCCTTCTTCCTCTTCCGCCTCCCTCCTAACACCTTTCCGCAGCAAACCTGCGCGTCTGTCAACCTCGCCTCCGCGGCTTCACAATCGGCACAGCCTTCAACAGAACAGCCCAAGTCTGGCACGGCATAATCTCCTGGGATGTGGATGGAAGTGAAGTGTGCAAGACTCCAGAATTTGCAACCATGGGTCTGGCGTTGGAGTTTTTGGTGAAGATTACGGGGATCATGGTTATGAGGAAGGTTGAGGAGGGGGAAGGCAAGAGCACTGGCTGTGATCGTTGGAGGAAGCAGTGCTGGGGTTTGAGATTGATGGAGGGGGTGCTGGAGTATGGGAGGAGTGGTGTGATTTCTGTGGACGGTTGGATGATGATGGAAGCTTTGCTGTCTTACGATGGCTGGTCAGAGGGAATGATGACTGGATGCGGCTTACTCGCTCCTTCCCATCTGCTCATCTTCAACAAATGCTACTTCCCCTTCAACCAGCCATATTATGATTGTGCATGACTATGACCCCATGTGGCTACAAGCAGCCGTCGGCATTTTCCTCTTTCATTCCATCTGCACAGCTTTCATCTTCACCACGAACCCATTTCAATACAACCGTGCGCTAGATCTCTCACTCTCATCAACCACCACACTCTCAAGACGCACATACGAACATTGTAATACTCCTGCGCAAGACAAGGCTTTTTCACACAGGTGTTTCGTCGAGGAAATCGAAGTTTTAGCTTCTGTTTGCTGGTGTGGATTTATCGTTGCTGTGCGTTGTAGAGATGGGTATCGTGCTTAGCAATGCATTCGTCATGTTTGGTATTACCTCCTCGTTCATCATTTCGTCCCTCTTGCCATTTGTCTACTCTCTTCTCCCTGCTTTCCATCAATGTCATATCTCGTGCTCTTCCTCCCACTTGCATCTCATCTCTCATTCCCCACTCAAACCCCCTTCTTGTACTCCTCCTTGAGCACCCACTTTCCCCTTCCTCTACTCCCCTTCTCCAACGTCGCAATAACCTTCAACATCTCTTTAAACTCCGCAGTCCTCTGCGCACTCCCACAGTACCTATTGAAATGATCGATAAGATTCTGGGTATAAACCTTACCCCCATGAGCAAGAAGATAATCTCTGATCAGCGTCAAAAACTCTCTTCCCTTGGGTTGTGGATGTGCTGCAGAAGGTGTGGCGGCGCGGGATGTGGAGGTGGAAGCTGTGGGTGTGGATGCAGTTGTGCGAGGAGCAGTAATGCCTTGACGAGTGGAAAGATGGGAAAGCACGCTGGCGCTACTGGGGCCCGCGATCCCTCCTCTTCCACCGCCTCTTCCTCTACCTGCAAGTCCGCCTCGTCTAGCGGGAGTTTCGGGACGTCCGGCTGTGCCGAATGTGCCGGTCCAACTGACGCTTCCAGCGGGTAATTGTCTCGCAATCTCTCCTGCCTTTTTGAGCTCCTGTGCTGCAATGGCTGCTACACGTTTTGCTTCTTTGGCGATGATTTCGGGATCGGCGGTGATCTTCTTGGAGGAAGAGTTGCCGGCTATGATGTCGTCGTGGGAGAGAGCAGAAGTGACGCCTGAACGAGCGAAGATGGCGCCGAGCATGCGTTCATCTCTGGTAGATGTGCCATTTTCTTCCCCCTCAGCATTGTCGGCTGCAGGTGTGGGTTTCTTTTCTTCGCCTTGGAAGTCCTCAGCGTGGGAGATTCCGATGATGGAAGAGACCTCTTTCTCTTTTGCTGTTTTCTCAGCCACAGCTGTCGCTTCGGCATCTTCTTGTTCTTTGGTTTTGGTTTCTGCATCGCTAGCCTTTGGTCCGGAAAGTTGAACTTCCGTACCCTTGAATATACTGCCTGTCTCTGTCTGACCATCAGCACTAGCCTCACCAAGGGTGAAAAGATCATGCAGATCCCTCAATTGGAAAGTCTGTCTCTGCTTCGGATCTCTCAAAATCTTGTTGGTCAAGAATTGCTTGAAGATCTGGCGATGGTAGATTTTCTCTTCAATGGTGCCGGCAGTCATGAGACGGTAAATCTCGACTTCGCGCTTTTGACCAAGTCTCCATGCTCGTTCACGAGCTTGGACATCAGTAGATGGATTCCAGTCAGGGTCGTAGATGATGACGCGATCGGCGCCCGTGAGGTTGACACCTAGGCCACCCACCTTTGTAGTGAGAAGGAAGACGTGCAAATCTGGGTTCTTGTTGAACTTGTCGACGAGCGTCTGTCTGTCTTTGATGGAAGTGTTGCCGTCCATGCGAAGATAATTGATACCACCCATTTCTCTGATGAAGCGTTCAAGAATATCGAGCATGATACGGTGTTGAGCGAAGAGCAAAGTCTTGTGTCCGTTCTTCTTCCAGATCTCGAGTAGAGCTTTGACGACTTGCATCTTTCCAGATTTGTTTGGATTGCCGTAGTTGTAATCAGCTCTGATGGACAAGGTCTTGTGCTCTGTAAGATCGGGATGATTGCAGATTTTGCGCAGAATGTCGATACCATAGAGTGCTTGTCTCTTACCGTTCAAGATTGCAGTCATGTCGCCTGAATTAAGGAAATATTCATAGGCATCTCGTTGAGGCTTGGTCAACTTGCAGAACAAAACACGTTCACTTTTCTTCGGTAAATCAGATGCGACATCGACCTTGAAGCGCTGAAGGAGGTAAGGGCTGATGGTATCTTTGAGCGTCTCTGCGCATTTCATCGCCGTCTCGACTTGCAAGTTGGAAGCGTTCGCATAACCACCCTGCTTGATGGGAGTTTCAAACTGTTGCTTGAAGCTGACCAACGTGCCAAGTCTCATAGGGAAGACAAAGTCGAAGAGAGACCATAACTCAGTGAGATTGTTCTGCATAGGCGTACCAGAAAGAATGATTCTGTTGTGCGTGCGGATCTCCTTGCTGTAGATAGTGATTGCTGTGTTTGGGTTTCTGATCTTGTGGCCTTCGTCCAGTACACAATACTCCCACTCCATGGGGATGAGATATTCGGCATAAGTCTGCAAGCCAGAGTAAGTTGTTACCAGAACATGTCCATCCCTTTGAACCTTGTCAACAATACGCTTGGCAGACTTGTTGCCTTTTGATGGCTTGATTGGATTGCCGTCATAATCAAAGTTGTCAAGATCATCCTCAAGCTTGTCTTCACGCTTCACATCAAGCATACCACTGCCGGAGGTGTGAAGGATAGAGACTCTCAATGGAGGCCACCATCGATGGAACTCGTTCACCCACTGCTTCATGACAGTTGCCGGACATACGATGATGATAGGCTTGGTGACTTTCTTCGAGTAGTGTAAACCAGCAATGAAGGAGATGATCTGAATAGTCTTTCCAAGACCCATCTCATCACCAATGATACCACCAACTTGTTGCGAGTAGAGTTCCCACAACCATTGCACACCAGTCTTTTGGTAGTCGAATAGTGATGGGTAGATATCACCAGGTATACGGTAGCCACCTTCAAACTCAGCATCGGTTTGAGTAGGATGTGGTAAATGCCATTCATCCTCATCTGCTTGTTTTGCAGAGTGCTCTTCGCCATCATCTTGCTCCATGTCGACATTTGTCGCATCGTCTTCAGGATTTGTAGGCTTTTGATGCTTGCGGCGTGCAGCACTTCGTCGTCTGATCCAGCTTTGTAGTCTATCTTGGTATACTTTCTCGTTGCCATCATCAATTCCAGCGAGATCTTCTTGTGTTTCAGCTGCTTGCTGTGCCTTTTTGGTGATCTTCTTTCCGCCTCTCTTGCGCTTGGGAGTTCCTGATGTGCCGAGAGAAAAGTCACCATCGACATCCTCATCTTCGGGCTCTTCCTCGTCGTCAGATTCACCAACAGCGGCAAGCTCCTTGTCGTCCATATCCGGGATGTATTCGTCTTCTTCCTCTTCAGCAGCAGATTCCAGTTCCACGTCCTCGTCCGCACGGCCCTTGCCTTTGGTCTTAGATTGCAGCCTTCGTCTCTTATTGGGTCTCTCTTCTGGAAAGTCTTCTTGCTCTTCCTCAGCCTCACTCTTCTCATCCTCAGCAAAACCAGGCATCCTTAAATTCCGATGTGACCGTTGAGCATCAGCCTGAACTTCTTTCTCGGCTGCATCTTCATCCTCTTCCTCTTCCGCATCAAACATGACCTCAGCAAGACTTGAAGACGTCCTCAACAACTGCCTTCCCATCTTCGAGAATGGCGTAATCTTTCCCGTCCTGATCAAGAAATCCCTTTGGCTCTCACCAGGCAACTTCTGATTTCCCGCCTCCCCCAACAAGGTATCCCCAGCCTTAGCAACCTCATCCTTCCTCTGCTCAATCCTCGCCTGGATCTGATCCAGATCCGTTTGCAAGCCCTCGATCTGCGTCTTGTAATTCGCAATCTCAGCACGGTATCTGTTCTTGGTAGCTTGGTTGCCGAATTCGGTCAACTTTGTCTCCAGCCGATGGACTTGACCGTCGAGGCGGGACTTTTCGGCGAGAGTGCGTTCGAGGCGTTTGGTGTCGCGTTCGTCGGCTTGCTCGAGGAGGAGGGCGTCGGCTTGACGACCGATGTCGCGTTCTAGGTCGTCTTGGTCGCGGATGCCTGCTGCGAGGGAGGCGATTCGGGTGGCTTCGTCGGCGTCGTCGTCGTAGGGGCGGGAGGCGGGTGATGATACATCGGCAGAGGGCTCGGTGTCTTTGATTTGGTCTGGCTGATGTGATTCTGCGACGGCGGAGTCTTGATCGTTGTTGATGTGTGGTTCCCTCTGCTCTTGCTTGACTTCTGAGTCGTCCATGTTTGCGCCGGGAGTCGTGCGGAGGGGAGGCAATGAGAGACGATCACTTTGAGGACAGGAACGACAAAAGAAGACCACAAGCTTTCAGAACAGATCAATGTTGGATGTGAAATCAGAAGTGAGTGATTGAGGGTTCCAAAAAGAGAAGGACCAGTGAAGCGTGCCTGCCCTCAAAGTCATCATACGTCATGGAAGCCAGAGTCATGCGACAGATGGTATAGACAGCTCACGAGTCACGCACATGCATCAAATCCACTCTGGTACTCCAGCTAATTATCTCCTTCTTCCGAATTGATCCAAGATGTCGTACAGAAACACATCAGCAAAAGATGCGCCCTTGTACGGAGCGCCCAAGCCGGCAAAGAAACAAAAGTCGTCGCGTGAGATCAACTCCTCAAACACTCTCGCCTTCACTTCGCAGCTGGAATCCTTGATCAACTCTGGTACCAACACATCATCCCGCTCAACCACCACTTCATCACGACCACGCGCCAAAAAGGAAGACATTTTCGCCTCACACAATCGCAATGTTAAGAAGAGAGCTGCTAGAGACCTCGAAGATGACTCTCCCGCCTTTGATCAAAAACACAGCACATCCTCCGAAGCCCTAGATTCCTCAGCATGGCACCGCTCAAAGCGAAAGATGGAAGAAAAGGCTCGCCTCTACGCCGCCATGAAACGAGGCGACGTCGGCGATGAGAACGATACACACCTAGTCGACTTTGATCGCAAATGGGCCGACCAACAGAACAAACAACTCTCCGATCAGTCCTCTTCAGAAGATGAATCAGACAGCGACAAAGAGATGGTAGAATGGGAAGATGAATTCGGCCGTACACGTACAGGCACTGCTGCTCAACGCGCCCGTGAGCAACGACTGGCTCAACTCGGCTCAGAAGCTGCAATGCGCTCGCGACCGGATATGCCCACAAACCTCATCGTCGGAGACACCGTACAAGCATCTGCTTTCAACCCAGACGAGCCAGTCGCACAGCAAATGGCCGATCTTGCAGCTAAACGCGACAAGTCACTCACACCTCCGCCAGACACTCACTTCGACTCTTCCAAGGAGATTAGACAGAAGGGTGTTGGCTTCATGCAGTTCAGTCACGATGATCAAGAGCGCAAGAGACAGTTTGAAAACCTAGAGATGGAGAGAGCTGAGACGGAGAGAGTGCGCGCTGAACGGGAGAAGAGGCTGAAGGACCGCAAAGAGGAGATTGAGAAGAGACGAAATGCCATCAGGCAGAAGCAAGGCAAGAAACAAGCCGACGACTTCTTGACTGGTCTGGGTAAAGAGCTAGGTGCTCAATCGGCCAAGGAAGAAGATGCAGCCGTAAAGGAGAACACAGAGGACTCTTGAGTATGTTGCCACGCACGACTTAACGAATCAATGAACATATTACTACAAAGCATAGCCCTCGATTCCAGAACCCAAGCTGTGTCTCGGCGTCCGTCCTGATGACTGTCTGCTTCTCACTGCCCCCCTTCCTTTGTCTCTCTGTCTGAAAACACGCACGATCGCATACTTTCCCCTTTCCGCACACAAGGTAGCTTGTACATTCTACAACCATTCACTAACGCCATCGTCGTCTTTGTCGTGCTGTACCGCATCTGCCCCCTTACTCTCCCCCTCAATATTCTCGATCTCTTCCTCCCAACTTCCCAGTACCGCGCGGACCTTTCTCATTCAAGAAATACCAGCAGGAATCTCAGCTTGATCAATTTCCATCCCGGCCTTTCCCATTAACAGCTCCATTTGACGCACTTCAGGATCTTGTACTACCTCCCCTCACGCTCTTACACGAGAAGTCGGTGATTTGAGTGTGGTTCACTAGCGCCATTGTAGTCGTCCGCTTGCCGTCGCTCCTGCTCGTCCAAAGAACAAGGCAGCACAAGCCGTAAGTCCAGCAGATTAGTGACCCTGCTGGCTTTCCAATGTATTGTGGTACATGCAGAAGACATAATGAGAACATTTCTGGCTGTCATTGAGTTTACATACACCCCCTATCAACCTATCCTCCCTGGCCACCTCTCAACTCCCATGTATGTCCTAATCTACATCTTGTCGTAATACACCATCTTATCCCATCACCACCTGACGGGTACACGGGAAACCAAGCTCTCGATTATGATTCACTGACGCCGTTGTCTTCGTTCCCTTGCGGTCCTTGCACTGTTCCATGACATCAAATGTTCAAGCCATACAGCTTTAGCAGATCGATGTGGTGGGCTTCGACCTTAGCCTGGGAAGCAGGAGTGTAACAATCAGGCGGTCGAGCAGTCTCTTATAGTGCGGCAATCATGCGATTGGGGGGAATAAACACAGGTCATGAGATGAATGCATTGTAATCGAGCAGAGACTAATATTGATCCAAAACCAATCATCCTGTTTGAGCAAAGCCACACCACCAAAGAAAGAAGAAGAAAACAAGATGGGTATAGAGCAGCTTTTAAGTCCCAACTGGGACTGGAGAAACACAAAAGACAGATAGTAAAGTCAAATGAATCCTCTCTTCGTGATATCTTGACTCTGGTTGAGAGAAGAATGTAAGGCGGATTGTTGCGGCGTGGGGTGGCGGTGAGGAGATGTGGAGTCCTCCTTGGTATGGCGGTGAGAGGGTGGATCACTCGCTTGTTGCCCTGCCAGACATGAGTGTGGTGTGGGGTATGCAGTAGCTGACTTTTATTGCGACAGCGATATTGCTGGACTGTATATCTTGCCGGATGATGAAAGTCCAGAAGGAGTGGAGGTGTTCAGGCGGCTGGTTGGTGTGGTGTTGACTTGAGTCGATGTTGAGTGGAGAAGGAGAGGAGACCAGCAGAGTAGCTTCTCAACCCTTGAAGATGGTCTTGCCGAGACGCATACCCTTCTTCATTTTCTTGCCAAGCAGACTGCCAGATCTTCTGATGCTGCCAGATCTGCTTAACCCACCTTGCTCGGGCACAGAGGCTTCGGGTGCGATACCCTCATCCTCTTGCAACAAGCGCTGTTTTCGCTCAGGGTGAGACATAAGGTAGACATCAAGACGCCAGTTCATCATGCGTGCCTTTTCACCTCTGCCGAGTTCTTCAGCTTCGTCATCGTCGTCTTGCATGATGCGGCTGCTTGTACTTCTCGAAAGTGAAGTAGTCGAGTTGGTAGCACTGCTCTGACGACGATGTCTCTCAGCAACAAGAGGCATGGGGCTAGTGACCGAAGTTCCGATACTGCCACTACGGGAGCGAGATACACTGCCACCGAAGAGACGGTGATTGCTGTCGTCAAGAATGCCAGAATCGGAAGCTGAGTCATCGCACCAAGGGCAGGACTCCAGTCTTGTCTCCCAACCTTCGAGTGCGAGTTTTGAAGGGCAGTTGGCGAGGTTTGTTGTGCTTGTGCATGGTTTCACGAGACTATACCAGCGATGAGAGCATGGTTGCGTCGATACGTTGAGGTTGGCCACACACATTGTGGCTAGTATGTTTGTTGTTGTCGTGATGTGAAGGTGAAGTATTGTGAAATCTGAGATCTGCTTCTAGTTCGATGATAATCCGATAGATTTCAATATAGGCCAGAAGAAACCAGGAAAGTCGAGGAATTCAGGCAGGATATTGTTTTGTTCTTATCAAATCTCAAAGCTGAAACGGATGTCCTCGGTTGTTCGTTGTCAGAAATGACATGTGCCAGTGCGATCAACACAAACAGATAGGCGGGCTTGTATCTTTTTACTCGGGCTGTGTAAAGCTTGGTGTCTTGGTATGGGAAATAGCCTCGGACAGGGAGACGGACGAGGCAGCAACCGAGTAACCCTGGTCTGGACAACCGACGATCGCTTTTGCGGGGAAGGGGATGGACAGTAAGATAGGTCGAAAGGAAGCTGAAGCGATGATCTTTACTGCTATCTCTGATAACTTGTGTCGTGTGTGGAGCCGAGTGTGTTCAAGGTGGAGGAATATCGGTCACGAGATGGGTGAAAACGGACGAGAGGCTGACTCCTTGTAATATCTGAGGGAAACGAGATGAGGTCCAAGGTTTCGATAGGACAATGTTGTTGCCTGTGGTCTAGTGAAGACAAATAGGTAGGCAGGTTCAGAGTCACAACAATAGATGCGACTGCCTTGTGTCGAAAGCCGAGTCAAAACAACAGAAATAAACTGTTACCAAGACACGTGGATAGAACTTGGAAGGCGCGTGTTTTGAAAGATAGCGAGATGGTCAAACCGGTAATGTTTGGGCGAAGGGAGACGCTGCTTATTATATCTTTTTGACAGCATCGCATCCCTTCACTCTATTCTCTATCTCTGACACACCTCTTTCCTTTCCCATCCACCCCTTGATCGATGCTTCTCTTCCCACAGCCCAAACTCTTTGTCTGCACCGATGATTTTCTTGCTTGTTCCGCCTCTTCCCCAGAGTAAGCTAAAAACGACAGGGATCATCGGCCCGCTTTTTAGTACACGCAGCAGGCTGCAAAGAAAAGTGGAAAGGATGGCTTGGGAGGCTGAACTTTTGAGAGATGATACGGGAGCTTTACGCGACAGTCACGTTCTTTGCTTTGCTCTTTTCGCACTTTCCTTTGTCATCTGATGGAGTTTGCTGTGCTGTTCTCTTCTCATCCCTGCAGCCAGAGAATGGAGAGTATTTCGAAGAAGGTCGACGCGACTCTCACATGTGTCCATCTGCTGACTGTACGAGCATTGCGACAAGAGATTAAGTCATCTTCATCACAAAACGACGTATCATGTGATACACATCAGCTATGATGAAACTTCGACACGTCAAATGTATATGCGCGTACTTCCACCTAATCCACGTTTTCAGATTTGTCCACCTGTCGCCAGCCTAGAGCAAACCTTCCATCGTCCGGTGCAGGCAGCGATCACTGCAAAAGAAGCCACACGAAACAGTCCGTGAACGTCTTCCGGCCGCCCGCGCCGCACTTGGGCACCTAGTATCCCGGTGCCTTGGTTAGATGACCACCTGCCGGTGCGACAGGAACATGCAAGCCACAATATCGCCTATCGAACTTCCGCATCTTTTCGTACACCGCGAATTCCACATCAAGGTATGCATGTGTCAACGGATGAACGACAGTCAAGTCAAGATTTTCCAAGCTTTGCAACCACGTGTGTTGGTCTCAGGTCAACATCTTGCATGACAGCGGTGAGCTGGCGGCTCGTGGCATGAATGAACAAGAATCAAGACAAGCCAGGGTTTGATTTCGAATCTGCGACCAATAGATCTTACCCGACCATTTTGGCGGAATGAGGTCTGATTAGGGTACTCCGGAACACGAACCTATCTTCCTCTACCGCAGATTACCACCACACCTCACGCCTTTCACCTTCTGTCTTCTCTATTCAGACTAGAGAATGGTTAGGCGACCTGCAGAAAGAGACATGTCCCGTCAACCCGTCACAAACGGATACGCATACACGCTTATCTTCTTACTTCTCTACCCCAATCATCATCACACGGTGAGTAGTAGGCACGCGTATCTGAGATCATCAAGCAGGACGCCAGGGGTTCGGTCGGCGGGTAATCTCCTTCAAGCGCAACATTCCAAGACACATCATCTCTGCAAGGGAAAGCCGATGAGAGGGCTAGCCCTGATAACGGTGATCCTGTTGAATGAGCATCAACACGTTGTTAGCCGCGCATGTCAGCAGAGTGTGGCAGGTCGCGTCGTACAAAAAGAGGTTCTTGTTTCAGGGCCGCAAACAGAGAACGCCAACCATCAAAGAAGCGAACTCACACAACACGCCACGGGTACGCCTCTCCGAAGCCACGCAAAAGCCTTTCCGAAGCTACAGTAACCATACTGGCAGTCCAATCTAATATCAATCTGCTTCACCGTGCTCGCAAACTTGTTGTCTGTGTTGTTGTCCGATACTTTCTTGCTGCCCAACTCCAATATTCAATTCCTGCGCAACACCACTTTCTCGCGTTTCCATGACATTGCAACAAACAACCATCTATATCTCAATATCGCACAGCCATTGCTGCCTACTTCAAATCGGTCCGAGCATGTGTCAAAGGGTAAGAATAAGCATGATCAAAAAATTCAGACAAGACCGACCGGGTGTCCGCGGGTCATGCCAAGAAAATGGTATGATGAGCATTTTGCTTGGCCCAACGCGTGTACGAGGATGGCGAGAAATGCTTGTTATTTCACTGCCATCTAGAATGGAGACTTGAGTTTTGATACTTCGTCATTCGCCGTGTGTCTGTTGTGAGACTCGCAATAAGGGGGCTGGATGGCTGGAGAGAAGTTGATGCGACGACAAGGTTGTGTTTCTATTTTTGGTAGCTGTGGTCGAGGGGGTGACCCTGACTATGGTTCTTCTGAACGACGGTGAGGTTTCTCTATCCGGGGTGGACTTATCATACATGTTGTATAGATGTTACTCTTATTTTTTAAACCAGCCTACCAATAGGCTTTGCGAATTTTGGACACAGCGGGCAAGATGTAAGTCGTCTTTTCTAAGCACTGTCTTGCAGATCTATTTTCTTGATGACGGTCAAATCTGCGTATTGTTTGTCTCGTTCTGCACGAACGTAAGCTCCGATAAGGCAAGACCTAACTGTGTCGTGTTGACAAACGTGCTATTCCAGCTCTGTACTGCTTTGGTGAACTTTGTGAATCTGCCTCCAACTTTGATGTGAAACTCTTCACAGCTAAACGACGCCGACCCGCCGAACTTCTTGGTAGACTCTGGGGTACCTGGAAGGTATTAGCAAGGCGTGTTTTCTGCGAGTTTTCTCTCCACAGCTTACATTGATTCACAACGGCGCCGATCAATGCCCGACAAGTCCGCTCAGAAGAGTAGAGTGTTGGCCTTCGACAACCAGCATTCTGAACCCAGACATCGATGTAAGTATTAAACAATCCGTAGATCTGGTAGCTGAAGGATTGTCCGAGTCCGTTGTCCTCACTGTCGGAACGCGAGATGTCTGTCTGGTTCCTGTTTCCGACGTATCTGCAAAAACTGTCCTGGATTTGGCGAATGCTATCGGTATCGAACCAATAGTCGTCGGGAACGTCGGGAGCTGGCACACATGTCACTGAAGGCACGATTGGTCCACCGTCCACGTAGCCTGGTTCGCGCATGCAGGAAGATGGCAAGATATCACCCACGATCGGCTTCACCTGTTGGTCGAACATCTTTGCCCGCTCAGCGCCCATGTGATAGAACATGAGGTTTGCAATCAGACTATGGCCGCTGAAGGTTGGATGGAATACTCGCTTCATCCCATCCATCAAGAGTGCGGTCTGATCGCTCAGATCATCAGGATCCACACCTAGTTCACCGAGCAATTCCGTGTCGTCGGCGTAAATGTTGCGTACCTGGAGAGTAGAGTTTTTGGCCATGGCGCTGTCAATAGCAGACACCATCTTGCCCGGAAACGTCGAATTACCATAGTCCTCCAAGGATCTACGTGGATGTTCTGACTGAAAGTCGGGGGTCTCCCACTTGTCAATGGTGCTCCACTCATAGAAGAACAGATCTTCATTGTTTCCATACGGTTCTTCAATACCGTCTTCGCAGAAACGGCCTTCGACCTTTTCAACCCAGCCAGAATAGTCAACAAATACGGCTTGGTCACCAGCCGCTCTGACTATGCCTTCAAGAATGGCATTCATCTGCGAGACCAGTACGTTGATCCGGGTCCGGAGATCTGTTGTGAGCTTTGTGTGAATAAAGCCCATGTTGAAAACATCCCAGCTAACGTCGTTACATTGCGTAGATGTGATGTCGAAGAATGGTGCGTAGCCTGCATAGTACACTCTCCCGTTCTCTCCTAGCTTGGAGATGGCAGCAGAGAGCAGGGATTCAATGTTACTCTTGAACGCTTCCGACTGCATGAGGGCCTGGGCGTTGTATAGAAGTGTGTCGCATTTGCTTTCGAGGCTGACCCCAAAGACGCAGTCAATCAGTATATCGCTAAATCCAGCATCGTTACCTCCGGCGGTCATGGTAATGATTTGTAACCCATCGGATAGCTGAGGGATCTGGTGAGCCAAAATTTCTGGCGATGTAGCTCCAGAGCAGGCGAGGAACTGGAATTCTCTAGAAGTTTTGCCCATCCTTGCGTCTTCATTCATCAGGTTGGGCCACGAAAGGTTGTATCTCGAACATGCGTGATCAAGCAGATAGCCACAACCAATCCCAGCAGAGTACGAATCGCCAAGGGCAGCCCAGTGTGTGATCCATGAGTGGTCGTTGGGATCTTTGGCCACGTCGTCTCTTTTGGTGATAGGAGTGGTGTTTTCCTCGTGAATTCGATGTTTGTAAGTTGGGCCGAGGTCTGAAGAAGGAAGTGCAAGTCCGGCGCCAGGCTGGAAACATAAGTGAGAACTCCAAAGATACGTCGCAACAACAAGCAGCGCAAATCTGGGAGCCATCTGGAGAGCACAACAAGGAGGAAATTTGACTTACTCTTCTCGCTTCCTCTGATTCTGCTTGAGTATATGTAGAGGTTCAGATGCCAACTTGGCCCTGTTGTCTTCATGATGGTGCGCGAGTCATGCTCCGTCAGGCAACCTAGATGAAGTGTTATTCGAGGCCGCTCACAAGGTACACTTTGTTGCATGTGTGGGAATTTTGATTGTCGGTAAGTGTCCGACAATCGAGAACCTGGGCCTTACACCAATCCGTGACTTGGTGCGAGTCATCCAGATCTGTGGAAGGACAATTTCACGTCTGGATTGCGACCGCCTACTCCCTCACACCCTGTGCTTAAACAGCCTTGGATCGCAAGCGTCAGAATCCGAAACACTGATCACATACCACCGCCCATATAGTGGTCAATACACCGAGCAGATTCGGCTTTAACATCTGCGACTCCTGATGTTCCTAAGTATGGTCAAGCGTCCTTGTATCTCGCTAAGCAGCAATTGGTCCTTCATGCGTTGCGCGATGCCTTTGTGTCGGTCGACTTCGATTCGTCCTTCAATTTCCTTGCGACATCAGCCCTAGAGAGTGATGTTTTGGGCATCTGGCATGATTCGAATGATAGATGGCTGGAGTGATGGCAAGAAAGGACAAATAGAGCCCTCACGCTCTCGGTGTGGTAGCTACTACCACCACATCAAGTGCTTCGCCAACAGCCCAAAAAGCACCCTCGAGCGACTTATTATCATTCGGTTTTGATTCTGCCATGATACTCCGGTTCTTCATATGCTTCCATACGCTTGTCGGCCTTGTCGCATGTCGACTGTTCTCTACTGGAGTTGAGTTCGATGAAGGATCAAAAGATAACGGATACTTGGTCTACACCTCAAGAGTTATCCTGCCAGACACATCACTCGCATTTTACCCATACGGAGACGAACTCTATGCTCTTGCTATTCAGGCATACAAAGATATGACTCATGACTGTCAGACGAGAGGCTTCACAGGAGATGAGTGTCCGAGGGCCATGAGTGTCTTTGCTCACGAGCGAGAGCTGCACTTTGGTAGCTCTGTTAGGAAATACAAGAGACCGGATGTTCAGGACGTACCGAACCACGAGTTCTTTTACGGCTTCTTGGCGAGCACGATTAGCCCAGGCTCAACATCCAAAGCGGGAACTCTGAATCGCCTCCAGACCGCAATGCTCCAGTGTCAAGCAAGAAACCGCGATTCCTTGAATCCACAGGAGCACAACTTTAGGGGACAGTGTGGAGAATTCACCTCTGTTTTTACATATCTTCTAAGCAAGTCCGATCCCGAGAACGTTGATCTAAAAGGGTCAAGGATCGTCACTGTCGGAAGATATGATAAGGAGGACCTAGTCTCGGATCCGCAGTATTTCCCAGCTTGTGTTCGAGGGCGAATGCCATTCCCCGCGACCTACGGTTGCTTCAATTGGGTCAAGAAACTCGGGGTTTGGTCTCCGGGCAGTGTGTTGGGGCCTTCGGATATACCTGATCCAGGGTCCAGAGTTGACCGCGTCGAATTGTGTGATCTTTATGGGGGTGACGACTTGGCTGATCTTGATGCGACTGATTTAAACTAAGGCATGGGTTGGGAGAGGAGCGGTGGAGTGAGAAGTAACCAATTTGACCACCGACACTGCAAGGGCAAGATTCTAGGATTATGGAGAGCCCCAGGCAACGATACCTCCACCAACGATCATGCCTATGCAGGTTCACGCCTGTGCTTTTCTAGATCCAAGCCCTTTTTGATGACTGCTGTGGTAAAGTAGGGAGGATATTGTCCATTAGTAGAGAGATCACCCTGCAGGCGATAGGAGCGTTTGAGTAGCTCGAAAACAGAAAGTGTGACTCCTTTGGCACATTTAGCCGTTCTTAGAGTGTCTTCGATGAACAAAACATCCCGATGACCCCAGGTACAAGATTTGAAAAAGTAGAAAAGCAGATTGAGCGATTCCAGATGTGGTGTGTAATGATGAAAGTCTGAGAGGTAATCTGAGATGCAGCTGATTATTTCATCGTCTGAATGCATCGGATGATTCTTCTTCTCGTACCAATAGTTATCGAGCGTCCATTCTTCGCCATGTGGTGAGTTGAAGTCGAAATGGTTCAGCCATAGCAGAGCTCCATCATCATTCAGCCACAACTCCCGAAGCGATCTAGGAAGTGATTCGTGGAGTCGCGATGTTGTATCCCTTTTGTCCGCAAGGATTTGCAAGGGAACATGCAAAGTATTCAGACTAGGGAAATCCTGGAAAGACATGCTGCGAAGGCACTGATTCCACGGTGCTCGCGGAGGCACGATGTGCAAATGTAGAACTTGTAGTGAGTTTCTGACAACGCGAAGGGCTCGCTCGAGGACATCGACATCCACAAGCTTCTGAGATGAAGCATTTGGACTCTCGCAATCGGGCTCTGGCATAGGATCATCCCAGTCTTCCTCTGGCGATCTGGTCCAGTAATCATACTTCAATGATTGTAGCCCTGGGCAGGCGAGGAGCAAGCGATACAAACCATGCTCATTGAGGTGAGTATAGGCTATGGTCAAAGAAGATAGTCTCGGCCCCACTGGTTGTTGATCGAGAATCGAATGCAGATAGCCGTTGGTAATGCTAGGTATGTTCAGTGACACATGGTGTACTGCCGGAAGAAGCATGGATAGAAGTTGAGGAGCATTTGATGCGTGGTTGAATGGCGCCCTACCTCTGCCCATCCAGACTTTGTCTTTGATCGCACCTATCGAGGTGGTATGTAGATTTGGTAACAGCTTTGACAGGTGTGAAGCAGAATAGAAGCCTAGAGCGTTTTCGAAATCCGGCCCGAGATCTAGTTGCGTCAAGTTTGGGACACAGGCAAGAACGAGAGCTGTAAAAGCAATAGGATCTCCGGCATCAAGTCTCTCAAGCCATTCGACAGGTGATGTGAAGCCTCCCGAGTCAAGCACAAGCCGGAGAAAAGATTTGTCGTGAAGGGAGAGAGATGTCTGCTCAGGACTTGTCCAGACGGACCTTGGCACTGATCCAGCGAAACGTAGATGCAGTACCAGGCGCGCCAACCAAGGGGAAGATAGCAAGGTTCGAGCCAAGAGATGTAGCGATGGGAACGATCGATCATGGCCAAAAGGCTGGACAATGCAAGTGACACTAGAGTGGTGACTGTGTCTTCGCGGTATCCGAATTCCAGAGATGGGCGCACGTAGATGGGCCTTATAGTCACAAAAACCCATGTCCTCGCAAGGGCAAGGATCGAGAAGGAGGCTGTCGAGACCACGGTCACACATAGCTATGGGACGGCGCCAGGTCAGGTCGATAGACTCATACATGAGTGGCGTGACGTGAGAGTGCCATGTCTTGGAGACCAACGCGCAAGATGTAAGCTGATTGAGATGGACCAGCGAGAAGATGTGGCGGAAGAGCTCTGCAGGAAGGATTGTGGAAGTCATGGTGGCGATCGGACTGGAATATTCTTCGCGAGAGAGAAGGATGGATGATCTGTCGAGGAGACTTCTGGCTAGCCCACTAGACGCCAGACGTCTTGTACATACATGGCTTTGTCCCTCTCGCGAGAGCAGGAGCGCGAGTCAGCTCAATCATAGCATTGCAGGCGGCCTCAATGCTGAAACAGGCTCTGTACGGTAGACGCATGCGAATTACCGGTCAGACCATCGAGTGCGGTCATTCTGGTCAGAATGCAATCTTTTGTGGAACAACTCGATGCGCTCAACACGCGACTCGATTATGCCTACTGCTCCTCCTAAGACGATGGATGTAGGCCAGTACATTAGTCTTTCTCGTCACGAAAACAGGCTTGGCGTTTGTTCATCGAGCTCGGAACATACAAAACATAGCTTGGCAGTGCCGAGCCTTACACCCGTACGTACCCGTACGTACCCATCGACATAAATCGTGCTATGAATGTTGGCTAGGGTAACCATAAGTTACTGACTTTTCTAATATCAGAATGTAAAAACTATTATGATTTTCTAACCTTTTATATCTAAGCCTAAAGTACACTGCGTAGGCAGGTTTTATTCTACCAAAAAGTAGATAGGATAGAAATTTACACAGTTTTCCGCATATCTCACCGAGCATAGTAAGCAAATGTTTGACAAACCATAAAGACACTTGGCCGCTTGGAAATTGCCACTTGGTGGAATAAGTAGGTCGTACGAAGACTTTTGACGAGGAACTTGAAGTCGTCGCTATGGAACCGTATACTCCACAATCACACGACATCCAATCCTTCCCCTGAAGATCTTAAAAACTACAGTGACGCAAAAACTGGAGAATCTCTACCGCCCCTGACGATCGTGTGGAGTTGAGTCGAAGATCGACATGGTCGAGCGGAGTGGAGATATAACGCGCGTAAGGTACGAGAGTCTAGAATTTGTTCGTCACGACAGACCTATCGTAGTCTCGTAGTCGTACGTACGAGAGAAGAGTAACGAGTAGCGAGTATGGGCCGAAAGTGCTGATGAAGAGTTCCCTGGTTTGTGCAGTGAGCATAGAATTGATTACGAGAAGAGTCCTCGAGTCTGGTATCACTCTGTGATATTCAGAACATGATCCGCATAGAGATGTTCCGACTTCGATCAAGCGCCGACCAAACTCTTGAGCCCGCTCAAGATACCGCCGCTCGCAGGTTCTGGAGAAGAAACGTCTTGTGCCTTCTCAGGTTCTGGAACCAGATCTTCAAGCTTGGCACTCAAGCTATTCTCTGCCCGAGTTTTGGACTGCTTGACATCCTTGACATATGTCTCCATTGCCTCTTTCTCCAAGCGATCCAACTCAGCTCTCTTGGCCGCCAGTTCCTTGACCTTCGCCAGCAACTTATCCTCATACTTGACTCTCCTCCTTTTCAGTCCCGCGAGCAGTCGCTCTAGCTTGAATTGCGTGGTCTCGAATTGTTCGGCGGCCTTGGAATCCCCTACTAGCTTCGCGAGTGAGCGTGCGTCGTTGACCAATACATACAGATAGCCGATATTGATTTGTATCCGGTGTACGGTATAGTGACGTAACCACACAAGAGAATTGTACAGATGTTTGACGGGCTTGTCGAGATACTTGTTGAGTGCCTGAGAGTCAAACTCTACGTGTTCCCTGAAGATGTTGATGTACTGCGGCAATTCCAAATTTTCGGGATATTCCACCTCCCGCAGTAAATCTGACCCTTCCAAAGTGTGCGAGTGTTCACGTTTCAGATAGCCAAAGCAAACCGTTTCCAGCGAGGCTTGTAGATAGGTGAGCAACTTGTACTGAACGCGATATGGCAGGTAGAGATCATAAGTCTCGGGAACTGGCATCGTTGCATACTGACTGATCTCTTCTGGGACCTTATTCTTCACCATATCTTTCGCACGGGGTCCGTCCCTTGCTTTAGGATTTGGTCTGTCGGCCTTCCTCAGGCTTTCTTCAGCCTCACGGAGGAGGCTCTTTCGTTCCTTCTGCTGTTCTGAGCAAGTCTCCTGAGGATCGTCGGCTACCTCAGCGCTTTCAGCCTTTGGGATGGTGGCTTCGTGCTCGTCAAGATCAATCATCCCAAGTTCATCAATCTGCGTCGACCTTTTTTGATCCTCAATCTTCTCTGGCTTTGAGTCGGTGTCAGGTTTTGATTGGGTATCAGGGCCTGATTCGGTAGCAGACTTCATATCGGTCTCAGGTGACTTGTATCGCATCTTGATAGGTTCCACAGGCTTGTACCTCCATGTAGCCAGCGAGCTATCCGTTCCTATTCTTATCAAGTTCATTTTCGGTAGAGGTGCGGTTTGATCAATAGTAGACTCAGTTTGAGCGAGGAAATCATTCTGAGAACTTAATTGAAGAGCATCTGGTGCATCTGGTGCATCTGGTGCATCTGGTGCATCTTCACTGACCTCCTTCGATTCTGAGATATATGTCCAGAGATCAGTAGGTGATACAGCGTCCTCCAAAGTGACAGAAGCTTGCGATTTCTTGTTTGCATTGGCGTGCTTGTTCTCAACAGGCTCGAGTATATGCAGGAAGCTAGGAGTGTCCTCAAGCTCAAGACCATCAGGTCGCAAGCCACTCAGATTCAGCTCCTGCCCCAGACCTGATCCCAAGCCAAGCTCCTGCAAGGCCGGAAGTCTTGTGGGCTCACTTGTTGGGGGCTGGGAGATTGATGGGTCCTTCTGCTCATCCATGCGGTTTTCCAGTGTGGGGGACGTCGGCAAGGCTGAGATCCCTGTGCTTGAAACCGCCATACTCATGCACTCATTCATGTCGTCATCTAACGCCATGAACGTCTGCTGTGCCTCAAACATTCTCAGTCGATTTGGTCCTGGGACGAGATTCCGGTTCTTCGATGGTTCAACCTCATTCATGTTAGGGAGTCTAACAATACTCCATGGAATGGTGGCTGGCGGTGCGATCTCTTCTACCAGATGATCGTTCTCCTCAAGCTCCTCATTGTCGACCTCAACAGCAGTTGAGCGCTGATCATGATGGGCACTTAGCGATGAAGGAAGATTGTCCTTCCTCTCATCAGATGGCTTAAATGTGATCAGTCCTCGAAATTTCGATGACGCGTGCTTCGATGACTCCAGATGATCGTTGAGCAGTAGATTTAGGTCGTGTTCGGACCCTTCGCGGATCGCCTCTGTCGTGGTTACTCTTTCCCCAGAGATTTTTGAGGCTGCAACAATCGCTTGCTCACGACTGGGATGGAGGTCATAGTCCACGAGAAAGAGTCCAGCCCTGATCATTTGCCGTAGATTGGCGCAGAGGCGCTCAAAACCATACTGTTCTTTCAATTCTCTTACTTCTTGACTGGCCGCCATCAAATTCTCAAGCCTTTCGACGAAAGCCTGCTTCGTTTCGTTCCTCGGGGTGCCTCGAAAATTCTGTTTTACAGCGTGATACATCCCATCATAGGTACTCTTAGTCCACGGATCGTTGTTAATTGTGGTGTCAGTTGCTCGTCTAACAAGCGGTGCTTCAGCTCTAGCCGCTCCAGTAGCATCCAAATATGTCAAATTCTTCTTTTCGTCGACTTCGAAGAGACCTTTGCGAGCCAACAGCGCGGCATTTCTGAAGATAGAGATCTTCGGATATAGACTCTCCAAGGCGTCGAGATCTGGATTTCCTTGGACTTTCTTTAATTTTTCCTGAATCTCTTGTTGCGACGCGTCTTTGCGCGTGCCTTGGAAAACATCTTTGAGTAGAAGGTAAATTTTCTCTTTAATTTCGTACTTGTTGGTCCTATACTGAAGCTCAGCTGCAAGCCTCGAGCGGACGGACATGGATCCTGGAAATCGAGCTGGTGATGGCTAGGCGAGGAGTGGAGAGGGCTGGATGTGGCGAAAAGATGTTGTTAGAAGCTGATGCGGCACGTAACTGTAGATTTGTCTTGTCGCGCGAGAATTAGCCGACAAGCAGGTGCAACGCAGACCGGTCAAAGGCTCAGAATGGATTATACAATGGACAACGAGGAGCGGGAAGAGTGGAAGCGTAAAAAGTTGGACATTCATTATTATCGGAAAGTGGGTAGAAGTCACACCCGCTTGCTCATTTTGAGGAAACCACGACCCACGACTCCGGCGCAAAAAAATCATCATAATGAGTGTCAGAGATCAGTATATAGACAGTGTGAAAAGACATGCACAGATAAACACAAAAGCCAGACGTTGCTTCTTCAAAAACTCCCACCCAATGCAAATGACCGAGACATAACACCAAGAAACCTCCAAGATAATTTTGATAGCAACCATGCTGTTCGATCAAAAGGCGCCGAATCCGCCCACGAACATTGAGAATGTGGCAATAGTAATGAAAACCATTCCAAACACAAAGCCCAGAGTTTGCTTCTCAAGCGAGCTACTCCTAATGGCAGCACTCTTGCAAGTGACGCAGGTGGGCACAGCATTTGAGTTGTTCGAGTAGGCTTGCTTGGTGTACATGCCGAATTTGTGGCCGCTGTAGACTGGAAGACCACCATAAACAGCAGTAGCACTAATTGCAGGTAGAGCGGCGTCCATGATGATTAGAGTGTAGGTTTCGGTGAGCAGAGGTACGGTAGCAGAAGCCTGGTAGTCGCCGGTATCCCAAGTGACTGCACCAGTGGAGCCGTTCATGGTCATGTTCGCAGTCAGAGTGTACAAGTTCTGGTTGGCAGTGCATGTGGCGAAGACATCAACTGCGGTGGGAGTGACGGACAAGGAAGTCATGTTCCAGGCAAAAGTCACAAACTCGCCGACCTTGTAGTACGAAGATGATGAATAGACGTTGGGGGTGATCATGGCGATGCCACCATATCCTGCAGAAACACCGTATGTCTTTGACTTTGAGGATTTGTTTGTGCTTGTAGCCTTGTCACTTCCGCTGCTCTTGCCAGTCGACTTTCCAGTAGTCGAAGCATCGGAGGAGTCGCCAGTGGAAGATGCGCCCGAAGAAGCGGCAGCGCTCTTGTCGGAGCCAGTTGTGGAAGCGGCGCTCTTGTCTGACGAAGCATCCTTGTCGGAGGACTTTGCTGTGGACTTGGCCGAGGATTCGGCCGTCGACTTTGCGGATGAAGCGTCGGCGGTTGAGGATGCGGCTGCGGTGGATTCTGCTGCTGTGGCTCATGTCAACCTGTGTCCTATGTACATGACAATGTGCAGGATCAGCGTACCAGAGTTGTCCTGTCGCGGGAAGACAAAGTCGTTTATTTCGCGAATGGCCTTAAGGTGAAAAGACTCGGACCATGGTGCGGATGCTGAGCTGAGTGCTGAGAAGAGAGCGATCGAGGATAGAAGCTGTGCCGGGCGCATCTTGAATGTCTAGACGGAGAGTATCGTGTGAAGTGTGAACAAGGGGTTCGTTGTTGTCGGGTTTCGAAGCCTCAGTGGCGGATGTGGATGATTCGATGGCTCGGGTTCAGGTTGTGATGCTATAGCGAGTGACTAGACGTGAATAGCGATGATACACGTTGTGATGAATGTGAATGCTCGGAAGAATGGCTAGTTACAAGGAGCAGGAAGAAAAAGAGGCACCTTCGTGAATACCAACCAGGTCCGCGCCCGCCCACTGTTTGAAGATGCGGGAGCGCTGACTCTTGGCATCCGCCCCTGCCATTTCTATTTTGAGATTCCGAAATCTCGTGTTTACTCCGTGTTTACCTCACCATTTCCTATCGTCCATCTTCCAACAATACAAGATTGATGCCCAAAGGTTATGAGGATATCAGGACCCGCAAAGATCTCAAGAAAAGGGCAAAGCTGAATCTCTACAAGCATCTGAAAGAAATCGCAAGTGAGATCCTCAAATTGTTTCAACAGGCATTGAGTCGCAGCCGCAACTTGGACTACGATGAAATCCAATCAATATCAACCACTGCTTTCCACTATCGTTCCTCCCCTCCCTGACGTGTCTCGCAATTCCGCGTCGAGCGACAGGAATTCCTCGTTGAGGACATCCGCCTCTTGGCCCCTCAAAGTGTTGTCGAGATCGATCAATATCGCAGTGCTGTCCCGAACGAGTATGTTGTGTTTGTTGACATCGCCGTGCTTGATACCCAATCTGTGCAACCTACGCAGTGTCTCTTGACAAAGCGGTAGATCTTCTGGTTCTGCATGGCGCGCATTCACAATGTGCTCCATAACAAAGCCAATGATACGGCCCTCCTTGGTCAGGTGCGCGAGGAAGGCAGGTGCGATTTCATGGCCTTGAATCCATTGATATGCTTGTGTTTCGTAGTCGAGTTGCCAAATCTCCCACGGGAACCGGGCCAGTTTGACCACCACTTTGCCCTCAAACTTGGAGCAAGTAGCTTCGTGGACATTTGATCTCAACTTGTCTCCTAGTTGACAGTCGAGAGACTCCACGCGAGCTGGGTGCCAAGGCTGTGCTATGCTGGGTAGTGGATCGTTGGTGACGCGAGAGAAGTGCGGTTTGCCACTCGATGGATGATGGGTTATGTGCGCGGAATTCTAGTCTTCCATTGGGAGCTCTGGAAGTGGTGGCAGGGCGGGTATCAAACACGGCTCAAAGCACATTGTATCGATGTCGTAAACACCGGGGTCCACGGTGATGTACTTGATGTGCCTCGAATCGATCAATATGCGGAGGTCGCTGATGGTCTCATCATCGACACTGGCGTCTAGCAGTCGAATGTCTGGCATGATGTAGCCGGCGGTGGGTCCAGGCGATGGGCCGCTAATTGAGGTAGAGATTCAGGACAAGGTGGGCAAATGTTCGACTTTTGACGCTGTTCGTTTGTTGTGATCGCCACAAACGCCGACGGCGCTTAATGGCGTTATTAGGTTGGAGTATTGTCAGCCAATCGACAATAACTTCTGACAGCAATATATACGCGTGCCGCCACGAGCGCCTGCAGAAGATGTCGAACCAACATCAACCAGCCGAAAGATCGGGAAATGCACAGCGGTTAAGCCTGTGTCGTTGATGGCAGCTTTGGCCCAGCTGAGATAAATATCACAAGATCGCTGATCAATCCCTGCGAGATTGTGCAGAGCAGTCCTTCGCGACAAGAGAGGAATCGACCTGTCAAGCATATATCGAAGACCTGTGTCACAAAGTTGTGCTTCAGCACCACCTTACATCGTCACTTGAACCATTTGCCGTGAGTTCTGGATCCTTTTGCATCAATCAGCTAACGACCCAAGGCCGCTATGTGCGTCGAGAAAATTCGCTACTTTTCTTGCGGATGCAAGAAATCCCAAGGTTTCAATCAATGCATTGCTCGTCAAGGAACCACCTTCAAATGTGCTCCGATGGTCAAAGAACGCCTTCCAGATTCGTCTCACATGTGCATCGCACACATGGTCAAGCCAGGAAAAGATGAGTTGCGCCGCCCTTGAGAGTAGATTTCGGTTGTCGCGAATGTGGCACTGCGGCAAGAGTTTGAGGTGGCAGGTGTAAATACTATGTTCCAGTCGTGTAGTCATTGGTTTTGGTGCTTTCCTCCTGTTATGGAACCACACTCTTTTATATGTAGAACGAAGGTTTTTGACGAGTATCTTCGTCTGAAGTGTTGAGATCGTTGGCCAGTTGAGTCTCTGCAACCAGAACAATAAACCCCGCTCTCCGTCTTCCCAGTCTGATGATCTAGGACCGGTGCCTCGACAATAGCCATGAACCGTAACTTGTTGCCAGATTTACCGTCGAAAGCCTTGCTTGCGACTCTGCCAACTCTTTTCATCACTTCAAGGTCGCCACACTGTTGCACACTCTCCCGATCCCAGAGGCACAGCTGACGACTTTCTTGTTTCTCGTTGGGTGAGTATTTCCCCGAGATACTTCTCATGTGAGGTAATATGTCCAGTATCCTCGAAAAAGCCCTGGACTTCCGCCCCGTAAAAGTGTACGGGAGATACTTGTCGTCCTGTGAGAGGCAGAGGAAACAAACTCGCTTGCATGTGATGAGATATACGTATCCTGCAAAATCTCCACAACTTTCGCACTCGGACGTGCATATGATTTTGAAGAGCTTTTCACAGGTAATCCACTTTGCTGAGTGGATCATCAGAGCACCGTGAAGCGCAGGATGTGCGTGCTTGATGATGCACTTGAACGGGGGAAAAGTGTCCACTGTCATCAAGCTTTGCCGATTGACCATTCTGAGGGTGGAGATGGAGCACAGGTCCAGCGAAGCCATGACAGAGTAGAGAAGCTCAAGGGGAAGCAAGTTGAGTGAGCCAAGGTCTACCTCGGGTTCATTCACGTCGAACGCGTGCCCGAAGAGACGCGCCGGAGGCAGATTCTCATCTAGTGTATTATCTTTCAAGTTCAGGCGTGGATACGTGAGTGCTTCTGGAATGTCCATGGCGTCAGCAAAGTAGGAGCACAGGTAAGTGCGAATGACAGAGCTGTGAGTTTCCTAGAAGGTTGACACAAACAGTGGTTGGCGTTCAGAAGCCCCGCAGACGGCCTCGCTTGCATGGAAGACTGCGACGACCCCTGGTTCCTCGAACGTCAACCCGCATGACTGCAGGCAAGAACCTTTCACCACGTGTTTCAACCTCTTCCGTCTTTACCGTTCAGCCGTGACTTTGCACTGCTATTCAACTGCAAAGTGATCCTTGCGAGCAGTCCAGAGTTCAAATTAGAGATCCAAGATCTGAAACGCGGCAAAGAATTGCGCGAAACGCGGAGCAACGAAAAGCTTGACCACACCCACAAGGCTTTGTACGCCCACAGCAACGCAAGTGGCATTGCTTGTATCAAGCCATCCCCTTGCACTAACAACTCAGATATATTGTTTGAAGTCGATCTTTCACCTGACAGACCCTACGACCAGGGATCGTGGTTTGAGTTCAAGGCACTACCATTTTCGATGACAGATTGAAGCTGGACCTTGTGGAACTATATGTGGCAAGGATCTGGCTCAACCGACATGCATGATGGACAGGCCCAACTGTTGCAGCTACAGTGTAGGTGACGACAGCATTGCAAGGTAGGACGTTTGGTGTCTTTTGATGCCTATAAGAACCTTTCCTCATCTTCCTCATTCTTGCCATACGACTACCTCTTCTGTCAATCTCTGATCTACACATTCACAGCCGAGAAACATCAAAATAACATCAAAATGTACACATCCATCGCCCTTCTCGCCGCCT
>JGI24891J29808_1000157_pt1 | contig 83812 bp, 63 predicted proteins | sample FreactcultuFSWF8_FD_29808 | JGI IMG/M metagenome (IMG submission 29808)
CCCTGTCGCAGCCGCGCCCGCACCCGGACCCGCCCTCCCACCCGCCAACAACCCCCAATGGGCCGGGTTGACCGCCGCCCAGCAAGCACAGCAGCAGGTTCGCCACGCAATGACCCCTTGGCAACGTGCTCACTACAACTACCTATCCTATGAAAATAGGGACAGAAACGGTAACATCATTGGTCGCCTTCATATGACCCAGACGGAGCGCCGCACCCAACGCCAGCAGCAACGTCGTGGAGGTGATGCTTTGATTCGCCGAGGTACCACGCAAGGTATGACATTTCCTAACAGGCAGTCTAGGAACTAGGAGTAGAAGTCGTTCACCTACTCCCCCCCTTCAACACTCATGATTGGCAGCTTGACCCCCGCTAGTGATGGGCAAGTATTGCTTTTCGTGTTTCAACATGCGCTTGACCCCCGTTAGTGATGGGCAAGTAGCTCCTCCTCTTTCGTTGTGTGATTCTTTACTCCCTTGTACCTCGTTAGTGATGGGCAAGTAAGTATCTTTTCGCACTTCCTCCTTTTTCTTTTGCGTATCATTGCTGTTTTCTCCTCCTACCTTTCTTTCTATACTCGAGGCGCAGTGGGTTTTTAGTCCTGCATGGGATAGTTTTACCATTGTGCTGAAGACGGTTTAGAGGGGCCTCTCTGGGATCATGGCGTTGGTGCATTCGGGTTTTCATGGATAATCATCGTTCGCAATAAACAACAAAAAATAAATCTTTCTCCTGAATATTGAGCGTTTCCAAAGATGAGTGAAGTGATCGTGTATTGTTTCCGTTAACGTGAGTGACAGTGGTTGACTCTTTTCGAACAGCCTTGAATCGAGAAATAATGTTGGCGGCATTCAAACAATCATTCCGATGTTTTACTTTGGATACTCGGTTTCGTTCGACGAGGTCCAGGGCCAATTTTCGAAGCTCAGTAAGAATGCGCGACAGCGATTGAACTTAATTTAAAAAGCCACGATGATGTGATGTGACTAGTTATCGAGACGATGATTCGAGTTTTGTCACCAATCTCGCTTGACGTGATGGCAAGGTGGTCTTCCAAGATCAATAATCGTGATGCTGAGGTCGAAAAGTAGATGGAACAAAGAGAGGTGGTTGTTGAACGCCAAGAAAAATGACGCGCTCCGTCATCGCTGCCGTGCCCGCCGCCGAATTGGTAATCACCATCGCGTTTCTTCAGAGTCTACCAGAATCTCCGGTCTAAATAAATTATCATCGCCGCCACGACCGGACAACAAAACCCAGTCACAGAAGTTCGACATCCATTCAGTAGCATGTCTCTCACCAATGTCAACGAGATTATCCTGGTGCTTTCCGGCAAGGGAGGCGTTGGAAAATCGAGTGTCACTACACAACTGGCTCTCACCCTATCATTGAGAGGACATTCGGTCGGCATTCTCGATATTGATCTTACTGGACCTTCTATGCCGAGATTTCTGGGAATCGAATCATCCAAAGTCAGACAAGCGCCTGGTGGTTGGCTTCCCGTGCCGGTGCATGAAAGTCAAGATGCGACATCAAGCACAGCAGAGGGCAACAAGCCTATCGGATCACTTCACTGCATGTCTCTCGGCTTCCTTCTTGGGAACAGAAACGATGCAGTGGTCTGGCGTGGCCCGAAGAAAACTGCTATGGTCCGCCAGTTCTTATCAGACGTTCACTGGGGCAAGCTAGACTACCTCTTGATCGACACACCTCCTGGTACCTCAGACGAACATATCTCGCTTGTAGAGACTCTTCTCAAGACCGCAGCCCCGGGTCAAGTCTCTGGAGCTGTCGTCGTGACCACTCCACAAGCCATCAGTGTCTCCGATGTCAGAAAGGAAATCAACTTCTGCAAGAAGACCGGCATCAATATCCTCGGTGTCGTCGAGAATATGGCCGGCTTCGTGTGCCCTAACTGCGCGGAATGCACCAATGTCTTCTCGAAGGGCGGCGGCGAGGTAATGGCCAAAGACTTTAGCGTCCCCTTCCTTGGCAGCGTGCCTATCGATCCGGCATTTATTGCCCTTATTGAAGAAGGCAAGAGACCGGTGTACCCGGAAGGCACAGTTGTTGCTGGTCAAGAAATACCAGAGCAAGCAAAGGAGCCCGAGGATAACGCCGGAACGTTGGTCGAGAAATACCAAAGTTGCTCCCTGTTCACAATCTTCGACGGTATCGTCGGTCAGCTCATCTCCAACATTCAGCCCTGAACTGTCTCGGATCAATCTATGGCTGTTTACAACCATCCGGCCCGCAATTCGGAATCTAGGGTTGGTCATGCATAAACCGTATCCAAACACCGTGGAATGGAGAGCTTCGGCCGTGCCCTGAAGAATCTCCCTTGCTTGCTCGGTACGCCCATTTGTTTCAACACGGGTCGGCATGCCGAAACCAAATCACGTGGAGTGGTACTTCGCTGAAAGTTTCCTCATACGCTATACGCTCAATGCTCATGCATGCTTTGGTACGCAGGAGGTCATGCCAGCCAACTGCTAACAGAAATCGGGTGCGTCAAGTGTCCGTCGGTCTCGATGCGCTCGTTCCCGTTTGTACTTGCCTCGATCTGTATGCACTACTCCCCTATGGCTCGATCGACCTTTACTGTAATCACTTGCCAGATCTGTATGGCTGTACATTATGTACCACAATCAATGGAGTGTATTCGGAGTCGACCCCGAGTTGCAATCTTTTCCAATTTCTTGGTTACCTCTCATCAAATACCAAAACGAGCCATGCTCGAGGTGCCCGTACATTCATAACAAAATGCTATATTTGGAGTTGACCAATTGCAAATGAGAATCGTATCTGCTTACAGCACTCTTCCAGCAGCCTGTGTTTGTTTGTTCGATCAATAGGTATGCCCATACCTGAAGACTAAGATTGGTCATCTCTAAGATGTATGCTCGGGCGACAATGCCCTAAACGTCTTCCTTTTCGAGATGTGTTTGTTGCTCTCGGGTAATCATTATGTTCATGCCAGAGCGATGCCAATCAAGATTGGTCAATCCGAGTGGACCACTCACAGCGCTCCATTGCACATATCCAACCCAAATCAGGCAGTGTTTGTTTTGCTAACACAGTAAATGTATCCATACCAGAGGATTATGGTCGAGATTAATCGAATCTCCCAATCTCCTGCGATATCGTCGAACAGGTAACCTATATCTATGGTATTGGACTAATCGATATCGTGCCGTCCAGACAACTATCCACTATCAGTATCATCATCAAGTCACCAGGACAACATGTTGCTAGGCACTGGTATGGCAGCTCTCGTTCTGCAGAACACGACTCTCCCGCAATTCAATCCAAGCAGAATAGTAGGAAGTGAGTAAACAAACATGTCTTATAGAGTCAATCGTCTAATGCTACACCAGGTGTCTGTTCGAGCTCCACTATCGTTCTCGCTGTGTACCCTACACCAATCACTGCTTCTAACGGATCTGTATCCACGTCATACAGTCTTTCTCTGGTTAACGGATCCTCCACTCAGACCACGGTCGATTCGGCAGTTCTTACTTCGTCAAGTTATGGCTCAGCAGGTTCTTCAGCACCCGCCACTGGGCCAGCCTCGCTCACAACCGCTCTAAGTTTGACAAGCTCCGATCTTCTTTCTAGCGGGATACCATCGTCTTCAACAGTCAGGAGTCTTTCAAGCTCTGGCGCTTCAGAGATCATCTCCGTAGCAACGACTGCTGCGACTTCTACGTCTGCGTCGTCTGTCCTGTCCAGCATTGCAACTTCACTATCAACTCGGTCGAGCTCCGCCAGTACTACCTCTCTCAACCCCGTCTCAACCAACAGGGCCTTCCTCTCATGCCCAGCGGATGATGGTCTGTACTATGCAGATACCAACGACCGAGTCTACCAACTACGCTGCGGTACAGACAAACCAGACAATACCATTGGAACAAGTTCTCAGTCATCGCTTCAGGACTGCGTGAGAGCTTGCACAAACTTCGGAGGCTGCACAAGTGCTTCTTACGATGTTTCATCCAATCTTTGTTCATACCAGGGTACTACTTCGAGCCGCATGAGTCTTCGCAAACGTCAGGACACCTCGACTACAGATTCTGCCACCTTGACTGACTACATATGCCCCGACGTGGACGGTACGCGATTGCTCGACTCCTCTGGCTCTATCTTCGAGACTCAATGCAATACTTTCCTGCCTGCAAGCAATACTACAAGCTTCACAGCGGATGATCTGGTCTCCTGTTTCAGCTTCTGCTCTAACAGTGCTGGATGTTCGAGTGTCACTTTCCAGAACCAGATCTGTACTCTCATCAGCAACGGCAGTTCAGGCGCCGGAGTCTTCAGAAACAACGTGGCTAGCGCTTTCTTGCTAGGAACGAGACAAGGGTCGGCCGCAGAAAGCTCTGCCGCAAGTACAGGTGTTGCCGAGACCTCATCCACTGATGTATCACAAGCATCGACTTCAACTGCTTCCACCACGACCGTGATCACAAGCTCTACAAGTTCGATCTCCAGCATTCAATTTTCGATTACGAACGATGTATCGACACTTTCACAAACATCGATCACGATTTCTATCCCGCTGCCTACGACCATAGTGCCGAGTTTGTCTATCCCCTCAACCATCATTCCGAGCTTATCTATTCCCGCGATCTCTTCTATTCCGTCGCCGGTCGTACCCTCCTTACTTTCAAGCATATTGTCTACTGCTATTGGCATTGGCAGTAGTGCCCTCCAAGTTCCGACCCCATCGGTGGACGTCTCGGCAGTCTTGTCTCAAGTCAGTAGCTTGTTACCAACCACCATCGATCCACTTACAGTCTTGCCATCAACGCTGCCAGTGCTCCCATCTGTTTCTACTGTCATTGGAGGCGTGACAACGCTGATTCCGGCGGTCTCGCTTCCATCTATATTGCCGGTGCTTCCATCTGCTTCCACTTTGCTCGATGGACTGACTACACTGGTCCCGGTCATCTCATCTATTCCCACTTCACTCCCAGGCGCCATTGCGAGTGATGCAAGTGTTATTGCTAGCGAGATTGGAAATGCTGCATCTTCGATCCTGTCGCAGGCCACAGGCGTAATCTCAGCAATCGGCGACCCGCTTACCCTTATACCATCATCTTTGGTTGTGATTCCAACAATCTCATCTCTACCAAGTGTCGATGGGCTCACTACGCTTGTTGCGACTATCCCAAGCGTGCCAACTATCTCACTTGTTCCAAGTGTCATCAGCGATGTCGCGAGCGATGCGAGTGCTATCGCCAGTGAAGTGGGTGATGCTATATCGTCGGTGCTATCAAACATTCCGATCATCACTGCCATCCCAACACTTCCTACACTGCCGGCCATTCCAATCATTTCACCTGTACCATCATTGATCAGCATCATTGCAAGCGACGCCAGTGTCATAGTAAGTGATGTGGGTGGTATCGTGTCATCGATTCTGTCAAATGTCCCGATCATCACTGCTATTCCGACCCTGCCAACCATCTCACCTGTTCCCTCGCTTATCAGCGTCATTTCCAGCGATGCAGGCGTCATTGTAAGCAATGTTGGAGACGCTGCATTATCCGTGCTATCCAACCTGCCAACTGTTACACCCGTACAGTCCATCATCAGCGTTGTCGTAAGCGATCTGAGTGTCGTTGTTAGTGATTTTGGCAATGCTGCATCATCGGTCATCGGGGGGCTTACGACTTTGCTCGATGGCGTCCCGCAGATCACCGCACTACCCACGGTCACTATTCCCAGTATAGCACCAATTTTGTCCGAAGGTGCTGGAGTCGTCAGCTCCCTCCTGGACGCCACAACTCTCATCGGACCCGTCATCACCGGTGGCGTATCAGTGCCTACCAACCTTCCTATCCCTACACTGGTAGATCCTACAACTTTGCTCGGAGCCACTACTCTGCTCGCGCCTATCATTACTGGTGTCGCATCACTGCCGACTCTTGTCACAGTTGCACTTCCATCGCCTACTTGTTTGACTTACGATCAGCTACTCAATATCTGCTTGGATGCAGTGGCTACTTCTTCAGGCAATGTGGGTGCTGGCATTAATGTCGGTCTGACCCTTGGTACTATTCCAGTTGTTGAAGCCTCAATCACGCTAGGCCTTGCTTCAACAGCCCTTCCGAGTGTGGAAATTGGGGTCTCACTTGGACCAATCAGTGCTGGAGTCGGATTAGGAACCAACGGTTTGAGTCTTGGGTTAGGTGGTTCTTCGCAGCCTACCACTGTCATTTCATTGCCCGCAGTGTCCGTGGGGAACAGCGGTATTGGTTTTGCTATCGGAAGCAGTACAATCACCCTTCTAGATCCTTCGGCCTCCTTGAATGTCGTTCCTTCTGTCATCTCGATCGATTCGAGTGCCATAGCGTTACCCTCAAGTATCCCTATCAGTTTGGATCTTGGAATTGGCTCCTCCACGATTCTCTCGATTGCGCCGATATTGTCCACCACTACAATCCCAATCTCGGTTGCACCCATCGTCAGCGCTATTGTCAACTCAGCCCTCAGCACTGGTAGCAGCGGCCTCGTTCTGCCAGACTTATCTACATCAGTTGGACTTCTACCATCCGTGGTCTCGAGTGTGGCTCCTATCCTGTCGCTCGGATCTAGCAACATCGCCATCCTTCCAAGCTCTACAGTCAACATCGTTCAGCTTCCAAGCTCTACACTGAGCTTGAACTTGCTTCCAAGCTCGTCCCTTGACCTTGGTCTCTCACCGAGCTCAACGATCAGTATCGTTCTACTTCCAAGCTCGACCCTCAGCCTGAACCTGCTCCCAAGCTCTACACTCAATCTTGGACTGACCCAAAGCTCAACGCTCCTCAACCTTGGCTTGACACAAAGCTCAACACTGTTGAATCTTGGCTCGACACCGAGCTCGACCCTTCTCAATGTTGACTTAACCCCTAGCTCTACTCTGAATTTGGGACTTGGTCTGGGAGGATCTGGATCTAGTCCGACTGCATCATCATCAGCAGTATTCATACGGACATCGACTGCCACATCCACTGCTACGAGCGCTGCTGGACTTGATCTTGGACTAGGGGGAGTAGGACTTGGAGGTCTATCAGGATCGTCGACCTCGATAGTGTCTTCGCGACCAGCATCTACATCTTCCTCGGTCACAAGTACTGCGATTGTTGTGGTACCAACCTCTTCGCTTGTAGCAGTCGGAGCACTTCCGGTCGGCCAGTCATCGTCCTCGATACCGGTGTCTTCGACATCCGTATCATCATCGTCGTCGTCTACAAGGCCTACCTCTACCTCTACCTCGACAAGAGCCACAAGCACTAGTACTGCAGGCCTTGTTCAAGGCGTGGTTAGTGGAGTTGGAGTTGGACTACGTCAAGTAGTACATACACGCGCCCCCGCGCATCATGCTCAGATGCCGACCAGACGTCCGAGATTTACCACCGTTGTCAAGCCGAGCCACAGTCTCAAGCTGTAGATCTAGCTTTACATGTTTCGAGTTACTTCAGTGTCGATATTGGGATGTGGGCGAGCGTTGGAGGTCCAATGTACACATTTTCACTTCTTTTTCTCCATTTTCTTTTCTTCCTCGTTTCGATTTTATTCTTGGGGGGTCAATGCCAGTTACATGGTGATACATGGTGTTGAGTGCTTTCAAACACGGGGATTTTAGCATCAGTTCCAGGTTACTAGATAATACATGAGATTCATTTATTACTTCGCGCAGTCTGGTCATCTTTGGTGACATGCTATAGCTATTGCTGTGTTTCTGTCCTCACAAACTGCGTAGTCTAATCCCGATGACTGTTGTTGTGAATAAGTAAAAAGTTCTACCGTCCACTCTCTCAAACCTTCGGGCGTTTGGTGCTTCCCCAAGCTTTCGGATGCAAGCCGCTAGAGCAGGAGCAAAGCATCAAACATCACATGGACTTTCCCTGTTTGTGAACAACACAGGACCTTGCTTGCCTCTTTGGCAAAGTCCGGCGAGAACTTAGCCATGTGTCATTCCGTCTCATTAGCGATTTGTTCCAAAGAAGCAATATTCCTGGTTTGAGATATCAGGGCTGTCATGATATACAGTAGAAACACGGCGAAAAACTTCGAGATTCTCGTCTTCTTACAACGCGGTTCAAGTCGAAAGCTAGAAAAAGTAATACCACTATCGATCAGTGATAAGGGAGAGCGGATCATCTGAAAGGTCGAAGGCAGATTCGTCAACAGATATTTTGAGGAGCTGCATTGCCTCATGATAAATAGCATTGAGCGCCATCGTGATCACAATCCATCCAGAACGTACTCCGGCTGTCACATTCCTTTACGATCACCTTTGACCGTTGATGCAAATCGAAACAATCGTGGCTGATGTTAATGTCTAGCATACGTCTGACTGCAGAAATGTACTATTTGATACGCGTCGGAGCCGCTTCCAATGAGGGCGGGTCAAGCAGATACATCTCCAAAAACCACTGCAATAGTCTCGAGAGTACTGCGCGCTAATGCAGCCAGAAAATTTTTGAGGATGGTTGAGATTTACAACATTTCTGTACAGGAAGAGGAGGAAGCAGAGGGCTCACGTTTCTGACGCGTGGGAGACATCTCGTTATCTCGATGATCTTGATCTACTTTGTTGAGTCTAGTCTTTACCTAATCAAGCTGACCTTGGCACTCCACAAAATCCATCTGGCCTCCAGCTGTGAAGCTCTAACCACTATTATCTTGACAATTCTGCTGGAAAGTGAGCTCAGACGACAGTCGCAAGCTCGACAAATCTGTTGACGGTAACATAATTCTGCATTCTTGACTTGTCCGACGCTTTTCTTATCGAGGCCGAGGAATGTCATAAGATCCGGGCCGAAAGTGAGGCTTGTCGCGGAAGGCTCACCCTCGCATCTCTGCCTGAAGAGAGGTTCGGCATGCCGACGGAAGAGCACGTGGATTCTGAGCTGCATCGGCGTCTCCGAGATATCAATCACACCCCACAGAATGCTCATACCATGGTGTGGTATCACAGACGTACACTCCGCCCAATCATGAAAGGAGTGGATAGATGGGAAAGTCTAGCTACGTCTCCACCTGCCTCAAGTTTCATGACTGCATCTGTACTCTTCTCAATGAAGGCTTGCTGGATTGGAGTCGAGTCGTATCCGCTTATAGATACCTTCATGGCTAATAACTCGCGATTGTTGTGCTTCCATAGCATGTATGTCCATACCAAGGGAGCTGTATAGGTAACTTATATCTGTGATATCAACCTTATCGATTCTATCCCGTGTCAATGGGCTATCTGGTATTCTATCTCCAGGGAAACACAAAAGTCGGTATCTCATTTCTAGGACAACATGTTGTTACGAACCGCTATTACGTCTCTTGCAATCCAGAACATCACACAACTCATTCCAACCAGGGTAGACGAAGGTCAGTAGTATTTCTGGTCGCTGGAGCTTCAACTGACGTCTCTCAGGTGTATGTCAGACTTCTACAGTTGTACTCTCGGTATCATCTACGACTATCACTGCCGCGAACGGGTCAATCTCCACATCCTATAGCATTTACCCAGTCAACAAGCACATCTCACAGACGATCAGACCTTCGATAACGATCCCTCTGGTGACTACCGAGTACACAAGTGCGCAGGAACAGACTGGTCGTTCAGATGCAGCCATATCATACTCTAGCTCAACGACACCCCCGAGAGGCGAAGAGCAAACCATACCAGTGGATTCGCGATCATCATCGCTACAAGGTTCGCAGGACATCACCGTGTCTCTTACGCCAACATGGTCACCACTCTCTACCGGCCATCTGAGCGTATCATCCGGCTCGTCATCTGAATCAACTTCAACTCTCACCTTGGTGCTGTCCAATGCATCAGAGTCGAGTCTTTCTCAAATCAGTACTTCAAGTAGCCGCACTCCCGCATCAAGATCAGATACACAAAGTTTATCAGGTCTGAGTGTAACGACATCGACCGGCAGCACGACGTCTACCAGTAGTGTTTCACCAAGCGTGGCTGCATCCACTAACCCTGTGTTGTACACATGTCCCAGAGATAATGGCATCTACTACTCAGACACCGAGAATCGGGTCTATCAGTTGCTATGCAACACCGATGAGTCGGACGCAACGATTGGAATGGATTATCAGCCACACTTACAATCATGCGTGGACTCATGTGGTGATATCAGTGGATGTCTTGGTGTATCCTATGCTGAAACAACAGGTCTTTGCTCTTACAAGAGCAGCGCTTCGAACCGTGTTGGCTCCTCCAGTTCAAATTCTGCTATACTGGCCGATTACGTCTGCCCTGGAGCTGATGGCACTCAGCTAGTAGACTCTTCTGGTTCCATTTATCAAATCCTCTGCAACACTTTCTTTCCTGCGAGCAACAACATCACTTCAAACTTGGAAACTCCAGACTTGGCCTCCTGCTCCGAAATCTGTTCAGACACTAGCGACTGCTCAGGCTTCACATTCCAGAATGGTACGTGTACCTTGGTCAACAACAGAAACTCCAACGATGGAATTGCTCGAGTGAACGTAGCTACTGCTATCTTGTTATCGAAAAGAATCGTACAAGTCGTGTCGAGCGGCATCCCATACAGAAGTACGAGTCTGGCTGAATCTTTGCCTCTCGACATCTCTAGAACACCTAGTTCAACAAGACAGTCCTTGACGATGAATTCTACCACGACTCGGACCTCACAGAGTCTTTTGTCTACGGTCGGAAGTGCCATCCCAATATCAAGTGAGACCATCTCAACAAATACAGACACCGTCTCGCTCCGCTTGTCTATTATACCATCCAGCAACAGTCTCAGCTCTGGGTTACCTTCGACTATTTCACCAGAACGAACGGTTTCAGCTAGCAGCACAATCATTCCGGCTAGTATCTCTAGCGACGGTGCACCAATCCAACCGGCCGATTCTGTGACTCCAAGCTATCTGCTCACAGTAGAGATGTCGAGCACATCAAAAAGCTCAGAGCCAATTTCCTCTGGCATCAGGGATTTTAGCGTGATTACAGACTCTCAATCCTCTATCACGAATGGTCTCCCGACGATTGTCGTCCGATCCTCGCAAACAGCGGCAGTGTTCTTTACTACTTCTTTGCCTACGAGCTTTTCGCAGAGCCTCTTGTCTACCATTTCCGGTAATTCCTTCTCCACAGATATCGCATCACTATCGAGCACCCTAGTCTCTGCTACCACTAGTGCTGTCATTATAATCTCCCGCCCAACCTCAGCCGCAACACGAACGTCTTCTGGACTCTCGGTCTCTCAATTTCCCAGTGCTGCTTCTTTGTCTTCATCGAACAACGCTATCTCTCCATCGTCTGTCTTTTTGACTTCCTCTCGATCTGTAAGCATTGCACTGTCTCCATCTGTCGGCGTGGTTCCTTCTCCATCCGTCAGTATTGCTCCTGCTTCCCCTGTCGGTCCCGCTTTGTCGATTGGAGTTGCTTCCTCTACATCTATCAATACTGCTGTCTCCTCGACTATCGACATGATCTTATCTTCGTCTGTCGGTAGTACTGGATCTGCATCCCTTGGTTCTGCTGGTTCTTCGTCTATCAGTATTGCTTCATCTCCCGTCGTCTCGTCTAGTCTACCCCAGACTACCTACTCTTGTCCTGCCGCTGACGGCGACCAAGTGCAAGCCAATACCGGAGGCTTGTACACCATCGGCTGCGATGAAGAGACCACAGGTGGCGGAGTTCTTGCTGGTTCCTCAACAGATTTCAATGGCTGCATGACGTACTGCGATGAAACTCCAGGTTGTACAGCATGGACCTACAATGGTAGCTGCTACCTCAAGACTGGAGCATCGGCTTCCGACTTCTCCTTCCAGCCCTCGACGAGAGGCACAGTCTCTGGCATACGATCTGCCCCAGCTCGTCCTGGCGGCAGCGGGCCTGTATCTTTCAGTATCTCATCAGCTTCATCAGCCTCATCGATCTCATCAACGCCGTCAATCTCGTTGGCCTCATCAGTCTCAACAGCACCATCGCGTTCATCAGTCTCTTCCTCCCCTCAATTGGCGTTCTCAGCTTCAGTTGCAAGCTCAATGACAGTGAAGGCTCCTTCTTCGTATGTTGCCTCATCCTCCTCCTTGGATTCGGAATCAACGGCATTCGAAAGCTCTTCCTATTCTGTCTCAGCTTCGTCTACCATCGCAATCGTGCCCTCAAGCAGCGAGCCCGACTCGTCTACGTCATTGTACCAACCAACAAGTCAGACAACATCGACCAGCGACTTACACACATCGTCGTTGACGGACATACAAGCCTCGCTTCTCACCTCGATACTATCTGGCGACCCTTCAGCTGTCATGGTCTCAAAGACCATCAAATCGGCTTCGACAATTGAGAATATCATCGTCAGCACAAGTGATTCTGGAATTAACGATGTGTCCAATCTGATTTCCACGAATACGGCAAGTGCGACTGGAACTCTTACGGTTGAGCTCGGCGCGACTTCCAACGTTCTCATCAGCGATGTCGTAGCGACTTCGACGAATATCGAAGCCACGGTTAGTCTGGCGACAACGTCATACATCACGATCCCTGTTTTATCAACCATCGCACCTTCTCTTACGGAATCTATTTCTCGGCCCACCGTTCAGACTGTCGGTTCTCTGCTCACTGTTCCTGACCCAGTGCGTCCATCTACGACTATTCGTGCTACAGTATCGTCTTTCACAGCCTCGCTACTCACCATCACCACCGCAATATCTCTATCTACCACTGTTCGTGGTACATCCCCTACGGCCTCATGTTCAGTCTATGACAACGTGCTCGATATCTGCTTAGACACTGCAATCACTCCTTCCGTCGGTGCCGGAGGCGGCATCAGCGTAGGCTTGGGCAGCAGCACGATCACAATTGTTGCTATATCGGCATCTCTAGATGTTGCTCCATCCGTTGCAGCCAGCGGCGATTTAGGTGTCTCCGCAGGAACAAATGGTATTGGGATAGGAGCAAGCGCAACAATTGGTGTGGATCCTGATTTATCAGGCTCTTTACACGCCTCGACGAGAAGTTCCATACCGTCGATGACTTCCTTGTCATCGAGAGCCTCATTGCCATCAGTAACGTGCTCGGCTGGCGGCAATGTTCTCAACGTGTGTATAGATGCCGCTATAACGCCTTCTGTGGGTGTAGGTGGAAACGCCGGCGTCGGGATCGTCGTCTCAAGTAGCACCATCACCCTTCTCGATGTCTCGGCATCATTGGCGGTGGCCCCCTCTCTGACCGTAGGCATCGATCTTGGACTTTCTGTTGGGTCTAACGGTATAGGTTTGTCTCCAAGTGCTACCGTTGGCGTAGATCTTGGTTTACAAGGCTCTTCACGTTCCGCTACAACAACAGCATTGCCGACGGTATCTTGCTCGGCTGGAGGAAATGTACTCGATATCTGTGTCGATGCTGCTGTGACACCTTCTGTTGGCATTGGCGGCAACGCGGGTGTCGGAGTTGTTGTTGGAAGTAGCACGATCACCATTTTGGACGCATCTGCATCCCTAGCTGTGGTGCCATCCGTGACTGCTGGAGCTAATCTCGGACTATCTATTGGATCCAGTGGTATTGTCTTGTCTCCAAGCGCTGCTATTGGCGCTGGCCTCAATCTCGACGCTTCCTGAACCATCACCGTCGGACCAAATCTTCCAACAATCATTCCAAGCCAAACTTCGACTACCAATTGCTCGGCTGGAGGTAATGCCCTTAACGTATGCATAGATGCTACAATCACGATTTCGATAGCTGCCAGCGTTGCCTTGAATCTCAACCTTGGACCAAGCAGTAGTGCTCTCACCCTCTTGGATGTTTCCGCCTCAGTCGCTCTCGCACCTTCAGTCGCAGCGGGACTTGATCTTGGCTTATCGGTGGGCTCAAGTGGCCTCGCATTAACTCCCTCCGCCACTGTTGGATTAGATCTCGGTCTAGGGTTGGGTCTCGGACTCGGCGGTTCCGCTCAACCGAAGTCATCTTTTACTGCATCTCTGAGATCAACGTCGAGTGTTTCTTCAGCCCCTGCACTCGGCTCTGACTTTTCGAGCGCGTCACCAACAACATTACCCTCGTCGTCGAGATTGCCTTCTGCTACACAGTCTAGTACTCAAGGTGTTATTGGAAATGTGGTAGGAGGATTAATCGGACGTGTCGGAAAACCCACAGCCACTCACTCCAAACCACTCTGATCTTTCAACCAGACCTCCAAACTTCAATACTGCGGTTCGGAAAAGTCACAATTACAAGTCTCGACTTGGTACGTGAAAGCAAAGTTGGAGTGTGAGATATGCACTGTGCAGGGAGATTGTGATGTACACAACCATCACACCGGAGTCCAAATTCAGGAATGGAAGTCATGAGGCGTAAATTGTTCTACATGGGTGGAGTTCAGAGAGATTATGTACTACTCGACCTTACTGTTCCTGTTATCCGAGAGACTTCCATCTGTCAAATGTCAAATGTCAAACGTCAAATGTCAAACCCATCGTCGTTCTAAACATAGCACTTTGCATTGTTTCATGAGAAGTCGAAATCAATAGTCATTGGCAAAAGAATCCATCATTTTCGATCTTCTCCCAGCATGCTCGCATCTTCTCGTAGAGACGCCTCTATTGTATGAAAGTAACGTTGCTGGTTAACAAGGACCAACAACCATGTGCCTGTCTTCGCAGAAGATCGAGGAATGCCATATCCATTCCGCCAAAAGTTTTCGCATAATCCTGGCTGAGATAGGATGAGAGCGGAAGGGTAAGTGAGTGACTAAGAATATCAAGGAGCACGTGAAACACATGGTTCGATCAGGAAAAAGAAGACAATCAATTATTGAGATTGGAAAGAGCATGTCATCATTTGAGTTCCATGGGAAGAACTTTTATCTAAAACAGACAATCGTCGTTGTCATCATGGTGCAAGATCATCAACCAATGCCATCATCTTTTTCCGGTAACTCCGTCCGTTCTCATCATGATTCAATGCGTGAGTCGTGATAAATCATCTTCGATTTAAGCATCGCCGTTGACGGCACCTCCTCTACCTCTGGGAGCAAAGCCGCCGCGACCTGCGCCACGTCCTCTACCCTCTCCACGACCACGTCCTCTACCTCTACCACGGAAGTCATTGTTGAGAATGGCAGGAGGAGGGACAGCGCTCATGTTCTGAGGACGGAAGGACAAGTTGTTGCGGACAACATTCTCCATGGGGTCGGAGTTGTCGACGACGGTGTATCCGCCTCTGCCTCCACGACCACGACCACGGTTGGGGTTGCCACCACGGATGGCAAGATTATCGTGTCCGCCGCGACCACGACCGTTGGCGGCACCGCTGAAGGAGCCTCTGAGCGGAGGGGGAGCACTTGCTTCGCGGTATTGACGCTCAGGAGGTCCATAGCCATTGCTGACAGTCAAAGGAGTCTGTCTTTGAGGCTGGCGCTTCGAGGCTGCAGCACGGCTCTCGGCGATGCATTGTCTGTCAGTCAAATTCAAAACACTGGTCACAGGGACAGTGCTTCCTCTGAAAGGACTGCAGCGGTCACCGAGACTGGTACCAGACATAAATGAGTAGTCGAACAAGACATCAAGCATGGTCATTCTGGGTGTCTTGGTAATACCGATGACAGTACCTCTAGAAGCGATAGGAACACGACCAGAGTCCTGAACGTAGACGATGCGGTCACCAAGAGCGAAGCGCTGGCCGCCAAGGCGCTGCTCGGCGTCACTAGGCTTGAGAAGAGCATGACGAGGAACGCCACGCATAGGCTTGTCTTCGATCTGGCTGGCCGAAAGAGAGACGTAGTGCTCAGCAGCACGCTCCAGAGCCATTACAGTGTCGGAGTTCATCTGCTCGGCGTCAAGAGGAACACGCTCGAGGGACTTGGTCTCGACGCTCTTGAGCCAAGCACCGATTTCCTTCATCTTCTCCTTGGCAATTTCGGCAGGGTAGAAATCAGTGTCGTTGAAAACGTCGCCAGATGGGTTGGCCTGAATGCGAGCAACGAACTCGGGGAACTTGGTCATGTAGGTGGCGATGAGATCGACGGCCTTGTTGCTGTATTCCCAACCACGCTCAGACTTGCGACTGTAGCCCAGGACCTTCATCTTACGGGCCTCAAACTTGAGGTTGAGACCAAGGTTGAGCTGCAAACCCGAGGAGCTAACACGGAAAGATGCAGTCAGCTTGGATAGCACAAGAGGATGCAGGTTAAGCTCTCTTGCAACAGCGAATGCAGGCTTGTATGGGAACTGGCGTTCGGCTTGGTAGGCGATGTCATGTCCGAAGTCGGGCTCTCTGACCTTGACGGTGTTGACTCTGACATTGGTCTTGCCACCCTCGTGGCCGTCGACAATGGCGGGTCTACCGTAGTTGAAGTCGCCGAGGAAGAAAGCGCGAGAGTTGAGGGGGAATTCCTCTTCGAGCGGAAGGGCAGCCTTCTCGAGGAAACGCTGGTCGGGAGAGACAACCTCATCGACAATGGCCTGAGTGGCGTAGTCAGCCTCCAGACCTTCGACAGCTGCGTACTCCTTGACGGTCGCTCCCTCGTCAGTCTTTCGGAGGCCAACAAGCATCTCAACGTGGACCATAGCCTCAACATCACTGATGATGACACCGAGTCTCTTGCTGTAGACGCTTTCGATGCGGCTAGCCTTCTTCTTCCAGTTTGAGATTTCAGGCGGTCCGTGAGGAATAGCCTCGATGTTGTTAGGTGTAGCTTCGGCATCGGGGTTGGAGAGGACATAATCGAACAGCTCATCTGATACCCGGATAACCTTTGCCTCGGCCAAGAATGGGTAGCCAACGTGAACAGCCTTTCCAAGCTTCAGCTTGGCGTGCTCGATGCTACTGGTTTCCTCTGCATTCATAAGAGTAACGACCATAGACTCGTTTCTGCTTTCTTGCTGGAAGACATTGACACCGTGGAAGCCGAGAGTTCCAGTGGTGGGAAGAGTGCGCAAGCTAGGGAAGCCAGCCAAAGCGTCTTCGCCAAGCTTGACGCCCTCAACAAGACCAATGTAGACGTCCAGGCCATCCATAGTGGGAAGCTCGAAAATGTTTTCCACACACTTACAGTTAGGAATGTCTGGGAAAACTCCGGGCAGAGAGGATGGGTAGGTGTAGTTCATCTCAGCGGCGTAGCTGAACTTCAGACTAACACCAAACTCGTTACGAGCACGCTGTGCGTCTGAGAGCAGATGGTCTCTGGTAGACATGGCACTGAGCAGACGCTGTTCGTCAATGAATGGGATCTTGACAACAGCTTCCCATTCCATCTTCTTGCCGTTCATGTCGAGATCAAAGTCGCGAGGATAGAAATCAATGATGGGCGAGTCAGGGCTGGTCATCAGAGGGTGGTAGACGTCAGGGACGATCGTCTTACTTCTGTCGGGAAGCACACCCATAAGCTGTTGGTAAGGACGGAAAGGCTGACCAAGCTTGAAGTCCATGTTGGCCTTCAGACCTCTCTTGACATCGGAGATCATAGGGGAGTAATGGTAACCGTAGTACCAAGGCCACGAGACGACACCTTGGTAATAGTAGTACAGGACCCATTGTAAGCCCTGCACGTAGTTCTCGGTCAACTTGCGCAGCTCTTCCTCGTTCTCGGTACCCCATTCGAACTTGGACTTGTAGTAGGTGTCCTTCCACTGACCAAACTTCTCGTCGTACTTCTTCGACATTTGTTCTTGAGCTTCTTCGGCACTGGTATCGACGATCTCAGCATTGTCATATCTCTTGACTACTCTGAGGAGTGCTGTTTGGGCTTCCTCGTCTTCCTCATCGTCCGAGTCGTCGGTAGGTGGGCGAGGGAAGAACGAGAGCTGAATGTGGCGTTCACCTTGGTCGTCAACGACGCTCTTCCACTGCAGATGAAGGCTGTCGGCGAGATCTTCAACGAACTTCCTGTCGCTTGCAGGAAGAGAGGCGGGCAGATCGAGAGGTGCAGGCTCGGAGTCGGCTGGGCGGCTGTTGACGTATTGTCTGACACGTGCATAGACGTCCTTTTGCGACGAGGTCATGACGACCTTACCCTTGTTCTTGGTTCTCACCATGACATCCTCGCGACCAACCTGCTTTCCCTTAAACCAGCTGGCATCGGCGTTTTCGGATTCAAAGTGGCGGAACTCGACGTGTGATAGTTCGTCAAGGAGGATAGAAAGTCGGTCGAGGTTAATAACACCGCCCTCGTTAATGTATCCCTTGGCCAGAGGAAGAATCTTCTTGTAGACACCAAACATCAGAGCCAAAGCGCCCTCGTTGATGTGCAGATGAGGAAGGTTGGGCAAGAAATCGTTACCCACGAAGAAGGCCATGAGAATGAAATCGTCAATGACACGCTCCATGTCGAATGGGAAACCAAGAACTCCAGGCTCTTTCAGTTCCTGGAACTCCAATTCAAGGTACTCGCGAACTATGCATAGATGCATCAAGTAGAAATTCTGGTGTTCCAGCTCCTTCGACTTGGCCTTGCTCTGACGGCCAAAGGTGACCTCCTCGCGCAGGAGGCAGAAGTGGGGGTCGTGGCTGAGAAGACCCAGCATGATAAGATCAGCGTCGAGACCGTAAAGACAGTGGCGGACGTTGGGGTCGTAATCGGGTTGTGACTTGGCCTTGCGGATGTATTCCATAATCTTGTGCTCTCCTTCTCCAGGGACTTCATGTCCAGAGAGCACGATCTCAGGGCCTTGCCAATCGATGTCTTCGGAAACCTTCTTTGCTATGAAGTATTTCAAATGTTGTGTAAGACGAGCCATGAACTCAGTTCCGGGAGTAATGCAGTTGCTGTCAAAGGGAGCTTCCTTGGGCATTTCGGTGCCAGCAGCAATGGCCTTCTCGCGAGCATTTTCAGCATCGAGAGCAGTACGGAAACGTCTGGCACGCTGCTGGTTCATCTTCGCTCTGGGAGCAACACCGTCAATGGCCATGAAGAAGAGCTGCTTGGGCTTGATCTTGCCAAACAAGTGCTCGATGTAGTTGAAGATGGCGATGAACATCTCATCCTCGGTCATACGCTTGGTAACATGGTCGCCGTCTTTGTGGGTGCAGTTGTGAATGATACCGTTCATATCAAGCTGTGTTTCAGAGTCAGAGGGAGATCATCGGAATTGGCGCAGGCGCAAGCGGTGAGGGACGACATACGTAAAGAGCGTCAAACTCGGGAATGCGGTTCTCAGCAATGAGCTGAGAAATAGCTGGATAGCGTTCGCTCATCCATCGGAAGAATTTGGGGACACCTGATCAGGCGCAGTGAGGTTAGCTATGACTGTTATGCTTGCCTGGGAAGCAGTGTCGACTTACCCATGATGATCTGTATTCCAAGATCAACGACTGGGGTCTAGAAATGAAAGAGAAGGTAGGTAGAAGGGGAAAGGGGGTGGTGAGAGCGCGTATGGCGGGATATTTCGACACGGAGTCCTCGAAGGAAAGAAGGAGAGAGTGAGAGAGGCGACTTGATGATGTAGACGCAACTGCCAACTCGCTGCGCACGGCCGCCGCCTCAAGCACTTGGAGGCTCAAGCTCCGACCCCAGCTTTCACATGCTTGGCGGCCAATTCCCGCTCAAACGCGTCAAGCTGTTCTGAGCGCGTCAATCGCATTTCCAACTTTGTCCGCTTAATTACTCCGCTACCAATCATCAATACTCATTACGACTAGCAACCATCATGGATCAAGGTATCTTTCTCCTCTAACCACTGATTCTTCACCTTCTCGTCTTCAACAGCTTCACCTCCGACAACTTTGTCCACACCTCCCAACTAACCACACTATGGCAGACCTCTCCGCCCAGCCCAATGGAGTCAGCGACCCCGCCGTCGAGAACAAGATCATCAACGAAGAGTACAAGGTCTGGAAGAAGAATGCCGTCTTCCTGTACGACGTCATCTACAGTAGAGCTTTGGAATGGCCCACCCTCACAACCCAGTGGCTGCCCGATGTGCAGTCCATGCCCGACAAGAACTTTTCCACTCATCGCCTTTTGATCGGAACACACACTAGTGGTGCCACTCAGGACTACCTTCAGATCGCAACTGTCGACCTCCCCAACAAGCCTGCTGTCAATCCTGCCGACTATGATGCAGAGAAGGAGGAGATTGGTGGCCACGGCGCTGCGAAACAGCCCATCTCCTTCAATGTCATCCAGAAGATCAACCACCCTGGAGAGATCAACAAGGCTCGTTACATGCCGCAAAATCCAGACCTCATCGCCACCATGACCATTCAGGGAGACGCCCTGGTCTTTGACCGCACAAAACACACAAACATTCCCAAGACAAACCAGGTCGACGCCCAGATCGAACTAAAGGGTCATGAGAAGGAAGGCTTTGGCCTCGACTGGAATCCTCACTTCGAGGGTCAACTGGCCACCGGTAGCGAAGACCACACTGTTCGCGTCTGGTAAGACTCCATCTGCCGAAAGTCTATCGTCCCATTTGACTAACCACTGCTTAGGGACATCAACAATTTCTCAAAGGCAGACAAGACTCTGACCCATGCACGCATCTTCACACATCACAGCTCTACCGTCAACGACGTCCAATGGCATCCTATGCACGGCAAGAACCTGCTGGGAACCGTCGCAGATGACAAAACTTTCTGCCTCATGGACCTACGTACTGCTTCCAACTCGACACCAGCTATAAGAATAACCGGCCACACGGATGCTATCAACACTTTGGCTTTCCATCAGAAGCACGACGTTCTCTTTGCCACTGGTTCAGCTGATCGTACTGTGGGAATTTTCGACATGAGATTCCCTGAGCATGGCAAGATTCACAGCATGGAGGGTCACCAAGATGTCGTTACTAAGATTGAGTGGCATCCTCACGACCCCTGCATTCTTGCCAGCAGCGGCGACGATCGTCGTGTCATCTTCTGGGATATCAGCCGCGCAGGAAGCGAACAAACTCCTGATGATGCTGAGGATGGCCCACCAGAGATGTATGTATTTGTGATTTCTCTGTCTGGTCTTTTCAAAGCTGATGCATTTTACAGGCTCTTCATGCACGGTGGACACACCAGTCGCGTCTCGGACTTCAGCTGGAACAAGAACGACCCGTGGATGATGTGTTCGGTGGCGGAGGATAACTTGATTCAATGCTGGCGTGCATCCAGGAACTTGGTCGAAACCTTGCCTCCCGGTATTCCACGCCGCGAAGTGTCTGTATCACAATAGAGCAAAGGCTGACTTTAGGTTCTTTTTCCCAGCCACGATGAGAGACCTCCAGGACTAGAAGACACCTGAGCCTCAAGTTACGGTCGGAAACTGGATGGAGGGCCTCGATTGAAGAGAATGGTTTATTGGGAGCAGCAAGGCGTTTGAGGCGTGAATCAAAAATAAAGCATTCGCTCAGCTTAGGGCTCAAAGCTCGAGGGAGGATCATGAGGCGTAGGGTTGTTTCATTACGAAGCTAGAAACCGGCCATACAAGCCAAGAATAGTTCATTTCATTGAATATTTAATCCGACTGTTCCGCACTCTCCGATCGCTTTCCAAAATCTCAATTCGATAGCTGATGCCCTTTACTCCGCCGATAGATCGAACCGTGAAGAGCTCAAGTTCCTTCAGAGATATCACGCTTTGTGAATCGAGGCTTCATGATGGGAACCATCAAGCTTGTCTCATCAGACTCCTCATTCGACCGATCGTATCCATTACCAGGTTCCCGATGCATATCACACTCAAACCAGGGTGTCCCGCCCCACGTGGGAAAAACTCCATCATTCTCTCGAGTTTTGCACACGAGAATATCTATGATAGACCTCACCTCCCAAACTTCTGTAGCCCAGTTTCGATGCTATTCGCGATACGTAAGTCAACAATGTGGATCTGTTCGTCTAATGAAAAGAATTGGCCGGATAATGATTGGATTAATAGCCATCGCTTTGGATAACCGATATCGAGCGAAGATGTTCGCGATGGCTGACGTAGATTTGGCAGTGGAATTATTGTGCCGGATTGGAGCATTTCCTTCTCTGTAGGTTGTCTTTGGATGTCGCCGTCGCCGTTGGCTTCAAAGATATTATGCGCTCTGATGGCTTTTCAGCAAGATGCTTCAGCGATTTAGGTTCTAGTGTCATCTCCTCAAATATGGCAGGTGATGCCGCTCAAAAGGCAATCAACAAGGCCAACTTTTCCCTATGAGCTCGATTCGGACTCCAGTACCCAAGCCTGACCAAGAATCGAAGTTGGAAATCATTTGCAAGGCCCATCAAAAGCAGCCATGGCGTCCACTCCGCAAGACCTTAGACCTCTCATACCGTGCTAGGGCGCTTACTGCATACTGATACATAAAAACATCGAACTGGATCTACGAATTATCAAAGGTTTGCGACGCTCGCAGCGGCCGCTTCAGATGCAAGTACGCCAATCGATCGCTCGCGAAGTATTCTTCACCGCTATCCACAAAACGATCAAGACGCCCGTCGTACATCGCAAGCCACCCTTCAGGAATATGTTACATTGTCCTGCTGTATTATACCCTCAAGACATCCATCTCTCCGCCGAAGGAGGATGACCAAAACTTCATCATGTCAGCCTGGGTTTTAGCTCATACTCATCCCTCGCTCTTGCAAATTCTCGAAATCGCCCACTGACGTGTCGACGCGATGAATTGGCTTCGAAACCCGAGGCCATTTTGAGCAAAGCAGACAGGTCTGGGCATACTTCCTGGATAGGCCACACAAGTTTTGCGTCAAGTACCTTAGTAAGAATCAAGTTATAGCAGATGCGGACGCGATGGGTTGTACTCTTCGATAACCGCCTCGCGTGACCCAGAAAGATGCCTCGCAAAAACCACACCTATCGCGCAGCACACAGGACCAGGCCAATGATCTTGCGGGCTATGATATTTATGTGCCCACCTAACACCCCAGACCGCATACGTTATCCACAGTAGCGGCGCTGAAGAAGAGCATATATGCGTTAATATACGAAACCACTTGATGAGCAAGCGATGAGCAACATATCACTCCAAGAGTCAACAAAGCTTAGTAAGCAAGAGAAAAAAAGGAGTATAAACTCTCCCCTCTTCCCTTCCATCCCTTCATTCTTCCTTCGAATCCTCATCTCGACCACTTCCACTCGGACTCCCTCTCCTCCCCCACTCGTGACTTGCCCGTCTATTAGAGGTAGCAGGCCGATGCGCGGTGGCCTGAGCTCCTCAGACAACCTCAATAATCAGTTAGCCCCGGTCACTGGTATTGCAGGCTCTGTCTGAGTCGTAGCCCAGTCCACACGCTCATCAGCCTCCCTCTAGTAGACGTGCAAGTTCACGAGCTGGGCGCAGGAGACGGGGGCCGAAGCTGGCAAGTGGCACGGGGATGGGGGGCCTGGACTCAGTCGCAGCTGGGAGCATGCGCGTTGTGCTCATTTCCGCAATTCGGCATTCGAGGGTTCAACACCTTCGTGCCAATTGCGGTTTGAGTAGTGGCGTGCGCGTCAGCGACGACGGGTGGCAGGCTCCGGCACAAAGCTCCCACCTCACCGTGGTGTGTCGGTCTAGTAACCTCTATTTCGGGAGGGGTGAAGCTAACGGGAGCACAATCGACAAACACATATATACCTTACTTTGTTCAATATCAAATTTTCTGACTCTGGTAAGCCGAAGTAAGAATGCAGCTGCCAGCTCAGTGACGTTATGTAGCGCATTGGTCAGTCGATTTGCTATTGCCCAACGCTTGAGATCGTTCGAAGCTATTATTGCGACGATCGTTCTTGCTTGTACAGTTGCTGCTGCTGCTTCGTCGGATCTCAGTCGCACATCTCACCCACTGTAACTTCTCACCTGGCACAACATTTCTGCCCCTCAAATGTCTGTCGCATCTTCGATTTTTGACTGCTTATTCTAATACCGCTAGACTATGACTAGTGGGATACAATCATCGGTCGATCGCTTCTGGTTGGAAGATATGCGAGTAGCAGCCGGAGACAGAAGCCTGGACCGGGCCGGTACAGGGCCGGTTTTCTCAAAGGATGCACCACACGAAAAACATTGATATAAGTGCAGCTTTGTGTCACTAGCGATCTTGTGTACTACTCATCTCCTATCACATTACACTAGGTCGTCGTTCGCCGCATTGTACTGAAAGTCCTGTACTTCTCGAGCATCGACAGCCATGGCATCAACAAGTACGACCCAGGCTTCTTCCGGTCCAGAAACTCAGGAACACGACAAAGCTCAAAAAGAAGACAACAGCAACCCGAAAATCGATGTCGAAAAGCAATCCGGCGCAGTGTCATTTGAACCAGACACCGAACCTCCGTTCTCAATATTCAGCGACACAAAGAAGAAACTCATTGTCTTGACTATATCCTTCATCGGCCTACTCTCTCCCCTGTCTGCCAACATATACTTCCCAGCCATCACTGCCATTGCAAAAGACTTGGATGTGTCTAATTCAGACATCAATTTGACTGTCACAACATATCTGGTCAGTATCATTCTTACCCAGCACCAAGCCATCATTCACTAACACTATTTGTCTCTTATAGATCTTTCAAGCGATAGGCCCAACCTTCTTCGGTAACCTCGCAGATGTCAAAGGCAGAAGACTAGCCTATGTTATCTGCCTCACGATTTCTGTCGTCGCGAACATAGCACTAGCTTGCCAACGAAACTACGCAGCCCTTCTCGTCCTCCGTTGTGTGCAGAGTTCGGGCTCTGCAGCGACCGTAGCCTTAGGTCAGGCTGTTGTTGCAGATGTCTCAACTCGAGCAGAAAGAGGCAAGTGGGTTGCTTACGCTAGTATGGGCATCATGTTGGGTCCTGCTATCGGTCCTCTGGTCGGTGGGCTTTTGGATACGTATATGGGCTGGCCGGCCATCTTCTGGTTCTTGGCTATCTTTGCTGGAGTCATGTTGATGGTGACGTTGATGTATTTGCCTGAGACTTGCAGGACTGTTGTTGGCAATGGCTCTGTTCCGCCGCAGAAATGGAACCGAACGTTGTGGTCTTTTCTGAGGAAGAAAGAGGTTGGCGAACAAACCGAGACGCTACAGCGTGCGAAGAAGAGACCGAACCCTTTCTCTTCAATCCTCATCATCCTCAAGAAGGAAGATGGACTGATCCTGCTCTACGGAGCGTTCCTCTATGCCGGCTTCTACGTCGTCCTCATCACCTTGACCGACCAACTCGCCGATCGCTATGGCTTCAACACTCTCCAAATCGGTCTCTGCTACATCCCCTTCGGTGTAGGCTGCATGGCCTCTCGCTTCAGCGTCGGCATCTTCCTCGACCGCAACTACAAACGCCTCGCCCAAAGGCTCGATCCCTCCATTTCTCAAAACACGACCCAAGACCCAGAAAACTTCCCCATCGAAAAAGCTCGCCTTCAAATCGGTATCCCAGCCGCCTACGCCTCAGCCCTCTCGATAATCATCTACGGCTGGGTGATGCACTTTCACACTTCCCTCGCAGGTCCTTTGATAATGCTCTTCCTGATCGGCAATTTCACAACTGGCGCGTTCAATGTGTTTAGCACGTTGATTGTGGATATAAACTTGCATCAACCTGCCACGGCGAGCGCGGCCAACAATCTGGCGAGATGTGGGATGGGCGCTGTGTTTACGGCTTTTGCTCAGCCGCTTGTGGGAGCGATAGGGATTGGGTGGACTAGTACGGCGGTGGCGGGGTTGTGGGTCGTGTTGTCGCCTTGTTTATGGGCGGTTATGGTTTGGGGTCCTAAGTGGAGGGCTGAGGAGAAGAGGAAAGTGGAGAAGGAAGAGAAGAAGTGAGAGATTGCGAGAGGAAGTGCTACAAAGTAACCAGCCCGTAGTGAATTCGAGGAGGACAACAGGTAAATAGAACAATGAACAGACTGCAACAACGGCAAGGAGAAGATAATATCAAGATCGCATATAACAGCAGCAAATGTTCGAGGGATTGGTCATGATCATTGGTCTTTTTCGGGAGGGGAAATGAAGAAGATGGTTCAAGAAGCTAAAGGAAATATGCCAACAATTGCGCCGTGTTCTTCCTATGAAAATGAAAAAAAGCTTGGTATCATCCCCTTAATGACTAGATTACAAAATGCAGACTTTTCACATTCGAATGCATTTACAGCATCAGGCTGAGGGGGTTCTCAATAGCAGCCTTGAGCTCCTTCATGAACTCACCACCAACGGCACCGTCGACAACCTTGTGGTCGAATGAACCGGTGATGACGATCTGCTCGTCCCACTCAATACCGTCCTCGTTCTCGGAGGGAACGGCAACCTTCTTGACGGCACCGACAGCGATGATGCAGGCCTGGGGAGGGTTGATAACGGCAGTGAATCTGTCAATGGCAGCGTTCATGCCCATGTTGGAGATGGTGATGGTGCCGCCCTGGTACTCCTCGGGCTTCAGCTTGCCGTCACGGGCACGCTTACCGAGCTCCTTGATCTGGCTAGAAATGGACTCGAGACCGGTACCGTTGACGTTCTTGACAATGGGGGTCATGAGACCGACGGGGGTAGCGACAGCGACGGAAACGTCAACGGTGTTGTGTTGACGGACGAAGACGTTGCCGTTCTCCTCACGCCAGCTGGAGTTGGCGGCGGGGACCTTGCGGGCAGCAGCGGCCAGAGCCTTGACGAGGAAGTCGTTGACGGAGAGCTTGTACTTGGCGTCGGCGGCCGAGTTCAGGGCCTGGCGGAGCTTCATAAGCTTGCTGACCGAGATAGAGGAGGCGACGAAGTAGTGGGGGTTCTCGTTCATGGACTGGGTAAGACGAGCGGCAATGGTCTTGCGCATGGAAGAGGCGGGGACATCCTCGTAGGTGGGGAGACCAGCGGGAGCAGCAGCAGCGGGACCAGCGGGCTTGAACTTCTCAATGTCCTCCTTGGTGATAACACCGCCACGGCCGGTACCCTTAACCTGGCTAATGGCAACACCCTTCTCGAGAGCGAGCTTCTGGGCAGCGGGGCTGAGCTTGGGCTGGCGCTGGAGAGCGGTCTGGAGGCGCTCGCCAGAGGACTCGGTCTCCTGGGCCTGGGGAGCAGGGCTTGCCTCGGCGGGAGCAGGGGCGGTCTTGGAGGAGTTCGATGGGGGCTCGGAAGCGTTGGCGGCCTCCTGTCCACTGCCCTCCTTGGCCTTGCTCTCACCACCAGCATCCTCGACGGTGAAGTCGTCGAAGGCGGAAACATCGGTACCCTCCTCAGCCATGACAGCGATGGGCTAAAGCAGTGTCAGTAAAAGGATTGCTGCAGCTTTTAAGAAAGCTCTTGTCCGCTTACGTTTCCGACAGCGACGTCCTTTGCGCCCGAGTCCTTCAGAACCTTGATCAAAACACCCTCCTCTTGGAACTCGAAGTCCATCTGAGCCTTGTCGGTCTCGATCTCGACCAAAACATCACCGGGAGCCAGAGCATCACCGGCCTTCTTCTGCCAGGTTCCAATGTTACCAGCAGTCATGGTGGGCGACAGAGCGGGCATGGTGATGACGGTGTGAGGGGGGAAGGCTACATTGAAGACAGGTCAGCGATTGACTGGGCGGAAGTGACAGGCGGTACATACACTTGGAGGCATAGTATCTGCTAAGAGCACCGAACATGGCGGGAGTTGCGACAGACTCTCTCGCCCTGAGCGATTGCAGACACACTCTGCCCGATGCGCGGGCAAGCAAAGCTGCGGCCGACATTGTGTTTGATGTGTGGAGGGGGTGTTGGAGGAAGGAGAGGAAGGAGGGATATGCAGAGAAACAAGAGACTCTGCCACCAAGCACAACGAGCGTCGAGATTGTGTAGAGGTGATTGAAGCTCTCAACAAAGTCTCCGGCATGGGAGTTTTCGGTGGATCGATTTATCCCGATCTTCTTGGCGCCCCGAGCCCGAAGAAAGGGACCAGTCCGTGCCGACTCTTGCCTACTCAGACTGTACTCGAGTGCAATCTTCCATCTTCAGCATTCACCTTTCCTGGACTTTTTCCGTGGCTGCCTCACTATCGTAGCGGAAAATTGTAGCCACCTTCATGGAAACACCTAGAAGCAGAAATTCACTTGGGAAGGCGCAAGGAAATGAGATGGTACCAACCTTCGGACTATGTAGCCGGCACCATCAACAGAACCTCCGAGCGGCGCATACACGCATCTGCAGCAACTCAACGATCCAGCAACCTTCCAACAAGATGTAAAACTACACGATAAATGGTCTCACTCTGTACAACGAGTCATAGCGAGTCTATAGCATACCTATACATGAGCAGATGGTTTTCTGTTACTGCCTCGAGTGACCTATTCATAGTCGGGCTTGGCACCGTCTCATTGCCCGACTAGTCATTGGCGTCGACCCCCCAGATAGTTGGTGTATTACATTGAGAGCTGTCCCCTTCTACCAAGTCGAAAGACAAATAATTTCCCGACGACTTTTCGTGTTGGCTAGATTTGCCAATCACATGTCGTGTTGCTGCATATCTAATTGAAAAAAGCAGGCATGGCAGATACCGAGGCTCCTGCTCCTCAACACACGGAGCCTAATGCCGCTCCTGCTCTCAATGACGGCCAAGTAGTCGACATGGAATCGAGCCAGGAAATGCAGGATGTACCGCTAGACACCGCTCCCGAGTCGCGAGAAGATACCCCTCCTACCCTTACATACGAACCCTCAGAACCCACGCCGCAACATGATGAGGCAGACATCGAGACCTCACACCCGGAAGCCCAGGCACCAACACAACTCCCAAAGTCTCTCGAACAACCAGAGCAACCTGCTGTTCCTACTATCTCCTCCCCTCTACCAGACGTAGCTTCTACGCCACAATCAGAAGAACCTCCTCATCAAGCCATCGATCCCCGTCTCATACAACCTAGCCGCCAGCGCACCGACTCGCAGTCCACCACCGCTACCTCGCGATCCACTACTCGCTCGTCTATGGTCTTTGTCGTCAGCGCTCTAGAAACAATCGCCGCATCCAAGGATGCTCGGAAGAGGAAGCCATTGGCAGATGCTGCTCAACGTGCTTTGTCCACAATCAAGAGTCAGGGAGACCCAACTCAGACCGATCCTGAGATCCTCTTTGCGCCACTACAATTGGCTACCGAGGCAAACACGGTCGCCATAGTCACCACTGCCTTGGACTGTATTGGCAAGCTCATCAGCTACTCCTACTTCTCCGTGCCTGCAGACACCAACCAGGAAAACCAGCAGCCTGTACCGCTGATTGAGCGCGCCATTGATACGATATGTGACTGCTTCCAAGGTGAAGCCACCCCGGCCGAGGTGCAAATGCAGATCATCAAGTCATTGTTGGCTGCTATCCTCAATGACAAGATTGTGGTACATGGTGCTGGTCTGCTCAAGAGTGTTCGTCAGACATACAACATCTTCCTTTTGTCCAAAAACAGCTCGAACCAACAGATTGCCCAAGGCACATTGACACAAATGGTCGGAACTGTCTTTGAACGAGTAAAGACTAGGATCGCTGGACGCGCTGCCAGGGCTGATTCTTCGAAGTCCTCGATGCTTAACGAAAATGGCGACAATGTCGAGTCATTGTCAGACATTCCGGATAACGAGCTACCACGTACTTCGACTGATGTGCAGGAAGAGGAGGATGAGGATGTGGATACAACCAGGATGACTTTGCAGACATTCGAGACCAAGAAGAGTTTCGACGATGCTCGGATAGGCGACAATGCGCCCACTATGGTTACTCGTCTCAAGAAATCAAGAATGCCTCCTCGAACAGCATCTGGAAACGATGGTGTTCCTGCCATTACTGTCCAGCCTGACGGTTCCGACATTACCGAGGAGGACGAGGAAGACGAGATTTTCATCAAAGACGCCTTCCTTGTATTCCGCGCAATGTGCAAGCTCAGCACAAAAACTCTCCGTGTCGAAGAAACTGTTGATCTCAGATCTCAAGGCATGCGTTCCAAGCTGCTGTCCCTTCACATTATCCAAACAATCATCTTCAACCACCATGCCGTCTTCAGTTCGCCTTTCGCAACCATTCGCAGCAGCTCCAACAACGACCCCACGAGCTTCACGCAGGCTATCAAGCAATATCTCTGTTTGAGTTTGAGTCGCAACGGCGCAAGTTCAGTCAACAAAGTATTCGAGATTAGTTGCGAGATCTTCTGGCTCATGATCCGCTATCTGCGTGTGACACTCAAAAGAGAGATTGAAGTTTTCCTCAAGGAGGTTTACCTCGCGATTTTAGACAAGAGGACTGCACCTGCATTCCAAAAGCAGTGCATCATCACAATCTTGACTAGATTGGCTTCAGATCCCAGAGCACTAGTTGAGATCTACCTTAACTATGACTGTGATCGAGCAGCACTTGACAACTTCTATCAACGCATCATCGAGCATCTCTCCAGAATTGCCAGCTCGCCTGTGCAGGTCACGGCGCAGCAGGAACTGCTCTACATCGAACAGCAGTCAAAACATGGCAATGCTATGTCAGAGTGGCTAGCCCAAAGCACTTTGCCGCCGTCGCTGTCCACTTCCACAATCGCCAGTGCCCCGGAAGCTAATCAAGACATACCAGCCGAGTACATTATGAAACAGCACTCGCTCGAATGTCTGGTCGAAACTTTGCGTTCCATGGTCAATTGGTCTCAGCAGGGTCTTAACGACGTTGCTGTGTCGCTCTCGAATCCTGAATCACGCAATTCAGTTGAAGATTTAAGAGACTCGATAGATGCTCGTGAGAACGGCGTCTCCCAGTCCCCTGTAGTGCCGAGCATGGAGATTGCTGTTCCTGGCACTCCGATAGCAGACGACGATCCCGCCGAACTGGAACGAGTGAAGCAACACAAGACTGCACTAAACAATGCCATCAAACAATTCAACTTCAAGCCCAAGAAGGGAGTTAAGGTCTTGATCGCTGGTGGTTTCATAGCCTCGGACTCGCCTCAAGATATCGCTCAATTCCTTATAACCAACGAAAGGCTAGACAAAAAGGCTCTTGGCGAATACCTCGGAGAAGGTGAACCAGAAAACATTGCCATCATGCATGCTTTCGTGGACAGCATGAATTTCACCAAGACGCGATTCGTGGATGCTCTACGAACCTTCCTACAAAGCTTCCGTCTGCCTGGAGAGGCGCAAAAGATTGATCGTCTTATGCTTAAGTTTGCCGAAAGATACACTGGAGGCAACCCCAATGCGTTCGCGAACGCTGATACTGCCTATGTGCTGGCTTACTCGGTTGTTATGCTCAACACCGATCAGCACAGTGCTCAAGTCAAAGTTCGTATGACTCCTGAGGACTTCATCAAGAATAATCGTGGCATCAACGACGGCCAAAGTCTGCCAGATGATTACCTCAAGAGCATTTTCGAGGAGATTGCTCAAAACGAGATCGTCCTCGACACAGAGCGCGAAAAGGCTGCCAATCTGGGTATGTTGCCACAGGGCACTGGCAGCTTGGCCGCGAATATTGGCCAAGCTGTTGCCAACTTTGGGCGTGATTTACAAAGAGAGGCCTACGCTCAAGCTTCGGATCAAATGGCTACCAAGACAGAGCAGCTGTTCAAGAACCTTATGAAATCTCAACGTCGCGGAGCTGTCAGATCTCCCATGGTTAAATTCATCCCTGCCTCGTCGTTCAAGCATGTTGGTCCCATGTTCGAGGTCACCTGGATGTCTTTCTTGACTGCACTTTCTGGTGGTACACAGGAGACGAACAACATTGAAAGAGTCAGGCTCTGCATGGAGGGTCAGAAGTTGGCCATCCGAATCTGCTGTTTGTTCGATCTCACAGATCCTCGACAGGCCTTTATCGCTTCCCTGGCTCGTTTCACAAACCTCTACAACCTCAGTGAGATGAAAGCCAAGAACATTGAAGCGCTCAAGGCCGTCCTAGACGTTGCACAAAACGAGGGCAACCTGCTCAAGGACTCGTGGAGAGACATCCTCACGTGTATCAGTCAACTTGACAGATTCCAGCTCATCTCCACAGGTGTGAATGAAGGCGACGTGCCTGATATGCTGAGATCTCACTCTTCCGCGACCAACCCTAATCGCAAGTCCCTTGGCGTCCCTCCTCGTAATCGCAATAGAAACTCTGTTAGCGGTATAGTCTATCAGCCCGACATTGCGGAAGAGAGCAGATCGGCAGATATGGTTCGTAGCGTTGACCGTATCTTCACCAACACCGCCAACCTCTCGGGAGATGCTATCGTTCATTTTGTCAAGGCTCTCGCCCAAGTCAGTTGGCAAGAGATCCAGTCATCTGGTAACAGCGAGTCTCCCCGAACCTACAGCCTGCAGAAGCTCGTTGAGGTCAGTGGCTACAACATGACTCGTGTACGTTTTGAATGGACAAGCATCTGGCAAGTATTGGGTGAACACTTCATCCAAGTCGGCTGCCACAACAACACCAACGTCGTCTACTTTGCTCTTAATTCACTGAGACAGTTGTCGATGCGCTTCATGGAAATTGAAGAACTGCCAGGCTTCAAATTCCAGAAGGACTTTTTGAAGCCTTTCGAGCATATCCTTAGCAATGCTACACAAGTCCCGGTCAAGGATATGGTCTTGCGCTGTCTAATCCAAATGATACAGGCCAGGGGTGACAATATCCGCTCTGGTTGGAAAACGATGTTCGGCGTCTTCACCGTCGCTGCTCGTGAGCCTTATGGTAAGTTACTACTTTTCTTGGTATCATCAATATTGTCTAACGTCCACCAGAATCTATCGTCAATCTTGCCTATGACAACGTCACACAGGTCTACAATGATCGTTTTGCCGTGGTCATCACTCAAGGTGCCTTTGCCGACCTCATCGTCTGCTTGACCGAGTTCTCCAAGAACCACAAGTTCCAAAAGAAGTCACTTCAAGCCATCGAGATGCTGAAGTCTTCAGTCGGAAAGATGCTTCGTACACCAGAGTGCCCGCTCAGCGTCAAAGCCAGTACTGTCAAAGATGCCTCCACCGCAGAGGGCATGCCTAAGCAGCCTACCAGACAGACTCAAGAGGAGCAGTTCTGGTTCCCTGTTCTGTTCGCCTTCCACGATGTGTTGATGACCGGTGATGATCTTGAGGTCCGATCTAGGGCACTCAACTATCTCTTCGAGACCTTGACGCGCTATGGTGGTGACTTCCCTCGCGAGTTCTGGGACACGTTGTGGCGCCAACTACTCTACCCCATTTTCATGGTCCTCAAGTCCAAGTCGGAGATGTCGAAGGCTCTGAACCACGAAGAGCTTTCGGTATGGCTGTCAACGACCATGATCCAAGCACTTCGCAACATGATCAGTCTTTTCACACATTTCTTCGATTCTCTTGAGTATATGCTCGATAGATTCCTAGACCTATTGGCACTTTGCATTTGTCAAGAAAACGACACTTTGGCTAGAATTGGCAGCAACTGCTTGCAACAATTGATTCTTCAGAACGTCCACAAATTCACACCAGAACATTGGGAGAAGATTGTTGGGGCCTTTGTCGACTTATTTGCACGAACTGAAGCCACAGCTCTCTTCTCTGCAGCGACATCATCCTCTTACAGAAAAGACTCAAGTGCATCCAATGGCTCCAAGGCTATTCCAGCCTCATTGGACGGTCTCTCTATGACTGAGTCCTCGTCAGCGGATCCAGCATCTATACCTTCCGAGAGCCCGCTAAACCTCAATGGAGACGAGGTCTCACCTGGCGAAGACACGCCTCGACGACCTCGTGGCAACACCACGGCTACTACTCGAAGCCTGTCTCCTTCCAAGCAGGCGCAAATCGGGGATGATAACGAGCTTGAGTCATTCAATAATACGTCGCAAACACCTAACGCGCCTGTTGTTGTCACCGCGGCTCGTCGCCGCTTTTTCAACCAGATCATCACCAAGTGTGTCTTGCAGTTGTTGATGATTGACACAGTCAGTGAGTTGTTCTCTAACGACTCGGTCTACGCCGCCATACCGTCACATCTGCTGTTGCGTTTGATGTCACTGCTTAAGAAGTCCTACCACTTCGCCAAGCGTTTCAACGAAGACCGCGACCTGCGCACGAAGTTGTTCAGAGAAGGCTTTATGCGTCAGCCACCAAACCTACTCAAGCAGGAGTCGGGCTCGGCCTCTGTCTATGTTAGTATCCTTCTGCGCATGTTCTCGGACGAAGGAGAGGAGCGCAAGGCCTCTCGGGCCGAGACAGAACAGGCACTTATTCCTCTTTGCGCCGACATTGTCAACTCATACATTGAGCTTGATGAAGACACTCAACAACGCAACATTATCACATGGCGACCTGTTGTGGTTGACGTCCTTGAAGGCTACACTGGATTCCAAATTGAAGACTTCGAACGCCATGCCACCACTTTCGCGCCGCTTGCTGTCGGTCTGATGAACCGCGAAATGGGTCCTGAGCTTCAGCGAGCGGTACAGGGGCTATGGGCTCGTGTCACTGAAATCAAGTTTGGAGTCAAGACGTTTGCTCACAGTAAAGCGTCAGGCCTCGCAAGTCCCTCAAGGCCATCAATGTTCAGCGGGCGTCGTTCGAGCAGAGGCAGTCGTTAAAGTGAAGGTTTGGTAAGAAGCGTTGGGACTTGTAGGATAAGTAAAATGGTGTTATGGAGTAGAAAGGTGGCATTCTGTCGAGATACCGTATTATCGACAAACACTTAGAAGAACCAAAAGTAGAGTGGTGTACCAAGAATCTTTGCATCTCAGGTCATTTTTCGACCAAGTACGATTCCAATTCAGTGAAGACAGCGATGCAGTAAGTAACACGCGCATGTCAGAGGTTTGAGATTGTTCCACACGCAGGTGCAACTTCTCTCAAGCACGCTCCGACAAATTCGGTATTTTAAAGATCAAAGCTTCACTTGCATATCAAGAGGAAGGAAAGAGCGTTGGTAGCCAGGCTCCAACACCTGCCTCACTCGCTTTTACGCAACGCGCACGAACGTCGGCCACACTTCTTGCACTCTCCACCTCTACCTCGTCGACATCACAAACTATCTCGGCTTGATACAGATCATCAAACAACCCATCAACAGCACTGAGATCATGGCTGGCCGTCGTTCGACTCGCAAAGCGCCCCCCGCTACATCCAAAGTACGTCATCGCGTCTGTCTTGTCGATTACTTCATACTAAGAATGCGCAGAAGGTCAAAACTGTGTCAAGATCGGCCAAACCAGCAGCAAACAAGAAAGCCATCAAGAAGGCTAAGAAAGAGCCCTCACCCGAGCTGGGCGACTTCGACGATGGCGACTCAGATGACCAGGATGGATCAATCATCTATGAACTGAAGACCAAGAACGACCGTATGGTCCGCAAGATTCAGTGCACTATGGATAACGGCAATGTCGCAGTCGTAAGTATACTTACACTCAACATTGACCACTCTTCTGACAACCACAACAGCTCGACAAGAAGAATACCTACAACCAGACAGTCGCGCTCACTTCAAAGAAGCCCTTCTCACTGGAGCCCGTTCTGATGAACGAAGGCCCCTACAAAGGCCGTTACGTTCTTGTGTTACAACCAGAGCCTGCAGACAACGAGAAGTTCCCTTTCCTCGAGCTTCCCGCCGAGATTCGCAACATGATCTACTCCTATGTTCTCGAACGTCCTGGCTGCTCTATCTATATCCAAGGCAAGCATACTGGAATCATCGACACTCGTTGGCGCAAGGAAGGTGGCCAATGGTTACAACGATCAGAGATCTCTTACAGCACCAGCTTGATGCGCGTCAACAAGCAGATCAACGTCGAGTCGACGCCCTACCTTTTCAGTCGTCACATGTTCGAGTTTCCTGACACCACGATGATGCAGCGATTCCTCGACTACATTGGCCCGAAACGTGTCGAGTCACTGGTCTCTGTCCGTGTAGACACGCAGTACCGCACTACTGCAAAGAAGGCATACAAGCTGCTAGCGCCCGCAACCTCCTTGACCAAAGTCGAACTCTCGGCCTTCCAGTTCCGAGGCTATCACCGCTCATACACATCTAACTGGCACTGGTACTTGTGGCCACTGATCCAAGGCATGTGCCTCGCAGGTCGGAGTCGCGAGGACGCCATTGGCAGCATCTCGATCACTGGTCATATCGAAGGACATTGCTCGGTCCATGGCCATTTCTATGAAAAGTCGATCGAGAAGTGCGACAAGGCAAAGAAGGCCTTTGACGAATTTTACAAGAAACTGCGTGCCGAGATGGGCACAGCTCTGGATGCAGCCGAAGCGAAGAAGAAAGACATCAAGAAGGGCACTCCTGCCAAGACCAGATCTGGACGCAAGACCAAGACAGTCGATTACGCTGATGACGACAGTGACAGTGATTACGAGGGTTAAGTTGAGGATGAAGGGCCGCGAGGGGTGAATGAGTCGAGCAGCTCTCCATGGCATGAAGTATTCATCACGAGGTGTTGATGCCTTCACGCATGACACGGAATGCAGAGGTTGCTCGACGGGGATGAGCAGATACATGCATACAAGATATAGCTTACAATCGCTGAAAGACGACATCGAGAAACGAAATAGCTTTTCACAAATTCACATAATTCAACACTGCCAGTCGTCTACTACTCATAACATGCCTGTCATCATCGACTTGAGGATTAGAAAAACATCGTGCATTTCTATCGTCGTTGACAGCGTGGTGCTCGAGTGTGAATGCCTGACCAGGCTTTTGTGATGGTTGATAGCGAAGGGACAGTTCACTCGCACTGGATAGAGATTGATTTCGTCCCTCTATTTGTGCATCTTCGTGGTTGTACACGAGGTCTTCTTGGAAGCTAGTCAATCCGAGTATGAGCTCTCACATGCGGACATCGGCGTGAGAACGACCTTGTACACTCAGACAGGTGCATATTTGGACTTGCACTTTCCAGAAGAGGGCTGTCGAAGAGGAGGCACTTTGGGGTTCGCTTCGACGAGTATCGAGCATCCATGTGCTAAATGATTCTCACAGACGGGGAACACGTAACTTACCCCAGAACAGAGACATATATGTTCATGAATTAAACTTTGTCTCTTGTTATTTCTATCATTCTTTCATGACTACCAAAGAAGAACAAGAGAAAACAGAAAACAAGAAAAACCAGGCACGCCCTAATAAAGAAAACCATCCCATTCATTCTTCATCAAAAATGCAACAAGTAAGAGAGTAAAATGGTCTAATGATTTTGTGTTTGTGTGTGTGTTTGTGTTTGTGTTTCTGATGGAAGATCTTGTCATGTCTTCTTGCCCTTCTTTCTCGGGGAGTAACGGCTTGCTAGTCCAACACCAGCACTCTATGCATCTTGCATCTCGGCGTCCTTCTTCTCCTGCTCCTCACGCTGGGCGGCCATCTTGGCTGCTGCGGCGGCGGCGGCGGCCTGCTCTTGCTGGGCCTGCTTGATGGCTTCTTGCTCGGCGCGCTTCTTCTCGGCGGCTTCTTCTTGGGCCTTGAGGGCGGCTTGGCGCTCCTCTTCGAACTTGTCGAGGTAGCGTTGGGCGATGGGGCCGCCGATGGCGCGGATCTCGTCGATCTTGGATTGGTAGACGGCCTTGGTGGCGTCCTCGCCCTCGTCGTAGAGCCAGTCCTGTGGGAAATGGAATCAGTATTGGGTGCATTTACGAGGATGAGTGAATTGTAGCTTACCTCGCTGGTCTCGAGCTTCTCCTTGAGCTTGGTCTTCTCCTCCTCGCTTGAGAAGTCGGCGTACTCCTCGTCAATCTTTGCGCGCATTTCGTAGATGTAAGCCTCAAGCTCGTTCTTCTTGTCCTCGGTGTCGGCGACAAGCTTGTCCTCCATGATCATGGAGTGCTCCTTCTCGGAAAGGTTGGCAATGGCTTGCACGTCGAGAGAGGCGGTGCCAGAGGACAGGGGAAGGTCACCCTTCTTGACCTGCTTCTTGACCTTGCGGGTCTTGGGCTCCTTGTCAGTGTCCATGGCCTGTGTTTCTATGTCAGCACTGGCCATAATCTTGGGTCGCTTGCTTTCTCTCTCGTAATCGAGTTCGGATTGCGAAGGCTCTTGTTGTTCAAAACTCACATCTTCGCCCTCGATGGGCTCCTCAACCTCCATATCCTCGACGTAGTATCCAGACTCGACGTTCAGGATACCGTTCAGGTTCAATCTAGCCTTGAGCTTGCAGATCATGAAGTCATCCTTCTCGTCGGCCTTGACACCCTTGACGCTGAATCTGCCGATCCAGGGGTTCATCTTGCCGGGGAGAGTCTCGGGCTTAGCGTACTTGGCCTCAAGGTCGAAGGCCTGCTTTCTGTAGAAAGTAAGGATCTTGGTTGAGGGCATGACGTTGCCGCGGTTGAAAACGGTGAGCGAGGTGTCCTCGTCGGGGATCTCGGCGCTCTTCTCCCAGGTGAATTCGATGGGGTAGTTGCAGATATCGTGGATGGAGAAGTCGCGGACACGGAAAACGGGGGAGAGAATGGCGCAGGCGAAGGCGGAACCACGGGCGATGGCCTCGTCGGCGTTGAGGGTGAATGAGAGCTGCTTGCCGAAGAAGTCCTGGATGGCGGACTTGAGGGCAGGGACACGGGTGCAACCACCGACAAGCTCGATGGTGTCAATGTCCTCAGTCTTGAGCTTGGCCTCAGCGAGAGCCTGCTCAAGAGGAGCAGTGCAGCGCTCGAGAAGAGGCTTCATGATCTCCTCAAGCTCCTCTCTCTTGAGGAAGCCACGGACATCGACATCGTTCATCAACGACTCAATGTTGATGGGGGCACCGGCGTTGGCGGACAGAACCTTCTTCAGCTTCTCGCAAGCGGCAACAACACGGAGCTTGGCCTTGGGGTTCTCGTTGATGTCAACCTTGAACTTCTCCTTGAACTCAGCAGCAAAGTGGTCAACAATGGCCTTGTCGAAGTTGCGGCCACCGAAGTGACGGTCGTAGGCAGTGGAGATGACCTTAAGCTCTCCCTTGCGGAACTCGACAATGGAGCAGGTGTAGTTGCTGTGGCCAATGTCGACAAAGGCGACTCTCTTGGGCTTCTCCTCGGGACCGGGGAGGTCGGTCTTGGTGATACCCCAGCCGAGGGCAGTGGCGGTGGTCTCGTTGATCAAACGCAGAATCTTGAGGCCAGAAATCTCGGCAGCATCGATGATGGCTCTTCTTTGAGCATCGGTGTACCAGGCAGGGACGGCGATAACCATGTCGTTGACGGGAAGCTTGAGCTCGGCGGAAGCGGTCTGCTTGGCCCTTGTGAGGAACATGGCAGTCAACTGGGTGGCAGTGAACTGCTCCTTCTTGCCCTGGTATGAGACCTCGGCACCGACCTGGCCATCAACGTCGACCAGCTTGCACGAGACGTGTTCTTGCTCAATGGCGACATCGGGGTCCTTGAGCGATCGGCCAGCGAGACGGGTAAGGGATCCGACGGTGTTCTTGAGGTTGGACACTTCCTGTGTCTTTGCGGTCTCACCGAGGTAGCGAGACTTGGGACCGAAACCGACCAGCGCGGGTGTTGCGCGGTTGGAAACTTCGTTTGTGATAACATCGACACCGCGGTTTCTGGCGACAGCCTGTTGCGCGAGTGGTCAGTGAATGCTTCAGAGTAACTTGAGAGAAGTGTAGACTTACAATCACGGCATTTTGAGTACCGAAGTCGAGACCGACGACACTGAGCGCAAAAGGTCAGTTGTTTCCCTGCAGATATGTGGCGGGCGTCTAAACTCACGACATGATGTGTGGTCTTAGTGATGTGTGATAAAACGTAAACTTTTGAAGATGGAAACGAGAGTCGTCTATACGGCGACAGGGGGTATCTCAATCAAAGAAAAGGCGCTTGAAAAGTCTGGAGACAAGGTGGGATAGAGGGGCTCTCTCTGTAGCGCTGCGTCGTTGGGACCCAAAACACGATTTTTTAGCAACGTGAACCAAGCCTAGTGGAACCTCCGAGAACATTCCGCACGGTTCAATCGGTGTGACGTCGATCTTGACCATGTCCTTTGTTGCCCATGTGACCCTGGTCGAAAGCATCTCCATCGACAACATCACCAATCGACGATACTATACAGGCACGTCGTGAATATAGCAACTTGAATGTTCGAACAGAGCATTGGTGTGTTTTCTTTTTGAGAGTTGACAGTATAAAGCCTCTCTTTGCAAAATCCAGGTTTAGGTCACAATTGTTACAGAGCTTGCTGTGTTTCGCACGCATACCACAACTCATACTTTACTACATTTCCACCACACGCTCCATGGATTGAGATATAACAATGTACATCGTGTGCAAGCCGATTTCGAACTCCTGCTAGGTCGACAGGGATTTTTATGTACGACTCTAAGCTTTTAGTACCGACTATTGAACACCGTCTAAGACGCCATTTCTCATTTACCATCAACCTGGACGTTGGCTGCCTTCTCAGTAGAACCAGCCAACTTGTCTAAGGCCTCGCCATCCGCTCTTAGGGTAACCCAGTCTTCCATCTGCTCGGCTCCTAGTCTCTTGTAGAACTCCAACGAAGGCTTGTTCCACTTCAAGCAGCACCACTCGAGTCTCTTGCCTCCAATTCTCTTGACTTCTTTCGCCAGTGCTCCAAGAAGCAGCTTGCCATATCCTTTATTGCGGTGTTCAGGGCGTATGAATAAATCTTCAAGGTATATGCCGGGTGCTGCCCACCACGTTGAATAGTTGTTGAAATACAGTCCCATACCGGCGACTTCATTGCTGGGTGTGCGGATCAAGAGGACTTTGGCATATCCGGGTCCGGATGGCGGTTGGCCTTGAGCAGGGGCAAAGCAGAGTGTCGAGGCTAGAGACTCTTCGGTTGCATGGCAGGACGAGAGGGCCTTTTCGTAATCGGCGAGTTCGCGGATGAGGCTTAGGATATGGGGTACATCTGGAGCTTGTTAGCAAATCGCCGTTCAACCGATACATCGACTGAGATGCAGAGTATATGCTATACACTCTCGGAACATGGCCTGTATCCTTTAACGTACCTTCGCGGGTTGCATGGCTAATGGTTGGTTGGCCAGACATGACTAGGACTTTGTGACGGGCGTCCCGGATGCTACAATGGGAGTCTGACAATCGTGCAGGATACGTGTGAACAGGTGGATACAGAGCAACAATGCAGGTCAATTGATGTGTATATTGGGAGCACGAGAAGACGCCCTTTCAATGACATGTAGATATAAATATTGACCAACTCCCCAGATTTCTTGGCAGTGACGATCGAGGCCTCCAGCTCAAAGTCCAGCTCAGACTTCCATTCCTCTGCAGCTGATATGGATCAAAGTCATTCAAGACCTCAGAATTTTGCTTTTTGGCAACGTGCATCGGGACACACTCTTACATTCATGTGCAGAAGAATCAAATGCAAGCTCGATCGAGTTCGTTTGATCCGCAAAACTGCAAATATTGCATGTAGAGGACCACACCTCTAAGATGACTAGTCAGCAACTGTTGCACGGAAGTCAAGCAAAGATGTTTGAGCTGGGAGAAGTGGTCGGAAAGCCAATGAATCAGGTTGTCAGAGATGTATGAATCGTCAAGGTTGTTCAGACAATGTAGATAAGTATTCGAAGATCTGTTCATCATGCAATGGCGTTTCCAGGAAAGAATTAAAGAGATCAGAACTTACGGTTGGCGGGCGCGGTTGTCGGAAGAAGTGGCAACGACGGAAGCAGAGTCGTCGATTCAGTGAGCCAGACGTCCTTGATTGCGGAGCCACAAACCCAACGGACAGAGTGGTACTTGGCCTCCTCGTCGACAACATGGCAACCGTCGTCGTGGCGTTCGAGCTAGTGAACGAGCAAGCCGTGGTGATGGCACATCATATCGGTGAAGGCGACAAGAGCACAGTGCTGTGAGGCTGACGTGCTTGATAAGCAGCAGAAGTTCGTGATGCTGCGAGCTGACCATATCTCTGGTGTGATGAATAGCAGGCACAAGACGAATCACTTCTTGGTCAGAATAGTTTCGTCAGTGGCATGCAAGACTTTTTCTTGATCCAAGACGTCGCAACCCCACTCAACCAACCATTTCTGAGCCTTTGCATCCCACGACATTACTGGGCATTGTGCAAAGACAGAAGCCCAGCACCTCTTCATGAAGCGAGCTGTGAACTTATGACTACCTTGGATGGGGTTGGATGAGTTCTTGAGGATAACTTCAGGCGAGTTGTGTGGAACGAGTCCGAGGGCAACTTCAAGCGGCGAAGGTAGACTGGCTGTTGAAGCAGCCATAACGCGCCGAGTAGTCACACCGCGGAATTTGATTTTGCCTAGAGCAAGATCTCTCAGGCGATTCCACTCAGCATGAGGCAATGGTACGACAGTACGCTCGAGTACCCCAGAATACCAGTCACGAAAGATTTTTGCAAGGCGCTTCTTAGGCAAGGGCCTTTCCCAACTGTTCTTTTTCGGGATGTCCAAGGACCATGAACGAAGCAGAGGACGAACAACGTTAGGAGGAGTGGCCAGCTTTTGCGACTGCAGCAAAGCAACGTGTTGAGGAGTGAGCTGAGGTGGCTCGTGGGGGTTCATGTCGGTACCAGCCAGAGGTTTATACTGCAGGTCGCGTAATAGCTCATGTCGTCTCTTGCCAATACGGGCATAAGTCAGATGAAGAAGCTTGATCAAGGGCTTAAAATCTCCATGATTAGCTCTGCTTAGCTCGGATAGAGCCTTCCTTGCATCGCCGAGCTGTATGTGTCTCCTCTGCAGCAAGATGTCGTCAGGTTTGTGTCCGGGCGTGTAGTCTCGAAAGCGGGCGACGGCGTGGGTGGCTACGTAGATGCGGGCTTGTTCATCGGGAAGGTATGTAGCCTCACGCAGGATGGCGCGAAGCAGGTGTCTGGCTTCATTGCATTGTGCAGGGGTGAAGAGCGGCGGCATTTGATGTCTTCTGTTCTTCTGCCATGGTAAATATTGGTGCAAGTCTGCGGGCGGAAGTCGCCAAAAGCCTCGACCCGGTGGACAGAAGTCTTCGCCGAAACTTGTGCATTGCATGATGGACGAATTTCGAGCCAGACATCGCCGCCGCCCAATTGCTTTGTACTAGCTTTGCGCCCACCCTCGCCATGCGTAAGAGGTTTCACGGTCTAAAGAAGCCCGTATGTTCCTCTCGCATTCCACCCTTGCTGCGCCACTGACAATGCGCAGAAAGTCCGAGCCGACTGGTCAAAATGGACCTTGTATAACATCTCGCGCCTTACAACTCCCTTCGCGAACAACAAGACTTTCTTCCAGCAGAAATGGCTAGCAAAGTCTCTGACCCGTGCCTACCACGGTGAACAAATCCGTGAAGGCAAATGGACTCGCATGTTTGACCGTCGCCTTCCCGCCGTCGTCCCCATGGATTACAAACTTCTGGCCCGTACAGATGGTTCCGAGCAGGCTGCAGGCCGTGGTTCTGGTCTTGATCTCAGAAGAAAAAGGGACGATGATCGAGCTGGACCGGGTCGAGACAAGGACCCTCAAAGGACGCCTTACATGCACATGACATATTTCCCGACTGAGCGCAGACTGGATACCGCTGTATGGCGTGCTCTGTTCGCCAGCAGTGCTCGCCAAGCAAGACAATTCGTTGTTCACGGCTTTGTCAAGGTCAACGGAAAGAAGGTGCGTGTGCTGTTTGAGCCTTAGCGATACTGCAAGCTAACACATGTAGATGCAACACCCCGGCTACCTTCTCAATCCCGGCGACATGTTCTCAGTAGAACCCGAGCGCGTCCTCTATGCCACTGGCGCACGCAAGCACAACAAGAACACCCCAGACTCATTGCAAGGCCGCGAGGAGGCCGATGAAATCGAACAGATTGTGGATGATGATGCTGAGGATCTTCTCGACGAGTCTGCGACCAAGAACGGCGACGAAGCCTCGAAGGCATCTGCAAGCTCCACAAAGACAATCCCCTCTCCGGACGAGGATCCAAAGGCCGCTCTCAAGTCATTACTCGCCCGCGCACAAGACATCACCAAAGAGAGCAAGGAGGGCTTGTCTGGCAAGCGCAAGCAGGATCTACGCGCATTCGCCAAGTCGGTCAAGCAAACCATGTCTCGCCTGCGACCTTCTGGAATTGCAAAGACTGGTACCGAGACAATCGACACATTGGAGGAGACGTTGAACGCCATTGCCGCCAAGGTGCCTGCTGAAGGGGCCCCAGTAGAGGCAGCTCTGCCCGATCAAAAACAGCCCGTCAAGAGAGAAGACGCATTCCGTGCCCGCAAGGATGCCGAGCTACTGCATGCCGCCCTTGCGCGTGCCAACGAGAACCCTATCGATGCATCCAAGCCATACGCTACACCGTGGAGACCGCGTGAGTTCATGAGTGCATTTGCATTCATCCCGCGGTACCTGGAAGTCAACCAGAAGATCTGCAGCGCCGTCTACCTCCGTCACCCGGTTGCTAGACCAGGATTGGCAGAGGTGCCCACACCATTTGCCAACGAGACAATGGCTCTTGCATTCAACTGGTACCTCCGCAGACGTTGAACGAATTGCATGTGGTGGAGTGTTTTGGCTTGTACATGTTCAAAAACAATTGGGGCGGCGTTATATGCACATGTTTGTACTATAGTAAACGGAATGGGAAAGAACCCACAATGTGAACAGGCAATTGGCCTATATTTCTCAAATGCAGTGGATTTTCTAACGTGCTGTCTCATGAAGTTAGTGATGCCCCTGAAAATCTGCAACGGATCGAGCGATACGAAAGACAAGTGCACCCCAGAGACGGGATACAGTTTTGATAGTTGTGTTCAAGCATGAGCGGGCAAGGGATCCGTAGCCAATAGCAAGCATTAGGTCTGGAAGGTCTCCACTGGAAACGCTTGGACCATCAATCCCACAGGTTCGACGCGACGAACACGTCTTTCGCGTATCTCATCCGCCCGAGCTGCACTTTCGACATGAGTGGTGAGCCTTTTTTGGTTTGATCCCTACACTCGCATTCTACCCTCAATCTGCTCAGTAACGGCCTCATTCTACTCGCCGTCACAGCCTATACAGGCATTTCACATCCAAAATGGCGCACCACACGAACCGAACTCCGCAAGACCAAGGCCATTACTCGATGCCCTATGGCTCTCAGACTGCCCAGTATGCCGTCTCTCAATCACCAGGCATGGCCCAGACATTCAAAGCCTTACAAGATGCTGGCTACGGCCAAGGTGCTTCAGCGCCTGCTCCTCAGCAGAACATGCGTCCTACATTCGAAAAGCCCACCATATATACCGTACGCACCTCAAACCCCGCTTATCGTGCACAAGAAGCTAAAAGTGAAGGCAGGCTGTATACTCGGGTGTCCAAGTATATGAAATGGAAGTGAACAACATTGCTTGCATGCGACGACGCTCCGACGGCTGGCTCAACGCCACTCAAATCCTCAAGGTTGCCGGTGTCGACAAGGGTAAACGCACAAAAGTTCTGGAAAAGGAAATTCTACCTGGCGAGCACGAAAAGGTCCAAGGAGGCTACGGCAAATACCAAGGCACATGGATCAACTACCGCAGAGGTCGCGAGTTCTGCCGTCAGTACGGTGTTGAAGATCTGCTGCTTCCCCTCCTAGAACACGACCTTGATGGCTCCGGCACCGGTCAGACTACAGAGACTCCAACCAAGGAACAAGCAATGGCTGCCAACAGAAAGAGATTCTACGCCGCTGGTGTGCAAGATAGGAATGGCCCGACTGCATCGAACACCTTCTTCCAGAACATTTCCCCCATGTCATCCGTTGCTCTCGCTGCATTGAACAAGGCTGCCCGTTTGAACTCGCCAGCCCGCCCGAGTCACATGAGACGTTCTTCACAGCAACAACAAACTAGCATGATGGCCGATGTGAGCTACCACAACAACCAAGTCCCCGACTCTGGCTACAACACTCAGAACCCTGCATGGAGACAAGCTCCGGGTGGTCAGGAACCTCCCCGAAAGCGTATGAGACCGAACGACGACATCCCTGTAGACGCTTCGATCATGTCCCTGGATCCTACAGAGCCTGGAGAATCTTTCCTCCAGAGCACCCAGCAATACCTCGAAGAAAATGTCAATGGCTCAGACGAGCCTGTTACCCTCCCACCGTTACCGGCACCAACGGGTATTGAGGACGACAACAAGCGCCAGTTGCTCCTTGAGCTTTTCGCCGAGTCGTCAAGGCAAGATTTCGCTTCACACCCAGCACTGCTCTCACTATCACCAGAGGACCTGGATATACCTCTAGACACATCCGCAAATACTGCTTTACACTGGGCCGCAACACTATCAAGAGTGCCACTACTACGACTGCTGATCCAAAAGGGAGCTAACATCTTCCGGGGAAACGCTGCAGGACAAAGTGCTCTCATTTCGGCTGTGCTAGTGAATAATTGCTGCGAGCATTCTTCTTTCCCGGATGTTCTGGAGCTGCTCAGTCCTTTGATCGAAGTGAGAGATGCACAAGCCCGTACCATTCTCCATCACATTGCTGTGTCGTGCGGTATAAAAGGCCGAGCACCCAGCAGCAAGTACTATCTTGAAGCATTGCTGGAGTTCTTGGTCCGTAGTGTTTCCAAGCCCACCGCGGTCGAGAATGGCTCAGCAACCCCTGGCCAGGCAGTAAAGGAAAGAATGAACCTGATGCGCTTCCTCACACATATAGTCAATGCGCGAGACAAGGCAGGCAACACCGCTCTGAATCTTGCCGCCAGAATTGGCAACAGGGGCATCATTCAGCAGCTCCTTGAAGTCAAGGCCGACCCCACAATCCCCAACCATAAGGGTGTCACAGCCCGTGACTTTGGTGTGGGTGCTGAAGACGAGAACGGGCAGGCCGTAGGATTTAACAATCCGTCAAACATTGACCCGATTTTCTCACAAGCACAAGCACCAAACCGTCCGCCGTCACAGAACACAACTACGGAAGGCGCCACCGAAAAAGAAGCGACGCCTGTCTCGAATACAAATATCATCGAAGACCAGAATCAGGATGTTATCTCCTCACTCACCAGCATGCTCACAGCGAACCTCGCTCAACACAAACAACTACTCGTTGAAAAGACGACACAGATCGACAAGCTCAACGCACAAATCCAAGAGTTGTCCGCGGTAGCAAAGACAGAAAGCGACCAATTAGCAACCCTCCAACGCCGCGCCAAATCCCGCAGCGAAGGCCAATCTAAAGTTGCAAACCTGAAGCGCATACTCGAAGAACGTCATCGCAACGGCAGGAAAGTGACAAAGACGACCACAGCTGTAGGAGACGCAGATGCTTCTGTATCTTCGGTGCTCGCCATTGTCGACGAACTTCCCTCCAACATTTCAGACCCAGCACAAGTGGCTCAACAGCTATCGCCTTCTCTTCAACAACAGATTCTCAGCAACACACCTTCGATTGCTGAACTACGCACTCTGAAGAAGGTTTACGAGACGAACAATGACCGTCTACATCAAAAATCTACACAGCTCAAATCACGCTCTACGCAGCTTGAGCATCTGTATCGTAAAGTCGTCTCTTTATGTACAGGCGTCGCAGAGGAGAAGGTTGAAGATCAGCTGGGTGCGCTTCTGGCTGCTGTAGAGTCCGAAAAGGGCGCACTGGGCAGAGAAGAAGCGGGGAGAGTCAGGGAGTTTTTGATCAAAGTCGAAGGCGTTGGTGGTGGTAGTGAAGTCGCCGCTGGTGTATAAATGGGCAGGCGCAGAATATGGGTGCATAGCGTGGGTTTCAGTTAGGCGCGGTGTAGGAGTAAAGGTTCACAATTACAGACACACAAGGAATTGTATCATTTGCTTGATTTCTCTACTCTTCCGTGTCTATGCTTTCCTGATATCCGTGAACAGGCTTGAGACGCTGGATCAATGCACGAATTTCTCCAAGATACGAGTACACTTGCTGGGAGCTGATCCGAAAGTTGAGCTATGGACTGGGCTCTCAACTGTCGGCAACGGCAGCTGTCGTCGACCGAGAGACGCAATTAACTGCCAACTACAGGCTCTCTGCAACAATCAACACAAATCGTGACTTCCTTCGCTTGTTGAGCCGTGTTCTTCACCCCGTCTTGTCATTTGCTCTTTCCTCTCATAGATTCTCGATCAACGCTTTTCTGATTCTGTCCTTAGGTAGCACTATCTTCAGATCACATGAGCATCTCACTTCTTCCCTCTCTCCTCTTACTTTTCTTGCATACAATACTCTATCTTTAGCTCTTCTGCAGTTCTCCTTGTCTCCAAGAATAGAAGCCACGATAGCACTAAACTAGACTCGCATCACGCATGTGCGAACCTGGGCGATCAATTTATTCGAAACAGATGGTTTGTGATTCGGCTTGGGAGGCTATTGGTACGTATGCAGGGGTTTGAATACGCAAATTGCGTGCGGCAGGGTTTAGCGAGTTGTGATGATTCGAATGGAAGACGATGTGGTTGATAAACTGATGTGTAGCTGAGGGGACGATGTGATGGTCCTTCTTGAGTATGCGAGCTGTCACGTGGAGGGCTGTGGACATACATGATGTCTTTGTAGCAGAGATGGTTCAATTTCAGCACTTTTGGGGGACGTGATTGTGAGCTGGGATGGCGTTGTGCATTTCTATAGCCAAATGATCATTGAATGTGATCATGAGAGAGAGCTTACATCTTTGAAATGTAAGCACGAAATGGACAGGCGACTGAGAAGAAGTGAAGTCTATCGATTGGTGAAAAGATTATGTATTATATAAAGGTGGAGCTCGGGGACTTTTCATGTCATCAATGAGCTTGAGCCGTCAGTCGATGCAATCTGTGTGTCCAAAGCTAGCGATCAGTTTTATCTGATCAAATGCTTAACAGAGTCTGGGAAGTGCACCAGGGCCGCACTCCTGCCAGTTGTTGATCTTCTCGCATGTCCAGCTGGTGGTGACGTTGGGATCGAGGCCGTTGCCCTTGTACGTAGTGCGGTAAGGGAATCTGCAGTGGCTGCGCTCGAACGCGACACCCTGACTGGGGTCGTCGTTGTGGAATTTGGTTCCGGTGATGGTGTCAGGGGCGATACCCTTCTCGGTCCAATCCACCAGCTGCTGGACGGCACTGAATTTTCCGTTCCGTGCAGCTGCTATCTGTCCAAATTCCCAAGCGCCCTCGCCACCCGAAGAGCAGTGGCCGTTACCAGAGATGCGGTAGAAACGGAAGAATTCGTCCAATTGTTCGTCGCTGGCACCCATGGTTTTGGCGACGTGAAGGTAGTAGCGTTGAGAGTTCTCGCCGGCGATGTTAGGGTCTGCCATGCCGTGGCTGATGGGTAAGTTAGCATGATGCTTGGAAAAGATATCACTCGTGTTTACTTACTACATCATCAACTTGCCGCCAGCTCTGCGGAAGGCACTGAGATCGCCGTTCCAACTCGAGATGTTTCCGTGCAAGACATCGGTCTCATCTGCTCTAGTAAAGGTCTCTTGACTCAGGCTGCGGGGGTCCCAGTTGCTGTCGTTATATACGGCGTTGGAGATGAAGTTTGCGGCATTGCCGATGACTGAGCCCGTGAAGAGACCCTGCTGGGAAGCAACCAATTCGGCTCCGAGAGACAGAGAAGGGTAGAGCAAGTTTCCGCTCTGGTCGTAGAGTTCAGAGTAGACGTCGTTGACAGTCTGGACCTGAGTCTGGGTGAGACAGCGAGAGTCGGAGCTGGTGCCACATTGAAGAGCAGCAGCGTTGAACTCGCAGATTGTGGGATCCTCGAGAATGCCGTCTGCAACGCCATCCAGGGGCTCGTCGCATTGAGCAAGGACTTCTTCGTGAACATAGACCCACTGATCTTTAGATAGAGCTCTAGCATCACTGCCGAACCCAGTGATCAACAGGAATCTAGAAGTCCAGTCCGAAAGGTGATTGAAGTCAGAGGCAGAAGATCCGGCCAAAATTCCGTCAAAATCGTCAGGGAACTCTTGAGCAGACTTGAGACCTTGACGACCACCAGTACTGCAACCAACATAATAAGAGTAGCTTGCAGGCTGGCTGTAATACTGCTTGATGACTTGTTTTGCGGCAACGACCGAAATATGCCTGGAACGGTAGGAAAGATCGATTACGGCCTCATTGTTGTTCAGCAACTTCGAACCATCAGAAGTGGAGCTGTTGTGACCGCCATTGTCTCCTACTGTAGCGAAGTTTAAGCTAGAGTAGTATGCCATATCCTCATATTCGATGCAGCCGGCCAGACCGCCGTTGCGAGTACCCAAGAGTCGGCCGTTCCAGGGTGTGCTGCCGCTGGGAAGCCACACCTCCATGTAATTGTGTGAAGTAGGACTGGTGGCCACAGTCAAGACGACTCTGCACATATCGACCTCCGGGTAGGTCTGCTTGAAACAGGCATTTGATTGCTCGCCCTCAATGTTGATCGTTGAGCCTTTGGTGTAGTAAGAGCTGGACGCCGAGATTACATCGACATCCTTGAAGGTAAGAGAAGAAGCGAGGTCATCGCAAGTGACTGCAGCGGCAAGGCCAGAAGAGGCGGCCGCCAAAAAGAATGACTTTAACATATTGATGGAATACAAAGAGCGACAAAGAAGGGAGAAAAGAGACAAGGGGAAGGAAGGTCCACGATCTGGCAGGAGCGACCTACTTTTGATGTTTACTTGCCCTCGTGTTCTGCTGTGCCTGTGCCGTGCCACTTCCCATGCAGTTGTGCAGTACGATCGCCTAAGTTGAGAAAAGATTCATGATCTACAGGCACGCCGGCTCCGGCTGCAGCATCCCGGGACGTGCTTGTGTTACAGAAAACGTGGATCTTGAAAGATTTGGTTTCAGCGTTCACACTCAGGCCGTTCAGAGCGCAGTGCAATCAGGCCAGATGGAGCCTAAGATTTTCGAAATTGGTATAGACCACCCATCATAGAACGTTGTTCATAGATGGCCACGAGATGTTGCTCTGTGTTGCGCGATGTCTCCGTGATGCTGGCGACATGGATGGGCGGGAAGACGGAGCCGCAAATTGTGGATCTCCAGCCTTCTGAGATTGACCTAAGACTTGGTACAGAGTGACAGAGCTTTTCTATCCGACGTACGCCAAGCAGATTCTTGCTAGGCTGTTTGTCTGCACGAAAGGTCTTCCGTTATTGAGATTCAAAACACTACGTGCGACCTTCATCGAGAGTCGGTATATCTCCAAAGATTGATGCGAGCTTTCCTGGATATAAACTGCCTTCAGGTAGTGGGAATGGAGGGGAAGAACTTGAACATACAGATGTGCGCTAATTAAGTTTGACATTGCGTTCGGTAGAAACTCCGTCAGCGTTGTTTCTCGCTTCTTACCCAGCCAGAGGTTTAATCTCAACAGACCACCTTCTCCACCCTCTACAAATCTTCAGCAAGGATCTGAGATCTACATAGCCAGCGTACCCGTCTGTCGAATGTCTGTGGAAGAAGCGCCGACATAAATCTTGAAATCACCAGTCGGCAAAGCCCACTCTTGGGCAGTGACGTCCCAGAACGAGAGATCTCTGCGTCTGAGCTGGAACTTGACCTGGCTGTGTTCGTCTTTCTTGATCTCTACACGCTCGAAGCCGCGGAGAGCCTTGAGAGGTTGGTCAGCTCCAGAGCCCTCTGGATAGCCAATGTAGAGTTGTGGGACTTCGGCTCCGTCACGCGAACCGGTGTTCTGCACATTGACATCGACCTATGCTTGTCAGTATACTTTTCAAGGGCCTGTATTAGTAAGACTTACCTCTGCAACGACGTCGTACAAGTCTGCACGGCCGCCAACTTCAAGACGGCCCTTGGCGTGGTATGACAGGTTGGACATGAGCTTGGTCGTCTTGATGTCACTGTAGCCGAAGGAAGTGTACGACAAGCCGTGACCGAAAGCATAACGAGCGGTGGTGTTGCTGTGTTCAAAGTACTTGTAGTCGATGTAGTTGCCCTCGGTGTAGTTGCAGTTGTAGGTGTAGCAAATCTCTACATTGTAGTCCGACTCGTTCTTTGCGATAGTGTGGATAAGTCTACCTGAGGGATTAACATCGCCGTAAAGAACGTCGGTGATTGAGTTGCCACTCTCTTGACCAAGAGGACCAGAGTATAGCACAGCAGTAACGTTTTCGTTCTCAATCCATTGGTCAACAAGGCGGATACCAGTGGAAGTAATGAAGACGATGGTGTTATTGCAGTTGGCAGCCACGGTGTTAACCATGGTGTCCTGATCCTCGTTGTACAACTCAGTTCGATCGGCACCTTCGCCTGATAGAGCATTAATGAAGACGAGGCATACGTCACTGGCGGCCGCATATCCCGCATAAGAAGCATCGACAGCAGTCTCTGAGGAAGATAGAGTAACCAGAGTGTTGCCCGAGCTGCTCGTACTGTATGTGTCGTTTAAGATCCACTTGACATTGGTATGTTCCTTCGATGCTCTGAGCGTCAGAGCTGCTTCAGGAGTGATGAGATAGGGTAGCGAAGATTGAGCGGAGCCAGAATCACTAGCAAGATGGCCTTGGTATGTTGGCCCAGAGCCCTGAACAGTGAATTGCAGGTTGGGCCCTCCCATGACAGGTCCGGCGTTAGCACCGAAGAGTGTCATTCTTCTAGGCTTGTTCAGAGGAAGAGCGCCATCGTTCTTAAGAAGAACAATTGACTTCGCTCCGTTCTCACGAATGATGTTGGCGTGGTCGGACATGGTATCGACGTAGTCATCGTAGTCTGCCTTGGAAGGCTGTTCTCCGTTGTCCAGATTGGCTCTGTAGTAGCCAATAACATTGCGGATAACCATATCATTCAGACGGGCTTCTGAAAGAGAGCCGTTGCTCAAGAATGCTTCGATAGTTGATGTAGACCAGGTACTGCTTGAACCGTAGTCAAGGCCTCCTGTGGCTGACCCAAGAGCCGTTCTTTGACCGTTCTGGTCCGGCCAAACCATTCCAGGGAAGCCAAGATCAGTTTTGAGCATGCCCATAAGGAGTGAGCTATCTTCACAAGCTGCAGTGTTGTTGACTTCGGTCATTGCGCACATGACTGCACCAGTGCCAGCTGTATATACGTCAGTAGGAAGTTTTCCTTGTGCTTGACGATCACATACCCTTGATGATGTCGTACCAAGGCCAGAGGTATGTCTCTCTAAACGTCTTGTCGTCTATGTTGGATGAGTAAGGGGCACTCTCGGTCGAAGATTGGGTAGTGGATGAATTGTCTGCTCTTGCTCTGAGAGTCATTCCCGACGGAGCAGAGCCTGACGGGGCAGAGCCAGATGTTGAAGCGCCCATAGTGCTGTTGTCTGAACCGGTGGGGCCACCGCCCATGCCGCCTCCCATACCACCACCACCGCTCATGGAAGAAGTACGATTAGTCTCTTGCTCGTACAGGATGAAATGCTGACAAGCGGTTAGTGACTTGGACGGAGTCAGAACAAGATATACTCACTTTTCCACCTGCGATGACACCACCTGCCTGGTAGGCTTTTGCACTGATGCCACCGAGAATACCGTTAAAATAGGCGTCTGGTCCAAACGATTCACCATTACGGCCACCCCAAGCTGATCTGCCCATGGGGTTTGATACAGGCCCAGCCAACATTTGCAAGCCCTTCTGGTAAAACTCGGTAGCGACAGCTTTGCCTTGTTTGTAGATAGCGTCTTTGTCCCAAGTCATAGCCAAGGCACATGTCATCGAGAAGGCGCTCTCGTAGTAGAAGTTCTGCGCTCCTTGTGGACCATCCGAAATCCCGAGAGCTGTCCAATTTGCAGAGGTGTTGGTCAGAGATCCAGCTCCGATGATGGTGATTTTCTCTTCGGTAGTAAGCTGTGAGACAAAGTTTTGAGCTTTGTCGAAGGCACTCTGCCAATCTCCAAGAGAGACGAGTCCATTGGTGATAAGGCCGTCTTTGGTAGTGTTGGAGACAGAGGCTGCACAAAGGGTTGCAGCGCCTAGGACGGCTAAACTGGTTTTCATGGTGGTAGAATAAGAAAAAGAAGTAGATGCAACGATCGTAGATAACAGAGGAAACCGAAAGAATGTGATACTGTCGATTTTGAGGTGGTCTTGGTCCAAGATATGTATGCTCGCCCACACCAAGAGTCAGGTCCCATAAGAGGTCAGAGCTGATCATTGGTATGCTCAGCAAGGGTTGTCGTAAGCATAGGGCCTGAGAGAGAGTGCGATTTAGGGCATGTCAATCTACCTCTCATCCCTAGCAAGTCTTGTGGTCTCAAGTCTGGCGGAACTTTATTGTCACGACGCATGATGATATCGTCTTCACCTCTCTGGTCCACAGTAAGTCTATTACCACTGGTTTACTTGAGTTGCATGGAAACTCGTCGTTCTTCAACAAAGATTCGCGGCGTGGTGGCTTGGTGTAGTAAACTAATCAGCAGAAACATCCCCTAAGGAGAAATATCCGATGCGTGTGCACTGGAAGGGTGTTACAGGCATCGACTGATGCCCTATACAGCTTACCCGATTGAGTGGAAATCGATCAAGCAGAAGCTAGTTGTGTAGGACTTATCTGTGTAGATGGGCAATAGCCACGCAATCGCACTCCGTCAAGCTTTGACCGAGCGTCGTGGCCATGGAAGACGCGATGGCACTCAAGCACAGAATGGTGTTTCATGCCAAAGACTAGCATATTCAATGCTCGTTGTGTAGATATCCAGGGCAACGATGCGACATGAAAACATTATTGCCCTAATTGCTTGACAGACTCGTCGATAATCGTCCATCCTTCGACCATTGCAAACGCGACTCTATAACTGCACTGCCGCGCGCGTGCAATCAACTCCGTAAAATTAGAGAGTGTTTCAGAAGGCCTGTCGAGTAGAGCAGGTTTCGAGCAATATCGCATCTGTTAGTTGGCGACATGAAAACGAAGATGGTCTTGCACAAAAACCAAAAGGAAGGAAGTAAGGGCTGTGGGCGTGGGGAGCATCATTTACTTCCGCATTGGGCACGTTAATGATGATGATGTGGCCATGCTTTTAGCCACGCTTCGAGCCATTGGCGACATCGAAAGTCTCGAAATCCAAACACCCTTCCATCACAACTTGCAACCGAAACATCAATTCCCTCTCGCAACTCCAAGCAAACAATGCGAGCGACGCTGCTAGTGCTAATCGCAGCATTAGCATATGTGTCCCAGGCGTCACGCTATGTTTTGTACCTGACCGCTCAGCACGAGGTGTACCCTCCAGCGGTTCATATCGCGGATGTGACGCACGTCACACTGGCTTTCATGAAGTCTTCTATCTTCAATGGAAAGCCCCCGTCCAAATGGCCACTCTTTACCGATGTTGAAACAGTGCGAAAGAAGTTTCCTAAGAAAGATCTTGCAGTTCTGATAGCCATTGGCGGATGGGGTGATACCAGAGGCTTCTCCGCCGCGGCTGCATCTCAGATGGGCAGAAAAGCGTTTGCGGAAAACATTAAGGCAATGCTTGACTCCACCGGTGCGGACGGAGTTGACCTTGACTGGGAATACCCGGGCGGCAATGGTGAAGATTACAAGCAAATCACCAATTCCGAAAAGAGCTGGGAGGTTGGGGTATATCCTAAACTTCTCGCCGAGATCCGAGCTGCCATCGGACCTGACAAAATCATGTCAGCAGCAGTCCCGTAAGTCAATTTAATGTGCAGCCACCATGAGTCGGATTCGGCTAGCCTCAACTAGCTCACCAGTCCCATAAACTCGTGGGACTTCGGTGAACAGTATGAAGCACAACCTGAAACCGGTATCAAAGATATGACCAACAGGCTTCCTGATGGACAAATACCCTCATGCCTCTACCTTTCGTCCTCTCACAGGTGTACATGAGGCGTATGTGGAAGTTGTGGTTTTCTTCACGATATGATGATCGCTTTATCAGATGAGTTACGGAGCTAGTAGATCTTCGACTCATGATTTGGCACACTTTTCTGGAGCGAGAATTTATGCTAACATTCTGTTCCAAGGGGCAAGCCCGTCGACATCCAAGTTGCCTTCACCAAAGATACACTCGTGGAGGCCATGAAGTATCTAGACTACGTCAACATCATGACATATGACTTGATGAACAGGCGTGACAATGTCACCGCGCATCACACTGGCATTGACAATTCTCTGATTGCCATCGATACGTATTTAAACAATGGCGTTCCTGCTGAGAAAGCGAATTTGGGATTTGCTTTCTACGTCAAATGGTTCCGGACGACAGAAGAGTGCGCTCAGAAGGCCTTGGGCTGTAAGACAGTCGAGATGGAAGACCCGAAGACAGGCAGGGACCTAGGGCAAAGTGGAGCTTTCTCATGGCACGACAAAATCCCAACAGAGCTCAAGAAGTCTTTCGAAAAGGCTGTTCCCAACGCTATGTACGACGATGACGGCAACTATTACTGGGACGCAGAAGAGAAGATCTTTTGGTCGTGGGATACCCCTGCTTCCATGGCGAAGAAGTTTCCAGCCATCGTTCAGCCTCGTAAGCTTGGAGGCGTTTTCGCGTGGGGATTAGGAGAGGATGCCAACGCATTCATCCATTTGAAGACCTTGAATGCAGTCTTTAGAAAGTATCTCAAGCTGTAGGTTGCCTATATCACAGGTGCTCGATCTCGACTGACCGCATGATTAGAAAGCCTAAGGGTAACCGACCAGCAAAAGATGAGCTCTGATCGTCGATGCTCTATGCAGAGCTGACTGAAGCCATCCACGTCAATATTATACAGCTTTACAAGACAACGAACCGGTTGAAATGGTTACCCGTACTAGAGTGTGCATGAGAGCGCAAGGCCGTCCGCAAGAGAGAGGCATTGCCGAGTGTACAGACATGAGCAAAAAGCGTGCGACTACAGATATGAGGACCTCGACAGTGTCGCTGTGAATATGCACGAAGATATTCAGATTACAGAGAGGCTCTATTGAGAAGGCCAGAGAACAACATCTCAATGTGAACTCAATAAGACAAAAACAATTTGTGCATCTCGAAAGCTGACTTGATGATGTCAATTGTGCTCGAGATGCCGATGGTCTACACCTGCTGTTGTCTTCCCCAACCACCCCCTTCGCCCTTGCGGTGCGGCCCCGGCCACCTTCCCGAAGTTCCCCAGGAAGTTTGAGCCTCCTCCTTGCAGCTGTCTTCTGAAGCTTCGGCACATGAACTTAAACTTCTAGAAAGTCTTTTTTAGCTGTGTCAAATCTACTTGGCAGAGGTTGTCCTCTTGATCTGTCAAATCAACGGCATGAGACCACCGTGATACAAGCGACTGCGACTGCGACTACCACTGCCACCGCCACATGAATGATTGCACTCGACCTTCAGGTGAAAACACTTGGATGACGAACGAAGACAACAAGATTGCAGAACCATCGGACACAAGCTCCTACCTCGTTGCACCGCTGCGGCGGCCCGCCTTGCCTTACCTTGCCTACATCATGGCGATTGGTCAGAGAGCACGCAGGAGATAGCATGGCTTCTGTCACCGTTCACCCCAACAGCAGATCGAGGTTTGGATGCACCATCGACGACTGAGGATGCTTTCCTGAACTTTTGGAGTGGATCAACCGATCATGCTGCGTTCCGAAACAGCAAGCGCTATCTTCAATGCCTGACCTACCTATGAGCTTGCTGATAATTTGTTCAACACTACGGGTTGAGCGCCCAACCTCAAAAAACATTTACGACCATATGACGGAAAAAAATGCTCATCTTGCCCTCATGTCGCAGCACCCTGGGGTCCGGGGATGAGCGATGCTTTTGTGCCAACCAGTCGGGATTACTGCGTCATCTTTACGGACGCGCCTCCAACTCACCTTGCCTCCTGCTGTGCGCATGGTTTTCCGTAAACTCGCGGCCGTTACGTGTAGGCGGCGGAATGCGACATGCCAGCGATGCTATTTTGACCATTTTGACGCAACTGGTGCCGGCTTCAGGTTGCTTTTTCTGTGCAACGACCTCGCTTGGCCTGCGAATAATCGAACAACACGACGAACAAAGGAAGAACTCGGCGCAGTCTTGTGACCAAGTTTCTAACCACACGTGTAGGAAAAGAGCATAATTTCCAAGCCCTTGAGACGCAACTGCGTCGTGGGCTTCCAGAAAACTTGGATGTTTCGTGATGATCAGACGCCGCAAGAAAATCAGGGAACCACGATTTCCACCAACATTCCAACGCAACTTTTACCGAATGCGACTACTTTTCTGCATCCGGGGAAACGAAACCTAGGGAAAAGAGCCGCAAAAAGAGTGACAGGGATGTGGATCCTTCACCATCATTAGGTGCTTATGAGGTAGCCTTCTACAGTCAGCGCCCGGCCCGTTACATGCACGTAGGTCTTTCCACCTTTTCGATCCCATCGGGCTATTAGACGAAAGCAAGAACTACGTATATATACAGTACTACCCTTTCCCAGGAACAGCACTATTCTCAATCAAGTTCTTTCCAAGCCACCATTCTTTGTCAGAAGGATATATATGTCCGACCTGACCAATTGCTTTGTCTGGTCTTGTTATTCCGACCACGCCTCGACATCATCGACATCTACGCCGGTATCTTCTCAACAAAGCTCAAAATGCGAGCCCAAGACTCCTACTTTCCCATTTTCCAATCTCCAGAAGACATGTCGAATTTACAAGGCCGGACCGCTATCGTTACGGGAGGTGCATGCGGAATTGGGTATGTCCATCTATCCATTACCTCCTTTTTTGGAATATCTTTTTAACAACCAATCAGCGGCGAAATTGCTCGCGCCCTTGCCATCCACAAATGCCGAGTCATAATGGTGAATGCTCGTGCGAAGCAAGGCACGGAAGCTGTCTCTCAGATCCGCAAGGAAGTCGGACAGGACGCGGCCATCGAATGGCGATATTGCGACATGACGGACCTCATCCAAGTCCAAGAGGTGTTTTCTTCTCTATGCGACGAGCTTCCGAGACTCGACTTGTGCATACTAGGCTCGGGGATTGATCAAGCTCATTTCACGACCGATCTTCATTGCATCGATGCTTACTTCGGCATGATGTGGTTGGGTCACTTCTATGCCAGTAACCTTCTCTGGCCTCTCCTCCGCAGAACGTCTCGGATAACTGGAGCTCCTGCTCCTCGCGTCATCTTCGAAGCGCCAGGACAGCAGCGCTCGAAAAGTGTCGCCGACGACTCTTCCAGCGATGAAGAGGACATGCGCCGCACCGCCTACGACGCAGAAGTTTGTTCGGAAATCTTCCGCCGCTCGAGGACGAGCATGATCCTGGGTGTCCGACACGGCCTCGCCGAACGCATTGCCAAACGCCATCACGACAACATCTACGCCATTGCCGTGCAACCGTCAAAAGCATCGTCAGACGCAAGCAGCCATCCTAGAAGAGACAGCCATTGGCAACCTTCGGACCTCTGCGATCACGTTCTAGACACTTTATCCAAGGACGACCACTTCACGGTACGCAGTAGTTCGCGCATAGTCCTCTACGCGGCAACCTCATCCGACGTCGAGAACGAGTACCTGAACGGCGCGTACCTAGTAGACGTGGTAAGATCTCTTCTCTTCCAAACGTGGATGCATCCCACTGACGTAGTTCTCCCCAGGGCGTTTCAGGACGAGAAAAAGATCTAGCCGCTGATCCCTCCTTGGGACCAGGTTTCTGGGATATCAGCGAGAGGGCTATCAAGGCGGTCGTTGGCAAAGACGCAATGGTACCTTGGGACCAAGAGTGGGTGAAGTCACCAAAGGATGATGTGTCCGCATAGGTGTTATTGAGGTCTTATGAATGTTACGAATCTTCTTGTCCATGGTAAAATCAGGTTCCAGTCCTCCAGTCGATAGGTGTGGTGTTTTTGTAGAACATTATTTCAAAGTCATTCAAGGACATATTCTGTTCTTCTTGCGTTCCGACTCGGTCCATCACGAAAATAACTCCCTCCCCATACCATACCAACCTTCACACCTCTAGGTATGTCCAAACACCGTGATATTCAGGGGCAGCAAGTCTTCGCACAACAAACAAATTTCACGGGCCGCACCTCCCGAACATCACAGTACCTGCAATAATGACGATCCCTGCGGAGAAACTCGCATCCAGACCAGGAAACCCTAGATTTTCGGAGTCGGTTGCAAGGATCCGAAAGGTGGTGGTTGGCTTGGGATATGGATAACGGCGACAAAAAAGCAAACACATCACTTAATTATGACAGTAGTAACTTGCAGATGTTCAATATGCCGGGGCCTGACTAATGCCTTGATACGAGCAGAATGAGGAGAAGTTGATGAGTTGGGTTCGCTGTACCTGTATATGTAGGAGCTTGGGATGCTAGCTTCCAGCCAAAAGCGGTATTAGAGCTTACTGTAGGGCGTGATCATGAGATGTAGCTGATGCGCCTGGTGCGGAGAAGCTGGAGATTCAAGGTCGTGCCTGCAGGACGTGGGGGAAGATACATGACATGACATGACATGCAGAAGAAACATGGCCAAGCTGATCCTTCTCATGTCTCATCACCCCGCAGGTACGCGTGGAAAGGGTGCAGGCAGACGAGCAAAAAGGAAGAAGGGCAGACCACTCTTAGGTCATCAAAGAAGTGCGAGAAGAAGAGCATATCATACTGGGTTATTGACCCGTTGTAAGGTGAGATAGATAGATAGCACACAAACCACCACCATAAACGCCTCGCTAATTTCAAAGACCAATAACACAATAACGCGAACGACGGCTGTCCATTATCCTTGTAGGTGAAGATCAAATCTCTTGCCCCGCAGCATATGCAGTCGCAAAATCCATGCCTGCTATCTGACCTTGCAGTTGATCAATCTCCCTAGTCAAGTCTTCGACATTTCCAGCCAGACTAGCCACTTCATCAAATCTCCTCCGCTTATTCGCATCAGCAATCATACCCTCGACAAAGAACTTTTGTTCCTCGAGAACAATCATGCGTTCTCGGAGTTCTTTCTCTTCGGCCTCTAGCGCAGTGACTTGAGCGGATGACGAGCTGCTCGCTCGACTGCCTTGTGGCCTGGCCTGATCGTTTCTGATGGCGGCCAAGGGATCGGCTGAGGGCTTGGCTTGTGGTTTGCCGTGCGGTGTCGCGTGTTGAAGCAGTTTGGGTAAGGATTTGAGGGGAAGCATGTGTAAGTGCAGAAAGGTAGTTGCCTGTGCATAAATGGCCTTTTGTAAACGTTCTTGCGTCGGACTTTCCGTTGGTAAGTCTCTGATGCGCCTGGCCGCGACATCATATTGTGTGAAGGCATCCATGAGCCGTCTACGCACTTTCGTGGCATCGGTCAATTGAGTCGGTGTTGGAGGTTTGTCAGGATCTTGTAAGGCCTGAAGCAGCTTTTGAAACTTGGGCAGAAGGAGACGGATTCCGCGCTCAAACTGGACAAGATTCTCATAGGCGCGCTGGTCCGGGGGTCGTATCGATAGTTGACGGGCAAAGTCAGACTTGCTGAATACTGTATGCTGGCAGTCTTTGCACATACGCACGTCAACAGCGACTTGACCGAGTGATTTTTCAAGACCGTTGGTTGCGACGGGGGCATCTACGTTGAGACCGATCTCAGTTGAGCAATTCGTGGCTGGGTCGCCGCACACGACTCGACCACATATTCGACAATGATGGCGGCGGAAGGAGTATTGCGAAAACTGCTGCTGACAGAATGGACAGTGTAATACGCGAGCATCCTCTTCCCAAGTTACGACTGACTGCTCCAGGGAGCGTATGTGGTTCTTAGAGCCGGCCAGGGACCACAGGAAGCTACTAGTGCTCTGGTCGTTCTCAGGCGGAGGAGGGTTGGCCAACAGCTGTGTCAGCCTCGAAAGGCGCTTTTCCAACCTGCTCACTTCGAGGTATGCCTTGTCTACTGTGCGTCTCCGAATGGCAACAAACTCTTGAGTATGGTCACGCTCGAGTCCCGAGTGATCGTTGTAGCCAGGTCGACTCTTGTAGCATGTTTCGCACACGCGACACCACAGGCCACGGACGGGTTCATGCTGAGCGGAGCGAGACAGCTTCATCTGGTACATGGTGTGTTCCTCACAAAAGAGCTTTCCGCAATGTCTGCAGTTGATGCTGCCATTGGTATTCCCGAGCCTCTTGCCGCACAAAGGATCCGAGCAGGTGTCATGAACCGAGGTCCGCTGCCAATGAGCCTTTGTGACTACATCGTCGGGGTCTAGGCGAGTCTCGGGCAGGGTGGCTGGCAAGGGAGTGGAATGGGTCGAGTGTGAGGAACGAGGTGGTGTAGTCGAGACGAGCGAGGGAGGGGCAGTCGCGTTGGACTCGAAAACGTCAAGGCCTTTGAGTTTCTGGTTGAGTACGGCAAGAGGTTGGAAACGCTTTGCTTTCTTCATCTGTTGTTCGAACCAATTCTTGACCTCATCTTGCTCGACTTCTTGCAGGTTTTGGTGGTTGTCGTCGAGATGTCGGTTGAGTTGTAGGAGTGTGACCATGTCCTCGTTGCAGATGGGACAGACCAGGCGCGAGCTGGCGGAAGCAGCACCACCGACAGGGCCATTGTTGGACTCAAGGGCGACTCTGCTGGCGATATCATCTGTTTCGGTGGTCGAAGTATGCGAGCTCGAGGCCAGCGACAGGGAGCTTTCGGAAGGCGTGAGTTGTTGCGGGCGCTGCGGGATGACGGCCGGCGATAGCGAGCGCCCGCTGCCCAAGACGCGCCCTCCTCCTAATGTCCTTCGCGATGCCATATTACACGAACCGGCACGAGGCCGACAGGCAGAATGGCTTGTGTTTACCGCAGCACACAGCAGGGTGTTATTGACTTCACCGCCTCTCGGTGCTCTCGGCCCGTTGCATGGACCAGGAGTTGGTGATGACAGCCCCGATGATGCGATCTGCTTTCCATCTGCTTTCCCGCGGGGTTTGCCTTTCTTATCGCCAATCTACCAAATAATTTATTCTACCTTGTTCCCCTCTGTCTCTCTGTCTCTCTTGACTCAGTACTTGATATCCACTCATTGTCATGGCCAAGTTCCCTGAAATCGAGGGCGGTGGCTCTCTCATGCTCGCATGGCAGATCCGTAACAAACTGGTGCTCATGGTGGGCGGCGGCGAGGTTAGTCATAACCGCAACACTTTCTCCTTTGCATGTTGACATTGACCAACAAGTCAAGGTAGCCGCTGGTCGCATCCTGAACCTCCTCAACTCGGACGCAAAGGTCCGTCTCATCAGCCCTCGCGATGGCCTCAACGATGAAGTCGCATACCGTGTCGAGCAAGGCCTCGTCGAATACCACGATCGCACTTTCGAGCCCTCAGATCTGGATGATCCCAACATCGCCATGGTCATGACCGCCATCGACGACCCCGAAGCTTCCACTATGATCTGGAAGTTGTGTAAAGAGAAGAGAATCGTCGCAAACATTGCCGATGTACCACCAGAGTGTGACTTCTACTTTGGAAGTCAGTACAGAGACGGTCCTCTGCAGATCATGGTCAGCACAAGTGGAAATGGTCCCAGAATGGCCAATATTGTCCGCAGAAGGATTGCTGCCGCCTTACCGCCAAACATGGGCGAGGCCATCAAAAAGGTTGGCGCCCTGAGAAAGAAACTGAGAGTCGTCGCTCCTGGAAACGAGGAGGGTCCAAAGAGAATGAAGTGGTACGCAGACATACATCGAACTCGGCCAACATGCACAGCTGACACCATCTAGGATGATCAAGGTTTGCGACAAGTGGACTCTTGAGGACTTCTGCACAATGGAGGAGCGCGATATGGAGGCCTTACTCGAGAGCTATGCGCCAGATGTTGTCCCTACGCTAGAACAGGTTCGACTAGGCGAAGACCCCGATGTCTGGGAATTCGATGGCTCTTTTGGCTGGTCTATCTAGAGTCAACGAAGAAACACGTGTACGAATTGGTGTATGGCGTATGCTTAGGGGTATGGAAATACCAAAACATGACATGGCAATAGATCTTCCCTTCAATGTTTTATATGACTTTTAAAAAGAGACGCCGGCGTGTTCGCCGGTCGCGCTGGCTGACTTCATCAATCGTGACCTCTCCATCTTCATTCAGCTTTACACAATTTTGTCTTCCCAAATTCGCACACACAGTACACAACATGACTTCCCAACCATTGCCAACTCCGAATTATGATGAAGAGGTCGATTTTCAGGCGCTCGCGATGACCGATCCCGACTTTGCCAAATTCTACGATGACGCAAACGGTCATGTCAATTTCCAAGACCCAAAGGCATTGCAGTAAGCCCATTTCCCAATTGCATCATATGCAAGCGCAGAGACATCAGAAAAAGGTCACTGAATAAATCTAGACAGCTTACAAAGAGTGTGCTGAAACGCGACTTCAATCTCGAGCTCGAGCTTCCCGATGACAGATTATGCCCGCCTGTTCCCGTGAGGTACAATTATGTTCGATGGCTCCAGGAACTACTTGACTCCACCGATGATTCCGAAGATTTGGAGAAGAAAGATATAATTGGCTTGGACATGTAGGCTTCCTCCAGATCATAAATCGAGCTGGACTGACGATATCATAGTGGTATTGGCGCATCATGCATCTACAGCCTGCTAGCCTGCTCTTTACGACCAACTTGGAAGATGCTAGGCACAGACATCGACCCCTCGAACTTCAACAACGCAAACGACAACATCAAAAGAAACAATCTCGAATCTCGAATCAGTACTAAGCTGAACGGCGCCGAGGATGCCTTGATCAACCCAAAGGCGTTTGGAGTGGACAAACTCGACTTTACCATGTGTAATCCTCCCTTTTACTCGAGTCTGGAGGATATGGCAGTGAGTAGTGCGGGTAAAAGTGGTGGACCTAGTGCTGTATGTACGGGTGCGGACGTGGAGATGATCTGTGAGGGCGGTGATGCTGGCTTCGTACTGCGCATGGTCGAGGAGAGTATAGAATTGGGCAACACTGTCAGGTGGTACACGAGCATGCTCGGGAAACTCTCTAGTGTGCATCAAGTCATCGATCGTCTAAAGGAGAGCGGTGTCACCAATTGGGCTGTCACTCTACTCCGAGCGGGCAACAAAACTAGACGATGGGCTGTGGGTTGGAGTTTTGGAGACAGGAGACCAAGCAACGTGAGTCGCGATTAACCTTGGACGACCTAACAATACTAACGGACATAGGCAATCGCCAGAGGTAGTGATGTCGGCACCCACATCTTGCCCTACCCAACAGCTCAAACTATCCACACCATAGGATTTACACGATCTGAAGCAGCAGGTTTACTGAACGAGACTCTCAAACAACTCGATCTTCAGTGGTCTTGGAACGCCGAGAAATGGTTGGGCCATGGCGTTGCCAGTCAAAATGTATGGTCTCGCTCGGCAAGACGCAAGCGTAAGAGAGTGGAGATGGAACAGGAGGACGTGCAGGAGTCGAAGCCTGAGCCTGAAGCTCCCAAGAAGGACGAGTCTGCTGATGTGGCATTGAAATTCGATATCGAAGTCAAAGAAGGTGATATGGAAGTTCGTTGGCGACAGGGCAAGGACAACATTTTGTTCGAGAGCTTCTGCGGTATGCTGAAGAGGGCGATGAAGCAAAAGTGATTAAGATAGAAGCAGATAGCCAAGGCTTGTATGATCAACCTTTACTCATAGCCAGGACACATGGACGAATGATTTGAGAAGCAATCGAAGAAAAGAATTGTGATGAGTCTATTGTCATGAAACGTAATTACAGTATAAGCAATGTCCAGGATATCCACATCGAAGAAGAAGAAGAAGAAGAAGAAGAAGAAACAGCGAGAGAATTATATAAGAATGACAGGGAAAGAAAACAAATCAACTTTTGGCCTTCTAGACGCTGCCACGGATGTACAGGAATTCCTTGTACTTGCCGGCAGTCAATCTACGTGTGGCCTTGCCGAACCACATCATGACGATAGTGCCAATGAACATGACACCGAAGCTAACGCATCCAAGAGTGACGAAGACTTGTGTCAGACTGTGTGCATCAAGCCAGATCGAGCAGACGAAGGTAAAGATGCAAGCCAATGAGTTATTGATGACGGCGACACCGACCATGCCCTCCAGAACTGCCTCTGGGTAACAATCCATAAGATAGGCCATAGTCAGATCACCTCCACAGCCGAAGCCGAAACCGATGAAACCCAGAGCGACGTAAGGGACGGGCCATGGCCACACGCGCTGGGTACCCATACCGAACAGAATGAGACCAATGGGCGAGAGAATGGCAGGCAGGTACATGAGCCATAGACGATCTTCAGCCTCGGAGATGTTGTTGCGGCGCTTGGCCATCCAACGCACAAACACATCGGAGAACCAACCACCGTAGACACAACCAATGACAGCGCCAATCAATGTGGGGATACACATGATCGCATCGGCACGATCGCCGTAGTTGTAAGGTTCGGAGGTCCAATTATCGTCCTCGACTGTCATGTAGAAGGAAAGGAAGGCATCTTGCATACCCCACTGCATACCGGAGTAAATGACAGCTGGGAAGTAAAATATGCGTAGGGTGTGGAATGTACGGCGCATGTATTGCTTGAATCCAGTTCCGATCAGTGTAGGTGATGGTGTAATAAGGGCAATGCGCTGCCAGTAGGATTTGGGGACCAAATCAGAGCCATTGGGAATAAGATTGCCCTTTCTAGGACGGTGGTCGCTGTTAGTTTCGTCGCTTATGATCACAGAAGTCGGATCGGCGGTCGTCTTCTTCTCGCCAGAGATGTCGGTCTCGGCTGAGCTACGTCCAGTGGCCAGACCGTCCAAGATGCTATCGCGATCGAACGCAGTCTCTTCCAAACCAAAGTAGAAGACGACAAGGGTGCAGAAAGAAATGATCAGGGCAAGCCAACCCATCCATCGCCAGCCAAGAGGGCTATCCGCGATAAAGCCAGAGATCATAGGTCCAAGGAAAGTACCAACGGAGGTCGCGAGCACGTATACTCCTAGAACGGAACCACGCTGGTGCTGGAAAGTGACATCTGTCAATGACAGTTGCGCGGTGGCCTCAGCAACAGATTCAGAGATTCCCAAGAACAACTGGCAAAGGATCGTATCTGCCTTGCCGTCGGAACGGGCAAACCAAACACTGCCGATGATGGAGGAAATCAAACAGATGATGTATGAGATACGTCTGCCATAGAGCCAGTTCGCTGAAGACAGTGCCAATGCTGCATAGCCGATACCCAAGAACAAGACACCAGCAGCGGTGTTTTGCACTCCCCATCCAATTCCATATTCTTCGACCAATGCTGTACCTGCAGCACCAGCACTGTTGGAAGTAGCGGCTGTCAGTGCAGTGATGTACAAGACCAGTGCAGCAGACCACATTCTTCGCCAATAACTCCAGTTTAGAGGATCATTAGGTGACTCCGTGGGCTGAGGAAGCAGCAAAATCTTATCAGACGTGGTGGAATCCGAATCCGCAAAGAGGCGGATGGTGCCCGCAAGCTCCTCGTGCGTGGAGTTGAAGTGGTCCATCTTCCAGGTAGTAATGTCAATTGAGTGATGAAGTCCCAAGGATGTCGCTCCCAAAGGTTTCGATCAAGTCTCACGCGGTTATACCGCGCTTGTTTGCAGATTTATCAGTCTGCAAGTCCCTGGTTGTGGCAATTTCACAACTTGTTATCGCTGATCGATGATTTGCTGACTTCAATTGGCGGCAGCTCACGGCAGGGAAAAAAGAATTGTCCAAAAGTAAGCACCGATGATTGAGGATATGAATTGTCCAGTTTGAAGGGTGTTATTGAATGCCCTTAATGTATCCGAATGCTGCGAGCATCATTGCAACAGAGAAGAGACCATTAGGTGCGACGGTGCGACAAGAAGGGAAACGGACACTGAGGAAAAAAGTTGTGTCGCGTGTCGGGCGCGAATCGATGATAAGATCGAATTTTGCCGAGAGCCGGGAATAAACGGGTGGCGGCCACGTTGTGAGCTGTGCGCCTCGTGTGTCATCGGTGATCTGGACAGGGTTACTCCCAACAATCATGACCTCGAGCTTCCAATCGATCGCGAACAGGCAGGAATGGCAACTATCATATCTGGTCGCTACTTCCGGGGATGATTTGATAAGCGTCAGCGCAGGATCTGAGGCCGAGGTTCAATTGATCGCAGGTCATGATGCGCGTTGGAAGGGTCAACCATGTTTACACCACAAAGTTGTGGGAAATGGACGTAGCAGACAAAACTTGCTTAAAAGACAGGCAAGATTCAGGCTGCTGCGCGTGATAGATATGGAACTCGGCGAAGCGCTTCACTCAGCGTTCCGTGCTCCAGTGGACAGAGACGAGACCAAGACAGAGGAGGATCAGCGCTTTCTGGAAAGACCAACAACCGCCAGACTTTCTCGGAACTCTGCCGCATTATTTCTCTTCGGCCATGGGAAGCTGATATTGTGATAGAATCTTCATATGAGGAAACGACTACCTCCGAAAGCACTTGCAATCGGTCAGGTATGGTAAAGGTGTACTGATTGCAGCAGTGTTGGAGACTCCACTCTGATGAAATATTTACCGCGGTCGGAGAAAGGTAATTTATGAAGTCAGAAGAGCGTTGGACAAACTAACGGAAAGAGGCATACAGATGTGGATTCATGATAACAGACAGTCCCGAGATACTGAGTGTCCGGATATCGAAATGAGCATGAGAATTACAAAGATGGAGCAATCATCTACGGTCAACATATCAACCTCTGGGAGCGGAATAAATCTCATTATTGTGAGCCTTGACTGACCTTCATTCAAAGACTGACCGACACAGGGAGGGAAGTACACGCACGACTACGGTCAACATATGCGGTCGAGACTTGGAGAAAAATCTCAATCCATGCCGAACGCATACCGGATTCAATCTCTCACACCGCGAACTCACACTTCCTAAACTCTTCATCTTCTCTATATAAGGTTTCTCTTCTACTCTTCCACTCTTCCACTCTTCCACTCTTCCACTCTTCCACTCTTCCACTCTTCCACTCTTCCACTCTTCCACTCTTCCACTCTTCCACTCTTCCACTCTTCCAGTCACTACAAGGAGAAGCACTACAAGCAACCAGCAAGCCAACTTTTTTCACCGACAATCCTGCCACAGCGTCTATCATTCCGACACAGCTCGGTGACCGCGATCTTACCGCATCACAACAACGGAACGAGAGAGCCTGGATACTCTCGAACGAGAACTTCCCGAAGATGAACAACCCGCCCAGCGCAGTCCAAGACGGGCTGCCAGCAGACCAGCCACTACCAGTATCGATACTGCCGGCATGGGCCCAGACACCAATACCCGACTATGAAGGGTTGAGGGACCTACTTCGCCGCTCGGGACTCTACCATATCGCAATGCGAAGTTGTGAAGCGTTGGCTCAAGACAGCGACGATGAAAAAAGACGGACAAGAGTAGTTCTATTTCATGTGGCAAAACTGGAACACGGCAAGTTGCTTCACTCAGCGTTTCATCCTCGATTGGACAGAGACCAAGATATGGGAGGATCAACACAGGAAACAGAGACTTGCCGAATTTGTGCCACCAAAAGATGAGGAAGAGCCTCCCGAGGAATACTCAGAGAACGGAGGAGACGGGGATCATGAAGATGACGATGAGGACTTCTTCGAGGACGAGGATGATATGATGCTTCTTAAATCACCATAGCTAGTCTTGAATATCGACACACCCTTAATCATGGCACCTTTTGCATCGCACGTCGAGGTCGAGTCTTATCTTGCTCTGGCAGACGTGCTTCGTGATAAAGGACGCAAACACAACACAGTAAAGCTCAAGATGAAGATGCCTGCAGAGGCAGTAGAAGATCTCCCTGAGTGGTCAAAGAAGGATATGTCGCAGTACATCGCCTTCGTCGAAGATCTGCACTCAGCCGATCTCTACGCGACTGCCTGGCTGGATGCAGCATCCATGAGACCTGATGGCTATGAGGGAAACGAGCAGAAATTCCTGCAGAGCATTTTCGAATCTTGGAACCTCACTACGCATTACACTCAGTTCTGGATTCGCATATGGGAGAGACTTCATGCAGAGGCCGTCAATTACTGGGCCAAGCGCAACGCCCAGCTCAAACAGCAAGCAGATAAGGCCACTGCAGTGGACGATGGTCTTCTCGATCCTGATGGAGACCTGGATCCCTCTAGAGTTACCAGACCCAACAAGGTCGCCTTCAATGGATCTGGAGAAACTACTGAGATCGACCTCGGAGAAGGTGTCGTCGTTAAGGTCCCCATTGAAAAAGACGGCCAGGTCGAGGGCGCTGATCAATTTCGCAACAACAATCGGTTCCTCCCCATGAAGGTACTCACGATCAGAAAGGCCATATACGTGGCTTCCCGCAACGGCCTTAACATACCAAAGAAGTCCTGATTGGCAAGAAAATTCCCAGAGGACTTCGAGAAGCGCGGAAACATTGCCCATGACTCCATCCTGCAGAAGTTCACTGTCGCTCAGATGGGTTTGCACCAAAAGATATGGGATTATCTCACCGCTACTTCCGCACACCACAATGACACCACCAAGCAGCTCGCTGGAGCCAGAGTCCTTACTCCCTGAACAGAGAACTCCGCGAAATACACCCGTCAAAATGCAAGAAGTTATTCAGAATCGCGAGATGGTCCAGTGAGAGCGTGCCGGGCGACTGCCCTCACTGGACAAATTGATCAAACTCAAAATCATTGTGCATTTTTACAGGCACTTTCAGGGGCTGCTGGGTCTGGGGGATAGTGATCCTTGTGCAGCCCCTGTGCTCCTTCTCTTCTTCCCCTGGATGATCCCGCTTGCACGGTACACTATCAAATTACACGTCAAAATGCAAGATGTTTTTCCAGATCGAGAGGGGGTCCACTGAGAGTACGTACAGTCTCTCTTTATGCATTCGGCTCATGACTGTTATCTACGACGTCCCTGATCTCGTTGTTGCAGGTAAACGAGTACCTTTCGGTCGACGTGAAGTCACGACGCAATTCACTTGTAGCGTCGTTGTCAATTCAATCCTGCTTGAACACCCAGTCGTGTTGAGCGAAGTACTGTTCGAGCTCAACATCTTCGTATATGGTTGGAAGTCTATGGCTTTTCGCGTGATGACCACAAACATTAATAAGCTTTGTTTCCTCATTAATCAGATTTTTCGCTAAGAGGTCTTCTGCTATCTCGACTGACTCCTCTGCATGCGGATCGGTATTACCAGTGTTATCGTGGCCAGAATTTGCGCTGTGTCGGAAGAAGATCAAGGCTCTCTTCTTTCTAGAAGGTCTCTACAGAAGTCGTGGTTCGAGGAGGATGATTCTTGGGTCCTTGTCTATAACAGGCACATTTGTGTAAATGTCCTTGTAATCCATGTATCTGCACCCAGCACCGTGAACGTGAAAGAAGAGCTCTTGCAATGTTGCATAGCTCTTCTTACAGGGAATACAAGTGAAGTCTAAACTCTGCGCTCGTTGAAGGTGTGGTTCCATCTAAGCTTGGTATCTGATTGCTTCTTGGATGTTATCAAATTCTTTCGCTAGCAAGCATTTGCGTTCTTGTATGTGTGCTTTAAGCAAGTCGACGTCGTGGAAACCCTTCTCGCATGAGAAAGGACAGATGTTATCTCCTCTGTGGAAAGAGAAGCTCGTATGGATTCCATACATGAGGTGATTGATGACCATTTGTTTGGTTATTTCTCTGTGGAATTGTTGACCACAGATGCGCTACGGTCAAATATATATCTTTTATGCTGATGCTTTAACTTCCGTGTCCATAGAAGCAATCAAAAACCTTGTGAGTGTCTCTAGCCTTACTCTCTTAAGCGTCTCTGAGAGTCTCCCAACAATCTTAGCCTTTTTGGGACGACTGAAGACCTTCGGGCCTCGAGTGGACGGAGCGGCGGCTATCGTGTGCCTATCAGATCGCGTGCAAGTGACAGCAAACGCTCTTGCCATCGCGCCACTTTTGTAAGGTGCCGATCGAGGAGTGAGTAAATGTTCCTTTCTGCCGTGCATGTGAGCGACGTAATGCTTCACTGTCTTCGAAAAGGCAGACCATCCACCCATATTTGTCTGTAGTAAAAGCTTGGTGCCAGGTGCCTGCTTGTGAACGAAGTTGGCCGGATTGCCTTTTGGGTATTGGTTCGTCGCGTATCGGGGGCGTAGGGGATCCGGCAGGCCTTGCACATTTAGAAACTCAATATTGCTTACTGGGTACTTTGAGGGTCCAAACTTGTTACTTTGTCATGCCCTCGTAAATACCGAGGCGAGCGAGCTCGGCCGCGTGAGCTTCAAACAAGGCACGAGGGATAGTGACGACATCGTCGCTGAGAGACAATGACTCCAATGTAGAAGCAGTTGGTGCAGGGTTGCCGACGGCAGGAGCAGACAGTTCAGCGCTCTGAGCAGGCGGGGTGGCGGTTGTTGCAGCATTGCTAGCGGGAAGAGCAGAGGGTTGAACGCTCTGAGCAGAAGGGGTGGCGGTTGTTGCAGCATTGCCAGCGGGAAGAGCAGAGGGTTGAACGCTCTGAGCAGAAGGGGTGGCGGTTGTTGCAGCATTGCCGACGGCAGGAGCAGACAATTGAGCGCTCTGAGCAGAAGGGGTGGCGGTTGTTGCAGCATTGCCGGCGGTAAACGCAAAGGGTCGAGCGCTCTGAGCAGAAGGGGTGGCGGTTGTTGCAGCATTGCCGCCGGGAAGAGCAGGTAAATTGAGGGCTGCCCTAGCAGCTTGAATGGTGAGGTCAGACGATGGGCTGCGCGTGTTAGTTAGACGAGTGAAAGGTTGATTGGGATAACGTACGCTCGCGCTGAGGCTAGAAGGAAAGCGGCGCGGCGTTCGCGAAGTAGCTTCCGCCTCCGTCTATTCTTTTCTATCTTATCCATGTTGACGGCACGAATAAAAGGAAAGAAGAAAGGAAGAGAGGTGTGGGTCAGAGGAAGAAGAAGGAAGAAATGAAGAGAGGTGTAGGTCAGATAAAGAAGAAGGAAGGAAGGAAGGAAGGAAGGAAGGAAGAAGGAAGGAGCGATCAAACGCCTGAAGACTTCACTTGAATTAAGCAATGCAATTAGTAGAGGTGGTCGACTTGGTGCTTGAGGAATAGCTGTCCAAGCTAGAGGCTTACATGGAAGTATGCTTTATGAACCATTGCTGGTTTGCCAGCACCTCATCAAAACTCGGTGTCGTTAGTGGAGGCGGTCGACTCGGTGCTTGAGGAGAAGCTATTCAGGTGAGAGGCGTACATAGATGTATGCTCCATGCAACATTGCTGGATTGTCAGCACTTCATCGAAACTCGATGTCGTTAGTGGAGGCGGTCGACTCGGTGCTTGAGGAATAGCTGCCCAAGCCAGAGGATTGCATAGATGTATGCTTCATGAACCATTGCTGGTTTGCCAGCACCTCATCAAAACCCGACGTCGTTAGTGGAGGCGGTCGACTCGGTGCTTGAGGAGAAGCTATTCAGGTGAGAGGCGTACATAGATGTATGCTCCATGCAACGTCACCGCCTCTTCAGCACATTAGTAACGCTCGACGTCGTTAGTGGGACTATTTAATCACGCCTTTGGACTGATTTGTGCTGAAGGCGTACATAGATGTATGCTCCATGCAACATCACCGCTTCTCCAGCACATCAGTAACGCTCGACGTCGTTAGTGGGAATATTTAATCAAGCCTTTGGACTGGTTTGTGCTGGATGCATACACAGATGTGTGCTCCATGCAACATCACCGCTTCTTACAGCACATTAGTAACGCTCGACGTCGTTAGTAGAAGCATTTGATCAAGCCTTTGGACTGGTTTGTGCTGAAGGCATACACGGATGTATGCTCCATGCAACATCACCGCTTCTTCAGCACATCAGTAACGCTCGACGTCGTTAGTGGGAGTATTTTATTCAGCTTTGTCATGTTTCCTGAGTGAAAGGCATACATATATCCATGCTCAGTGTGACGACAACAGTCTTCAAGTGCGCGTTTGATGATCGAGCGTAAACGCATTTGCAGAATTTGCAGAATGTCTACGACCCGGCGGAACAATCCAGATCATCCAACATCTCTCCATCTGCCCTCAACGTAACCAGATTTACCATCCGTTTACCTCCGATCCGTGGGTATACACAGCCTGTTCACGTCGAAGAGTTTTTCTAGCGATCTAAAGCTGAGTTCCTATCAAAGCTCGATGGAGCCTCTCCCGAAGTATTTTAGCCACGAGACCATGTATGTTTGGTGTTCGTCATAGATCCCGATAATCACTTAGGATCAGTGACTGGTGATCCCCACACATTCCAGGTTGCTGAACTGCCTCGCTCTCGCTCCGAAGAAGGAGGGCGGCGATTGTAATTCGGTCTCCGGCCGAGTAAACGATCTCGCAAGCCTCGTTTTGGTTCTTCAGGGACAGGATCACCCAGTATAGCACGCAGGGTGGCTGCAGAGGCTCCTGCTGTAGATTCTTGAGGTGTGGCCTTCTTTGATTGTTGACTAGACTGGTATGAAGGAGGCGTATCTAGGAACAAAGATTCGTAGGTCGGCAGCGTGGTGCGTGAAGTGCAGGTAGTATCTGAACTGTTTTGTCGTGGTAGTCCGGCTCTAGGCTCCTTGCTATCGGGCACCTTGTGGTCGGTATCGTCATTCTTCGAGTCTGTCATATCGGCACTGTTTGCTAGAGTTAAAGGGTGGCATGCTGTAAACCTATCAGTCCTAGGAGGCGCTTATATTGCATAACCATTTCGTTATTCTGAGCTTGGCAAAGGATGAATTGGCAGAGGTCAGCCAAGGTAATAGTCGCCGTGATAACCGTTGGTACTACCTGTCAGACGTGGAGACACCGCTGACCAACACCCAGCTCGGCACGTGCTTTCTCACTCCTATGTTTATTCTCATGAATCGTGAGCACTAATATTGAGGAGGAGATCATGAACGTCTGACGTCGACGAATTCAACATGGGGAAGCAGCGAACGCGCATGATTGCAAAAATTATATAAGATAGAATTTTGCATGACTCAATAAATGCCTTAGTGGTCTAGTGGTATGATTCCTGCTTTGGGTCTATCTAAATTGCAGGAGGTCCCCGATTCGATCTCGGGCTGAGGCCTTTTTGCTCAGGTGCTGTGATTTGTTTTGAGGTGAATCCATCCCAGTCTTTTGGTTTTGCTTCCAGATCCTGGTTTTCCATCATTTTTCGACGCGCCGGTGTTGTCCCAGACATGAGCAAAGCCAGTCCGCTTGGCTATCTGTCAACATTGAAAGCATGGCAACTCAAACAACTGGCATTCCTCACTGGGCTGAACTCCACCGGAACCAAAGCGCAGCTATGTAGAGCGCTGACGGACAGTATGGTTAGACCACCTCTCGCGAGCCCTCGATGTAGGATTCTCAGCGTAGACATGGGTGTCAAAAACCTTGCCTTTTGCCTACTGGATCTGCACGAGGTGCCGCCAGATTTGGAGGAGACTTATGCACAAAAAACCGATAGCCAGTTATCTCTTCATCTATCAGACTGGAAGCGCCTAGACGTCTCGGAGAGGCTGGTAGCCAAACATGGTTCCGTTGCAGCAAACCCATCGCCAGTAATTGAAGATCAGGCCAGCGAGATCAAGGACGTGTCCTCTTCCGGAGATCAGATCAACCTATATGCGCCTTCTTCGCTCTCAAAAATCGCCTTTGGTCTGGCCTCTGAGTTCCTGCAGTACAAACCAGACTATATTCTGATAGAGCGTCAAAGATTCCGGTCTGGAGGAGCTCCTGCTATTCAAGAGTGGACTGTTCGAGTAAACATGTTAGAGAGCATGTTGTGGGCATCACTTGAGACCATGCGACACGGCTACAGCCAGGGTGTGATAGCCCAAGGGCAGAAATTCCCGGACCTTCTAGAAATGAGTCCCCGGCGTGTTGGCATGTTCTGGCTTGCTCGCGAGGATTTCTTCCCTACGCCGGCAGACGTTGCTACATCGCTCACGAGTCCCAAGGAGGTGGTACAGACGACTGAATCAGAGCTGAAGAAGAGATCATTTGAGAAGAAGGACAAGATTGCATTGGCTCGGCACTGGCTTTCGCTGTCGATGACTACAGATGATCTGACTGTGGATGCGAATCTAGCTCCAATGGTTGCCTCATTCTGTTCACCAAAGTCACGAGCAAGCCGGCGAAAGAACAAAGATGACGAGCACGAAGAAGTCGATGGTGCTGATACTTCTGCTCTATCTGGCAAACTGGACGATCTAGCAGACTGTCTTGTTCAGGCTGTGACATTCGCTCTCTGGGAGCAGAACCGTACCAGGGTTCGAGATCATGTTGCTTCACAAGCATAGACACATTCTAACGCGATTACTGGACTGATCTAAGGAAAAGGCATGAAGCCAATATGCTTTGCATTATTCATGATGTTAAAGGTATCTGACCTTCAGCAATGGGGGCCGTAGCTTCGAAAGCCTACCAGGACAACGGCCCTTTTGGTATGCTGGAGCTGTGAGACAGCGCCGGGTCCAACTCGGAGGCGCAGACATACGCAGCCGTGGAGCAGGACATGGGCGCGAGAGGCATGGTGTTTTGGTGTCGAGATGGAACAGATAAGATGTGTTGGTCTCATGTTCCAGATTCATCGGACTTCCTGCCCATGGCAGCTCTAAGCTTCTCTTCATTCTCGGAGATGGGTGATCTGCCCTTCAGCTTCTCGGGTGAAGGCTTTGATTTTGAGGAACCCAAGAACTGTTCTCTGGCGCCGTGAGCCAGCTCGGACAGAGTGCCACCACCTTGGTCCAACTTCTCACCACGACCATGTCTTCTTCTACTTTCAGCCAGCAGATCGAGGCCCTCTCCATTACTGTCGGCGTCGCGATGTCTCTGAGCATTGGCTTTGGCGGCGCGTATCGAGGTTCTGGTATAGACGAATAGGATGCAGGCCATTGTGAAGGCAGCGGCGGGCGCAATGACGGTTCGCGAATTGAAGGGCATCTTGCGACGGGGGAACGGTGAGGCCTTTGGGTGACTGATCTCGGTGGTGCCCGCGGGCCCTTTTGGCACAGACAATCTGCCGCCCATGGTGAAAGTGGTTATTGCTTACAGAATAGTTTTGTTTCTCACAGGGAAAGAGACACAAAGCCCCGTTCTCACAGTGGTGTGACAGCAAGGCACGGCTTCATCATCATCCTGCTGCTTCGTCGTCCGTGCGTCAAAGGGTTTTAGGTTTAGAGAGCGATCGCGTCAAACCGAGGGGCAGCCCGGCAGTCCTCCGTGCCCTCCGTGCCCTCTGTGGCAGCGAGCTCGAGACGCTACAAGTCAAGCTGCAATTGGAAATCAAGAAGCTTTGTCATCGTTGTTCTTCTGCACCACTTCGAAACCTTCTGCGCATCTCACATCCTACTGTTGCCGGTCATCGTTCATTGGTGGCGTTCTGAAGTGATTGACGTAAGCGAATCCCGCCTTTGTTCTTTTATATTTCAGATCAACCTTCTTCACCGTTGCCCCGTCGTCACCCATTCGCCTTGCTATATTATATGCGTATCTTCAGCACCTCCCCGCGGATTCTTCATAGCATTCCGACGGCAACTTCGAGACTCTCAAACGTAACACGCCACTTTTCTACAACACATCCCATCATGGCTCCTACTCCCAAGGAATGCGACTTCCTCGTCATTGGTATCGGCAGTGGTGGTCTCGCTGCTGCTAGAAGAGCTAGCGGCCAATATGGCATGAAGACCATCGCTGTCGAGAACTCCAGACTCGGAGGTACTTGTGTCAACGTCGGGTATGTTGCATCGTCTCTTACATCGTCTTCGCGCTCTGACATAGACCATACAGATGTGTGCCCAAGAAGGTTACCTGGAACGCCGCCGCCATCCAAGAGACCATCCACGAAGCCAAGGCCTATGGCTTCTCTATTCAGGAGACTGCTCCCTTCGACTGGACCACCTTCAAGCACAAGCGTGACGCCTACGTCAAGCGTCTGAATGGAATCTACGAGAAGAACCTCAAGAACGACAAGGTCGAGTACCTCAATGGAACTGCCTCTTTCGTCTCCAAGGACGTCGTCAAGATCGTGGGCCAGGACGGTCAGGAGCAGCAGGTGCGCGCAAAGAAGATCCTCGTTGCCGTTGGCGGTCGTCCCAGCAAGATCGGTGTTGAGGGTGAAGAGCTCGGTATCAACAGTGATGGCTTCTTCGACCTCGAGAAGCAGCCCAAGAAGGTCGCCGTCGTCGGCGCCGGTTACATTGCCGTTGAGATGGCTGGCATGTTCCACCACCTCGGCACAGAGACCCACTTGTTCATTCGCCATGACAAGTTCCTCCGTACCTTCGATCCCATGATTCAGGACAAGATTATGGACGAGTACAAGCGCCAGGGTCTCCACATTCACACCAACAGCTCTCAGAGCAAGCTCGAGGATCTGGGCAATGGCATGAAGAAGCTGCACTACAAGGACGACCAAGGCGAGAGCACCATGGACGTTGACTGTGTCCTCTGGGCCATTGGCCGCACTCCCGAGATCGAGAAGCTCAAGATTGAGAATGCTGGTATCGAGGTTGACGACAAGAACCACATCAAGGTCGACAAGTACCAGAACACCAACGTTGACGGCATTTACGCTCTGGGCGATGTTTGCAACGCCGGCATGGAGCTGACCCCTGTTGCCATCGCCGCTGGCCGTCGTCTTGGTGACCGTCTCTTCGGCGGCAAGAAGGATGCTCACCTCGACTACACCAACGTCCCCTCGGTTGTCTTCTCCCACCCTACTGTCGGTAGCATCGGTCTTACCGAGCCCGAGGCTCGTGAAAAGTTCGGCGATACCGTCAAGATCTACACTTCAAGCTTCACTGCCATGTACTACGCCATGATGGAGCCTGAAGACAAGGGTCCCACCGCCTACAAGCTTATCTGCGAAGGCCCTAACGAGAGAGTTGTTGGTCTGCACATCCTTGGCCAAGGCAGTGACGAGATCCTCCAAGGCTTCGGTGTTGCTATCAAAATGGGTGCCACCAAGGCCGACTTTGACAGCTGTGTTGCCATTCACCCTACCTCTGCTGAGGAGCTGGTCACCATGAAGTAGATATAATGTACAGGACTCTATCATAATAATCGGCTATATAAAGGTACTATAATCAGATACCAGGGAAATGACAATCATGCAAAAGTTCAATTTTCGGCACGCACACTCGTGCAAACACATATGTTGTTCCAACGGCGCGATGATATCAGATCTCTGCGGTTTCAACCAGCATGTGCTAATCATACTTTGCAAGGTTTAGAGCTTGTCAGCAATAACACCAACACCCTTTCATAACTCCTCTGTCTGAAGGCTTCCGAGATCAAGGCTATGCGTCGGCAGTCAAGGAACATCACATACTCTCACAGGTCATGGTTTTGATAGCGAAACGCACAATGCATTGGGTAGTCGGATAATGAAGCTTCACAAGGCACGAGGCTGGAGTCGAGCATTTGATTTTGCGAAGTTGTTCACTTTTTAAAAGACGACTTTCTACAAAGCAGATCTGATGGCTGACTTGAAGGGGAATATTTGGACCTGTCCACTACCATTAGCAAAAGTAAATCGTTCCACGTGACACAGGTCAGTCACCTTGTCCATGTCCCAGACACCCTCATCATGGTAGATATCCTTCTTAATCTTCTCGAGGACCTCTTCCTTGGTGCTTGCCACAGCCATCATGACTGAGCCGGTGATCTTGAGAGGAGAACCTTCCTTGGGAACGTCCTCGAGCATTGCACCTCCGAGAACCCAGAAACCGGTCTCGGCGTCGGGCTTGATGTTGCTCAGATGTTGTCTGTAACACTCGAATCAGATGTCCATCATCTATCTGTCAGGATTCTGATCAGAACGCACTGTCTAACTGCCATGCGCTTTTCCAATGCACCGGTGTTGTCGGGGAGGATGACCATCCATTCGTGCTTTTGAGACATGATGCGTGTCGTGGTGGAGAAGGTGCGACGTGTCAACAGGTGAGAAGCTTGTCGAAGAGCAAACATGGATTTGTGATGAGATGTAGGAAGAGAGATGGATTGGATGTCCGAGGTTCGGAGTGGGAGTTGGTGGATGGAGGGGTCTTTGTGGGGAGAAGTGCGGTCCGAGTGGGGCACGGCGACCTCGCTCTCTCACTCGTGCTTCTTCTGTGACATCCCTTCTTCCAAGGTGTTCACTCTCTCTCTCTCTCTCTCTGGACAACCACGTCAACATGAAAATCCGCGTGCCTTTTGATGATTATTTAGGGCGCCCCCTCGGAAGGCTGGGAGCTCTGTTCCGGTGCAGCCTCTATGGCCCTGCGTTGACGTTACCGCGATGCAAACAAACAAAACCAGTAAGAAAAGGTCGCGGGCCATGGGAAGGATAATTCCGTCTACTCGGGGATCATGGAAAGACAGCGGACTAGCAGATAAGTTTCCGAACCATAGAATGTAGGGCATCGAGGCAGACTGCGATATGGAATACTCAGAAGACATCTCGAATAGGCATGCGATAGTACAAATGCATGTTTCTTTCTTACTCTCACTTTCGCTATCCTTTCCTATTTGTCTCGTTCACTGCCTTACTATATTATCCATTGAAACATCGTACCGGGATCCGTCATCCATTTCCCTTCAATTTGACTCTCCCATTTGGTTGCTTTGCTCGACACCGCTTTTGAACCATTGTTACATCACTCCTCTACTTGCTTTGGCTGTAGTGAAATTTCGCTTACAGTCGACTGCTATCTGGACTTTAATCTACGACGAAGTCGACTCTCTTTACACGATTCTGCTCCAGTCACTGTGGAATTCCTCTTCCATTTACACTTCCCTCTCTCTATCATTGAGTATCGACAGCCTGACTCCTTCACTCATCCACCAATCGATCTTCGTCGCCCTTATAACTGTTCGTAAAACACGCACACGATCATTTCACCTCGTCAGTATGTCTACAACCTCAGCTGCCATACACGGCAAGAGCGAAGGACTCCCACACTGCGTCACAAGCTCGGAGAGATCACCCGCCCTGAGCAGACCTCAGCTCCTCGGCAACATTGTTCACCCAGCACGCTCCAGAGTCCGTGTCGAGCGCAGCCACACTGTGTCGACTCCTCCTCAATACAGCTTCACCCCCGTCACTGCCGTCTCCGAAGCTCCAGACCCGACTCCAGACCGCAAAAAGCCAGTCTCAAACGTCGATTACGGCTCTCGCTCCGGCGGCCAAAACCTCTTGATAGACTTGAGACTCACCATCGACGAGGAAGAAAAGGACGACGCCACCTCGATCCAAGGCATCGGCATCAATGACATCGAAGTCGGCATTTCCGCCCCGGACCACCTCAGCGAAGAGGAAAAGGCACGCTTCAACGAGATGGCCAAGTTCTGCCCTACCACTCTGATGAACAAGGATTGCGTGCTCTTCGACAGATGCGCTCTGATCCAACCTTGCCGCGTAAGGCTCCCTTTCCATTACCCCCCCAACCTCCCCTTTTACTCTCACCGGCCTTCGCTTTGCTGACACATTCGACCACACATACAGAAATTCTCCACTCTCCGCTGGCACAACTTCTGCCACCACGGCGACAGATGCCACAATTCCCACAAGGCCCCCTACACCTGCCGCAGCATATTCTACAATCACGAATGCGACAAGGACAAGTGCGAGCACAGCCATGACAAGGCTGTCAGAATGGCTATTGAAGCCTTCAGAGTTGCTCACGAAAAGGGCGCATATGGTTTCGAGTAGAAAGGAAACAAAATACCCATACTTTGGCTTTGAAGAAAGGGGGACCGAGATTTTTACTGTGCTGGTCACAGGAAACATCGGGAGGGCAGGTTCATTGGAATTTGCTTTCGTGTTCTCTCTTGGAGAACAGATATATTGCGGCTGGTTCTTCGATAGCTGAGCCTTGGAGAGACCGAGCAGGCTTTGGATTTTGAAAAGGGAGGATACCACGGAGATATTTGATGGAAGGAAGTTCTGAGGTCTCACATGGGCGACAGCTGGATCTGTTTCAGAAGTCTCGAGACCTTGGGGTAGCTTTTTGGGCAAGAAGTTGCGGTTAGGAGAAACGCGGTACGCCAAAATCAGAAGCACATCAGAATTGAACATTGAGACCCATGTCATAAGCGAAGTGAATGTCGTTGGATTGTGGGCTATGTCTCTTGTTCGGTCCTCAAGGCATTATAGCTATGGTTCGTATTATTTGCAGGTATCTTGATTCTTGAAATTGAGGCAGGTCCTAACGCCGACGCTATGCAACGGAAAAGAAGGAAGTAACCAGGGCAGATGGAGATAATCATCTACCTTCTGCCGCCGCGACCAGCACCGCCGGCACCGCCAGCTCCTCCCATACCACCCATGCCTCCCATCATCTTCATCATTGCACTCATGTCGGGCATACCGCCACCGCCACCAGGGGCACCACCTCCCATACCCATACCACGCATCATTGCTCCAAGATCAGGCATACCACCAGCACCACCGCCTCCCATGCCCATATTGCGCATCATAGCACCTAGGTCAGGCATGCCTCCTGCACCTGCACCAGCACCACCGCCGCCTCTGCCACCTCCCATGGATTGAAGACGTTTCTGCATGGCGTTCAGCTGTTGCTGGTTGTTCTTGCCGCCACCCATGGCACCCTGAGCTTTCTGCATGTTTTGCATGCCGCCCTTGAACTTCTTGGCCATGCCGCCCATGACCTTCTGCTGGGACAGAAGTTCCTCGACCTCACGAACACTGGTACCACTGCCCTTTGCGACACGGGTCATGCGGGACGGCTGGTCGACGAAGATTTTGCCGTCAGAATCAAGTTCCTTTGCAGTCATGGAGTCGCAAATGTAGATCATGCGCTTCAGCTTCATGCTACCTTCGTCATCATCCATCTGTCCCATGAGACCACTAAGTCCAGGAATCATTCCAGCCATCTTCGAAAGCGGACCCATCTTCATGATGTTGTTAAACTGGTCGCGCAGATCGCGGATGGTGAACTGACCCTCAGCGATGTGCTTCATGGTATCCTTTTGGTCAAGTTTCAAGCTCTGGACGTGCTCGACCAGACCAGCCATGTCTCCCATGCCCAAAAGCTTTGAAACGAAAGATTCGGGGTTGAATCTCTCAAGATCCAGCAAGTGTTCACCAGTACCGATAAAGACGATGGGTGTATGGGTAGCGGCGACAGCAGAGATGGCACCACCACCGGCGGCAGCACCATCAGTCTTTGTGATGATGATGGCACCGTAGTCGGCGGTCTCCTTGAAGGCTCTCGACTGAGCCTCGGCGGCCTGACCGATGGAAGAATCGAGGACCATGATGGTCTGGTGAGGCGAGACGGCCTTTTGAATCTGGACCATCTCATCAAAAAGGTCTTGCTCCTGTCTGTGACGACCCGAGGTATCGACGATGATGATCTCGAACTTCTCCTTCTTGAACTTTTCGACACCTTCGCTAGCGACAATGACGGGATCGGTCTGGGTCAGACTACCATAGTAGGGGATCTTTGCTTTGGTGGCATTCTGCTTCAGCTGGTCGAAGGCACCAGCACGGAAGGTATCGGCGCAAACTAGGGCAGTCTTAAAGCCTCTTGCCTGGTACCAGCGGGCGAGCTTGGTACAGGTAGTTGTTTTACCAGCACCCTGGAGACCGACGAACATGATGACATTGGATTTGCCCTTCTTGGGTTGATAAGGCGTGTTGTGGGGATCGACAAGCTTGACGAGTTCATCAAAGACGGCCTGTAGGGTGGTCAGTATTGCGTCGGAATGTTGGGGAGGGAAAGGCGACCTTTTGGATGATGCGCTTCTTGTTCACACCAGGGGCGAGTTCTTTGAAGTTGACCGACTTCTTGATGGAGTTTCTGAGACCGGCGACCAGCTTGATGTTGACGTCGGCTTCGACAAGGGCGTTGCAGATTTCCTTGATCATGCCATCAAAGGCCTTTTCGTCCAGAGTGGCAGACCTGGTCAGGTCGTTGACGGCGGCATTGATGCGGCGTCCGAGATCTTGCAAAACCATCCTGGCTAGATAACTGCGATGAGATCGAGTCTAGTTGCTATGGTTGCAGTAGAGAGGGTGGAGGGTAGAGGGGAGGGAGAGGGCGAACAGTCGTACGTATTCGAGTCGATGTCTTTGTGACAGAGATGCAGCCAGCACAAGATGGCGCCCTTAGTGGATTCGTGGAGGGCAAGAGCGCGGGGCGGGTCGGCCAAAAAGCCGCCGATCTCGAGCCGCAACTTCCCCAGACGCTGCCAACAAAGATTCGTAAACTTGC